>Ga0065711_1042686_pt1 | contig 15213 bp, 6 predicted proteins | sample Hoacrofraction12_FD_59098 | JGI IMG/M metagenome (GOLD analysis project Ga0065711, IMG submission 59098) | Hoatzin crop microbial communities from Cojedes, Venezuela - Epithelial fraction 12 v2 (version 2) | ecosystem: Host-associated > Birds > Digestive system > Esophagus > Crop | place... | reverse complement strand
GAGCGGTTGGCGAAACCTGCGGGGTTGCGCGGCTGGGTCTGGGCCGGGCGGCCCGCGGAGAGCTGCCGCACCGGTGGTGAGGCCGGGGAGGCGGCTGGGAGAGCTGCTCTTCCGCAGGAAGCTACCTCGGGTGCGGGTCGGGCGTGAAGACAAGCGAGCAGCCCCTTCTCCCTCACCACGTGTTGAAAAGCAAACCCCGCGCCACCAGCAACCAGCCCCGTCCCCCAAAAAGCAGCCAAGGCCAGGCCAGCCCTTGGTCTGGACCGACGGCGTGAAACTCGCAGCCTGAGAGGAGTGTTCTTAAGGCAGGTGCCAGGAGCAGGCAGAGCTCGAACCCCGTGCTCTCTAGCAGCGCAGCGACACTTTCCAGTCCTGACTCCGTGAGGAGGCTGCCCGAAACAGCTCTGCCCTGAGCGGAGTTTCACCACGCGCGGTGCGGTGCAGCTGCCGTCGGTCCCGGTCTCGCTGACCGGGCCCTGCAGGGTGGCCTCGGGGAGGAGCTGCGCGGTTGGGCTGGGGCGGTGGCAGCCGACGCCGTGCCAGAGATCCAACGTGTCAGTAAGCGAACGACTGACAACAGGAGTGGACGCCAGGTTTGTAGAGGTGTCTTTCTTCTGGTTACAGTCATCGCTTCCCTCACAATTTTTCAGAAAAAAAGTGATAAAGATGTACGGGAAATCAAGAGAAAGGAGGATGAAGCGACTTGTGTGTGGTTACAAGTCAAGGCAGCAATACCAGAAGCATGATCTGTTCCCCTGCCGGGTCGGTGTTCTTTCTGCTGCCCTGCTCTGGTCTTTGCGGTGACGGCCAGGAGCCACGCCACGGGTGTGCCACCAGGTCCGAGCACCTGCAGTGGTGGGGACCATGGGAGCTCCGGAGTGAAACCGAGCGGTGCGCTCATGGAACAGAGCGACTGGACTGTTGAGAATTGCGGTGATTGGTGTTCTACAAATAATTTGTTATTTGAAAGATAGGCTTCATATGGTAGTAGATTTTGCAGGTGTATGCCTCTTTACCTGGAGTAGGGATATTTTCAGGGTTGAGTGAAAAGCAGTTGCATACTGAGCCAGGTAGAGTTTTCCAGATGAAAATGTTTAGTGGTGTGTTTGTGTGTATATGTATGTTTTTTTAATGGCTGTGTTGTGTAGTACTACTTAGTAAGCTTTATATACAAATTGTATGATTGTCTTTTGATTTTTCAATAGGTCTGGGACAAAAGTGAAAATGGAGACTGGCATTGCACTGCCAGCTGGAAGGTTTGTATTTGTAAAAATGACACAGCTGTAACCATAATTTCTCCTTTGTTTTTGAAGAAACGCACTTAGTTTTTGTTGACTTGTAGAGTAGAAACGCTTTTGGTTTGTTGTAGATCCTGTGTTTCTTACGGTAAAATACTCTTTCTCTGCTTTTATAAAACGTATCTGATGCCTCTCACTTAAAGCAGAGGCTAGCGGCAGTCTTGTGTTATTAGTACTGAGTTATGTTGGCAGACGTTATCAGTAAACATAGCAGTAACTGGTGTTCAGGGAGCTGGAAAACAGTACCTTCATTTTTAATTGAATATTTCCTTTTTGCCTATTGTAAGACTTATAAAAAGAGGTCTGGCTATTAAAAGTTACAACATCTGACCTCTTCTCCCCCCGCCACCCCCAACTCTTCTGAGAACTGTGTCATATACAGAATCTGCTTCATCAGGATAATTAGTGCATTCAGCTTCTGAATTGCCTTGTATTTGGCAGGATCACAATAAAATATTCCCTGTAAAAGGAAATGCAAGTGAAGCTTTTGAATCCCCCTTCTCTAAAAAAAAAAAAGCATTAGGTTGACTAGGTATGACATGAGTTTCATTTAAAAAAGGAGGATATATGTAATGCTCTGTGTATGCTTTGGAAGAGTACAAGCAAGCTAGAAGTGAGCATGGCTGAAAATTGAAAACAAAGCTGTGCCTTTTGTGTCAGGGCAGAATCTTAGCTTGGAACTTACAGTTTAAAGGAGTGGTAAATGATGCCTTGAAATACCCTCGTAATAATTACCTTTTAACCATTAACAAAACTTTGCAGTGTGTATAGGAATAAACAAACCTAACGGGTGCAGTGCAACTTTGAGCTTTATAAAAGAACATAGGTTTCAAAGGAGTAGCCTTACTGCTTCCTAGAATTTACTTCTGCTTCTGCAGAAAGTCATGAAAATAGCTGATCGTCTGGACTGCTACAGTAAGCGAGTTTCCTTGTGGTGTTTTGGTGTTATCTTGCAGACACATAGTGGATCTGTGTGGCGTGTGACATGGGCCCATCCTGAATTTGGGCAGGTCCTGGCTTCCTGCTCTTTCGACAGAACAGCAGCTGTATGGGAAGAAATAGTGGGAGAGTCAAATGATAAACTCCGAGGCCAGAGTCACTGGGTGAGACTTTAACACATTAATTACAGTTTCCATATGTTCTCATATAAACAGATTTACTGTGCCTCATTGATTTATTTGCTGATCATAATGGGATGAAGATTTAAACTGTTTAAATTCCAGAATTAAACAGAAGACTGAACATGAAAGTTGTTCTAAATACCAAGTTACTGGACACTTCTGGTTTTGCAACATATTTTCTACTCCTGAAACGGAGAAGGCACCCTGTTTTCTTCTGTTAATATCAAGTGTTTCGGAGTTTGCCTATGTTTTGTTAATTTGTGGCAAAATTCCAATCTAGAGTAAGTGTTTTTAAAGCACTGGGGGAAAACGGCTAAATGGCAACATTCAGGCCAATCAGTGTCACTACTATTGGCGTTTCTTAATGAGATGTTTCCGGGCAAACAACTTGCAGACGTGAATTCCCGTCTACAGTAGGATTAAAGCTGTGGGGTTTTTCTTCTGTGGAAGGAGTTCACTTGAAACTGTCTCGTGCTGTTCTTTCTTATCTGTCGAACAACAGATCAGGTTTTGGAGGGAAATAGCTTGCTCGGAAATGGATTTTCCGGGCAGCATTTCATCAAGGGAATTTTAGATCTAATCAGATTATTTTGCAGCTATTCTTCATGTGCAATCTTAAGTAACTTGGTATGGTATTCTTGCTGCTAATGTTTTATTTTGTTTTAGGTTGTTAAAATATCTGAAATTTTCCACTAAAGTTTTCTAACATTAAAATACATAATTGTGAAGAGTTGCACTGTCAGGACCTTTGGCACCCAGCACTGTATGAAAGCTGACTTCCGTGTGCAGGAGGCAGTTGTGCTGCGCAGTTTTCAGCTCAGACTCGTACTCTCTTGGCAGGAGAGGAGACAACTTGAAAAACAAATGTTTACAGTTTTTTTCCTCTCTCACCCTAGCTAATCTTCCTATCAAATGTCTGCTGTATTCACCCATTCCCTGATCAGAAATGCTTGTTGTTTTGATGCTTCTGTTAGAAAATGCTTCATGGTAAACTTAAGCAGCACTGAAATTAGGAAGCGGCGTTGCTAGGCATCACAGTTAATGTTGTCACCAGTATGAACGAAGAGGACAGTTCCACACTGCCTGTTGCCAATACAATTGTACTTCATGCTTATGTTACATGTTGTTGTTTTCTTTTCCCCCCTGAAGAGCGTTATCTAAACAACTATTTTTGGTATCAGAACTTTGATACCACTGTGAGTATATCTCTTGGTGCTTGAAATTGCATCAGTGCAATGATCTGTCATTTTTCCAATTCATATAAGGATTATTGGTGGTTTGTGTTTTTTTTTCTTTTTTTTTTTAGTTCTCAATGGAAGAGGTAAGTGATCCTATGAAATGGTGTTGTCAGACTTTCATTAGCCTTTCTTAGGGGATAACTTTTTGATGAAAATTTCTAGCATTTCCTTCAAGAATTTCTGCCTTTCTTTGCAGGTAAAGAGGACCACTCTAGTAGACAGTAGGACATCTGTTACAGATGTGAAGTTTGCTCCCAAGCATATGGGTCTTATGTTAGCAACCTGTTCAGCAGATGGAGTTGTAAGGATTTATGAAGCTCCAGATGTGATGAATCTCAGTCAGTGGTCGCTGCAGCATGAAATCTCATGTAAGCTAAGCTGCAGTTGTATTTCTTGGAATCCTTCAAGGTATGTTATTAAAAGTGTAGGTGTTGCTTTGTGACTGTTTAAGCAGAAGATCCAAAGAGTTAGTTCTGAAATTTTGTAGAATTAATCCTAAAACATGCATTGGGAAGATTAAGTGTACATTACTCAGATCTGAAAGAAAGCTACTAACATGTCTCTTATTAAAGCAAGTTTGGCAGAGCCAGAGAAGTGTTGCAAAAAGTCATCCTGTGCTCTGTGAGGAAATGTTCCCAATTGTTTTTAGCAAGCAATGAGCTAAAGAGCTATGGAGTGCTTTTTATTTATCCCACAAAACTGAAATGGGATTTTCATAAGAGAAAGTGTTTATAAAGGGACAATTCCTGTCTCTTTCTTCTTTCCTTAAGAAAGATGTTGCAATAGGTAGTAATTTTGAGTACTCTTAACAAGCACACACACCCTTGCCAGTGCAACAGAGTTCTAGCGACCACAAGAGTCAAATACAAAGCCTAAGTGTTGTTCTCTCAGTTCTGTCCTCAGGGGCCCAGTGACACACTTACCCTTCCTGAATGGGAAGGAATCAGAGAGGAGTTTGGTTGGGTAGTCCCCACCTAGAAAAGCACATACAAGCAGAGGTTCTCCTTCGCTTCCCAGCTCACATCCTCCCTCCGCAATAACAGGAAGGGAAGAACCGTTCAGGGCTGAACTGCTTTGGGTTTTCTGTCCAGAAGCCCTTAATGGCTTTCCCTATAGACGTAGTGGTCTGTGTTCTGCTGCTCCAGTTAGTCTTCTGTTCATTAGTAGTAGTCTGTGCTGAAGGTTCGGAGTACAGGCTTTCACTTGAACGCAAGAGGTGGGGTTAAAAGTTGATTTAAAACCAGAACTCATCTACATTTAGCTTTTGTAATCCTTCTTCCAAAAGCTAAATGAAATACCGCTACATCAATCATTAAAAGCACTGCAAAGAATGCAGACTCTGCTGTGAAACCTGTGGCGAGTACTTGACTGCAGATGCATACATAAAATCAGTCCTGCTCTCTGGGAGCATCGTCTTGGATTGCCAAATAATGTTCCCTAATGATTTCACCTTAGTGGGTGTATAATAGAGTGGACTTTCAAAACAACGGAATGGAGATTGTACTAGTAACTGAATAGCACTTACTCATGCTTCCTTGTGATTCTCTCCCCCCCGCCCCGTCCCGCCTTTGTGATATCTTTTTTGTTATTGTTTTGTTTTCTTTATAGGTAATGTGTCTGAAATTTTTTAAAAAATGGCTTGGTATACTTTCTGTGGAATAATTTGTAAATATAACAGTATTTGTTTTCACCTTTTAGCTCTCGAGCACATTCTCCAATGATAGCTGTAGGAAGTGATGACAACAGTCCAAATATATTGGCTAAGGTTCAAATTTATGAATATAATGAAAATACCAGGTATGCTAAATGACAGTATATAACACTTGTGGGATTCTAAAGTAGTTTGTAATGTATGGCCTTTTATTTTATGCCTGTCATTAGATGTGGAGTGGAGTAGTAAGTAATAATACCTTAATTCTGTCTCTGAGCCATTGGATGGGAGAGGAAAGGTAGACGTCAGAATGGTAACTGATGTTAACAGACATTATATTGATAATTTTGTTCTATCTCAGTGCAGAAATGTCAGTGTTCTTACCAGCATTTAAAGGGAGAATTGTTTCTGCTTCTACTAATTGATATGCTTAATTCTGCACAAGGAATGAATAGAGCAAAGTTGAAATTTGAATGGTGTTGCACTAGGCACTCTTTTGCTCAAGGTGACCTTAAAATGCTTTAAAAAACATGTTTATAATGACAGAAAGTCCCGGAAATTACTAGTGTTCTGTGAAAGTTCAGTTTGTACAGTTAGGAATTCAGAACCAGAAAAGGCCAGGAAGTGTGTTTCCACAACTGTTTTCAATTAAACTATGACAGAGAACTTGTTTCATTCAGGGTGACTGGTGTGGGAGAGGAGCCAAGGTGTTCTGTGGATTTATGCCTGGCTTCAGACAATGTTCTCTGTGCATTAACAATAAAGAAAAGTTGTAAGTTACTTGGTAGTAAATAAGAAAATGGAATACATGTTTATCATATGGCAGAGGAGGCAGGTAGCAGTCTGCTTACAAGCACAGATGATTTAGTAAGTTACTGAGACACAAATTCCTTTTAGATTTGTGTATGGAAGAATCTTTTTATGTCCCTTTTCCAACTGTAGATAAAAATGTTCTTTGTACAAAAATGTCCTTGCTTTGTTGTATGAGTTAGCATACTGTTGTTAGTAGATACGGTATCTGATGTATTCAATTTCTGAAGAAGTCAGCTTGTAATTATTACTTAGAAGTAAACTGATGTTAAGAAAATATTTTTACTGTTGCAAGTCTCATCATATATACTAAATCCTTTTTCCCTGTTCCACTATGTCTGGTTTGTATAATTTGCATCACTGTCAATTTTGATGACATTAAAGGTTAATTTCTTATGCTGTACAGGAAATACGCAAAAGCAGAAGCTCTGATGACAGTCACAGATCCTGTACATGATATTGCATTTGCTCCAAATCTGGGAAGATCCTTCCACATCTTAGCTGTAGCAACCAAAGACGTACGAATTTTCACACTAAAACCTCTAAGGTGAGCTTAAAAGGAAGATAGTTTGGTATGATGTGATGCATACCATATAGTCTTCTTTTGCTTCGCATATACTATTAAAATCAGTAACCTCATGGACGCAGGACTGTTTTTTTAGCAGCCTGATTTTTAAGATGTCAAGATTGTGAGCAAGTCTATAATATTGTCTGAATACCTCTTAATACTTCTAATCCAGTAACAGTTGTTATGTAAACTCCATGGAAGATGTAGTCCCCTCCTTCTGTCATCATGTTCCAGCCCCGATCTTTGAACAGTTGTGTGCAGAACTGTCACTTTTCTGTTAAACAGGAAAGAATTGTCTTCGTCTGGAGGATTAACAAAATTTGAAATTCATATTGTGGCACAGTTTGATAATCACAACTCCCAGGTCTGGCGAGTGAGCTGGAATATTACAGGCACAGTGCTTGCCTCCTCTGGTGACGATGGCTGTGTTAGGCTCTGGAAGGGTAAGGTCACCCATCTGAAATACATTTTCTTTGTAGTATGCTGAATATACTTGAGAAATTTCATGTGAAAAACAATCTTGGAGTAAAAGGTCATTTTAGATTTGTGAATGCTAGATTTTTGTATTTCCGTTTACGTTTCAGAAAAATGAAATAATTTTCTGTGCTGGAACACTTGCATCATTTAGGCTGCTGTGAATTAGGTTACAGTACCCTCAAATTGTTGTACCAGACTAGGGCTATGTAAAGTTGTCATTTTAAAAATTAACATATGTACTGCATTGCTGTCTTTGCCTGCTGCCAAACCCAGAAAATCTACATTCAGTCACAATGTTCAGGCAAACTGGCTTTTTTTTCTATTTACATTTCCAAAAGCAACAACAAAAAAACCCCAGTGACAGTTTCCTCATCCATTCTCATTTGTTTCTCAGTATTTTAGTAAAGGAAACTCATTCTTGCTGCTGTACAAAACTGAGTTTTAAATCGTGGATAGGCAGGGAATGTCAGACAGGTAAAGGGCCAGATCCTCAGCTGTTTGGAATTTATATATTGATATTGAAGTTCAATTCTAATTCACACCAGGTGCGTAGCAGTTGAAACGCCATAGCTGTATCAAAAGCTGAACTTTGGAAGAGAAACTAACAGTTCTTATATATCTATATTTGCAGCTAATTACATGGACAACTGGAAGTGCACTGGTATACTGAAAGGTAACGGGAGTCCCGTGAATGGTAGTTCTCAGCAGGGAATTTTTAATGCCTCTCTAGGTTCAGCCAATACAAGTCTACAGAATTCGCTGAATGGATCATCTGCCAGCAGGTAGGTCAGTTAGTTGAGAGACTGAGTTTCAGTAAATATTTAGCTTGCACGTTTGTTTTACAATTTTTTTTGAAGTGCAGTGTCATTTATTGCATGAATACTTCTACAAGCTCTTGTAGTTTTCCTGTGATGGTGCCTGTTATGCCAGTGATAAGAGGAAAATGAACAAAACCATAAGCCATACTGAATCATTCAGCATAAATAAGCAATGCAAACAACTATTTTCACCTTTAGTCCTTTCACATTATTAAAAATAACTTTCCTGAGATAGTTTCAAACAAGGAGAAGCTTCATCATACTGCTGTGTAACTGCCCTTTTGGGCAACAGCAGCAACAAATTCCGTTTTTCACTGAGATAATGTAGCAGAAAGGAAGGAGGAAAAGATACTTCATAATGTATGGTTTCAGTGATCATATCCTAGTTTTAGTTTACTTGCATTTTTGCAGGTGTAACATCAATTGAGTAAAGGTTTGGGGTTTTTTAATCTTCCTCATATGGCATTCTTATTGCAGATTAATTTTTGTCTGTTATGTTTTTATTCTGTTATAATTGCTGTTGAGTAGGTAAATTTAACTGCCTCTTCTGAAAACCATTTTTATTTGAGCACACCGAAATCTAGAAATACACTGAGCCCCGCATTTGTACCGTGGAGTGTGTACAGTCAACTTTACAAGGATGTGTCCTGTCTAAGGACTAGATGTGGCCAAATTCCATAGCAACAGCTTCCAAGTTTTGTGGCCACCTTTATTTTTTTCTGAATGCTGTGGGATAGCCTCCATTCCGTGTGCAGCTACTAATAAGGCTTTTTTTCAGTTTAAAATGGTCATCTGTAAAGTACTATGACAGTTTGCTTTTGGAGAGTAGCCTTTGCCCTTGCTTCAGCAGTCAACCCTGAATGGCAGTTCTGGCTTCCAGATCCCTGGCTGCGAGGGGTTTTCACATTTTGCTCACAAGATAAATGGGACAGCAAGAAGTGGTAATGGGCCAAGTCTCCAGCAAGGAAGGAGGCCAAAATTATATTGATCATCTGGTTCCAGGTGCTACTTCCAGTATAGCAAAAAAATGCTGAAATGCAGTCCTGTCTTGGAAAGGTGATATCTGAAGCTATAGAACTGTATTTGCTTGGGCTCCTGTAGGCAGATACAGGCTATTTTATACCGCTTGAGCACAGGGTGTGGTGTCACAATCTCCTTATCTAAGACTGCTGCTGCCAGCAAGACTACCCTACCCCATTGCTTGGTCGTCTCCTCTCCCTGAAGCTGGTAGTAAGCCAATGTGGAACTGAAACCTCTAGCACTGTTTTATACTCCCTCTGTCACTCTGTATTTTGAAAGTGTTTGTTTTGCTTTGGTTTTTTAGTAAGTTATTTTTGGCTCCAATTTGGAATTAACTTTTTGTTACAGAATTAAGTCCGTGGCTGTGGAATTGCAAAATATATGGTGACTTGTCCTAGGACTGAACCTTACTATAAAAATGATGCACTTAACTACGTATTTTCTTTTGCAATCACATTGGCTTGAATTGCATAAGCACAGTTGCTAACTTCTGTTTTAGTGTATTCACACGTATAATAAAGATTTATTTATTTATGTACTGGCATTCTACTAAATTGGATATGCCACACAGAATTTATTTTGTCTGTGACTGTAGATGCTACGTTTCGGTGTCTATATATTGAAACGCAACAGCTAAAGCGTAGGCAGATCTGGAAAACTTTGTTTAAGCACAATCACCAAACTGGCATTGTAATCACAGTAGTTTCAGCACAGATGATGTAGGTTGCTGGAAAATAAGTCAGTAGGGCTGTATTGTTATGTTTATGTGATGTCTAGATTTATGATACAATTTCCATTCTCCATTTGTATTATGTCCTTTTTAACAGAAAGCAGAGCTGATACCAAGCTAACTGGAGTAACTTTGGTGTTTTGCTGCTTGTTGCATGCACACAGGAATGGAAAACGAACTCCTTTTTCCCCTCCCCAACGCCGTTTGACCTCTCCCAAGACACCAGCAGCCTGCTAACTACTAAACGCTATTCAAAAAGCCTTTTTAAAACACGTTGCGTACGTTTTTTGTACTAGCCTGCAGTTTGATACTGTTAGAACTCCTGATAGAAAAGTACTTGGAGAGGCTTCTTGTTTGGAATAAAACCACAAACAACCACCCAAACCCCAAAACTTCCATAAAAACTTTTTTTTTGAAAGCTTGTCAAATTAAAAGACTAGTTCATGACTAAAAATGAGAATTTTTGTCCTTGACTGGGATGGGAGGAGGGAAGTGACCATTAAAATAATTTTCGTTAAAATTGTTTTGATAACTAATTTGTTCTGCATTTCATAGTGCAGCATTTGATTAAGATTCCTAAATATCACAAGTTTGTAACTGCTTTGTAATATATGAAACTGTTAGTTTTAAAGGAATAAGAAAACTGTGTTTTGACAATTGTACAGATGGTAGCTTTTAATAGTTTGGTATTGCTTCATTTATACCTTCGTATGACTTCAAATAAATGTTTTGTAAGTACCGTCATACTTTCTTCGTCCTAAGAGAAGTACTTTTTCTGACATGTACTTGTACGTTCCTATAGTAATAATTCCATGGAGTAACTAAAATTCTCTAAGCATAGTGTCCTAAAAAATGCAAACGCTTGAGCCATACAAAGATTGAAACCAAAATGAAGCTTGTTCTGACTTGTCCCTTAATTCCATTAACCATATAGCTGCTCCTTTATGTAAGCCCACAGAATGTAAACAAGACAGAAAACATCTGTAGATATCCAATATACTAAAATGTGCAAGTATTACGGGTAAGTTCTAATCAAAACAGCAGAAGAATGACATGAAATGGCATAATTCTGAGTCTTGAATTCACCAGGAATCTTAAATTTATTGAGGATTTTGCAGAAATATATAAATATATACAAAGACTGTATTTCATTGAACGTAGTTATTCTCTGTAAATGTGTGATTAAAGTATTGTAAAAACAATGATGTTTTTACCTCTATTCTAGAAGTGCTGTGACATTAATCTGAATGAGATGCATATGCAGAAAATGTACTTACATAATATTTAATGTATATCTTGTGTTGCAAATGAAGCGTTACTAATGGCTGTGTTAACAAATCGCAGGAATTCTGGGAGAATGAAAGCCTATTCATGGCTGTGCTACAACAACCTTTTAGTTTCCAGAGCAATCTGTTCTTTTGTAAAAATCATACTAGGATTATTATTGCGGTATTCTTTTCTATGGATTTCAGTGGAAAAGACTGTATTTTTTTTTCCTTTAAAGAACAGTTTCCAGATTTGTCTTGTTTTGAATTACAAGCCTTGATTTCTGCTATTATGTTCTATTGGTTTTGGCATGGATATACTAAAGCCTTTTTTTTTTCCAGCATGTCTTTTCTCCCCTTTGGTTCTCCTTGTATTTACTACCTTTCTCTTTTTCTTGTTTTGTTTTTTTGTTTTGTTTGTTTTTTGTTTGTTTTTTTTGGTTTGTTTTGATTTGTTTTTTTGTTTTGTTTTGGTGTTTTGTTCCTTTCTTAATTGTTTCAGGTATTTCTTTCCCCCTCTGGATTCCCCACGGGCTGGATCAAGATGGTCCAGTCATGCCCAGCTCCTTCCTCCTCCTCCTCTGATAGAGCACTCTTGCGATGCTGACACTGCCAACCTCCAGTATCCTCACCCTCGCAGACGATGTGTATCTCGGCCTCTTAATCTATTACCTGAGAATGAAGGGGTTTAATACGTTACTTTGAATAAACCCTGAAGGGCCTTGTTCTGGTGTTTGTGAATGCTTCCATTTCTGGCTGCCTTTGTATTTCTTCTCTCGTACAGAAGATTTTAAAAAAATTGGGGACTTCATGCATGTTTTGCAAAACAAACTACAACATTTGGAATGTGTTATTTGTTTGTGTATCAAAGGAACATTTTAATCTGTACCCTTTGAACTATGGCAACACATACAAACAGTATTAACCACGAGCTATTTACAGAGTAGCTGACTCAATGTGCCTGTCCTTTTTTCTTTTTTTTTCTTTAGTTTTTGGAATCGGTTTAGTGTGGTCTCGAATTTTTTTCTTTTTGTTATTGCACTGACACATGTGAAATACATACTCAAACACAGCTTCAAGAACTTGTTGAGTAACTAAAGGATGATATTGGATCAACTTGTAAAAGAAACAAAACCATTCCTGTGTATACTGCAGCAAAATAGTTTGGAGTGTTTGGTTACTTAAGAATTTTCCATCTTGCTGTATAAATATTTAAATTTTATAATTGCGGTTGATTAATAAACTTATTCTAAAAGGTCTGTATATAGTGTGCTTTTTCTTGTAATATTTTCTTTCTTAACAAGCTCCTGATCAATGAGCTTTTTTGATTCAGGTGTCCATTCTGATAGCTTTGCTTTTGTGAAGTCATGTGCCATTGTGGATGTGCCGTTGCATATTACATTTTTCTGCCACAGGGTGTGCTCTGAATTTTCCCATGGGTGTGTTGAAAGTCTGCAGAGACTACTAGAGTTGTTGGATTTCAAATTATCTCATAATTCTTTTCCAGTGATTGAATAATTCACTCACGACATTTTGAAAAAGTAGTACTAACTGAAAAGCCTCCTTTTCTGATGTATCAGCACAGGAGCATCATTGCTGTGGATCAGCATGCTGGCACTGACTCGAGCTTTGGCTGCGAGAGACAGGCGGGAGGATTAAAACCGGACAATGACTACATGGCATTACTAGGCAGTTGCGTTACTGTACAGGATGAAATTGCTGAGTGTGTTCAGCAGACCTGAGGGGGAGGAAGGATAAAGGTGGGCTCTGGGCAGCAGAAACCCAAAGTGTAACAGTGTATTTCAGTGTGCTTCAACATAAGCTTATGCTACTTCCTCGACTAGGCCACTAGGATAAGGTAAGGGAAGGGGCAACCTGCATTCTTCTAAAACTGATAGCAAGCTCCTGTGAGTTGTATTCTGAAAACTTTATTTATTTTTGCTCAGATACACTACATTTGTTTCTTGATTTATCTCTCAGGAATTTAGTTTGAATTTACTAAAAAACAGAGAGGTTAACAATGGTGTTAACAGAGCGCTTGCTGACCATGCATGGAGGTAGGCTGCTGATATTTTTCAGCCCGCAGTAACAGAACTCTGGGGAAAGAACAAAAAAAGCTTTAGTAAAAGCAGGTACTTGGACCTTTGTACCAAAAAGTTAACTTTTATAAAACCATGCCATACTTTGTATGCTAAACAACAGAAATGTTACATAAAAAAGAGATCAAAACTATTATACCGGGATTCATTCCTAAAACAGAACAAACTCTGGATATGCAAGCAGCAGAATAGACTTTTGAATGCTTAAGCCACTTGGAGAATTTCTGTCTTAACCCTTTAAAGGGTCACTCCCTTCAATACAGCAGTCGATCTTTTTCTTACCGCACTTCTGCTTGTACCAGGAAAAATAAAAAGGCTCCTTCCTAAGCAGCCATCAAGAAAAGCAAGGTGGCCATGTCTAGATACGCGCTGCTGTTTCCCAATACTAAAAGCTTGTGCTGTGAGATCCTACAGTGTCTGTCAGGTAAGCCTGAATTACTGCAGTGGAACAAAAAGTAGTGTAAAATATATTCAAAGATAAATTCGTTATGTATGTCCTTGATAAGCCAGATCTAAGGGAAAGATTCCTGCTTGCATTTTCTTCTCCCCTTTACATTTGTGTGCTATTCTTTTGGAGCCCAGAATAACCAGTAATAGTAAAAATAAATGGCAACTTTTTGCAGCTTTTAATGCATTTGTTTATAGTTAGTTCAGCATGGTCCCATTATTTTCCTCTGTGCTGAACATGTATTATTATTAGACACCCTGACTAATTCCGGTCACACTTCTTACTAATGGAAACATGCTGTTACAGTTTCAGTGCAAACAAGTCACATTTCCAATGGACTGGCCAAATACTTCGACAAATGAACTCATGTTGGTTTTGTGGCTGATGCTTGCCTTTCCCCCACTGGCCATTTTGCACTGATGTTTCTGCAAACCAGGACCTTTCACTCCATATCCTTGACTGTCCACCTCCGCTTCCTCAGACTCACGCTTCCCTCTTCATTCATCTCTCCCGCTCCCATGGCTCAAGATTGTGAACTGTGCTGCTGTGCAGGATCTGGGGCCTTGAACACAAGCAGCAGAACCCCTAGGAGTGAGGGAGATTATAGAAGGGCTTAGAAAGGGATGATTGCAGCAGATGATACTTGCAGTATTTTAAAATTATCTAACACTTTGTCAGGCTGCTGTCCCTTTTCTTCTGAAGGAAGAAGGGTACGTAGTGATAGGATAAGGAGGAACGGCTCTAAACTAAAAGAGAGCAGATTTGATATTAGGAAGAACTTCTTCACCATGAGGGTGGTGAGGTCCTGGCACAGGCTGCCCAGAGAAGCTGTGGCTGCCCCCTCCCTGGCAGCGTTCAAGGCCAGGTTGGCTGGGGCTTTGAGCAACCTGGTCCGGTGGAAGGTGTCCCTGCCCATGGCAGGTGGGCTGGAACTGGGTGATCTTTAAGGTCCCTTCCAACCCAAACCATTCTATGATTCTATGTGCATTATCCTGTATGCTGTTTATGTGCTTGGAGCACATCTCAGTTCGAGCTTCCAGGACTAGAAGTTTTTGGATCTTGCAGTAGTCAGGAGGTGGCTTTGGGTTGTTGTTGCTTGGTTTTGTTTTGAATGTATCTGAACAGAGTATGAACTTCTGATGAGGCCAAGTGTGTGAATTTTCACCCTCACTCCAGCTTTTTGCAGTCTCCATACCAGGAACACAGCTGTAAAGGGCATTGTAAAAATGTCCTGGAGTGACACTGAACACAATTCAGGTCCTTCTGAAGTTGTCATACACACATACAGGTACGTTTAGAAGGCAGCTGCTGCCGCTGCCTTCTCATCCTCTGCTTAAACACAGGTGACATTTCATGCTTCAAAACTGAAATAAATTTTTCCCCCGGACTGTATGAGCTGCACGCCGCTCCGCCTCAGGCAGCAGCAGTGCTGCAGGGAGCAAGGTCAGGAATACAACGAGCCCTGTCACACAAACACCCCTCCCCGGCCGGGCACACCTCAGCGCCGCCGCTCCCCTCACAGCCCCGCGCTAGTCACCGGCACCGGGGTTCGAATCCGGCCTGTCCGTGAGGCAAACGCCGGAAACAGCCGACGTCAGCGCCCCCTTCCGGGCACCTCCCCTCCCCCCCCGCCTCCCGCCTAACGGGCGACGGGGCTCCGCCCCTCGCCC
>Ga0065711_1042685_pt1 | contig 15214 bp, 14 predicted proteins | sample Hoacrofraction12_FD_59098 | JGI IMG/M metagenome (GOLD analysis project Ga0065711, IMG submission 59098) | Hoatzin crop microbial communities from Cojedes, Venezuela - Epithelial fraction 12 v2 (version 2) | ecosystem: Host-associated > Birds > Digestive system > Esophagus > Crop | place... | reverse complement strand
GCAGCCTGCTGTAGGTGACCCTGCTTCGGCAGGGGGGTTGGACTAGATGACCCACAGAGGTCCCTTCCAACCCCTACCAGTCTGTGATTCTATGACTCGGAACCTGGAAGGCTCCTGCTGCCGGGAAGCACCTGGTTAAGGCAGAAATCGTGGGCTGCAGGGCAAATGACAGGTCAGTGTCTGCTGATGTACCAGGGTTTCAGTCCTCTGATCTTGCCTACGTCTGGAACCAGTTTTGACTCAGTACACATTGTGGGTTTTGCATATTTTGTCTCATATCATTCTGAGTAAAGTTCGCTGGTGGCTTCCTCTTGATACATTGATGACGGGGTGGTTACTCGTATTTCCTCCAGGTTGTAAGAAAACGCAGAGGGAACAGTGGTGGCACAGAGGATTAGAATAAAAGTCAGGAGAGATTCTGTGTTTTTTGAAGATGCCTTTGTCTTTGTTTGGATGATGTAGAGAAGTGTAAATGCTAGAATAATTAAAAACCACCCATAGCTGTTGATGCTGCTGTCCGTGAGTGGCTGTTATGGCTACATTTGGCAGTATCATGTCCAGGATGTTGCCGGCATGTTGATGCTGTAGTTCTTTTGCAAACTGTAGCTAAATTTTGACGTATTTTGCTTTCAACAGTGGGTTTTTTTTCCCTAACCTTCATTTTTAACTGTTCTGCAGTTTGCTGCTTTGAATTAGTACTCCACAGTGTGTCATACTAGTTCATTCCTCCCCATGTTTGGTGTATTGTAATATGTATGTAAATATTCATATATTTAATAAATACGCGTTCTTTTAACCACTCTTAGTCACTGTTGAAACATACTGCTCTTTTCTGTATATCAGTTCTGCCAGCCACTTAGTCCCATATGATGCTATGCTGTCTGCAAGTGAATAAGCTCCATTTTCCTGGGCTTATAAACACAGACTGGGGTATTCCAGAGATTACCATGAGATAGCTATAACAAATAGGAAAATTTTGCTGCCATTACTTCTGGCATTACTGACCACCCGTATAAAGAACACAATCAATATTTTTTCCTTTTTTTCCCACAATCTTTGTCTCCATCCTTTTTCCTGGCATGTTTTGCATCATTTTCAAGAACTGTTAAATGTTCAAGCCTCAAGAGGAAACTCTCTGAATCAATTTGTTGAAACTGGCAGTTTTATCACTTAATAACTTTGCTGGAGGAACCTGCAGCACATCAGCTTGCATTCAGTTTGGAGGGTAGGATCTGTCTCACTTAACTGTGCCTGTCTAAAGTTATGCATAGCTCTGAGCCACTCCAGGGAGTCAGACAGACATCTCCAGAGGATGCTTGTGTGTCTCTGCTTCCAGAGAGGAACCTTAGCTGACTAACTGTAAATTTTGCCCGAACTTTAGTCTTGTGGATGGAAGTGAGGTAAATGCAATGTTGGCACTTTGCAGCTTTTGAACTGCAGGCAGCTTTCTGGCTCCCTGGGACTGGATCCTGTGCCCGTGGTACATCGTGCAGTGGGCTCTGGGGCTGGGTTTGGAGGTTTGCTGCCCAGTTGTCTGGCAGAAGATGAGCCAGCAAGGAGCATTGTACATCTGAGTCACGGCGGTGACCCAGCCAAGTGAAATCTGCATTTGCAGGTCTGTTGAATAACACCTAGGGTTTTCCCATGTTCATTTCTCTGACTCTTGCAGCTCTGCACTGTATGATGGTTTTGATACATGGCTTGTAGGATCTGGAAGATGAGTGGCTTCCGCAATAGGTGTAAGTGAAGAGAAGAATAATACTGATGGATGAGACAATTTAATATGTCTGTGCTCCAAACTTGAAGCAAACTCAAAGCTATAATAAAGTCTTTCACCTTCAGGACTAGACGCTACTAAATTGAAAATAAATGCATTATTTCTGGTTGTGGTGCGGGATTGGCAGACTTCACATTTCTGTTAGCAAGCAACAAAGAAGCTGCTGTGCTTCACTGGAAGGAGGCTGTTACGTTCTTGGCCTGAAAGAAATATAGTGCCTCATCCATACTGAGACTTGCCTCAGTGTGTTAAGTCAAGTGACTTGTGGAAAAGCAGCTCAGATTCTTTGCTAAGCTGCTTTTACAGTCTCCAGTTCTCTGTACAGCTTGGGAAACTTGGCCAGAACAGATACTGGTAGTGGTGTATCAGATCTTCTAAACAATTTGAAGCGGATTTGGCAGGGCTGTATGCAGAACACACCAGTAAATGGAAAAATGTGCTAAGAATTCTGTGAAATTCATTGAACAGATGATGATGCCTCAGTGCAGTTGCTGCTGGTCTGATTCTCTACTATATGAGATGCGTAGATGTTATTAGCAATGGGCAGCACTTGTATAGGGTGCGTGATGGGTGTCTGGGGAAGTGGGAAGGCCCCTTCTCCTGGAGCATAAGCCCTGGTTAAACTTGAGACTCAGATGCAGCTGCTACAGGATGAGCACCCATTGTGTGCACAGGATACGTCCCCCTGGGGCAAACTTGGTCTGTGCTGAGGCCACACCAATTTATTTCTCCAGCGTAGCCCTTTAGCTGAAGATTGGTAGGGACTGTAAGATCTATATGTAGATAAGGAGCATCTAAGCATAGACGCAGTGCATTCCTGCCCTCTGCAATGCTGTAGGCTTAATGTTTGTCAGTTCACCTGGGCTTTCACATCAGAGTACGTGTGTAAGTACTAAGGGTCCAGTCTCTTGAAGCTGGAATCACTTGGGTATGGGATGATACTGTTCAATGTCTGCTTGTAGAGATGTTCTGTATAGAGGGTTCACAGTATGTGGGGTACAGCACCAACACTGAGTAAGGTGTGGATGTTCCTTTAACCTAGAAGATGAGGACGTTTTGTGGGCACGAGATCATTTTGACCAAATGAAAGTAAAGGTTTCCCCTTATCATGTGGGAAAGCTGGCTTTTCTGTCACAAACGTGACACATTCTGGCATGACATTGAGACCATGGAAAGCTTCCACCCCTGCTGTCTCAGTGTGTCATCTGACATATATCTGTCTGGTGTACTCACTTGTCCTCTCATGGCTGCAGCCCCCCTTGTTGATCAGAAGTTCAGCCTCTGGTCATGTGGGTGAAGAATTCTGCTGGAGAAAACTCCATTGAGTTCTTCCACTCTCATTGAGAGAGCTGTTGGCAGACAGCATTAGTGACGGCAGAGGGTTGATTCCAGCCAAGTCTGCCACCGGGACAGATTTGGGTTCACACCAGCAACAGGGAGCTGTGATGCTTTTAAAAATCACTTTGGCACCGGACACAAAAATAACTGTCACAGCAGCACAGTGTGAAGTCCAGCTACTCATACTAAATACTCCGTGCTGTTGGAGGGAGACCTCAAAAATTGTTAGAAAACCGCATCTGGCAAAAAGAGAAAAGGACCAGAGCTGGTGGGGGAGGGAGGCGGAAAAGGAGCACTGAAAGTGATGGTGGTTGAAATGGGATGTAAGCTTTTTTGAACAGGGGTGTAACGTGTATGTGAGGGATGCCTGCTGCTGTGGAGCTTTGCTTAGAATGCAGAAAATGGATGTGTCAAACAGGGAAGAGTGAGAGAAAACAGTATTTGGGTTAAAAACTGGGCTGTTGGGAGAGGAAAAATGATGAGTCACCAGGATAGAGGGTAGTACAATGAAGGAGGACTGAGAATTAACTTCTGAGAAATTGAAAAAAATAAGAAGAGATGCTTCACATTTTATCAAATGAATCAACTATATTAAAATCCTGTGGGGGCATGTGGTCCTTTATGGATATTAAGGCAGGCAGCTGGAGTGCAGGAATGTGCCTTGCTGGTACTCTTTCAGCTCTGATGGTGGGTGTTGCTGTGAAAATCGGAGATGCTTTGGTTGATGAGCCTGAGAGAGTGTATTTTGTTGCTTTGACTAACCTACGTGAAAGGTTTGGATTCTGCATAGTTTTTCCTTACAATCTTGGTGGGTTTTTTGCAAATATTGTTTGACTTCTTTGGCAGAGAGGCACAGTTTTTTGTGTTTCAAAGTGGAAATTGAATAAACTGGGGAAAAAAAAAATCTATATACTCAGTAGCAGATAGAAGTCAAGAAATTTCCCTTTCAACTGTCTTCAAGTAAAGCTAGCTTCATTAACATGCATATTTCAGAATACATACTTTATCATTTATCTTAACACAGATGATGGATTTGAGTCAAGAGGCAACAAGGTTAAGTCAGCATCTGAATGGCTGTGGTATATTCCTTTCACTGAAGAGCACGTTTATCATGATGACATCTCTGTTGGAGCTCCAGCAAATGTCCTTTTCCTGGGGAGAGATGGGGAGGAATAGCTACCCACCTGCCTATTTGTAATACAAACTTCACTCTGATGTTATGTTAGTTCTTCAGCAAAGCATGAATGTGTGTTCTTTGATGAGCATATAAATTGAATCACAATTCAAGGATCATCTTCATTTGAAGCTTAAAATAACATAATTTATCCTGTCTATGTGTGTGTCATTTCTCAGTATTTCTAACTGAATTTGCATAGCCGCCTACAAAGATGATGGGCTCAGTGGACAAGTGGAGGGCAATGGATGCTGTTTATCCTGCCTTTAGCAAGCAGGCAGGGAGGTGGACTGAAAGCTGCCTGAAGGTCTGGGCCCAGAGCCATGTCCACATGGAGGCCAGTCCCTAGTGGTGACCCAGGGGTCAGTGCTGGGGCCAGTACTGTTTACCCTTGTCATTACTAAACCTGGGTGATTGGGCAGAGTGCTCTGTCAGCACATTTGTAGATGATATGAAACTGGGAGGAGTGGCTGATACACCAGTGGGTTGTGCTGCTGTCCAGAGGCACCTGGATAGGCTGGAGAAGTGGGCTGTCAGGAGCCTCGTGGAGTCCAACAAAGGGATGTGCCAAGCATTGCCCTGGGCAGGAGTAGCCCTATGCACCGCTGCACACTGGAGCAGGTCCCAGAAAATGCCCTTGGGGTCCTGGTCTACCAAGTAGACCATGAGCCAGCAGTGTGCCCGTATGGCAAATGTGGCCACCAGCCTCCTGGGTGGTGTTAGGCTGGACATTGCCAGCAGGTCAAGGGAGGTGATCCCTCCCCTCTACTCAGCCCTGGTCAGACACATCTGGGTGCTGTGTCCAGAGCTGGGCTCCTCGGTACAGGAGAGACATGGACGTACTGGAGCAAGTCCAGTAAAGGGCCACAAAGATGGTCAAGGAACTGGAACATCTGTTGTGAGAAAAGGCTTGAGAGAGCTGGGATTACTCAGTCTGGAGAAAGGAAGGCTCGGGGCACCTTACCTATGTGTGGATGCTTGACTTGGGGGGGGTGGGGGGGGGCGTGTAAAGAAGACAGAGAAAGGTGGTTCTCAGCGCTTCCCAGTGTCAGGATGGCAAATTCCACTGAAACATTAAAAAAACCCAACATTTTATTCTGAGGGTGCTCAAAACACTGGAGCAGGTTGTCCAAAGAGGTTGTAGAGTCTCCATTCTTGGAGATATTGAAAACCTGACCAGACACAGCCCTGAGCAATGTGATGTAGGTGGCCCTGTGTTGAGCAAGGGGTTGGACTAGGCCATCTGTAGAGAGCCCTTCTTCCCACCTCAGACATGATGTGATTCTGTAGGTGGGTGCCGTGGTGTAATGTGGCAGCTGGGACCACGTGGCTGCTCACTTGCTCCTCCACTCCCCCGCAGCGGGATGGGGAGGAGAATGGACAAAAGTTAAAAATCGTGGGTTGAGATAAGGACAGTTTAAGAAGACAACAAAGGAAATAAGAGTAATAAAGAATATGTAAAACAAGCTATACACAATACAATTTTCTCACTGCTCAATGACTGATTATGCAGTCAGTCCCCGAGCAGCGATCGTAGAACCCATGGATTTCCTGGAGCTCCTGGATTTTGCCAAACTTGAAAATTTCGCAGAACTTGCTGAACTCATGGAAAAAAGACTGAACTCATGGAAAAGATCAAACTCACAGAAGAAGTTCCCCCCTGGCCAGCCCCCATTCATAAACTGAGCATGATGCCCATGGTATGGAATATTTCCACTGGCCAGCTTGGGCTGGCTGCCTGGCTGTGCTCCCTCCCACCTCCTGCACGCCTGCTCATTAGCTGAATATGGGAGACTGGAAAATGTCCTCAATTTCTTAGCAACAACTGAAAACGTCAGTGTTATCAACATTCTTCTCAGACTAAATCCAAACCACAGCAGCTGCTGGGAGGAAAATTAACTCTATCCCAGCCAAAACCAGGACAGTAGGATATTTTTTTGTTATCCTGTGAAAAAAAATTCTTCTTTGGAATGAAACTGCGGTAGTTCAGAGGGTTTTGGTGATAAAGAAGAGAAAACAAGCAGTATGTAGCTAAGAATTAATTATTAGTGAGAGCTTGGAAACTTTGCTATGGTCAAGTCCACCTTTTACCTCTTACAGGATTCTCAGTTCTTGGCAGAGATGGAAGGATACATGTTCTGAATTACACTGGGAGGGTTTTGGTGGTCGCAAGTGTGGTTTGGAAAAACTGCCTTTGGATTTCCTAGTGGGAAGAAGCTCCTGCGAATAGCATACCACCCGCATGGTGCTACCTTGGCGTGCAGCGTGCCATAGCTGGGGTGTCCTAAGAGAGCCTGTCTACTTCTGCATCTCCCTGTCGGCAGTAAGCAGCACCAGGATCTCTGTTGCTTTTTAAATGCGTCTCTGATTTGTTGCTTATTTCTGTTTCTCATCCCTTTTTGTGTGTGTCCTCCTAAAGGTGTTGCCTTTCCAGGTCGGCTGGCTCTGAGCAGACTGGGGATACAACAGCTGCAGGGACTGATCTCTCTGGAATGAGTTACTTGGGGCGCACGTGAGAAATGCAGCCTAATCCTTCTGTGGCTTGCAGGGCTTGGCATGAAATAGCTCTTCTCCTGCAGGCCAAGTTTATCTCTTTGCAACCCCTTAACATTATTCCTGCCCTCTGGGCCAGTCTCCTTCTGCAAGCGGTTATTTTCTAATCGACACTGGAGAATATTGATCAGTGGAAGAGAAAAACTTGGCTGATTTTGAGGGCTTGGTCTAATCTGGAGGAGGCAGCAGTGGGAGTGGGTGTTTCTTATCTGGAGTGGAGAGAGAAGAAAACTGAAGAATTTTATCCTAAACCATTTTCAGTATTAATTTATAGTTTAAAAGAGTGGCTGGGGTGGGGATGCAATCTGCAGTTGACTGGTGGTGGGCATAAGGAAAAGACTGGTTGTAATGTAGGTGAAAAAGATGGTAGCATCGAAGGCTTCTGAAATACCATCTGCTAAATAGTAAAATTGGGTTCCAGGCACTCCACCAGTGTAATTAATCTGTGAGTGGGTTGTGGGACTGCAGCCGGAGAAGAGAATTTTCTTCTAAATATAGTTATCACTGTAAATAAAAAAAATGGAGGGGAGGTGGGGTTTTTAAATAAAAACTGGTGCACATCATCAGCTTTATGCCAATATTAGATAAGAAACACATCTTGCGCACAAGGAGATTTTAAAGCTGCTGGAAGACAACTATTGGAAAACATAAAGGCTATTATTTAATTGCAGATTGACTCTGCTTTTCATTCCTTTGCTGCTTTATGCTGTCTGCGCAGCGTGGAGGAGGCCATCAGACAGCTGCCCTGCCGAGTTCTGGTTAAACTGTCGTACCCAGAGCCGCAGAGGGACCTTGGGCAACGCGTGAGCCTGACACAAGGAAAACTTTTTTTTTTTTAGTTGCCTGTGTTAGGCTCCTGGATCTCAGATTGCTTGTATGGCCAAGACTTTTGGGCCCCTCTGGAAGTATTATGAATTCTCTGTGCCATAGGCTGAGTTGGAGCAGAGATCCTGCAGTAAACCTGTACCTTGGGAGTATTTAAAATGATGCTTGTTCTGCAGGATTTTCGGGGTGAGCGGTGGAAATGTTATGCTGATCCCTACCCATGGGGATGCAGGGTTGCATTCCTCCACCAGGAAAGAAATCCTGCTGCCTCTTGCGTAGACAAGGAGATAGACCCCTTTGTTTTTCACCCTTTCCTCCGTGACTTCCACAACACTCAGAGCAAAGGCAGGCCGCCTGCGTTTTGCTGCCCAGCAGCTCCAGGGACGGGTGAGTCATTTCCAGTGGGGCAGAGAACGGTTCAGGACATGTTTCCCACACTGATGCTCAACCCTGCGGCACCATCTCAGCACTCGGGTAACGCTCAGGCTGATGCAAAGCTGGTGTGAGGTGGTGTCTCTGGACTCAGGCCGGGCACTGGGGAAGGCTTTCACCACAGACTGGGACTGGAGATAGCAAAAGGGGACAGTCAGAATCCAAAGCACAGGAGAACTGAGGATGTCGAGACAGTCAGCGATTGCTATGAATAATAGTTTGCCTGATGGGAGGCTCACTTGGAGTGAGGCAGGGTTGGATCCTGAATACTTCTGGATAGCTGGAATGACTCAAGCCAGAAATGTAGAGGAAAACTGAAGATTTCAGACCTTTTGAAACTCAGAGGAGCTGCAGCTAACAGGCTTTGCAAAATGCCCCCTGAACACTGATGCTGGCAAATTTGTCGCTATCAGAGAAAGGGTGCTTCTTGTACAAACTTGCAATAAATTGTTATAAGTGCTTTGACAGTATCTGAACCCTAGAAATTAAGGTCTTGCCCGGGATAAGTCTCAGTTGTATAAAGACTTTCTTTGTTTCTAACAAACGCCTTTGTGTGTGTCCTTAAAGTCTCCCTGCGCCCAACTGCTTCAGTGTGAAACTCCTTCAGCTGGATGGCAAGAACTGTTTGCAAGTTCAATCCTGTCTTATGGGAGCTGAGCAGCTGGAGAGAGCTCCTTCCCATTAGTGTCAGAGGATGCCTTGGACTCCTGAACACTTAAAATTCAGCATGAAACGAGGCTGGTCTTGTTAAACACTGGATAATTGTTGCTGACAAGTGTTTGTGACAATTTGCAAACAAACAAGAGATCATAGGGGCTAAGGGCCGTGTCTGTTTTTAAAAGTAAATGTAAATATTAGACTTAAAGAGAATCAACATAGTGTTGCAATCTGTTATTCGGGCTGTTGGTGACTACCGTTTTGTGAAGGCTTTTCCATTTGGGGTAATCATCTGCATTGCCTTTGTATGGAGGCTTTTTGAGTCGTTGAACCTGTTCCCAGCACTGGTCAAGACTGAGAAAACACAGAGACCAGAGATGAGCAGAGGTCAGTGACTGATGTAGAAGGAAATCGTGGTGAGGATGACGGTGCTTAAACACATCAGCAGAAGTGAAAGCCCATGAGACTAGCAGCACTAGGTACATGAAACCATGAGCAGGTGTCACACATTCAGACCCTTTCATGCTAATAAGAGTGCTGATAGAAAGAAAAAGTGTTTAGATGCCTGTGAGAATTAGAGAATGGTGAGACTTGGTTGTCACTGGAGAGAGAATACGGGTGTCCAGTGAGCCACGCAGCCATGGCAGGGATGCGTGCGGCTGCCTGTCTGTCCGTGGCTTGGTTACAGCCTGGTCTTGAAAGCCAGGAGAAGGAAAAGGAGTCAGGTGAAGGGAGGCTTTCAGAGATTGTTTCAGAGCATCAGGTCTTTGGCAGAGAGAATGTCTTTGATGCACTGTAAGACCAGATACAGACATGTTGCTGAGTGAACCTGGCAGAGATGTCTGTGATGTTTGCTGCCTTTTAGACAAGGTGGATTTGAAAACAAATGTAGTTTGGAGGCAGAATTTGCAGCTTGGTGAGCAATTAAAATGTATTTGTGTTTTTTGTAACCTCTGGAAGGGCTGCTGTAAAATCTTGGGCACTGGTTTTGAGGTTTTGGTATAAAACTGAGTAAATGAATAGCAAATTCATTTTTGAATTTGCTGGTGGCTGCCTTCAAAACAACCCCATGCAACACTACAGGCTTGGGGAGGAGTGGCTGGAAGGCTGCACGGTGGAAAAGGACCTTGGGGTGTAGGCTGACTGCCGGCTGAACATGAGCCGGCAGTGTGCCCAAATGGCCAAGAAGGCCAACGGCTTCCTGGCTTGTATCAGGAATAGTGTGGCCAGCAGGAGCAGGGAGGTGATCGCCTGCACCTGGAGTACTGTGTGCAGTTTTGGGCCCCTCACTACAAGAAGGACATTGAGGTGCTGCAGCGTCTCCAGAGAAGGGCAACGAGGCTGGTGAGGGGACTGGAGAACAAGTCTAATGAGGAGCAGCTGAGGGAGCTGGGGCTGTTTAGTCTGGAGAAGAGGAGGCTGAGGGAAGACCTTGTTGCTCTCTAGAACTACCTGAAATGAGGTTGTAGTGAGGCAGGTGTTGGTCTCTTCTCCCTGGTAACCAGCAATAGGATGAGAGGCAATGGCCTCAAGTTGCATCAGGGGAGGTTTAGATTGGATATTAGGAAAAATTACTTTACTGAGAGAGTGGCCAGGCATTGGAACAGGCTGCCCAGGGAGGTGGTGGAGTCCCCAGCCCTGGAGGTGTTTAAAAAACGTGTAGATGTGGCTCTTCAGGATATGGTTTATTAGGACTCAGTGATCTTAGAGGTCTTTTCCAAACCTATGATTCTATGGTTCTGTTATTCAAATGGGAGGGCAAAATGAGAATACGTGAACCATTAGTTACATCTTTGGAAGAGAGTGCAGTCTCCTGGGTCTCACCAGCAGGTTCTCCTGGAGTGCAGCGCTGTTTGTACCAGGGCTGCTTAGCAGCCAAGCCCTCAGGACAGATCCAACAGACACCACAGCGCTCCTGAAAATAAAATGTGGAGAGTCTCTTCCACGTTTTTGAGAATGACGGGCTGGTTTTGTCAGTATGATCTAGGTGTTCTCTACCTTTGTGCTGCAAGGCAGCCATGCCACACAGGGGAGTAACCAGAACTGAATGGTAGTCATCACTTGCACATGGGCATTTTTAATGGTTTTGTATTTTGCAGCAATTCACAGATATCCCTAGTTATTAACTAGAATTATTCCAATCCGCTAGTGGAATTGTTTCCCACCGAAGACTGTAGTTTCATTAAAATGGAAGTGTTTACGTAATACCTGCTGATTTTTATGGGTCTCTAACTGGAAGACCTCTTTTCTTCTATTTAAGTGCCAAACTATTTCATTTAGACTTAGGTCTGCAAAGAGATTATTGTAATCCCCTCCCTGTAATATGATGTTGCTTGAGTGAGTGGAAAAGATGCAAAAGAAAGGTGCCAGAAGGAGCAGAGACAGAGTTTGTTCCGTAAGAAATGCACATTTAAAAGAAAAGTTTAAATGTTGAAGTTTCCTGTAAGATGCACTACTGGAAATATTTGTGCTGCTTAATAATACATTTTTAGGAGCGTTTTTTATAAATGCAGTGTTCCTCAGCTGTGATGATATTTGATCTTAAGATGTGGTGTATTTAGGGGCATTGTTATTAAGGGTTTGGAGCAGCCATGGGATTACATAGTCTGATCTCATGGACTTCTGGAATTTTTTTTTTATTGTTATTCTCTGCTAAATCCTCTATTCTATTCACTTAAGCTGACACTTGATGCATTGCTTGGGTGCTGGAGCTTGAATAGATGGAGATGGACTGTAACAGCAGATAAACCCTGGGCGCAGAGGTGGGAGACGTATGGGTGATTGCAAGAGGTAGGAAAGGCGATGCGTTTGGAGGCTGCTGCTTTTCTATGTCATGGAGGAGGAATCTGGCACACATCGCAGAGCTTCATCTACCTCCACCTTCCCTTCCACAGGGTGGAGGGGATGACTGGAGGGCCCCAGGCCTCCTGCCATGGAGATGTGGTGCAGAAGTGCCGTTGCTGATGGCTGCCCACCCGCAGGCAGCTGCTCTCAGAGGCGTCGCAGCATTTCTCTGGTCTGCCGGGAAGCCATCACGGCCTGGGTGCTTGGGACCTGATGTGCCAAAGGGAAATGTTCAGCAGCCAGCCTCGAGCAATTACTTTTGAGGACATACTGGCATTTTGTAAGGATGCCAAGCTCTGGATGGGTTTAGGATGTGGATTTATTTATTCAAAATAATTCACTTGCAGGCAAGCAAGATAATCCCCTTTCCAGGTGCTGCTGCAAGCATCGACCACGGTGCCACTGCTCAGTGCTGAGGCAAACCAAGCGCCTTCTTCAGGGGGACACCGAGATGCTCCCGTCCCCTTTGCAGACACGTGAGCATGTGTGTAGAGCTGGGTCACGGAGAGGTGGCCCTGTGCTGTCACACCACGGTGGAGGAAGGGGTGCACGTGGGATGGGTCCAGTGCTGTTTGTGTCCCAGGTAGACAATGTAAGGCTGGGAGGAAAGCTGTCTCCTTTCCCAGCTGTATGTATTTTCATGTAGTCTTCTTTCTGCTCGTATTTTTTCTACCTTTGCAATTTCTGTCTTTCATCCTGCTCCAAAATTCATTTTTTTTCAATATGCATGGAGAGGAGGAATGCATAACCTGTGGAATGAGTGAATGATTTCACGGCTAAGGCAGCTGAACGCATTGTTGAATATATTCATAAGAGACTGAAAAAGAGAATGAATAAGAATGGCACTAAAGTTTGGGGGCAGTAAAAAATCAGACCAAATGTGAAGAATTTCAGAAGGTTCTTTCAAGTGAAAGGCTGACTGGGCAGAAAAACATGAGATTCAATACGTGTAAATGTACAGGGGTATACACAGTGAAAACCAATCCTAAATTCATGTATGAAATGGTTGGCTCTGAGCTGACCATTACCAGTCAGGAATAACGTACCTGGGCTGTGATAGCTGGTGTTGTGAAGGCATTGGCTTGCTTGCTCAGCATTAGTAAAAACACGGAACTGCGGTGTCTAGGAATTGGTAGGAAGAGGATGGAGCAGCAGATTCTGGGACTCCTGAGTCATTCTCAGGCAATCAAGTAAGAACTTGGGGTATGGAAAACAACAGTAAAACATGAGCATTGAAGTGATGGTAAGCAGGTGTCATTCATAAGGGTATGTCTGTACCGGAGCACATGCAGAGCAAATTCACACCCAAACCCCATTATACCTTTATCCGTAAGCATCACTGCTATTGTTGTGTACAGCAGGAAATTCACAACAATGTAGTGTAAGTTTTTACTGGCACGAGTTCAAGACTGAGCACATTATTCACAGGAAACAAATATACTGCTGAATTATTCAGGGCTTGCTGAACAAGTGTTGAAAACCCAATTCCAGCAAATCACCACCCTAACTTAATATTTAATTTTTTTGTTATACCACAGCCTGCAAAGCCAGGGCCCTCTAGCTGTGGCAGCTCTTTCTCTACAGGCTTGGTAGGGGAAAACAAATATTTGATTTATAAAAATACGTGTATGATAAGACATAGATGGCTTTTCTTGCTAAATGACTGCATAATAAGGTATTGCAGCTTGTTTCCCCATTTCCAGCAGCTCAGAGCAGGGTGTCTGGAATTCATGTGGCCATACTGGCAGCTGAGATGGCAGCAGGACCACCCTGCTCTGGCTGTTCTGTGTGTGTGTTGATGGATGGGAAAATGTCTCAGTCCTTTTCTCCTGAGAAGACTAAGACACCAAGACCATCTCAGTGCATCCTGGGCAAAGAGGGACCCACGTGTCACTGCAGAGTGTCGCTAGCAGGAGGTGACTTGAAGAGCAGTGATTGCTTGCAGGGACCATGGTTCAGGGTGAACAGATGGGCAGCGAGGAGGGGATAGTGCATGTGATTTGTGCATCACCACTAACCGTCCTCAGGAGACTGGGAATTCCTGACAGCAGCACGAGTCATACTGGAGGTTTAATTTATCTAGCAGTAAGAAGCTCTCATTTCTAGAGATTGTACAATACATCTGGTGTTTGTTAAAGACTGAAAATTATTTACCCTGGAAATGAGATTTATGGAATTTTAAAAAGAAACGCTATGCCTTGGGGAAAAAAGAAAGATTTTACGTATTCTTTTCAGGGTTGCTGAATTTTTGAAGCTTTCCTTAGAGTGGGCCACGTCTTCATTTGGCGTAAATATTGTGCAATTAATGTGAAGCATATACTGGCTTTTTGCGAGGTGAACATCTGACTTCATATGTAATTTCCTAAAATCCATTCTGAAAGGGTTTTCTTGTTTCTGCCTATGTAGTTGTAAGGATTTTCTTGTAAAGGGAGACGATAATTGGCCAGTTATGCACACAGCATTCTGTGTGTAGAAGACAACATAAATGATGAAAACAGGTTAAAAAGTCTATCTATTTTCTCAGAAGCCTTGGCATGTTCTCTAGCTGGATAAATGCCGAACTTTGGGTCAGGCTTGTGGCTCTTTGAACTGCTGGTTGATGTGAAAGGCAACCCTTTCCGCAATATTTAGTGGCATTAGCGTGCAAGCCGTCAAACTTGGGTATGGAGCTAGTGGGAAGAGTGCTGGCGCAGTGGCTGGAGATGAATAGTATCTTTAGGAAAATCACTGCTGGGTGAGAAAATATAATTTGTAGAACAAGAGAAAACATTGCATGGTAATAATTAATCTGAACAGAAAAAAAATGCCTTGTTATTGCTTATCTGTTTTTCCTTTCCTTGTGATACAGGAATACCACTACAGACCTCTAGATCTACTAGTTGTGTTTCCCAGGGTGAAGCCCTTCCTGATGTTAATGGGTGCCATCCAGGGCTCACTGAAAAAAGACACAGCAATAATCATAGAATCATCATAGAATTGTAGAATGTTTTGGGTTGGAAGGGACCTTACAGATCATCCAGTCCAACCCCGCTGCCGTGGGCAGGGACACCTTCCACTAGACTGGGTTGCTCAAAGCCCCATCCAACCTGGCCTTGAACACTACCAGGGAGGGGGCAGCCACAGCTTCTCTGGGCAACCTGTGCCAGGGCCTCACCACCCTCATGGTAAAGAATTTCTTCCTTATATCTAGTCTAAATCTACCCTCTTTCAGTTTACAGCCATTATTCTTTTTCCTGTCATTCCATGCCCTTGTCAAAAGTCCCTCTCCAGCTTTCTTGTAGGCCTCCTTCAGGTACTAAGGTCTCCTGCAGCCTTCTCTTCTCCAGGCTGAACAGCCCCAACTCTCTCAGCCTTTGCTTATAGGAGAGGTGCTCCAGCCCTCTGATCATCCTCTGGATGCACTCCAACAGGTCCATGTCCTACCTGTGCTGAGGGCTCCAGAGCTGGACTCAGGACTCCAGGTGGGGTCTCGCCAGAGCAGAGTAGAGGGGCAGAATCACCTCAGCAGCAAAAGAAAGGCTAGGGACAATGTGGGGCCGCTGCTGAATGAGGCGGGTGTCCTGGTGACGGAGGATGCGGAGAAGGCAGAGCTACTGAATGCCTTCTTTGCTTCA
>Ga0065711_1042684_pt1 | contig 15214 bp, 12 predicted proteins | sample Hoacrofraction12_FD_59098 | JGI IMG/M metagenome (GOLD analysis project Ga0065711, IMG submission 59098) | Hoatzin crop microbial communities from Cojedes, Venezuela - Epithelial fraction 12 v2 (version 2) | ecosystem: Host-associated > Birds > Digestive system > Esophagus > Crop | place... | reverse complement strand
CTTTGTTGAACCTCATCAGGTTCCTCTCTGCCCAGCTTTCCAGCCTGTCCAGGTCACGCTGAATGGCAGCACAGCCTTCTGGTGTATCTACCACACCTCCCAGGACCAGTTTCAGCTAGACAGTTGCTTCTTACAAACAACAAAGTTCCGGTTATCAGTCCTTGTTTCTCTTCATTGGTCTCCAAGTAGTCCTTGTTAGCTACATTTGAGCCACAACAGTCCTTGTTTTTCTTTGTTTGTCTCACAAGCAGTCCTTGTTAACTACATTGGAGCCACAGCAGTCTTTGTTAGCAAGGTTACTAAGAACAGAACTAAACAAAATAACAGTGTTTAACTCTTACTTTAACATAGATGCAAAATTATATAACAAAATTAAACTAAAGCTGTAGCAAAATCGAACTAATTGTTCATTTCCCACATCACCAGTTTCCAAGATCAGCCCTCCTTCCTGACTGACAAACACCCTTGACACATTTATTCATATTAGAGAATCATAGAATCATAGAATGCTTTGGGTTGGAAGGGACCTTTAGAGGTCATCTAGACCAACCCCCCTGCAGTGAGCAGGGATATCTTCAACTAGATCAGGCTGCTCAGAGCCCTGTCCAACCTGGCCTTGAATGTTTCCAGGGATGGGGCCTCCACTACCTCTCTGGGCAACACGTTGCAGTGTTTCACCACCCCCACTGTAAAAAATTTCTACGTTATATCCAGTCGAAATCTATCCTCCCTTAGTTTAAAACCATTACTCCGTGTCCTGTTGCAACAGTCCTTGCTAAAAAGATTGTCCCCATCTTTCCTATAGGCTCCCTACAGGTACTGAAAGGCTGCTATAAGGTCTCCCTGCAGCCTTCTCCTCTCTAGGCTGAATAGCCGCAACTTTCTCAGCCTTTCTTCACAGCAGAGGTGTTTCAGCCCTTTGATTATTTTTAGGGCCCTCCTCTGGACCCTCGCCAACAGATCCATGTCTTTACTGTGCTGAGGGCTCCAGAGTTGGATGCAGGACTCCGGGTGAGGTCTCCCCAGTGCAGAGCAGAGTGGCAGAATCTCCTCCCTCGACCTGCTGGCCATGCTTCTCCTGATGCAGCCCAGGGTACGGTTGGCCTTCTGGGCTGTGAGCACACATTGGTGGCTCATGTCCAGCTTTTCATCCATTAGTACCCTCAAGTCCCTCTCAGCAGAGTTGCTCTCAATCCCTTCATCCCCCAGCCTGTATTGATATCGGGGGTTGCCCCAGCCCAGGTGTAGGACCTTGCACATGGCCTTGTTGAATCTTATGAGATTCACACAGGCCCACCTCTTCACCTTGTCAAGGTCTCTTTGGATGGCAACCCGTCCTTCTGGTGTGTCACTCAGCTTGGTGTCATCCGCAGACTTGCTGAGGGTGCACTCGATCTTGCTGTCTAAATCATTGATGAAAATGTTAAATAGCATTGGTCCCAGTACAGACCTCTGAGGGACACACTTGTCACCAATTTCCATGTGGACAGTGAGCCATTGACCAATACCCTCTGGCTGTGACCGTCCAGCCAATGCCTTATCCACCAAACAGTCCACCCATCAAATCCACCTTTCTCCAATTTAGAGAGAAGAATGTTGTGGGGGACCATCTAAAAGGGCTTACAGAAGTTCAGACAGATGACATCCGTTGCTTTTCCCTTGTCCATTGATGCAGTCACTCCATCATAGAAAGCCAGTAGGTTGGTCAGGCAAGACTTGTCCTTGGTGAAGCCATGCTGGCTGCCTCAAATCACCTCCCTGGCCTCCATGTGCCTTAGCACAGCTTCTAGGAGGATCTGTTCCATGATCTTCCCAGGCCCAGAAGTGAGGCTGATAGGTCGGTAGTTCCCATGGTCCTCCTTCCTACCCTTTTTAAAAACGGGCACAATCTTTCTCTTCTTCCAGTCACCAGTGACTTAGCCTGACTGCCATAACCTTTTAAATATCATGAGAGTGGCTTGGCAACTCCATCAGCCAATTCCCTCAGGACTCTGTGATACATCTTGTCAGGTCCCATAGACTTATGTATGTTCAGGTTCCTCAGGTGGTCACGAACCTGGTCTTCCCTTACAGTGGGAAGGGCTTTATCGCCCTCATCCCCATCTTGTGGTCCATCGACTCTGGAGGGCTGAGGAGACAGGCTGCCGGTGAAAGCTGAGGCAAAAATGTTGCTGAGTACCTCAGCCTTCTCCTCATCTGTGTATACTAGGTTGCCACCCTTCTTCATCAGTGGGGGTAGTCTCTCTTTATCCTTCCTTTTCCGGTTGACATACCTGTAGAAGCCCTTCTTCTTATTCTTTGCATCCCTTTCCAAATTCAGCTCTAGCTATGCCATGGCCCTCCTGACCCCATCCCTGCACAACCAGGCAGCTTCCCTATACTCCTCCCAAGATATCTGTCCCTGATTCCACTGCCTGTGCAGTTCCCTCTTGCTCTTTAGTTTGACCAGCAGGTCTTGACTCAGCCATGCTGGTCTCTTACCTTCCTTCCCTATTTCTTACCCCTGGGGATGGAGAGGTCCTGCACTCTGTGGAAAGCATCCTTAAAGATCTGCCAGCTCTATTCTGCTCCCCTGTCCCTGAGGACCATTTCCCAGGGTGTCCTACTGACTAACTTCTTGAACAGCTGGAAGGTGGCTTTCCTACAATTTAGGGTTCTGACTATACTCCTCACCTTTTCCGTATCCCTCAGGACTGTGGACTTCACCTATGTGTGATCGCTGCAGCTCAGGCTGCCTCCAGTCTTGATGACACTGATGAGCTCACTTGCATTAGTGAGTATCAGGTCCAGTACTGCATCCCCTTGGGTAGGGGTGTCAATTACCTGGCTTAAGAAATTATCCTCAATGGATTCTAGGAATCTCCGGGATTGCCTACTGCTTGCCGTGCTACTTTTCCAGCAGATGTTGGGGTGGTTGAAGTCCTCCAGTAGGACGAGAGACTGTGAGTGCAAAGCCTTCTGGAGCTAGAGGATGAAGACTTCAGCAGTAGGCTCCCCTTGATCAGGCGGCCTGTAGCAGGCACCAACCACAAGGTTCCTTTTGTTGCCTCGGTCTCTGATTCTTACCCATAAGCTTCCAACCTGCTCATGATTGTTCTTCAGGGACAGCTCTTCACACTGTATGGATTTCTTGATGTAGTGGGAAACACCTCCGCCCCTCTTTCCCCACCTCTCCCTTCTGAACAGCCTGCAGCCATCGACAACCATGCTCCAGTCATGGGATTTGTCCCACCAAGTTTCAGTAAAGGCAATCAGGTCATAGCTTTCTTGCAGCACGATAGCTTCCAACTCCTCCTGTTTGTTTCCCATGCTGTGTGAGTTCGTGGGGAGGCACTTTATCTGGGCTATTGGTCGTGTCACCTTCTTAGTGGAACACCCCTTATTTCCCTTGAGGTTTTTCACAGAAGTTTCCTTGTTGGCTCCTACTACCTCAGGAGCCCACACCTCATCTCCACAAAACTTTGACTGTGCTGCAGTGTCCTCAGCACAGCTCTGGGCAACACGTTGAGGGCCCATACTAGCACCCCGTCCCTATAACCATTATGTGTCATCCCACAGGTTGTCACCGGCAAGCCTGATATGTTCCCCCTTCCCCTTCACATCTAGTTTAAAGCCTGTCAATGAGCCTCTCAAGCTCCTGAGCAAAGACTCTCTTTCCCATTTGAGCAAGGTGGCTCCCATTTGACGCCAACAAGCCTGGTGCCGTGTATGGCATCCCATTGTCCGAAAACCCAAAATTGTGATGGTGACATCAGCCACAGAGCCACATATTAATAGATTGGGTCTGCCTGTTCCTTCCAATGCCACTGCCCACAAATGGAAGGAGGGACGGAAAAATAACCTGCACCCCAGATTCCCTCACTAATCATCCCAAGGCCCTGAAGTCTCTTTTAATCACCCTTGGGCTGAGTACTGTAACTTCATCACCACCCATGTGGAAGAGTGTTAATGGGTAGTAGTCTGAGGGCCATACCAGGCTAGCAAGTTTCCTAGTAATATCGCTAAATCGGGCTCCTGGGAGGCAGTAGACTTCCCTATGAGAAGGATCTGCTCGACATGTAGGACCCTTTGTTCACCTCAGAAGGGAATCTCCTACAACTATGACCCATCTTTTCTTCCTTGTGGAGGTGGTAGTAATATGGGGGGTAGGTATGGCTGGTCTCTGCAGCTCCTCTGTTGTAGACGGATCAACACCCACATTGTCCACTGACTGGTGCTCCACATCCAGAGCCTCATACCTGTTATGTAGAGACACCTGGGGAGGCCTGGTGGGCAAGGACAGGGTTCACTTGCTGCCCTGATTGTGGACTTGTTTCCACTCACTGCTTCCTTTTAAGACCCTGCCTACATCCTGGTGGGATGAGGATACTGGATCCCTTTGATCATGGGCTTTTTCTGGTGGCTGTGCCTGTTCAGGTTTCAGAGAAGTCAGAACATGGTTCCACTAGACTATCTCTTCCTCAGACTCCCTGATGCTCCTTAGCCTATCTACTTCCTTTCTCAGCTCTGCCACCAGACCGAGTAGATAATCCACCTGATCATACCTTAAACAGCTGTTCCCTCTACTGCCATCCATTTCCACTGCAAGCTGGTGGCACTCCCTGCACCTGGAGACCTGGACAGCTATGTCTGTTCCTGGGAGCTCAGTCTGGGTTGATACATCCTTTGTGGCAAGCACCGAGGGCATAGCCTTCTGCCGAGTGGATACCATGGCTATGCTCCCTCACATCAACCAAACTTATGAAACTTACCTCTTGAGCTGGGATAGAGAATGCCTGTGCAAACCACCGTACCACGCCCTGTTGTCCACGCTCCTGATCATCGTGTTCCCTGGGCGCTGCTCTTGTATGTGACAGGGAATTGGCCACCATCAATCTTATCCCTGCCCACACTAAGGCAGGGCTGAGTCAGGGCTGCCGCTCGTCAGAAGCTCATTCCTTCCCACTCAGGGGAGGAATCCAGCCCTCCAGAGAGCTGCTGGATAGTGATGCGGCCTTCCTTCATTTCCTCCAAACCTTCAGAGAATTTGCTGAAGCAATTCAGGTGGAAGGTTGATTGCAACCTGGAGCCTTTGGAAAACCTCTAGAAAGCATTGACTTTAACATGTTCACTTCACTGAGTTTCACTGGGAGCAGGGGGAGTCACAGGTAAAGAGATGATGACAAATAGTCACTAAAGAAAAAGCATTAGTGTTAAAGTGCATGTGACACTGGAAAAGGACACAGGACACAGATGCAGAAGGGACCTGTGTGGGACCTGGATAAGCAGAGCCGCAGTATAAGTGGTGGCAACAGAAGCAGGAGCACAAAGCCAGAAGCAAGAAGAAAAGACAACTAGGAGAAAAAGAGGTGCAAAGAAGGACCTGAAAGAGGCAATTTTTACATTGTGAATCTCCTTCATCAGAAATGCCAATCAGTGAGATGTCAATGTTATATTTTGATAGCAAGATCCAAATTATATCAAACGCAACACAGAAACACATTCAGCTTAGCTAACTGGGGAGACAGAAGATGACATCAAATAACTAACACCCTGCAGGTAACAGTCAAGAGCAGAATAACTTTGGATTGATGAATGACGCAATGTACCAGGCCAAAGGAGAGAGACATTTGCCAATATCAAAATTTCCAATCATTCATTATAAGAATGATTGGAATAAAGAGCAAAGACGATGAAAGAAAACAGGTAAACAACATTACAGTGAGGGTGATTTTCTTGATCAGATATTAGGTTAGTTGTGTGTTATTATGTCATGTGAAATGTCTGCTGAAAGCAATCTAATTTACAGAATAGTTTCAAAAAAAAAGGTATCAGAAGCAGTTGGATTCCTGTATGGTTCAAAGAACAAAACCAAATTCAAGAGGAAGGCAGCAAGCTTTCGAACAGATGAGGAAGAGAGACAGTGATATACAGAGTGCACAAGAATGAGGAGCAAGGAAAGAAACAGCGATCTTTGTGGCTAGAAGTTTATTCCAACTCCAGACATAATTCTTGAAAAGAGGAAAGATGTTCCTGAGAGCAATGTAGGTCCATATAGGACATATTGTATAAAAAGCTGCAGTTGAAATGAACTTCAAGAAGATATATTCAATGTGAAACTAAAATCCCTTGGAAAAAAAATAGAGAAAAAAGGAGGAAGGCATTTTATTCATTATAATGGACAGGACTGTGCACATAAAACCCCTCAAAGCAGTGTAAATATTTAAGCAGCTGCAGTGAAAAACTTTTATATTATCTGAGAATGAAAGCATATTTCTGGAATCATATATCTTCAAGTCTCTGACCAGAATAAAACTTGAGCTTTTCCATTCTAACCCTCTGCACAACAGGCTTTCAAATCTTCCCCATCATCCATTCCCACGCCTTTACAATTTCCATTTCTCCTTCACTGAGCAGGTAACTAGCAGAGTGTTTGACCAGTTAAAACTAAATTGTCCATTCCCATAGAATTCATTTCATTTGGAACAGGGATTTTAGCAAATCAGATAATGTCAGGGCAATGCTTATAAAGGCCTTTTAAATATAAGGCTCTTGTTGAGGTTGAATTTGCCCCCAGGAGTCTCAATTTTGTTCTGTCATTGAAATCTGACACCAAATTACTTCTTGCTTCTAGGCTTCAGTTTCCAATTTTAAGCTTCTGAAAATAGCCTAATTATTGCATGTATTTTCCCTGTTTTATCAATACTTAAAACCAGAATGGGAGGATACTGGGTAGGATACTATGTTATCCAGCAGCTCTGTGAATTCCAGTGGATATGAAAAAATGTCTCCAGTGAGTTTATGCAGGTAAAAAACCTAGTTATTATAATTCCCTGACCAGAAAGAATCATGACATCATTATAGTTCTGTTTCATCATCTTTCGTCCAAAAGAATAAATAAACAAACAAATAAATAAATACATACATATTAAAGAGTCCATTAGCAAAAGAATTTCATTCCACTCTGGAATGCTTCCATGAGCCAGAGCTGGATTAAAGCATAGATTTTGGCCCAGGACAATAATCCTAAGGCATAAATATCTTACACTTGTGATAATATAACGATTTCATCTCCTGTTAAGGAAAAAGGAAAGTTCTCATGTTCTCTGTTTTAGAGAAAAGCTTGAGCATAAGAATAGGATGTATCCCATACAATGAAGTCCATACAGTTGTACAGACACTCCATTTTTCCAGAAGAGGACAAAAAGCAGTAAAGGCAGAAACACCTTTGCCCTAGAGGCATTGCCATGGTCAGTTAGACTGCCACCATTTGGAGGACAGTGGTTTGGGGTGGGACAAACCACTACTTCGCTGAAATGGAAACCTTGGGGAAATCCAGGGCAGCAGTCTGTGAAGGGATCTAGACTTCCAGCAATCAGCTCTGTTATGAATAGCCGTGCCTGGGTACTGTTTCCCTCTTTAGCAGTAGAGGGAAGAAATGTACCACTTTTGTGGCCGCACGCTACCTTGTTTCACCAGAATCCTGATGTCCAAACCGCCTGAATCAAGGACTGCCCAGGCTCCCACCTGACACATGAGACAGCTTCTTTTTCATGTGGGATGGGGCACATGCACTGAAGTTTGTTGTGTGTCCCAGGATGTAGTTGGGATGTCTCTGGGTTGTAGACCAGGACCTCGGAAGTCAAATGTGACCATCAGGCTCTTGTGATCTACAATGTAGCCTTGCTTGACAGAGGTGACAAATGATGCCCCAATCAAATCCCGAAGATGATTGTTCAGTGCTCTCAGTAGTCCCAAATACGGGTTCATGCATGCAGAGCACAGTATTTTTGGATGTTCAGTGTAACTGAAAGGAGGAATGGAAAGACTTGGTCAGCCCATTGGTTTCTTCTCACCTTGGCTGAACCCTAAACATAGTGTTAGCATGATGAAAAATCAGAACCCAGGAGTTAAAAAAAATGATGACGTTCTCTCAAAAGAGAACAAATAAGCAGATTATTTCCTCCAGCACAATGAAAATATTAATTATGGCAGCCTACCAAATTTCTGCAACTAACCACACTGAAATCAACCCTTTAAAAGTCACACCTTCTTTTGATTATAATGGTAAAATTACAAGATTACTAGCAAGCTAGATAAAGGAATAATAAGGACCAGAATCACTGTAATAGGGTAAGGTTGTGACATGCTGAAATTTAGGTAGTGTCTTAGAAATTTCCAAAAGCATTTGCCAATCCACAAAGCATCACATCAACATCAAATATTAAATCCAAGAAAACTAAAGAACATATCAACATATTACCAGATTTCACTGTGTTTAGTAGAACGAAGAAAAGGTTTTAGTACAAGTGCTCAGGGAGCCAAACCACATTTTCTGAAACCTGTGTGTGTATGTGAAAGCAGGAATAGAGTTCATATTTCAAATGACTTGTGAAAATGGGGCAGGCATTTAGCTGGCCTAAGAGTGGAAACCTCAAATAAGGCTAATTCATAGCAGCAGCAGAAACCCATAGGAGCACCAGAATGCAAAAAAATAAGACTTAGGGAATAGTGCAGGAAATACCCTACATATGTCAATCATAAATATTTTGCAATTTTCCAATGCTCAAGCCTGACTAAAAAGCATGCTATATGAAGAAAGTAAACAGTAAATTTGAGGAAATAATTTTACCTGCATATGAATTCTATTTATGAATATAAAAATAATAAAACTAGCCATCCTGCTTTGTGCAGTTTAGACCAGGAAGAGATGCAAAGACAGGCACCAGAAACAGCTCAGTGTTGGAGGCATCACTTGTGAGCCCAGTACACAGAATATCTCAGCTCTGTATCAGAGAAAAGAGCAATATGGCAATCACGAAAAGTTACATTAATATTGTATCATTAGCAACGATCAAATTACTTTGGTAATGCAAATTCAAAGCAGAATACCAAAGAAAGGATGAGGGCTAAAATGTCTGCTGATTCTGTTAACATACAGCCAATTTCACCTAAAACTTGTGGATGCATCAGCTTACCACCACTAAACCGGAGACAGACTGTTCAGGCAGAAACAGAAAAGAGACAGAAAGAGGAAAAATACTGAGCTCAAACAATGTGTTATGAAATTTTGCAACAGAGCTGTCACCTGGCTACCAGGAAATTCCACCCGTCTTCCAGGCGTCCTGTAGGTCACTCTGTACTCAGTGCAATATCTACTTGGAATAATGATCCAAAGTAAATTAAAAACAGAAAATAAGTCCTTTTAGCATCCTTAATGGGTTTGTTATAGTTTTGGCCCGTGGCTGGCAACAAAGGGCCAATGCGGTCGCTCTTGGAAAGAAAAAGGCAAAAAAACTCGTGGGTCGGGATAAGGGCGGTTTAACAGAACAGCAAATGAAGCAAACTGTAACAACAATAATACTGATAAGGAGAATATACAAAATAAAACAGCGAAATACACAGAGCAGCTCTCACCGCCCGATGTCCTGCGCGCTCCTGAGCTGCAACTAACTTCCCCCCCGCCAACTCCCTCCCCCAGAACCCAGCATGATAGCACACCGTCTGGAATACCCTGTTTTGTTTGCTCAGTCTGGATCAGCCCGCCCAGCTGTGTCCCCTCCTGGCTTCTGGTGAAAATTAACCCTGTCGTGGCCGAACCCAGGACATTATCCAGCCCTTATTCTATACCATCTATGTCATGCCTAGGTCCCCATTTTCCAGTTGATCACCACCACTCTTCTTGTCTTTGATATTACACATGTATATCATTCCCTTAGTCTATGGATCATCCCCCTAAAATGTCCATTGAGTTCATTTAAACCATGACTTCAGGCTCCATCTGTTGTAATAGTCTTTCCGGACAGGGGAGGTGTGTGGTGATGGGCGGTCACATGCTGCGTCCGGAGCTCACAGCTGGTGTGTCTGGTGTGTCCCGTGCCCACAGTCTGTGGGTTGAAGATGTCAATCTTGATGAAGTTGCTGGGTGCCAGTTGTTGAAGTCAGGTCCAGTCCCATCACCGCTGTGCTTTGCTAGGTTTCATCAAAGTCCATCCTTGATCAGTTCGGGTGATTCTGACTGTAATGTCCTTGATATAAAATTAAAAATTTACCCTGTTCTGGATGAATCCAGAATAGTTCAACAAGCTGGATAAGCAGAAGTGTATCTACTGTAGGAGAAGAAAGCTGCACATTTGCATAGATTGAAAGAACTAAAATAAGACCAATGACAAGGTCTCACATTGAAGAAGAATCACTCCAGACAAAACTGAGGTGCTTGGGACCAGAGACAGACCTTGTCAGGAGATAGTCATTGGAAGCTGTTCTATTAGGAGGGCAATTGCCTCACCACGTCTTGGACACTATTGGTAGATGCATGTAACTGAGCAGGTGCTACGGAATCAGACCTATGGTAAACAGCATTTGTGTGGCCTGCAAGATTTTCCAAAGTTGCAGATGACCACACTGGTGTTTGGAATTGGTAACAGTAGAGGCAAGCTGCAACAGATCACACCCATTGTCTTGTCTCTGCTAGAAATAGCAGGGTAGCAAATCTAAAATTACATCAGAACAAGATTCCTTGCTTAGTAAAGGTAGCATGATATTCAGGACTCTCACTCACCTGCCAAGAGCTATACATATCCTGACCCTGGACAAAGAATAGGCAATGAAGCAGAGTCACATCTAATGACAAAAAAATTCAAACCTCTCTATCAACATCTTTTTGAGCTGCCTACACCGTGAGTTTTTTAGGTGATGCCTGGACAAGGAGGAAATACAGATATTGTTACCTTCACACAGTTCAGTGAGTAGCAAGGACCTGGAAAGCAGAAATGCCTGGTGTAACTGCTTCTGCATAAATGGGCAAGCAAGACTGCATGGTGACTGTAATCGATGGCCTTGCTGAATTTGTCAAATGCAAGATGAAAGACATACTCGGACTGAGGCATCAAGAGCCGAAGAGTTAACAAAGGAAGCAATTAACTTGTGCTTATCTTATCAGACAAAAGTAAGGGGGGATAGCCCATCACTGTAAACCAAGTGATCTGTGGGGTGCTGCGGAGGCTGCGCAGCCAGAGATCGCTTCGGATAAAGAACAGATGGCCCCCGGAAGCGCATACCAAGATGCCCGCTCCAAAGGCGTGTCACACTGCTGAGTCCTGCTTTTGACGACAAGACATTCCATGCCAAGGGCCAATCAATACACAATAATTGACTTAGTCCCACCTCACCAAAAGATTTTCCAAACATATAAAAGTTGGCACTTGAAAACTCTCTTTGGGAGGAGGAGCCAAGCAAGAACTTTACCTGATGGATGGGTGGACAGGCCTGAACCTCTCTTCTCCCCCCAAGAAGGGATGCCTTTTTGGTAAGAGTTGCGCCTCTGACTTTGTCAGACGTATCCCCGGGAACACATTGTTAACTAAAGCGCTAAACTATTACTTTGAGCTCAACTTTTGTAGACAGTGCATTTATCAATGGCAATCTCGAATCTGTGATGCCTGTCACTTGAATAAATTACCTATGGTTTCAACTTTGTGAAACTGTTCAGTGAAAGTCCTTGGAGGGGGTCTGACAGGCAAGTTGAATGTGAAAAGTGGCTACACGCTTAACCTTTTAGACATAAACCGATGACCAAGTCTGGGACTAGGAGATGATCCAGCCACACCTAGACTTTCCCGTGAGAGAGAGTTTAGAAAGCAAGGGGGTCTTCTCTGAACCTCGTGACTCAACGGGAGGGCTCTCCTTTTGACGCTTATCAGACTCCCCTTACCCCCTTTAACGCGACAGTGATGCAGTGAGGCAAAGTCTAGGGGAGCATTACATGTGGCTTTCCTGTCAGGTCCACTCTCACTGGCAGGAGGAATTCACCATCCACATGAAAAGGGATGCGTTTTTTGACAAATTTTACTTTTGTGCAAACTCTAGCTCCTCCAGTAGCTTTCATGATTGTCTCCAGCTTTCATCAAAGCTGTGAAAAACAGGGAAAAGAGCAGGAGGATATAATATCCACGTACTGTGCACCCAACAGACCACAGAACAAAGCAGAAGCAAATATTTTGACTAATTACTTCTTTCACCACTTCAGTATTGTAAGCTGTTACTCTGCTTTCTGCAAAATAAGCAATTTGTCTGACAGTGTCAGAGCAGCCATCACAGATGAAGCAGTGGGGCTTTTCCACCAGGCCTGCTATCCCAGCCTGTTTTGTTTCAGAAAGCAAACTGCAGTTTACTGGCAGGAAGTTTGTACAATTTACCCAGCAATGAGAATTCACCCACAGCACATCAACCCTTTCCCACAGCCAGTCAAATGTCGACATTGAATTAGTTGAAATGGTTTAGACTCTGTTAAAGATAGCTGTAAGCGTCAAAGAAATTCTATGACAGGTTATACCTGGATGTAGAAACACTATCACAAAATACAATATCTGATGTCAAGATGCTATTTTATACTGGAGCCCACAATTCCATCAGTAACAAAAATTGCAATGGAAAAAGTGCAGGACAAAAGGAAGATACACAGAGATAAGCTAAAGACCTTTCAGATGCACACTCTGGAGGACCTCAAGAACAGGCTATTATCTCAGAGGAGAATTAACACATGCAAGAGAATTCTGTAACAAGGTTGTGAATGGGCATTTAATTCTCTTAGCTCCTCACTATTGCGAATACCACTAGAAGACAGATGTGGAGATGGCAAAATATGCACCCCACCAAACTTCTGTTACAGGACATGAGCAAACCCATGAGGGGTTGCTGGTAGATGTAAGAAGGCACTTAAAACATTTAATTTACAGTAGGACAAAGGCGAGAGTCTCCTCAGAATCAGAAAGGCTCTCCTTGACACCAGCTACGACATCAAGCTGCCTCCACTGTACAGAAGAGTTTTTGGCCAGTGCTGAGGTGTGAAAGGACAGCCTTTCCAGGAACTTCCCTAGCTGCCAAGAAAGTTAAAAGAGAGATAATAAAAATCAGAGTTGGTGTTAATGGTTGGTAACGCACACACACACCACAAACATTATTGTCTGAAGTGCATATGAGGAGCAATGCTTTGGGATATAGAGTTTCCTAATGCCCTGGAACACAAATTGCAATCACAGAGAAGGATGCAGAGAAGCATTCAGTGTATTACCACAGTATTTTGAGAGCAAAGGTTGAACATTGCACTGTCTTGGCAGTCTTGTTTCCACTCTCTCTCAGCTTGAATACCAAGCAGATGGAATGCAAAATATTTCAATTAGTGGCAGCTACCATTAAAGTGACTAAACATTTTTGGAAAAAACTCATTGTTTTTACAATGACTGTGTTTTACAGGCTAATGACTTCTTGCCTCGTTTGAGGTGCATAGGCTCATTTTACAATGGTTTTCTGTTTGTGTCTTTTAATCAGAGATTATAAAGAATATGTACCATTTTGTGGTTGGCATACCAAGTTCCTAATGAGGCCATTGATCTGTTTGTCACCAGACTTCTTTGACTGGAGCCATGTCAACAACTCTGGGGCTCATAGAGAGGCAATCAAAAGTGACAGGGTAACTGACAGCTCTGACAAGTGATTGTAGAATACACTACATTGTACTTTGCTGTGGGAAAATGACCTAAACCTTACTGTTAATTCTGAATACCCCTTAGCAGCATGTGCTCCTCCACAGTGTATTATTATATGATCAAAAAGGTTAGCAGAAAGCAGATCTATTTCCAGAGTGTGACTGAATTGCCTCTTGTTTCTACCATGTCCAAGGAATAGAGTTCAGAGACGACGGTCACTGTGCGGAGCATAAACACCAGTCAGCTTTCTCCCTTCTGTTCATCTAAAGTTTAACTCCCTTCCTCAATACATTGCTGACTTTTTCTCTGAAGTCAGGATCAAAAAAAAATCCTTCTTCTGTGTTCTCTGTGTGAATGATCTCAGACAGAAAAGCTGCACATCAGAGAGCAATGTAAAGGAAAACCTTGCATTCACGGAAGGAGCGCAGATGTAAAGAAAGACAGGTAAAATTTCTAACAAAAGCTAAAAGTGCCATACTGAGATTCTCCTCTTTTTCTCTGTTTTTGGATCTAAAACAAGCTTACGTAAGACTGTGGGGGTGTTTGTTTATGTGTGGAGGTGTATTTGACTTCATGCTAAGCTCTTTCCAAAGAAATCACCTAAATTTGATATCTGGAACCTTTGATTTGACGGCCTTCACATCTCCTTGCTTTTTCTCTTGCAGTCTTTCCACAGGGATGTTTTTACGGGCATCATTAAGCTTTGAACTAGGCTATTAAATCATATTTTGCTTTTCAATCTATCTACTGACATATTATTCTTTTTATGGAGCTAAAACCTCTGCTATTGTCAAGTGCATCTGAAAGAATTTTCTTCCTTAAGGTGTTTGTCTGTTACACACGGGAAGGAATGGCAAGAAAAGAAGATGCTTTTACAGGCATTTGATCTGTTAAAAAAAATGTAGCTGTATTTACTGTATTATCCCTAGCACCAGTTAAAAATCCACCCAGCATGGGGCTTCACTGTTTTACGACTAAGGGGAAAAGAGGTCTGGCTTGAGCTCTGCTTTCAAGATGTGATTGAAAATCGGAGCTGGTGTTGTAGAAGCATTAGTCTGAAAGGAGGTACCATGCTGGCAGCCACCTGGACGGAGCAGGACTGGCAGGGAGCTGGGGTTGATCTGAGTTTGGGGGAGATCGGACCCCAAGTGATGCGTTTCACTGGCAACACGAGCTAAAAGGTCTACGTCAGTATGGTCTGGTTTAGGAGCTGTCGCAATCGATCACACCATATGTAACTAACAAAAACCACTGAAACACTAATATAAAGCATTTTTCAAGATCTGTATGAGGGTTTTTACTAATACACTGGTGTTGGTGAAAGTCTCATCTTTAGCTGACATAGGTAGGTACAGTTTTTGCAGAAGACAGTGACCTTGAATCTCCTAGTACTATGTGACTAAAACGGGATTAACAACACTATAACCATCAGTGAGTGGAAAGGTATCTGATACAGGTACTGAGAGAAGTCAATGTACACAGTGCCCGTACATGTGTCTGACATGTCCGCGCCCAGGCGCTGGCAGCGGGGCTGCAGCGGGGCCTCTGCGAGGAGAGACCGGGGCTGCCCGGGCCGGACACAGCCGGTCCCAGCCGGTTCCAGCGGCCCCACCACAGGGCACAGCTGAGCCCCTCAGCCAAGATGGGGGCGCCGGGGTAAGGCCGGGGGGGGAACAGGGCTGGGAAAGGGCCAAAGGCGGCCGAGGCAGAGGAGGAGGAAGCCCAGGAGGGAGCAGCAGCAGAGGCAG
>Ga0065711_1008930_pt1 | contig 15214 bp, 18 predicted proteins | sample Hoacrofraction12_FD_59098 | JGI IMG/M metagenome (GOLD analysis project Ga0065711, IMG submission 59098) | Hoatzin crop microbial communities from Cojedes, Venezuela - Epithelial fraction 12 v2 (version 2) | ecosystem: Host-associated > Birds > Digestive system > Esophagus > Crop | place... | reverse complement strand
ATTCAACTTAAAACTTATTAAAAAAAAAAAAAAAAAAATTCAAACAGAACAGCTTTGCTTGTTTTTGAAAAAGGAAGATGAAGGTCAACAGCAACTGTAAGAGTGTCCCCTTCCCTCCTCTCCCCTTTGCAGAGGCCCTCGTTCAAACACCCATCTGAGGGGAGCAAAGCTATGCTCCGGCGCTCCAAGCCACCCAGGATCGTTCCACCCTTCTCCCACTGACGCTGGCCTTGGCGTGGAACCTCGGAGAGGAGCCATCAAGCCCGGATAGCGACACAGCAGTTTGATGGAGAAAATGGGCAGACTACCTTTCCTCCTTAGGCAGCACACCATTAGTTTATTGCTTGTATCTACTCTGTCTTATTTTTAAAAAAAGAGGAATCTTCAGAGGTCTTTTTAGCCTGGTTTAAATAAGAAGTTTCTGACCTGCAGCTATTTCTTCAGTCAGGCTGTTTGAGTGCATTTGGTAGTGTCAACCGACACAGTTCTCCGAGACAGAAAACATGAGCCAGATGCTCATGATTTCAGAAAGCCTTCATCTAATTACGTTTCTATACACGAAGTAGCCCAAGAAGTATGATCCTTGCCAAGGCTAGCGCAAGGCCAGAGGCTTTGCACGGCCTGGCAGCGCAGGGTCCCAGGAGCTGTCAGGGGTTGTCCTGACCTGAGCTGGTTTTAACAGCTGCCAGGTGGTCAAGCAGTTACTGCCTGGTCTGTCCCTCAAAATGCCGTGGGGCAAGGCTGCCGCTCTCCGGTCCCCATCAAAAAGCCCTTTACACCGGCTGAGGCCGGTGGAGGCTTTGGGGCAACGTTCAAAACCTGAGCTGGGAACTGATGAGAATAAAGCAGGCTACAAGAAGACATATAAAACCAGCCCCAAGTGGGCCAAGAAGGAAGGCAGCCCCACCACGAACACCACGGTCCCAGGGATGGAGGGCAGGGAATGCTGGTGACCCCTGGGAGACACCCCTCCACCTGCCACCTTATCTCTAGCCTCCCAACCCAGGGGACCACTGGAAGGGTGAGCCTAACACCAAACAGGGGCAGGCGCTTGGAAGTTCCGTTTAACAATTTTAAATGTATCTTTAAAGAGGCTTTTCTACAGTGCTATGGGCTACTAGACTGTTAAAACATTAACTGCACTAATAGGAAATTCTTAGTTCTTTATCTATGGCATGTGCCCTTGTATCTTCAGAAGATTCAGAGATAAGATACGTGGTACCCACAAGCAACAGCTTTTAAAAGCAAAAAAAGAACCGTAAAAGCTTTGGGAGATTTTTAAAAAATGTGGGTTCCTGAGACCTGCAGATTGTTAGCTCTCCAGCCACCTTCCACTGCTGCTTCCTTGCTCTCTCCATACACAAGACCTTTGTCTTTAGTAACATCAATGCTAACACTGGATGCTGCCACACAAGCTCTCATGTGGACAACAGCGTCTGACTGACGAGTCTGTCTGACTGACTGACCGACTGTCATAGGGCACTAGTGACATGCGTGTTAAATCATGGCATAATTATTACACACTGCATCCAAGTGCTCTCTTTCCAAATTTGTAATAAGCATTATAGCATCATGCCTTTCTGAATAAAAAACTGAGAAGAATCTTTAAAGAATATTGTATTAAATTTGACCTACTGAAATGAAACAATTCTAAACACTGTATCATTAAAAACTTACTACTCCAAGGAAACTATAGTCGTATTTCAATCAGGCAAAACTCTGCATGACATCAATAAAAGCCTTACCTTCCACCGCGTATCAGCTATAACCAAAACAATCTTACTGCCTGTCTTTGTCTGAAGTACATTTTACTACTATGGGAATTGGTTTATTTGGTTAGAAGGACATGTAATTTATATATCTCGTAATTATATTATGGGTTAAAAGATCTGCTTTATTACTATCACTGTAACCAACTCACAAAGATTACTTGCTGAAACAGCAAACCCTGTTCATGGAGCTTCTCTGTTCCATTACTGCATAAGACCTGTGATTAATATTAACCTTTATTTCAACACGGATCCTTACACAAGTAAGATGAAAATATTCTCTTTCTTGATCCTTTGGAAGAAACGGCCCTCACTCCCACAGACCTTAAACACCCAAATTCCCAGAGACAGTTTTGTGAAACGAATCCTTTGATGATCTTCAGAATCAGGCATTTTAACAAAAAAACCCAGCCCAAGTCTCTCTACTCTGCTGCTGCCACCGTTGCTAACGATTATAAGCTTTCAGAACTGTGAATAATTCAGAAACTCATCTGTTCCTTTCAGTGTAAAAACAATGTTGAGAGGAAAAGGTCACTTTTCCCCCCCTTCCAACCGCTGACTTTCCCATCCCCGCACTGGTCCGATCGCATGATACGCCGAGTGTTTGACATGCGTCCCCTGACAGCTCCGTAGCAGCAGTTAGTCGGTTTAGCTTAGAGTACAAAAATAATAGGAGCACAAAGGCATGACAAGTTTCGGCAGTCGCACACACGGTACCAGCACTCACGTTTGCTGTAGCTATTTCAGATACTTGACGTACAGTAGGCCCATGTTTAATTATAAAACAGACAGATGTCAGCATACGTCTGGTAACGAGGCAATCTGGTCCTGATGCACAGAAACAGTGGTACTTGAAAAACATTTATTAAAAGTAAATATGAGCAAGTATCATCACCTGTTTTCCAAAGACTAACACTTGAGAATGCTCGCCTTCAGGCCTTTTTGAGATGGTAAATTCACTGACACTTCCTCTTTAATCTTGTGATTAACCAGTCCACTGGAAGGCTGTCAATACAGACACATACAGTATGTGGGTTTATTTGCAAACGGTATCCGTCAGAGCAAGATGGGCTCATGCAATATAGTATTTAAGGGATTAATTACTGCTTACTTGAATTTTCTCCTCCCTTCGCTTAAATTATAACCATTTTTTTGGCCAAGACAGCTTATTTTAAATATATATGCAAAGGGTCTGTATTACAGTGAATGCTTCATTTTCCAAATAAACACGGCTGGTTAAAACATTCTGTAACATGAAGTTTTATTGAAGTCTAACACATACTCAATTGAAGGCTGCTGCACTGAACCACGATTATTTGTCTAACCATAAAGAAATGGAGAGAATTGCTCGATACTAAAAAAATCTGCCAGTTAATACAGCAGAGCATAGCATCTAAGTATTTTTACCCATCTGTTTCATTCTTTTCTTCCTCTGGCTGAAATCAACTCGATGGTCAAGGAAGATGACCACCTAAGGGAGAATGAAAGATTATGATGCTTCCCTTCTCAACCGAAAAATAAAAAAAAAAAAACCACCCATAAAAAAACAAACCCCAAACCCCTTCTGCAGGGAACACACCACCCCCCTCCCCAACCCCTCGTGTTTAAATAAGGTCTAGCAGGTTGTGGTTTGTGACCTGACATCTTTTCCCCATTTCCTTCCTTCTCGCCAAGTAACTTCAGCTGTATCACAAAATAGCAAATCTGGCCTCCTCGGTTCTGCTGAAGGACTTTTCAATGTCTTCATTACTGAGATCAATGAACTCCTCTCAGACTTCAGCAGAAAGAACAAGAGCACTCTATCCTGAGGAGAGTAATCTTTCTCCCAAGCATCCTTCACCCAGAACCACCTCCCCACACACCTTCCCAAACATGGCAAAGAATGAACAATTTCACAAAAGTACTAAAAGAACACCACAAAAATCCCATCAGTGTGCACTTACTCATCTGCTGTAAATTTTGTTTTAATATTTCCTTGAGAGAAAATACCAGAAATAGATATTTATCATTCCAAGAAGCAGACAAATTCTCTGTTTCTAATTTACAAGCTCCCTAAACATCTCAGTTCTACACAGACTGCCAGAAGCACGCTGCACGAAGAGTCAGAAGTGGTTATAAACCTCCCACCTCTCACGCCTGCAATCTCCCATTACAAACACCCTGTGTAAAACTGAGTAATCCAGACAGTCACAGTGCATTCGGAATTCTTCATCATTTTCTACGACCATCGCTGCATCTCTAAAAAAATTACATTATTGTCACCTGTAGGCCTAGATCACATTAGGTAACAAAAGATTCCAATAAACGGGCAAGCTCCTTTGCACAGCTCTAGGGTAACAGGATATTCTTAGGTGTCTGGTAAAGGGAGCAATTCAAGCATCTGCTCTTACGGTACCATTTACATATACTATATATACTCTAAATGATACAGCAATTTTTACAGGCTTAAGAAAAGGAAAACTGATTTTATTTTTTAACTTCAGGCAGGTATGCTGCCTGTATATTTGACAGAGAGGGAGAACACCGGGAACACTGCAGATGAGCTACTGTTAGACCACTCTCCTAGTCGTTAACAGAGCAGCTACTGCACTTACAGACGGGTATAATATGAGCTGCAGTCCACGGAAGGCAGCTGCAGGCTCTCCTTAGCCATACAACCCATACCTTCACAGAATCATTTAGGCTGGAAGAGACCTTTAAGATCATCGAGTCCAACCATAAACCTGACACTGCCAAGTCCACCACTACACCATGTCCCTAAGCACGATGTCCACATGTCTTTTAAACACCTCCAGGGATGGTGACTTCACCACTTCCCCAGGCAGCCTGTTCCAGTGCTCGTCAACCCTTTCCATGAAGATATTTTTTCCTAATATGCAACCTAAACCTCCCCTGGCGCAACCTGAGGCCGTTTCCCAAACAAACACTAAAGTCTTGGAAGGCAGCCTGCCTCTTCAGGACAAAATACCTCCCCAAACACCGCGACAGAGTAGGACAACCAGCATACAGGAGGCATATCTAGAAATGCGTACTGTAAGTTCATCAGTGTACTGCAGCCATTTAGTTTTTATACACAAGAGACAAAAAAGAATAAGGTAAGCTCAATATACGCTATGTTCAGCAGATCAATAGGCATAATAGCTCCCATTTAGACCAAGACTTAACTAAGCAATTGAAGCAATTAACTCCTTTTAACTCCTTTATCCCAATGTTTTGTCTCAAGCCAATAACAACCAATAACACCATTGTGCTCTGTACAATTTTTGGTGATTTTCCTTGTTGGGAAGAGAGTCAAAGTTTGGGTTTCTGCCATTTCTACTGGTGAAGTGGAGAAGGAAATTGAGCAGCAGAGCAGAAGAGGTGTTTCACTCAGTCCAATGAATTTCAATAAATTTCTACCAGCAGAGCCCTGTTCTTCTGGGGTGCTGCGATGAACACTGATAACCAGTGCTCAGGAACACAAATTTTTTTGCTGGACTTGCATATCACCAGTAATCTTCATGACATACCATATCGAAAAAGAAAGGCAAACAAAAACGAAGAGCTAAGTATTTATCTTCACCAGTAAATAAGAAATACCAGTTGGTATAATGACTGTCATGTACAATTCCTTTATTGTGTTACATCCCTCATATCAGCAAGCCACAATGCAAATTATACCACGGGAAAAAAGATATTAATATATTATATTTCTAATTTGTTGCTAAAACACAGCCAGCACATAAGACAGAAACATTACTATAAGATACTACCAGTTTTGATACAGATTTCAGGTTTTACATCTCAGTTGTTGGATTTTTGAAAGAAACATCTAAGAAATATGCACAACTGTCAGTGCCAAATCAAACCAAGCAAAGCATCTCAGTTGAAGGTTCATTCCTAAGTTTTGAAATAATTTGAAAACACTGATGAATGATGGAAAATACCTACACGAAAGATTTGCATCGTTAATTGTTTTAAAGTTTGCAAGTTCAGTGAATGCACTGTCAACATGAAATCTTAAATAAAAAAATTTGTATTTAAGTTGTCATCTATCAGATTCCCATTGTCTCTCCCTAATATGTTCACGCTTGTGAATTGTGTGCTGAAAAATGGAAGAATTTCAATAAATTAATTGCTTGTCTCTTTTTACTAAGATCATTAACGCTTACTGGTAGCAGTAAAAAATATTGTTCATTAATTTTTATTGGAGAGGGGAGGAGGGAAGAAGAGGGCACTGTGGTCCAGGCTCAGAGGAAAACAGGCATCAAATAAAAAACATGGTACCAAGTGGATTTTTGGAATGCATACACAACCATATGCTGCTAAACGTGCTAATACTTACATATATGCTTAATCTTACTAGAGCAATCAGTCTAATGTCTGGAACAAAATTACACATAGAATTTTCAAGGTCACACACTTATATATACAAGTTAGACTATGACTGTGAAAAAACTGTCAAGCTTCCTGAATGATTTACGTTCCAGTATTCCAATTTTAAACAAGCTTTGACAACTCACCTTACAGTGATTAGTCAGAATCTCAGAATTCATGATGAGTATAAAAAAAAATTGTTTATAACACACTGTATAGAAACTATCTGTAACTACCATAGCTGTTTCTTTCATGGCTATTTAATTACCTCCCATAATCATTCACAATCCACACGCAGCTGTGCATTCTATAGAAAAAAATTCTTGAACAGAACTGTACGAAAACGTCCAAAGCGCACTTGGACGCAGAGCCTGTAACATTTTCGTATCTAGCTGTTCAGGTTCAATTGGTGCCTCTCAAGGGTTTTCCAAATACACTTTTTCACGACAACAAAGGAAACCTAATAGACAACTCAGATTAAGATTTATGACAAATTTTCCCTTTTTTAGACGTTCTATTAAAAACAACTACATGAAGAACACATAATAGCAAGCTTATTTAGCGTAAAAAATACTTGTCAATGAAGCTCCACTGGTGCGTAATGCCTTGAAACCCATGTTCCAAACAGAGAAAACAATCACTAATCACAACCTTCAGTAGAAGATACAACATATAAACTACGGCTTGAAGCACTCTCTCAGGAAATGCAAACTATTTAAATATATAAAAAATTACCTTTATGTGCCAAAATAAGCCTGTCTGTCCCAGTCCTGGAATCTTTGTGGATTTATACATCTTCTTCACTGATTTTTCTCCCAGCAGGAGCCAGCAGCAGCTGCTGGAGGAAGCAGAGGGCTTCACTCCCACCCTCCACAGCAGCTCAGGGTTTGCTGCAACCCCAAACCCCCAAAGCCAAGCTCCCAGCACAGGGGCTGCAAGCATCCTCTCTCCCTACACCTCTTCCCACCCCACGTACCCTCCAGGCTTCCCTGCTGACCACCAAATTTAACTTGGGCAAAGAGGAGAAGAATTTCAGGCACATGTTACAGACGCAGAACCCAACCGACTCACTAAGAGGGTATCTTTTGTATCGGGGTTTTACACAGCTGCTGAATTCAACATCGCTCACTACTGCCCATGTAAACCTTGCTCAGTTTAGGAGAATGCACGCCTTCTCATTAGTGACCTCCAAACTCCCCCGCAAGACAAATGATCTGAATGATCACATTTTGATCATAATATGAAAAAAGTAACACTATGTGCTACTGTGTGTCATGTTGGGGGTAAAATGTGTCTTTTAAGGTTTTCTGCCAGCTTGTTGGGAACAGAGTTGAAGATGAGACCAGCTATGTGGCTCTGAGTGATCTGGGTAACCGAAATGATGTAAAATTTTTTTCCTTCCATCAAAATGTTGTGATCAGCTAACCAGCAAATATTTTACAATGTTTACGTTAGAAGATCTTCTAACGTAAATTACTTTAAATTATTTTAAAATATTTTCTAAGGTAAATCATATTACTTTAGAAAAATCTACTTTCTTCCTACATGCAGCGAGACTGCTACTGCTTGCAAAGAACAAAAGACTACAGACAGGAATAACAACTGCAAGAGGACACCGGATTTTTCATCATCCCCAGTTTTACAGATGTTGTCTTCTAATCCCTCCAAATTGGAAACTATTTCAGAATATTAGGAAATCATAAGTATGTAAATATAATAAAAGCACAAGCATCGAGACCCACTAATGGGCAAGCCTGAATGCATCCTGTGGAAGGATTTTTCTCTTTCCAACCCCCCCCCATTGACCCAACAATTTGATGACATTTGAGAACAATGTCCTGGAGACATCTGCCAGACAGTCACATCAGGGACAAGAGGTGCAGATCTTCAACTCCAGAGTAGTTCGGTAGCTCATTGAATTGCAGTGACCAAATTCAGATTTTGAAAGAATAACAGTAGCTGTGAAGCAATGTTAAAGGCACGGTTTGTCTATCTACACACACACATACAAGATACATACAATACTCCACTGATGTAGTGGAGAACACTGAAATGACTGTGAAAGTTCTCTTAGATCTTTTAAATTCCTAGAAGAAATTTTTTTACAGAAGTAAAATGAACATGATAAAGCAGACATTTGATAACGTTCCTTGCAAGATAGCCTCCAAAAACGAAAGGTGCTGTGGTGTAACAGGGCAAATACTCCCAGAGACAAAACAACAGATAGATGATCGTGAAACAGGGTACGAACAAATGTTTTCTCTGTGGAGAAAGGTCCCACAGAGAGTTGTGCTAAAAAATAATAAGATGAATAGCAAGGCAACAAAAATAATTGAGACTGAAGATATGACTATTCATTGTCTCTTACAACTCCAGACACAGGGATTTCCTCATGCCTTTTCACATACGTGCACAGAAGGAAACAGGATATTAAACTAGCTGAATCCTTGGCCTGACCACTACGGTTGTTCTTTATACCTTTATTTTAGCATATCGCAGCAGCACAATCCTGCAGCCTTTCTTAATGCAAACTAACAAGAGACCACTGCCCAAGGTGGTTTTCCACTCCCCTTCTACCCAAGGCAAATACTTGCAGTGCTTTATCTAGTCGTCTTACAGCAGGGTGAGCCAGAAAATCAGCCAGCTGATTTTGGGTTCATTTCTAATGAGTCCACAGAGGCGGTATGTGAGGAGAACAACCCTGCTGGTTTCCAGAAGGGGAATTACAGAAGTTCACACGTTCACTTAGAATAAGGTTCTTGCCTACAAAGAGTTGTAAGATACGCAACTAGCGAGAAGGTGGCCAGAAAAAACAGTTGGAAAAAGGGCAATTTCGTAATTGTAACCTTATTGCAAATAGGTTACAAACACCTTTTTTCTCTCTTGCATGGCTCTTTTTTTTTTTTTTTAATGTTATTTTATTGTCAGTGTGTTTTCTTTCTCAGGGAAACCTACAGAAAACTCTCCTTCTGCCCTCCTCCGCACGTGGAAGCTCCTCGACTTGAAGGAACAGGTTTGTACTGGGTCAGCGAGCTGAGGCATCTCACCCTGCTGAACCCCAGAGCTGGTGTGAGGAGGGGAAGGCACAGCACAGCTCAGAGCAGGGCCTCCTTCTGTGGTGGTGAGCGAGTTTGGCTCCACTCTCTTACACGACCAGTGTGCCTGGATGCTCCTTTACGTAGGACGACGAGTGTCAGCAAGCAACTGACTGGAAATCAAAAGGATATGAGGCACATATGACACCACAGAGCACGCACAGACCTGGTGGTCCAGGGGGAGTTTGTCTCCAGACTGACAGTGCTGGTTTTAATGTGGCATCTTCTGTAAGAGCTGAAAGCACACTGCAGGGAATTTGTTAATTCTCACGCTCCCACCACTAAACAGAAAAAAAAGGGGGAAAAAAAACAATCTCTCCAGTTGAGACTACTCCCTTCTGGTGGAAAATGGTGTTTTAGCAAGGGAAAAGCAGAACTTGTATTATTAAAATGGCATAAATATGAAAAACATGCATTTCAAAAATTATTTTTTGATGGAAGAACTCAACGAAAACAAAAAAAATTACCAATAAAGTAGTTATTACTACTCTTTCACTAAGATTCAGCACTTATGCAGCTACTGCTGCATAACTCAGCGTGGCAATCCACCAACATTTGCCGTCATTGGTATCTTGAGGTCTTGCTTATGAGAAAAACACATGAACAAACAGCAGCTTATCAGTGATTTTTTTCTTTTTTAATGCCATAACATATACTGCAAAGACAGATTATAGACCTGAATCAATGTATATAAAAGAAAGAATATATTTAAATATTATATTAACACTATTAACAGCAGTTACAAACCACTCATTTTTCTGGACAAAGTCAGAAAAAGCCACAAAAGCTCAGGAAATGACAAAAAAAAACCTGAAAACTTGTAGGTAAGTGAAGATTTTTCAGACGCAGGAAGTATCTTGTTTAGCTTAAAAGCATATTTATCTAACACACAAAGTTGCAGGTTTACAACTGTGTACCGCTCATTATTTGAGACAGGCAGAATAAAAATAACTATCATATGCACTGAAATAATATTTCTATCTCCATACTTCCAAAATAAAATTTACTGCTTATAACTTCTTCGTAATATCTGACTTTTCAAATCCAATTGTGTTTTGTTTCAAATACCATATATTTATTAAATCTCATATTTACAACAACTGTCCTAAAGAATTCACTTCCATATTATACATTTTTATTTACAGCAACTTCCAGAAAGTAGAGAATTTTACAAGGATTGTATTGATTCCAAGATAATAATAGATGGTAGCTGTGCGATCTAAGTAGTTTTTCTTCAGAAAAAGGATCAAGTGATAAAGTAGTGTTGTGATTTGTAAAGGTCACATGCTGGCAGATCAAATCAATCTTAATTTCAAGAACGGTGTAAGAACAAACAAAAAAAATCCATTTCTAAGTGCTGGATTTTATTAAAACCTAGGTTTAAAGTGACAATCATAACCATAGCTCTAATTAAGATATTTTGATGTATTCACTGTACGAATTCCTACTTCTAAGGTAGAAAACACCGTGGTGAGAACTATCCGTTTGCAGCGAGATTAACTTTCTGCTCAGATGCCTTCTATCTCCCCATTTACCCTAGCTGCAAATATTTTTTCCAATATTGTGTTATTTTTACTACTAATAGAGAAACTGCACATAAAAAAAAAAAATCAAACAAGCAACTCAACAAAATCTACTTGCATTTAGAATCAATCTATTTAACAACACTCTGCAAAATGCATCTTGAACGTTGGAGAGAGGTTTTGAAACTAAATCTGTAAGCTTAAAAGAGAAATTCAGTACAAGACAGGTAAAGGACAGCATCCTGGTCTATCTCATTATCCCTACACAAACACGTTTCCAGCTGAAATGCGACGGAAACGGACAAACAGAAGACTATGGTTTAAGAGCAATACATATGTGCTCTGTCCCTTTCAAAAGAATAATTCCTGGATTTGAGGAGTCAAGTAGAATTTTACCAGCATGAAAAATGTCAGTTCTGGTTTCTTCATTTCATGAATATTCAGAAGAACACACATCCAAATCAACACTTCTTCAGAGATGTCTATTTTGTACAAACAATCTAGCCAAAATGCTTACATCATGGTGGACTTACAGGCAAAGAATGCATAGACAGGCTAGGCAAAAGACACTGCATATAAGATTTCCCAAGCTCATGGATTCCTCAATTGGTTTTATAAAAATATTTTGTTGTTCTTTATTAATAAATAAGCTTACATCACTAGAAATATTTGCTACGTTTATATTTCGTATGAAGCTTGCTGAAGAGTCTGTGTGAGTCTCTCACATGAAGACTTAGACCAAGTATGGTGGCAAAGCAGTGGAAAGAAAAGCAAAAACTGCTTACTGGTGACTAATAGCATAACTATGAACAAAATTATCATCCAAGTTCCTTTCCCTTTAATAAAGTTTTATGCTTTCTAGGAAAATACTAGTCCATATCAACACAAATGACAGTCCTTGATCTTGGTCACGAAAAGGTATTGAGAACACTAAGATTACTGGCACCCTCTTGTAGTACACAGAATAGCAGGGGTTGGAAGGGACCTCTGGGGATCATCTAGTTCCAGTGCCGCTGCCAAAGCAGGGTCACCTAGAGCAGGCTGCACAGGACCTTGTCCAGGTGGGGTTTGAATATCTCCAGAGAAGGAGAATCCACAACCCCTCTGGGAAGCCTGTGCCAGGGCTCCGTCACTCTCAGAGGGAAGAAGTTCTTCCTCATGTTCAGACGGAACTTCCCCTGCTTCAGTTTGTGCCCGCTACCCCTTGTCCTGTCACTGGGCACCACTGACAAGAGTCTGGCCCCATCCTCCTGACACCTGTCCTTAAGATATCTTTCAAGCATTTATAAGAACATCTCTCAGCCTTCTCTTCTTCAGGCTAAACAAGCCCAGCTCCCTCAGCCTTTCCTCGTAGGAGAGATGCTCCAGTCCCCCATTCATCTTGTCCCCCCTTGTATCCTCTTGTCCAGTCTGGAGACGGTTTACCCCTCTCGCTTACCTGCAGATCCCAGACGCCCAGATGTGGATGCCAGCCCTCCAGCCTCCACCAGGAGGTCACAGCCATTTAGCACTTCTAACTTTGCAAATGTGAAAAAACACTGAAGCACCTTTAGCTAAGAATGCCCCAAGAACACCTGCCAAAGCCCGCGTACTGTTCAGACCCCAGCTGCTGGACACTTCCTCAGTGGCACTGCTCACGAGAGCATCTTCCAGCAGAGGGAAACACATGCAACACAGAATCACAGAATGGTAGGGGTTGGAAGGCACCTCTGTGGGTCATCTAGTCCACACACACAGCTGCTAGCTGTAGGAAAATCTCTCGTCTGTGTAGTAGAAAGTGAAGGACAACAGCGGCTACTCTAGAGCTGAGCAGACTGCTTACACATGTGATGACAAAGTGACGGTGAGTACCAACGCCTGGTACTTGCAGCCCTGCCACCTACAAGCCAGGAGGAAGGAGGATGCGCTCGCAGGGACAGACTGGGCGCTGGGTAAGAGCAACACAAGCAGCGAGGGAGCTGAGCACGCAGCACTGCATCCAAGTCCCATGGTAAGAGAGGGTTCGTGTGATGTGCCACCTCAACTGTCAGAGCAACTACCTCAGGGAACGAGCAAGAATAAAGAGAGAAAAGAACCGTCTTGGGTTTGCTTCTTCGTGGCTGCAGGTTATGGCTAGGCAGCACCTGTGTCAGGCTGCCTCTGCCTGGCACGCAGGCTTTACAGCTGCTTGTTTCCTGAAACACCGGGAGATAAGGCTCTTGATCATCATTTCACGATGAGAAATGGAAGCAAGTGATCGGCAGGAGAGAGGCCAAAGGGACAGAGAGGGAAAAGGGAGTGCAAAAAAGACAGACAAGTCTTCCTCCCCCAAATCTGCCGCTGTAGCACTGGCTCACTGGACTCTCAACTAGACCATCCTTGTATCGGATAGTGACGACGGACCAAGGATATTCTTGCCAGTAGAGGAAAGCCCCTCTCTGGAGATGAAAAATATCATCACCTATACTCAGCAGAGGACTAGTTGTTCCCACCAGAAACAAATGCATTTGAAAGCATCAGTGAGCTCCCGTGCATGTACAATCACACAGTGAGAAGCAAGCACTTTCCTTACGGCCTTATGTACTGACCTGCTTTCCTTCCAGCAGAAATAGATCAGAGTGCTGGAAGTTTCTAGTTTCCCATGGAAAATCCCCCTGCTGCTAATGGCCAAAGCATATCTGTTGTCCCTCATCAAGGGGGGTTGGCACAGACATACGTGAAAAAGGCTCGGTGCATCCTTAAATCCTGAACTGACTGGGATGCATCAAGTCTGAAACTGAATTTTCTCCCAAACCGTACTTCTGAAACGGCTCTAGAATTGACAGTAAACTTGAAACATCAACTCTAAACCCAAGCTCTTAGTATCATACCTCATGGGAGATAAAATTGTTCTGCCTAGTCCCTGCTCGCTCTCTCATTCACCACCAGCAACAGATTGCTCTGCAAGCGGCCGGCAGATACACACACATGACAGCACTGGAAACATCATAAAGCTCCAGTGTCCAGCGTTGCTTGAACATAAAAGCTCTGACTACAGTACAAACCACACATGCTGAATCATCCCTGCTGCTACAATCGATGTCCTGGAGACAGACACTTTGCCTGGTGTTTCCCAGATTTCCCTGACGCTCTCCCCAGGTTTCAATGACCGAGCCACCCACGCTGTAAACTAGCCGGCACTTGTACGTCGTTTTGAACAACGCAGTGAGTCTTGTGACTGCCTCCGGTATCAGAAACGCAGACCTGGATTCAACAGATTCAGTGCCTGCCAAACTGCCTTTCACACTGGTAGCCGAAGGGTTCGTGAATTGCCACCCCGGTGACATACCCATGAGCTTCATACCTGGTACGATAACTGGCCGCACCGGGCAGGCTTCAAAGACCCAGTTACGAGCATTAAAGTAGATAACAGCGATCCCCTTTTCACAAGTCTACACCACCTGTTTTTGGAAGAGTGAATGTCAAATCAGAACTAAATTTTTCCTAAATTCCTTCAAGTAACCCAGAACTTAACACAAAAAACACCTCAAAAAAAAAAAAAAGACAAAACCACATACAGAAGGGAATTCCTGATATGTTCAAATAAGCTACAGTGCTTAGAAAACACTAAAAAAAAAGTAATAGTTATACCTCACTGTTCGTATTTCACAGTCATGAAAGAACCACTCACATTTAACCCCTGAACACATTTTAGAACTGCAGCGTATATTATCATCCAGTTTATAAAATTAAACAAGTAACTTTAACAGCAGATTCATGGCATTTTAGTGAGTATTGTTGATAAATGTCAGTGAGAAACATAAATTCTAGAAGCAATATACCGTGCTTCCACAAGGGCAAACCAAAAATTCAGCAGTAGAGGGAAAAAAAAATCTGGTTCAGAAAGAAAAAAGGGCTGTCCCTGACCAACAGAAATCAATTTCCACAAACGAGCAAGGGAGGTGTTCAGCTAATCCCTACCCACTGCCTCTAGGCCAGTATTCACACGTATAACATTCCACTCTAGACAAACAGTAAGAACAGAACAAAATGAATAGTGTTTTTCCCTTTACCCCAAAATGTAAAGTCAACACACATGAGCCAATACTTCAGATTACAATAAGAAACCAATCTAATCTTAGTCATAAACTAAACCTAAAATTTTATTTCTACTAGAAGTCACCATTATAAGTAAGCTTCATGAAAATAATAACCATATGCCTACGCTGACAGATGTATCACTTTTTCATACCCATATTATGCCATAAATTTTTGATCCACAACTATTCCAAAACAACTCTTAAGGATGTCTTATTACTCTTGCCTTTGCATCTGAATTATAAAGAAATTCTGGGCAGAGTCTTGAAGAATCTCTGTTAAAGACAGAATCACAGAATGGTAGGGATTGGAAGACGCTTAAAACTACTTTTTTGTTTAAAACTACTGCTTAAACTACTTTTCTGTTTAAAAGAAGAACATTCATTCTGCAAGTTGCAAGACTAATCCCAACAAA
>Ga0065711_1042683_pt1 | contig 15215 bp, 8 predicted proteins | sample Hoacrofraction12_FD_59098 | JGI IMG/M metagenome (GOLD analysis project Ga0065711, IMG submission 59098) | Hoatzin crop microbial communities from Cojedes, Venezuela - Epithelial fraction 12 v2 (version 2) | ecosystem: Host-associated > Birds > Digestive system > Esophagus > Crop | place... | reverse complement strand
GCACAAACTGAAGCAGAGGAAGTTCCATCTGAACAGGAGGAAGAACTTCTTCCCTCTGAGGGTGACGGAGCACTGGAACAGGCTGCCCAGAGAGGTTGTGGAGTCTCCATCTCTGGAGATACTCAAGACCCGCCTGGACAAGGTCCTGTGCAGCCTGCTGTAGGTGATCCTGCTTCAGCAGGGGGGTTGGACTAGATGATCCCCAGAGGTCCCTTCCAAGCCCGAACATTCTGTGATTCTGTGATATGTGTGCAGCGTGGAACAGTCGTGTGCCCAGCGGGGTTTGATTTGCGCTCGCTCATTCCTACCTCGCTACGCCCTGGTTCTGCAAGAGTTCCCTGTCCTCCTTCAGACATCAACGCTGTTTACTTCTGATATCAAAAGAACAGCCGTGCAGGTGGAGCACGACGATTTAAAAAATAAAACAAAAGGAGGTTACACTCTATTAAACAGGCGGCCCGTGCCTGCATACTGCCTTGTAGCGCGGCGGCATGAGCTCGTCTGTGTGAGTTTATCTTTTACAGTCTGTAATTGGCAGTGTTGTTTAGACCTCATGGTGTGTTCAGTGGGTGTTGGAGAGACAGCTGCTGCTTTCGTTGTTTTTTTGGAAAACAACAGTATTCATTGATACTCTTAAAATATTAATCTCAGCTTACCTTGTTAGATGCCTACTTAATTCATGAACTTCCATTTCAGTGCTTTTAAATTCATTAAGCTCTTTTCGAATGGCTGCCTGCAAAGGACAAATAAACTCATAAATGTATAAATGAGAGAGATCAAAATAAGCTCACATTATTCTCAAAACAGTGTATTAAAAGTGAAGCAGACAGATAACATTATCAGAGAGAGAAAGAAAAACATAAAAAAGATTTTAAAACGTGAAAAGGAAAATAGATAAACATGTTCTAAATCACGTAAAGGGAGAGATGAATGCTTTGGTGGAATGGCTCCATTTGAAACCATATCATAGACAATGCAGATACAGAACTCAATTTTGGCCTATTACGTTAACACTTTTATGTACAAATTCTAAATTAGCATATGCATGAAGAAAAAAAATGTGCAGAAGAGTTTCTCAAGCACTGAGATCTGTTTCACAGCTGGACTGAGAGTAAACCATTCCTGGAGCCCGCCGGACTCACACTTGAGATGCCTCCCGCCTTTATGCGGTCCGGATTTTCTCCGGTGAAGTCACTTAACGTGGCCGAGCTTACTTGGGAGGGAAAGTGGGATAAGGGGGACGCCTGGCTCCCTGCCCTCCTCTCTGCCTCGGGCTGTGCCCCTCCGTCCTCCTCCTCCCTTCTGACCCAGCGGTGCCAGCTGCTGAACCGATTCCCACACCAGTCCGGCAGAAAACTAGCCGCAGGCAGTCGTGTTCGGCACCGGCAGGAGACCCCGTTACCCACAGCCTCCCCGGTTTGTCCATGCGGAAAAAGAAAACCAGCAGGGCGAGAAATATTGAAGAATAAATAAAAAGAAGAAGGGGCGACTCGGAGGGACTCGGCTTCATGGTGGAGAGGGTGCTCAGCAGAGCTGTCTCCAGTCCCGAACCCAAAGCCAAGACTTCTGACAGCCCTGTGATGTCTGCAGCTCACAAGCGGGCCTCGCCACGAGCGTCTGGAGAGGACGTGCAAGGTGGCTGCTGCGGCCAAGTGCTCCACGGGTCCCAGGTGTGTGCCACTGCCTTTCCGTGCGATGCTGAAATCAGCATCAGCGGCTGCAAGCGGCTGCTCCAGTCGGTGGCACTCATGTCTGTCAGCAATTTTTCTTGATGAAGGACATCTAAGCTAGTATGAACGGCACGAACCCGAAACGGCTTTTGCAACAGCCACTGATCCGGTCACCAACTACTTTTGCCTTGACAAGCCCTAGGCGATAGATTTTGTGAGTGTGACCTACAGAAAAGGCCCCTTGTGCTCTTTCTGAACAGCTCTTGCTTTTTATTTACCTTAGAAATGTCTGTCAGGCTCTGCCTCCACCCATCAGGACAGAGCGGTGGCTACACAGTGACTCGGGGGCCCACCTTCAGTGACTGTGAAGGAGGCCACACGGGCTGCTGTCTTCCACAAAGGCTGAAAGCTATCCCCCCCCCATCCCTCATCTGTCGGAGGGATTTGTGTTCCTCTAACAGTCAGGTCTGGTAAAGATGAAGTCAGACTGAAGGCAATTCCCTACATCCAGCACACGGAGCAAGATTTACTGACAAACAGAGAAGTCCATTACCAAAATCTGTTTTTGCAATAGCTCTAGCCTGTGCTGACCAATGAAGACAGTTATTGAATCAAAGCTCTGGAAGAAAATAATCATTTATAGGATGTTGCAGCTTTGCCCAGCATTTTAGAGTTGCTTCCAACTTGTCTGGCTATTTTGTCCAACCGTGGACACAGTGGTGGGGAAAACCCAGTGATCTGAATGGCAGAAATCAGAATACTGGCCACATGACCCAACTGCAAAAAATAATGTATCTGCTTCCTTACGCCATAAGGGGCATTAATGTGACAAACATTTCTTCTGCTGCTTTGCTGAGAAAAGGTTCATCTGGCGAACTTCAGCCCTTTGCTCCGAGTATTGACTTTGCACATGCATTATAAAAAAGAAAAAGTGACCTAAAAGTACTTTGCCTTAATACTGAATTCTTTACCAGGCTAAATTTAATAGCAGTATTTAATACTTGCTCTTTTCACAGACACAGGATGAGGAGGGAACTCTCTGGACACCAAATCTTTTCCTTTCCCAGCTGAAGTCTCTCCAGGCCTTTCATCCCAGACTAGGATCTCTCAAAGGCTGCAGAACCAGCTGGAGATTTATTCCCTCACTCGTCCTCCAATGAGGAGAATAAAACTAAGTCAGTCGACTAAGATCTTGTCTAACATGGTGAGATAAAATTGGAAAGCTAATTTAAGCCAGTATATTATGGTCTGTGGACAGTCCGGAGGAAGTTTTTCTTTTTTTCACATCAGTTTATGCTACACTAACTTATCCAAAGATAAACTGGGAAAAACCCTCTGTCAAGGAGAAAACCAGTGAATACAAAACTATACAAGTCCTTTGGTTAAATTATACAAGTATAACTGGCTGCCCTTTCCTCTGTGAATAAAACCAAGAGCACTATAAATGAGAAGCGTGGCCAGGAATCCTGCTCCTGTCTCTAAACGTTGCACATCGTGGTCTCCATTGCTGCACGAGTCCCACAGAAAGAAACAGTCAGGGCTTGAATTCAGGTACCTGAAAGTCTTTAAAATTACACGGGCATCGAGTGACTGTAAGCATGGGAATCCCCCATCAGCCTTGATGTGGCCATAAAATGTTTCAATCTTCTTCCTGAGGCACCGTTAAGACCCTCACGATGTGACTGATATGATTTGCCAGCAGTGCCGACACCAGAGACACCATTTAGTGAAGGTCCCACCGGTGCTCAGAGGACAGCACCCGTCAATACCAAATAGGTGTTACTGCTTGATGGCCACGGGACCTGCGGGACCCGATGGACACCGTTTGCTGTGACATGCTCTAGCTATTCAGCTCTCCCAGAGTCGCTCCACTTACTTTGTCGGCGGCTGTGAGTCGCGTCCAGGGTTTGTCTGCCCTCCTGTCGTAGTCCTGCGCATCTGCCACTTCCACGTAGTCACTAAAGCGGATGAGGATCTTCCTCTCACGTAGCTCTTCTACCGTGGGCCTCTGACTGAGCTGCAGGTTTGAGGAAGGAGTGGAAAAAGACATCAGGACTTCACTTTTCCCCTGCAGAGTGCTGTTTGGGGATTTGTTTTACTACAACCTTCGTTATGAAAATAAGAGGGTTCAGACATTCCCAGTACCACTGTTTCTATCAGCCTTTCACAGAACTGCTGCTTGGGAGATGACCTGCTGTTACAGCACCTTGAACACCATCCTGCCATGCTGCCGGAGCAGCCCACTGTTTGGGAAGGGGCTGCAGCTGGAGACAGTCCCTGGCTGGGTTGGTCACCCCTGGCAGAAATGAGATTTAATGCAAGAAAGTCTCCTAGGGCCCCACCGATGTCACAGGAAGAGACAAAGGCCATAACACAACTTTCAAACTACCCGCACAGGCTGTATGCTTCCCCATCTGGGAAGAGTCAGGCAGAGGCACCGAGCGGCTCTTGCCCTGCATTGTGTGCAAAAGGTGACAAATGACTTTCCTTACCATTCTGATATCTGCAGACTTGTCCTTGCTTCCAGAAAAGGCAGGCAGGATGGTGACTAGTGCTCAATGAACTTTTCACTGTACTTTGTGGCTCAATTTGGTGTCACAGCGTATTTGACTTTTAACAGTTTACATGGCATACTGCAAGCCAAGAAAAAAAATTGCAAGGGTGGACTGTATCACGTCAAGAAAGCATCTTCATTGTTCCAAAGCATTTCTTTCAAATTCCACAGCAGAATAAGCAGCCGCAGTCAAAACTCTCCTCTCAAATTGGAAACAGTAGTGTGCTGGTAGTCCACGTATCGTATGGGCTGTTGCATGGCTAGGGACAGGAACTGGCTTTCAGGGATCAATTCTCCCTGGACGCACGGCATGCTGGTTAAGGCCAAAAGCAATTACACAAGTGTTTCTGGAGAAGGTGCTACATATGTGTGTGCATGTGGCTGTACATCAGCTGCCAAAGTTTCACCGCTGGAGTGAAACACTTGTAATCGTGATAGATCAGGAAAAATAATCTCCTGCTAATAATTAGCTAGACAGTATATCACGCTGTTCCCACTCACTAGAAATAGGTGTGTTTCACAATACTTCACCCTTGTGAATAGTGCAAAGCCTAAATATTTCATAAAATGCCTGAGACTGTATTCTGGAAAGGTATTCAGGCTCCTGGATCCTGACATGAAATTCCACCTTCCTCCCAAAATAAGTATCTCAGTTCCCTGCATTTTATCTTCCAGGGAGAATTAAGATTCAAAACAGCCAGGATGCTAACTGGAGGGTGAAAAATTTGCAGGATCACAAGAAAGAGAAGCAGATGCTTGAAACCCCACCTCTCTCCAGCATTTGGGTGCTGATGCAAGACAGCTCCACTGCCCCGTCTTGCCTCTGGATTGAAACCCCTGTGTGCTTGTTCTTGCCATGAAGGGTTGCCTCTCTCTTCTCTATCTAGAAGGGATGGTTGCGATGGGAGGTGACAGCAGGGCTGCTCTCCTTACACAGATAGCCCTGAGCACGTGCTCACGGACTGGGTTTGAACACCTCATGTAGAGGGTCTGCAGAGCTGCACTAACCCCTGTGAGATCCTCAGTGGCAGGAATCACGTCCTGCTCCTCCTAGCTGCAACCCAGCCATTTCCCACACACTGAAGTGAGAGAATTATCAGAAAGAAATGGTAACCAGGAGCAGAATGCTACACTGCCACGTGACGCCCTTGCCTAGGGCAGCTGGCATCAGTCATGTCACAGCTTGGCAGTTCATAAGTTGTCTCCATAGACATTTTAGGGTAAATTACAACATCTAATAGGGGAAAAACTCCTTGCTGGTTTGAAAAAGAGCAGCTCTGAAACTTCTAAATATTGCAAAGATCTTAAAATTAGACATTTTTCTCACACCCACCTTCTTCTATGGGAGGCATGAAGTTTCCTGGGGTGAGCTTCTCTGCGTGTGTTTGTCACACGACATTTATAAGCTTGCTCTTATTTCTTCCAAGAGTTTCTCAAAAAAGCCCCATTTTATACACCTGCGTTCAGGCCTGCCATGCTCAGGTCAGCCAAAGAGCATGTATGCATTGAGGTTAGTGACAAACATGACTTTCTGAACCCAGAGTACAGGTTTTGGGGATCTTTTTTAAAAAACCAAAATGCATACACAGTAAGCATAACTTTTTTTTTTTCTTTAGATAGCAGAACAAACCTATCTGTAAGCTACAGTACCACATCAGAAAAACCAGAGGGCTCAATAAAGTACATCAAAACACGTATAGATTTAATAATGTTATTTTTCACTCTAGCAGAACAGAATTGCCTCTTCAGCCTGCAGCCCTCATACCTACGCCTAAGTCACCTGCAAGCCAAATACACACTGCAGTTAATGGATGGGTTTTAAAAAAAGCAAGCAAACCCAACTGCTATACCATGCTTGGAGTATAATCACAGTTACACTGTAAGTGAGGTTTCTCACCCCAAAATTTCAAAGATAAGGGTGAGACTCCATCTTTACTTGCATCAACTGCTTATTTTCTCACAACAAGGATGAATCCCCAATATTATCTGTACATTTCTTAGCTTTCACCTTTTTAGGACTAGATGTTGTTTCAAATTAGGATGGAATTTAAAAAAAAATAAAATGTCTTATTGCATGGAGTATGACGACACCAACAAAACATAGAATCCCGTGAATTAAACTCTGTGTTTCTAAATGGCTACAAGGGAAGCAGGAGCTCCTTTAAGCTTTCCAAGCTGGAAGAAGACTTTCATAAAATGACCGGCTCTGTTTCACAGCTTCTGTCAGCTCCTGACATCAGCTGGCTTTCATGTTTGTGCTACTCTAAGCGATTAGGAAGTTCGTACAAAGGAGAAGGCAGGTGGCTGCTGATACACCGAAGCATGCTGTGCCAGGCTGATGTCTACGTGGTGTCAAGGGCACCAAGAGCCACGGAGGCAGCAGTACTTTTGCCAGTGATGTGAATTCACTGCTGGTATTTATCTCAGTGCTGCACTGGGTCTTTAACAGCTCATTTGGCTTCCTTGGTGTGCTGGGTGTGGGTTAAAATCAAAGAAATGACAGCAAACCTTACGGGCCACATGATGAAATGGGACAAATCTGAGGTAAATTCTCACGTTTGCAAATGCACAAAAGCCAAATTAGGTCCATCACCCGCACGTTTTACAGCACTGAAACACACTGCAACCCTTCGGTGGGTGAAAAGAACAGTGCACTGAGCTATACATGAAAAAACTTTGAGGGCATAAGCACATTATGAAACTTTGGTGTTAATGTGCATTTTGCATTCTTAGGCGACACCTGAATGTATGACAGACCAAAAGCTGCTTCTTCCCTTCCTCTGAAGTCATCCAGCTATTGCTGTGTATTATTTTTAGATGCCCTGCCTTTACTTCCGAAACCTACAGAAACCTTCAGAAACCAGTGCAATTGCAGGTGCTCAGAGACCCCACCAGCGTGGTGGGCAGTGTCTCCAGCCCCACAGGGCGGCTGGAGAAAGTGAAGCCCAGAGACTGAGCAACCAGCTCAAGGTGACCCAGGAGGCCCGGGCCAGAGCTGTGAACAGAAAAAAAATGTATGGAATCTCGTGCCAGTGCTCTGACTGTGAAAGAGAGTCCTGAAATCCACAGCTTATACCATGTAGTTCACGTATATGCATAAATCTACATATATTTACATATAAAAAACCACACACACACATAAAATATTCAGTACATTAAACCAAAGGGCTGATCTGATCACGCTAAATGAAAAGAGAGGGATAACCACAATGAGTGGTTTTCTAAAAGCAATTAATTAAAGCTACATTATTTGAATGGTTAGCAAACTGCCCTGCCTCTTCCTCATGCCACTGCCGAGATTTCTTGTGAGCTGCTAAGCACGCGGGTCCCTCAGTCTGCCCGGGCTACCCTGTGCACCCTCAGCTCTTCAATAGCTGGGAAACCAGCTTTGCTGACAGACTCTCCGTGGCTGTAGGTGTCAGTGCAATGTCTGTTCACGACAAGGGCACAGCTCACCTGAGATCTCACCTTGGAGTTTATTTTTATGACCTGTGATCTGTGGTCTCTTGGGTCAATACTGCTTAATGCACATTCGAAGCTTACAGCACAAGGACACGGTCAAGGACACGATGCAATTGCCTGCACAAGGCGGTGGTGCTCCACGCTGGCAGAAAGGGATCTTGCTCACCAAGCTGGACCCTTTTTTACCTATTTCATTTAATGTCAGAGGGATGTACATGTGTGTGTCTGGACTTCTTCTGGGTGTGCCACCCAGGCATACACATTTCTGTTTACCCATTTGTGAAGATTTGTGAGCTGAGGGAGCAGGGCAACTTTATGGCGAGTGATGTGATTACTTGAGTGTGAACCAGGGCAAAAATCCCTTTCGAAGTAAACGGATTTGTATTAATGCAAAAGCAGTGTAAATGAGGACATGACCTCCCATGTCTTGTCACAGGAGGTCAAGTTTTCCTCTATATGTTCTGGATCACTGGAGATAAAAACGGGCACGTTTCAAGCTCTGATACTTAGCCGATTTGCAAGGGAAAATTTGACGCAAACCCCTTTTTTCTCGGCATGGGAAATGACACAAACCCAAGCATGGCCACCAGGTAAAGTGGAGGGGGATGTGCTCTTGCCAATCCAGTCTTGGGATTTAGTCAGATCTGAAATGCTGAGTTTGCTCCACTTCAGTCACAAGGAAGCTTGTTGTCTTGTCACTTCATCGTTGCCTGCTCTGTTACCTCATTAAGATGGTCTGGTTGTTATTTCGGAAAGAAACCAAGGTGAAAAATTACAGATCCTAACTAGCAGCGCACAGAACCCCCTCTCTCCTTTGCTCCCCACCTTTCGTGGTAAAACATAGGAGCAGGATGTGATGAAAATGCCCCGAAGACCTTTCCCTCTGACTATAAATGCAGTTTATCCAAATTAGCCGCTAACCTTTTGTCTTCTCTGACCTTTCCTCTCCCCGTCGCATTCCTCCCACCTCCCTCTGATGAGTCCCACCTCTCTCAAGAGTTCATTATTTTGAACAGCCTGTCCTGATGCAAGCCAGCAGAGGTCAATTAAAAAAAAAGATTGAACAGCAAGACATTTTCCAGTGAGGCACCAGTGAACAGAGAGTTTAAGTTGTACCAGGGCAGCAATTTAATGGGAGAAGATTTCAAATTATTGCATGGATTTTAAGAAACTTCCACACCTCATCATTTTGGTTGTCAATGTTATAGCTATGAGATTTTTAGTTTTGGAGCTAGACCTCCAGGAAAAATTAGCTATTGACGGTGGGGGACAGGACACAACAGCTCTGGGGAGCAGGGGACATGATGCTATCTGAGAGAAGAGAAGGTAGGAAAAGAAGAGTTTTATCCCTTTTTGCAGATGCTTTGTAACGTGTTCTGTTAATCCAGGCTATGACTCTCTCTCTGCAATGGAAGTCCTCAGGGGGAGTTCAGGCTTGTGTTAATTGCCTTGGTGCTCGGCCAAATTCACCGCGGTTCAGAGAGGATAAATTCTTAGTAGTAATTCCTGGGGGCCCAGAATTACCTCCTCGTGGAAGGGAGCTGCCTGCAACACTTCTCCCAGAGGGCTTCTGCACATTAATATTCCTGGAATGGGCCTGTGGGTCAAGACCAGTGCTCAGAGAAATCCCTTCCTAATCCATATGTCTCCCTGCCCAAATAAAGCTGCGTGGCAGGCCCTGAGGGGCAGGGAGAGGGAGCACGGGGTGGCTGGGTGTGCACAACCCGTCGCGGGCATCTCGGGTGACAGGCAAACACACTTCACCTCTCCTTCCTCGGGCAGGAGGGACACGAGCTACAGGGAAACTGCACCAAACAGCATCTGCCTCCGTTTTGTTCTTTGAATAGCAGCTATTCCCTATTTCCAGTTAATCTGGAGTTAGAGGAGTCTGAGAGGTTGAAAAGTGCTTCAAGGGGCAGCTCACTATAGGTCACCTGATTTTTTTTAATTTTTTTTTTAGAAATTGCCTGTCCAGATGATGAATTCAACTGGATATTTATTGCTGTCTTTAATAAGGCACCTAGACTGAGCAAGGTAATCTTACTTATTACAGCATGTCATGTTACAACTTATCATCATAATACTGTAACAAAATGCCAGTGCTGAAGGAATTTTAAGAACATCTTTTTAATGGATGAAGTGGGTTGTTCCCTTGGAGTTGGAATGATACCACCAAAAAAATGGGGGACAGCAGCAGTTTCTATAGGACAAGGTCAAAAGTCTTTTCGGCGGCTTCTGCAGAACCACGTTCCCTTCTACTTGCCAACTCACACATGGCTACAAGAAGGCAACGTGGCATCCTTTCTTATGTTGAATTTACCCTGTGGGCATGTGCGTGCATTAAACCTCAGTGCAAACAGAAAGGTCTGCTGGGCAAAACACTTGCCATGCTCAATTAAACTTCTGCTTGATCCGAGGTTTAAAATCCTTTGGTAATTCAGCACAAATCGACAGAAGGGGCCCGCCGCTCTGCTGTAGACACAACGACACATCTGGGACACACTCATCGAAGACAGGGCTGGGGAATAACAACAGTTTTCGCAGGATTCACTAAGTGGTTGGCATTTCTAGTTGTTATCTATCCACCTGCACACTTTATTCACTTCTTTCCTCTAGTGATTTCGTAGCTTTTATGACAGTATATTTAGTAGGTGAGAGCAAAATTTGTTGTTAGATAAGGCCTGTGATTCTCTCATTAAAATTAAAGTATGTCACTAGAACAATTTACAACAGTTTAAAAAGATGATCAAAATCAAACAACGCTAAGTCACGTTGCTACCAACCTCTGAAACGTGGGGGAGAAAAATCTTTAGTAGGGAAGAAGCCAAAAAAGGCTAAGGGAATGTGACAGGGAAGAGGGCTATGAATATTAGAGAGTCGACTGTCAGGGGCTCGGACTGACGGTGCCCTCGCCCTTCTTCCTACTTAAAAGTACAACCGAGGCACAGAAAGAAATCTCACAGAAGGCTGCTGAGGTTTCAGGGAGCAGACACTGCCATGAGGCTATCACAGCCTGGGCGTTTTAGTTTAGCAAGTGTCTGTGGCCCCTGCCTGCAACAGGCAATTCATGTGCTTTGTACCTTTCCTACAAGATAGCGGAGGACAGGAACCGCACGGCAGTGACGCTGGCTGGGTCAGCAAGCCTTCATTTCTTAGGCAGCAGATCGGCTATGGGTAGCTTCGCTTCTCATCTATTATCGCCATTCATCACATGGCATCAAGATTTGGAATGGATTCCTGTATGTATTTACCCTGCAATGTACAGGGAAATGAAAAGCCCGATTTCCTCTATTTCTAGGGAGGTATTGCTAGCCTTTGCGCAGAGCCTAAGTCCCATGAAACATCTGCAATGCAGTAAGGATCTTTTCTTTCAGGCAGTGCCATGAGGGGATGCGAGAACATCCCTGCCATTGTTGTCAGGATTTTAAGTGCTTTAAAAATAATATTACAGCTCTCTGGGCCACATTCTTAGCTCCTGCAGACAACAGCAGTACCCCCCCATCAGTGAGAGAACTCTGCTGATTGACATGAGCTGAGGACAAGGCGTGAGATTTTTAACCGTGAAAGAAAACAATCCAGCTCCCTGAATGTAACCGTTGCATGTATATTTACAGCCCTTCCGTTGTCGTTATTTATGCCATGAGAGCTTGTGATCACATAGGTCAAAAAGACAAAGCCACCTAAAAGCACGCAGGAAGGGGCTGGTGGTGCTTCGCAAGCATGCAAGTTCTTATGGGGCTTTCTCCACCTCTGGAGATAGGAAATATGCCAGGGGTGAAATTAAGTTTATCTGCAATAACAGGATGGATTGTTGGCTATGTATATTGGGGCATCTGTAGATATTTACACCAGCTGCGAAACTGAACGTGTGCATCTGAAATGACTGCTCTTCAGTTTGAAGAGCAAATGACTTTCAAATGGGAGGAAAACCAAACCAAAACTATGCTGTATTATTCATCCTTCCCTGCCAATACCACTATACACCATTTTGCGAGTGCTTCTCTCTAAATGCCTCAAGGGACAATCTGCTTTTCCAGAAAAAATGATTTCCCAGTTTTATGCTTTTTTACGTGTAATTTTCAAATGCAATCAGCATTGTTTTAACTTTGCTTTCTTTTTAATGGCTGCAGAAGGGACCAGGGTTAGACCAATTCTAGGCTCTGTATCCTTTGCTGTTCAAAGCTCCTTCTGTTATACAGACTAGATCTTCTTTCATCCAGTTTCAGAATAGCCTGCAAAGCAGTTCCCTTCACTGTCTGTGGACTTACATCCTATAAATTGGTGATTTCTGTTAAAGAGCTCTTTTAAGACTTCTTCCACACTCTACTTTTGAAAATGGTGCTAAGGAAAAGGAAAAAAGGCAAACAACTGTGCAATAGGGAGAAAAATACAGTAGCGTCATAATAGGACCAAAGTTGCTTCTCACCTTACGTGTTAATCTTCTCTTTATTTCTCGTTTTTCCTCCTGCTCCTCTTGCTCATTCCGGGCTGTAAAAGATTTACAAGGATCTCAGGCTGTGGACTCATCAGGCATGCACAGTACGCAACAAAGTAAGCCTCTCCATCAGTATGTCAGTGTTTCAGGACCTCTCTGATGCACAGCATGTCCCTCTGGGGCTGGTGAACTTCCTCGATCGGCTCTTCTTCACACAGTTTGTAAAAGATCCACAGCTTCCTCCCTTTCCCTGTGCTGGCACCTCTTCATGTGTGTCACTTTCTAGAAGGGCCAGGCAGCGAGACAGCTCTTCAGAAACTGCGATCTCCCTGCCCACAGGCCTGGTGGCCTCAGGGACTTAAGCTACGATATGGGTGGATTCAGTGAGGCTGCAAGGTCAGTGGTTGGAAAAGGAACACATGCTTCTTTTTTTCTCCCATCTACTGAATAAATTCTGAGAACTACTCTTTGGAGTGAATGGAAAAAACCCCCACAGAATAGAGGTGCCAGGCAAAATATGCAACTTCCCGTGACCTGAGTCGAGTAAGGAGAGAGTGTCCTGCCATCATAGCCTTCACAGCATCACACTGGAGTGTAAAAGCACATCCCACAGCAATCCACTTTCAGCATTAAGCCAAAAGATTGCATTACAAGTACTTACCAGGGCAAGCCTCAACCATTATCCCCCCAAGAGGACAGTAACATTTGAGTACACTAACTCTTCTTCAACTTAGGAGCAGGTTGTCATGCATGTCTTTCCACTGAACTTTACTCAAAGTCTCTAAAAGCCCAGGTTTCTTGGTACTCAGCTCCTCAGCCAGTTAGGATCTGTTTCCACTGCTTTGTTTGTGGCTGAATTGCTCCTTACTCCAGTCATGGTCGTGCATAACAGATGACCTCAAAGGCCAGTTTGGGACAGGTGGTTTGATTTATATTATCCATCTCTGGACTGAACTAAACCCATGGGGGAATTCCATGTTCCTCTCCGCTCATCCTGCAGGAGAAGGAGGCACCCTGGCAGAGTGGCAGTAATGAACCGCCAGCTGTAACTTCTTCAGCCAAGAGAGCACAGGTCAGCACTCCCACGAACCAGCTGGGACAACCCAGAAACAATATAAGGAGGCCCTAACCCAAAGGAAGTCTGCCCACAGCAGGGGAGATCATAGAATCACTAAGGTTGGAAAAGACCTCTAAGATCAAGTCCAACCGTCAACCCAAGGCCACGATGCCTACTAAACCATGTCCCAAAGTGCCACATCTACACGTTTTTTGAACACCTCCACGGATGGTGACTCCACCACTTCCCTGGGCAGCCTGTTCCAATGCTTCACAACTCTTTCAGTAAAGAAATTTTTCCTAATATCCAACCTAAACCTCCCCTGACGCAACCTGAGGCCATTTCCTCTCATCCTATCGCTAGTTACTTGGGAGAAGAGACCAAAACCCACCTCACTACGACTGCCTTTCAGATGTAGAGAGCAAACCAACATATTCAAAACTGGGGCACAGAAATAAGACCTAAGGTTCAGAGACAACAGAAGTCCCTGAGCAGGTGAGGAGAGTGAGGCTGGAAGCCAGGTTTCTTGCTGCTCAGGGCGGTAGAGCTGACAGGTCTACCACAACTGCTGACTGCAGCAGGACTGGGAAATCTCCACCAAAGTGGACCAAGAGCGAGTCAATGTTACAAGGTTTTACAATATGCTTCTGATCTTTAAATGCCACTTTATCAAAAATACTGCTTACCTTTTCAGGAAGGAAACGGATACTGGAGTAAAAAGAATAGCAGACAGCAGGGAGCCACAAATGGCTTTTTAAATGATAACTGGAATACCTACACTGATAAATATATTCTTCCTCTTTCAATGGTTCCTGTCCCTTCTGAGCTGGATTCTCTTCTAGCAATTGCTCCTCGAGCAATTTTGTTCTTCCCTTTGTGTCTCAAATTTGGAGGAGCTGGTCCTGCAAATGCGTACTCTCAGAAGCAGAGCCACTAATAAATCCTTGTAAGATTAAGCCAGAGAGCCACAGTGCTAAACAGAGCCCACGGAGAGTCAGGGCAGAACTGCAAGCAGTCAAGGAGTTACGTATAAAATTTAGTTATGGCCATTCATTTTTGTACTCAGCATATGACGTCATTCTTTTCTCCCCACTTCTCAGCCCAGCTACCCACCTTCAGAGACAGTCAGGCAGGCTGAAGACCTCAGTCAGGTAAAAGCTGCAAATTAGGAATACATTCTCCTCTGAAACCAGAAAGTGACTTTGTCTTAGCTATTTCTTTAAAGCTAATTAAGTCATGCCAATCTTGTGAAGCTGTAAAACTGTTGCTTCATTTTATCTTACGTGTTCAGGAGATGCTCTGCTTCTCTAGACCTCTGTGTGCGAGAGTGGGTGGGCGTGGGTGTGATTTTCAGATCTGATTTCTGTGCCAGTGTGAAATGTCCCCCCTGAGACCCTCAGAGCCTACCTAACCACCATTTTTGTGAGGAATTTACACAACCCTGAAAGTGCCAGGCTGACAGCTGAAGTACTTGTATCCATCTGAGAAGTGGCACGAGGGTGGTGTGTGAGGGGGATTCGGGCATCCTTCCTCATAAACACAGCGGGCAAGTATTAACTGCAGAAAAGTGTTCTTTAGTCTTCACACGAACCCTGCAGGTCTGGACTCCTCTCACTACGTGCCTTTGACTTAAATAAGAGCCAGTGAATTGGGTATACTTCAGTGAAGGACCCTTCAAGCACCGGTGTCCCTGTTCTCGGTTTCTTTGCTGTGGCTGCTGTAACCTTTCTGTTGCTACCCAGCAAATAGTGGAGCTTGTGCAACGGACGTCTTGCCCTTGCAATTCCATAAAGCTGACCGTCTCATAATTATTGCAGTAACACGGAGCTATGAAATGATCGCTTCATATATAAAGACTGAATGTCCAACCGCATTTTGCCTCATTTCTTCGCATCAGAATGGGCAATAATGTGGTTACACAAGTAACAGGAACATCATGGCAGCAGACAAGGACATTTCAGCTTTAACTGCAGAAGAAATCCCACTGAGTCTACCTGGGAACTTCCTGAGTTTTCTTTTCTTTTTTTTTTTTTTTTT
>Ga0065711_1042682_pt1 | contig 15216 bp, 6 predicted proteins | sample Hoacrofraction12_FD_59098 | JGI IMG/M metagenome (GOLD analysis project Ga0065711, IMG submission 59098) | Hoatzin crop microbial communities from Cojedes, Venezuela - Epithelial fraction 12 v2 (version 2) | ecosystem: Host-associated > Birds > Digestive system > Esophagus > Crop | place... | reverse complement strand
AAAAAAAAAAAAAAAAAAAAAAAAAAAAAAGGAAAATAATTAAAACTGGTATGTAAAACAATCTCCACAGTAGTACAAAAATAAACAAGATGACTGCATGAAAAGATAACATCAGCAGGGTCTACTGTGGAGCAATCCAAAGCCCATCATGACTTTGTAGGAACAATCTCTGGAATACACATTTTACACCTTACAGAAAATACAATGTGGAGCATCAGCATCAGAAGTATGAAGTCACAATACACGCTACAGTTGACTGATGTCACAACACGCGTTTCACAGCTGACTGATGTCACAATACATGTTTCGTACTCCACTTGAAAAGCAAAGTTTTTTGATTTCAGAAGTTACTTGGCATTTGAGTTTTTTCTTTTGTTCCTTTGGTTTTGGGATTTTTTTCTTTTTTTTTTTCAATAGTATTAATGTCTTCCCACAGAACAGTTGCTCACTTTGAGATGCTTCATTTCCACAGCCATTACAAAACATTTGCTAAACTTTAAATTGCAGCCACATCTCTGCTTGCTTTCTTTGTGAATAAAGCACGTAATATTGCAAAATTTAATTGGAATGATGGTGTGTTTGTACTGCCACCGACTGCCCAGGTCGAATATCAACTAAGTAAAATCACCACCTTTATTGTAGAAACAGTCCCACTGAAAAAGCACCACCAAGATTTGCTCGTTTTCTACAGTTCTTATACGCTTTACTTAAAATTCCTATGAGAAACTAAGCTCAAGAGATGCATATAAGTGCTTTTGGTTTTTGTCATAACAGGAATTTAATAGTTTTGTGGGTTTTTTTTAAACAGTGGGAATTCAGAATGAATTGTTAACAGTACATGTATAAAGTGCAGCTAGTTCTCTGTAGATCATATGAAAATCCAAATCACTCAGAGTTTTTGCTTTCCCAAATAAATGCATTCTGTCCAATAATTCCAGTAACAAAATATTTTCACATCATAAATCTCTGAAGTTCTTATTCCAAGATTTAACTTCAATACAAAACACTTTACTACTAATCAGTAAAAAAACAAATAGCAAACAGCATTGTTCAACAACTCATTAAATTTTCTCACCATAAAGTCAAACCGTATTCCAGTTCAGTAATTATTTGGCTATAATTCTAAACAAACAATAAGTTCTGCCTCTGTAAATACCATTCTGGACCTAATTCATAAGATATGCAAAACATTACACTGCATATATCACTCAACAATCCATCCTTAATGTATCTGAACAGGTCTTCACAATCCCTGGTTAATAATTCATGTTTCCATTTTGCTGGTCTCTTACAGCATAGAAGGAGCAACTTTAATTCAGTCATGGTTCTAACTTTGAGGTCTGGCCACCACCAATGAATGGTCAAAAAGCTCAAGAAGAAATTGCTTTGCAAACCCAATCTACTTCCCAAATGGAAGAACTAAATAGTCCTAAATATATCTGAAATAACAAACCAGCATCTGAAGAGACTGGCCATATGCTAAACTGTCACTCTCCCAAATTGAGCGATGAAGTAAGATGCTGGTGTAGCTGGCTGCTTACTACAATACTGTTCATGTCACTCACATATGTTGCTTTGGCAGTTATAACAGCTTTTTGTAAACTAAGCCACATATCAGATTTGAGAACAAATTGCAGACCAGCTAAAATAAAGCACTAAATTCTTGACCAATTTCCACAGAACTGGAAGAAACACTACAAAAGACTGGAAAGATACAAAGGGTAATTGCTGGACCTTGGCAATCTGCATGATGGAAAGCATGAGAAAAATGAGGACAGCTAGACAGAAGTCCAGTAATCAGTCTTTTCTGTAGTCTGTGCAATATGTGCAGTTTTCTGTAATTTGTGTGTGATACTGTAATGCCTATGGTATCGCAAAGAGGATGTGCAGAGGGAGGAGAAACATTCACCTGTAGCATGTGGGGAATATACAACATGAATTTAACTAGCTAGTTAAAACATCTCACTGATCTGAGCACTGGAGCTTTTCTCCATACCTGGCATATAGGTAAAAGAATTCAGTAATTAAAGAATTATGACAGTGGTCTCATAAAAGAAGAGAACAAGAAACTGTATGGTAAAATAAATAAATAAATAATGAAAAGCTTATAGTAGAGGCTTGTATCCCTAGACAAGATTGTCATTACTGAAGTGCTGCAGCTCAACTATATGAAGCAAACCAATCTCTGCAGCATGGATATCGGAGCAGCAAATTGTCACTTTGCATCTGTAGTGGCCAAAAGGACAAGAATACCTTGCTGCTTAGCTCTTCACCGTGTTTCTTACGCTCCACAAGAAATGTCAGTCTCCATATTCCCCAGAATTTGCATTAGGAAAAAAAAGCATTACTTTCACAATGACTCTTGAGCTTTACAGTCAAGGTTCCTGGCATTATCACATTCAGATGCCTATAAAATCTTTTCAGACAAATTAGAAGTTGAGGGCTTTGGGTTGTAGATATGCAGTGGGGGGTGGGGGGAGGAGAGGAATATGTCTGTTCTTTCCACAAACAGGGCAGTACTTGTAAGGTACAAGGAGTCCTCTGAATGATGTCATTTTTAATAGGCTGCACTCTTCCTGCTCTTGATTCATTTTCTCGTCCGTTTACTTTTAGGCTACACCACTCAGTTCTTCCCGCAGCTGCTTATGCGTCTTCTCCGATACACAAGCAGATTTTGACAGAATACAGATGTACAGCGTCCTGGCCTCCATGGCAATCCTTGGCAGCAGATGGCCAAGGGAAAGCATCACAGCACAGGTTTATGCCCATGATTATTCTGTTGACAGGTGCTGTAATACATGTATGCGCATGCCTCTAAATGAAACGTTTCTGTGTGCCTATAGATGCACACACAGTTGTGCAGACTATTTTGTGCCATACTGATTTTAGATTGATACTTATGAAAGGACACCTATAAGTCTAGAATAACTGACATCAATGAAGATGTTAGGCTACATTTTCAGGTAGCACAAATAGCATTTCTGATGAGAGAGATTTAGTCACTTTCCAGCTTCAGAAAATATGGCTGCAGGTTAGGCCCCACAGACAAAGTCTACCCTGTCACTCGCTCCATGATGAGCAGGGATTAGAATTATCACGTTTCTCATTACCTGGAACAGCTGCTTCAACTCCTATACATGCTAGCCACTATCAGTTAAAGCGGAATATCAATTCAAAAAATTAACAGAAGACCTCAGGGACAAATATTTGGGGACCTACCAAACTACCCTGCACTCTTCAACAAAACCTGCCTTGGCAGTACATCAGGCAGTCAGTACAAAAGACCTTTAATGAGCCAGATTTATTTGGTCTAGTGAGTTGCCAAAGAGAATCACAGGACACCAACAGCAGGAGAAAGGGCATTGTTACAGGGCAGTCAGCAATGTGGTGACTAGTAAGTACTTGCTAATGACATGCAAAAAGATATAAATACATTTAGCTACAGTCGGCATCCACCCAGCCTCTCACACAGAGGCAGAAACATATATTCTGCACTCTCCAAGACACTAATCTGAATTGTATGGACTCCACCCAACAGCTCTCATGAAAGAGGAGGAGAAAAAGCACATAACACTAAGGGTTATTTACAGCCTGAACAAAACACAACAATACACATAGCCACACGGAAAAGGCTTTACCAATCCAATAATGAGACCACCAATTTAATAACAGCCTTCTAAAGCTTCATCTTTTTTAGACACAGGCTAGAAAAATATTCATCACATCCAACAGCGATTCAAATTAAACAAAATATTTGTTTGTGTTATTGGTAGGACTCCTGAATTTTTATGCTAGAGTTTCAGACAGTCTTTGGAATTATTGCTTCCATATTTCAGAAATAATAAAAGCTAATAGTGTAACATTGCTGGGAGATGTTTCAATATTCCTGAGAAAGCCATTCCTCAGCGATGCACCTTCCAGTCAGGCACACACCACATTCACTGTGCAGAAATCACGTGAGAGTCTCAGGGGCTTAGCTCAGTTCTATCACACACCAACATAGTCAAGCAAAACACAGAAAATAGGTATAGATGTATTTGCAATTCTTGCCAAAAAATTTGCATATTCTACAAAAGATTACTATTTTCCCGAGAAATTGGTAGCAGCGCCTTCAGCTGATGTATGAATTCTGAAGAGCTCTTTACCACTCAGAACTGGTATGTTCTAAATGTTTGAATGATGGACCCAGTCCTATTTCAGCACAGGCTTTTGTAGCATTTTAATGTCTTGCCATTTAGTAGCTAGAATCCAGCAAAGGGGATGCAAAAGCTATTACTGGTAGCTAATGGATATTCTTCTTTAGCTTGATTGCTGAACTACATTTTGAATAAAGGGCTCGATTCCCAAAGGGAACAAACTCCTTTCATCATTGTCCAATGCTTAGACTAAAGGAAAATTCTCTGCAAGTGGTAAGGGCAACATTCATATTTCTTTTTCTAGGTTCCCATTTATTAGAGGATAAAGTCATTGCACAATATTTAATTTATGCAGGTCACATCCAATACCTCAAGGCCTATATAGCTGGACACATTTCCACATACAGTCCTTTCTTATTCCCATTGTAAAACTGCATTTTATTCAGAGCATTCTTCTGGGAAAAACACACTTAAAGACTACATAGAAACAGCAGAAAACGCTGTCTTTTTTGAGCTGTCCTACTCCAGACGTGCAACTACCTCCCAGCTGTGCTAGTATGGTTGTACAGTCTGTGTCCACCGTCGTTACCTGTGCCACGTGCTGCTGCACTCACATGGCTTTCAACAGAGGGCTGCAGCACACGTAAGCAGATCAGCACTGGTTTTGACCCAGCTACCTGCCCAAGAAATAAAGACCCCAGCTTGTCTACATAGTTCAAAGGAGCGATGCTAGTTGCAGAACCAAGAGAGCATACGCTGTAGTCAGATACCAGACAGAAGTCATATCCTTGCTCAGTTGTCAGCGTTGTCTCAGCAACAACAGAAAAAAGATCTCATATAATTATACTCTTTCACAAATGTAGAGATGCCTCCACGATGCAGCTTCACACTGGTTTAAAGCAGGACTCCTGCAAGATTATAGTCACTCTCCGTATATCTGTCTCAATGTTTCACCTTAAGAAAGGGTTAAAAACACAGTGTTGGAAAGGCACACACTGCAGTCACGACAGGACAGCTGGAGTCCATATGCCAATCCTATTAAGGCCGCCTTTAGCACAGGCAGCATTCTGAAAACTAGCTTCAAAGCATTGCTCCTCTGCCACATGTATGCAAGTCTGCAACTACTGCCACAATGGCAGAATGCAGAGTATTTTCACTCAGCCACTACTGTTGAACACATTACTGTTGCTGGAGATACCTATCAAAGTTAAGAAGATGAGTCACCCATTTGTTGAATTGTCTCCAGATAACTGCACACTAGTCAGCGACAGATACCCTCAATTTTCTCTTCTTTGGCCAGGACTAAGCCCTTCTGTTCCTCCATACATACAGATTACAACACTTCCACAAAAGTCAGTCTGAAGTCCAAGTCTTTGAAATTACTTCTTCCCCCCCCCCATCTCTAGCACAAGCCACACTCTTGATCTTATCCCAGCAAGGACTTAATGAGAACTTGGTTTGTTCAGGTCACACATGCACGAAAAATAATTTTCTGTCTCAGGAATGGTCATCTGGGAGACCAGCCACACCATTTAAGGGGCCACTAAAGACACCCATATACTAGCCAGTACTCACATTTGTTGATGTTGATCTTCTAACTTGCATGGCAGCAAGACTTTTTAAACATGAGTAGTATTTTAAGACTATTGGTGAAATGGTATTAGAATCTTCATTAGCACTCATTAACAAGAAGAATTTTCTCCTAAATAAAAATATTTTGAAGACAAACAGTAACTTCTCTCCCAAAAGCATAATAATAATACATGCATGTAATACTCCTTATTTAATATATTACAAGACTGCTTTTCTAAGATTATTTCAGTTGTCTGGGTTGGTTTCTTTTAAGCTGCGCTTTTTTCTCTTTCCTCTTTTTAATTCATTACAGCTCCAGTATGTCAACAACAGCAGAGCACACTATTAGCTTGGATTTAATTGCTCAACTAAAAAACAAAAATTTCTTTCAAGATTCAAGCTGCTGCCTTCCTTTGCAGTAACCGTTTGTACGGAAGTGCTGTATGTATTAGACAATCTACATGTTTGCTAAGTTAAAGATCTGTAAGTAGGCTCAGCATCCAGTTCAACATTTCATTGCAATCTACTGATGTGCTACTTAATAGCTGATCAGAAAGCTCCTAACAAATATACCAGATATTATTTAGATTGACATGTGTTATTTTTAAAAGCTGTTGACATATAGGATGTAGAACAGTGAAAATAAATCAAAGTAATCTCATGCCACACAATTTATTTCATATATTTTTAAGAAAGGAAGAATTAGGTTCTACTCAAAATGCATTTTGATGAGAGTATCATCAATATTAGGACAGCAAAACCAATAATAAACACAAAATGGCATAGGCATAATTGCATAAGATTTTACCTAACTCCTTTCCCCTGATCTGTGCATAAAATCCTGACATTTCTATGAAAAGCAAGAGCTCACACAGCATGTTAATGGACTATGTCTAATTTCATGCAATTAACCTTGGACCCTCATTGACAGAAATCTCTGGCTTTAGATGCCAGAGGAACAAAGCTCATGGTCCATTCACTGCTAGGAGGGGTGGGGGGGAGATCAAGAAAAGCTAAAATAAAAAACAGAAACTGCCTTGACACAACTGAACAAGCCACAGCTGACTGTTGAGCACTTCTGTCAAAGATCTGGACAGTGTCCTGGTCACATATAACTTTCAGTGGCACCCATGACTTTCCTAAAGGGGCTACCGAGTTCAAATGGTGGAAGTGACAACCGTGTCAATCCCTCTCTTTAACAGTGACCTGGACAGACATGTTTTACACTCTGCTGTCCCCAAATGAGCTATATAGAGAGTTACTGATCTCATCTATTATTCTACCTACAGTCACTACATTTATGGTTATATTAATATTTAATTGCTGAAGAAACTGTTGATGATGAAATTTCGTCATTAATACATTCAGCAGTAGGAGACTCTCCAATACTGGAAGTGGATGAAGAGCACCTAAAAAACACAGAATATGCTTGTAACAGGCTTACTTGGCATGCATCAGTACCTTCACACCTGATTGTTACAAACAGCCAACAGTTATCTGCAATCACAGTTAAAGTTATTAGGACACCTTATTCAAAATGTTCGTTACATAACTTAAATTTAACTTTTCATGTGAACGCTGAAGGGTTAAATTCTTCCTGGCAGAGAATGGGATCATTCTGTAAGAACTATTCATACTCGGAGCAAGCACCTCAAATCCATTGCTTATGAACCACCTACTGACAGAAATTATCTCAAGACTAGTTTTTGCTTTCAATATATTTTTCCAGCTGACAAGAAAAACAAAACTCACAATTTAAAGTTACTAGGCAATAGCTTGTGTTGTTCAGTTACGCAATTTTGTTACATTTCTACGTAAAAGATCATGGACAATAAATTATCAGATAGCCAAACATCAGTTATGCTTGCAAGGTTGGGTTAAGGGCATAAGCATGTATGTTGAAGCGTAATGCGTTCTTATATCATGCCCCATATTTTGAACTCTCATTTTCACTCATACATTAACTGTCGTGCTTCAGGGAAAGGCCCTCCGTGGGCAGAGCCCGAGTGCACTCTTCGTATTTCTGACAAAAAACAACGAAACTTGCCAAAGTTCTCTTCAGGAAAGCTCTAAGCTTGAGCAGCATTTTCATCTTCCAAACTACAAACACCGAAACCTCAGGCTACAGTCAAGTGTCTCTTGGGATTTTTGTGTTTCTGCAAGGATGACTAAGAATTCTTATCCTCTCCTCCTGAATCCTCCCTTTTCTTAATCAAACTGAGACTAAATATAAAGGATAGACAGAAATAAACAGAAATACCCCCCACCCAACTTTGGCAGTGTACAGAGGTACAGTAAAACTGTTACAGCAGGTGATGCCAGCTAAAAACTCCCACAACCCCAGTGCAATTCTAGTAATTTATTCCACAGTCTCAACTCCTTTAAGTGTTTGTTTCCAGATGTCCATCCGTATTCTTAATTTCTCTAAACTAGTTTGCCAGTCGCTGTGAGAAAAGACTGACAGACAGAAAAGAAAATGTATAAAAATGAGCTTCCCATCACTTTTTACTCTCAGTTCTAGGTTTATATAAAAAGCTGCTTAAATGTCTGCTCATATTAGCACAGCTCTTCACTGCACAGATTAATCATACAGCATTTCCTGCCTTTCCTTCTTTTATAAATCAGTGTTATAAAAAAATCCTTTTCTGTTTATTACAAAAATGCTACCTACTATAAGAAAGGACTCCACGAAGAATCAACGGTAATCAGGACAAAAAGAAAGCCTGCCCTGGTCATTGGAGATGCCCATCTTCACACTCCTTGATTCGAAGGAGACACGTGCTTAACTGCTGCTACATCTACATACAAATTACAATTTCTAAACACAGCTAGCAATTGTGTACTGAAAGAGGTTCTTCAGCCATTGCAAAAGGAAACTGTACCAACGTTGAAGTAAAATGATACTTTTAAAATGCATTAACAAATGTATAAAAGTACATTCTTTTCCGCTCACACAGTGTATTTGTTATTTTAATCAAGTGCTTCAAAGCACACTACTCTTATTCAAGTTTAAGCGTACTGTGAGATAGCACTTTCAGAAGCACCGATGTGATTCAGGCTATGCAGCCTGACTCAGTTTGAAAGCTAACCCAATCTGAAGAAATGTAGAAAAGACAAAAAGCATTAGCTTTCCTGGCTGTCAGCTTTCACTATGTTGAAAGACAGTGTTGCCTGAAAACATAACTCAGTTGTTTGATTACCAATTCACTTTTAAGTTCATGGTGTTCTCTAAGCAAGGGTATCAAAAAGTCTTTTTCAGCACAGACATTTGAAAGTGAAACAGTTTACACAAAAAGGACTCCAAATCTGAAATGCTAAATGCAGTTCGGAAAGAGGCCGAGGGATCTGTGCAAACCTACTTCATCAACTTAAAGCAAAATATGAGCTGATAAAGTGATTTCTAATGTTTAAATCTTTAATTTGATTCAAATCAAAAGTTATTCTTTCAGGCACTGTTTTTATCTGCTAATGCAACAAAGAAACAGAACCATGACAGAATTAGCATACCATCTAGCGCTGCAGAAAGCCCTACACTTTGTGGCTAAGCAGAATGAAATTCTCCTAGATGTGTCAAGTCACCACTTCTCAGAAAGCTGCATTATCATTTTTTGATACTTGAATTTAAAAATTGGACAGATTACACATTCCGTCCAATTGTATATTTTTCTATTTTCATTTCTATGTCTGAACAACGTACACTGAATGGGCGTCTGCACAGGGGCCAGTCAAGCTGTCCTGTCTAAACAGGCTACGTAGGCATATTCCACCTCTGAATGCACAGCACTCTACACTTGTTAGAGAATTTCAAAAAAACACAGCTTTTGCATCAGCTCCTTGACTGGGTACATTACATAAACTAAAAAATGTACAAATGGAGAACAAAATTTAAGACACGTGAACTGCCTGTCATTAGCAAGGAGCTGACAGATGTTAAATTGTCTACCACATTTCTAAACATCTCCAACATCATAACAAATTCTCCGGCAGTGGATCGAAAACTTTACTGATCTAAAGATCTGCAGTGATGTTCTACACCGGCAATAATAGTTTGCTCCCTAAGCAAACCACAGCAAGCTGTGTGCCAGAAGGTAATTTTGTTTTCTCTTCCTAAAAAATGAGGTTCAAAGACCAAAACTCCCCCCCATGCACTTAGACATACACGGAAAAGTCGTTACTGCTGAAGGTCATTCAAGGCAGGAGCTGCAAGCTCAGAAATATTTTAGTTTCAAATCCAGACACACACAAGAACATGTGAAAAGAGTAAACAGCTTCAACACCACAATTTTGTTTTAACCTCTTCAGAGGTCAAGCTATCCCCTGCTGCTGCTTCTTGAAAATAATTTTCCAGAAGTCCAAAACTGCACAGTGTTATACTGACCCAATGGTCCATATTAGCACACCGAAGACATATGCAGTGCTAATCACCTAGGGATAGGATGGTAACGTTATTTAAAATGTTAATGCTACCATAATATCATCTTCAATTCATCCAAACAGATTTGCTAGCAGATCTGCTGAAGGTACATAATGGTGGAGGTTGCCATGGGAACACGGTACAGCTACACACTTTGCCATGACAACCAGGCCTCCCTGGAATACTAATGAGTGCCCATGGCAACGCAAAGCCAAAGACAAGATGTCTGCAGAACAAATATTTCATGTATCATTTATAACAAAACCTATAAATATATTTGTACATTTCCTGTGTGAGATTCGACGGGTTTTAGAAACCTGCAAAACGTTACATATGCAGCAATATTTCAAAGTGCAAAAATTATATGGCTGTCGTATAAATGGAAAATCCTATTTCAAGGCAATGCTATGGCTGAAATTCGATTCCATAAACATCAAAAAAAATCTATAGTCAACACACCCAATGTTTGCACCATCTTGCGCATAAACGCTATTGTCAGCCCATGATGTAACGGAGTTATCTGTACACAAGGCTTGGTATATTCCATGTCCACCAAAAAGGTGCTGTTCTTACCCAGTGCAGAATACTGTACTGAGCATGTAGGTACTCTCCATATGGCAACTACTGCAATTTATGCTGCAAGGACAGAAAGCGTTGCTTTGGCATTTCAGGAAAGACTCACATCAAGAGATCCCTGATACTTTATAAGAACGTTCCAGTAACTCAATGCATGAGCAGTGTTTTTCATTTATTTGTTTACAGAGAAAGGATCTGCTGTTGAAAGTTACATATCAGAACAAAATGTTGGTATCAGAAGTGATAATATTATCAAGTGACATCTGGTGCAAATTTTTTTTTTAATACATTCTAAAGAGGAATTTCAGAACAATTTCTAGATATCTTACACAAATTATCAAACTCTAAGACATTTTCAGGTACCCTGCCAACAACCGCCTATCATTTAAAAAAAAGAGGCGGCACCAGCTGGAATGCCAGTGCTTCTTGTCCCAGAAGCACGACATGTGATAAGCCACATCAAGAGACAGAAGAATTTTAGGTCATAGAAGACCTCCCAGGGATCACAAGTGCCAGGATTCAGCTCACATCAGAAGTAGGGAAACCAAAGGCAATTGTATCCAAGATTTTTCCTCAAGTCTTATTATTTGATTTTACAACCTAGGCCTCCTTTCATGAGCTCCTTCCCCAAAATATAAAAGTCAGGTAAGCATTAGATACAAGATTTATTTTCTTCTTTCCCTCAATATCCATGCAAGACCATACAAAACATAATCTGTGACATGTATTTATTAGCCATCCTCCAGGTATAAATTGATCGGTTGTTGCATTTCCTAAATGACAGAGCACTGGGGTCAGTAATAAGGGATAAAGAAATGTGCTCCAAGTAAGATATTTCCCAATAGTCTCATGGTTGCAGAGTTTCTCAGGTGCCAGATTCTCACTGCTTTTGAGGGACTGCAACAACAGATGCTATCCCAGTGGTAAAAACTCCAAACCACCGTCCCTTCAGCAAGTCCCCTCAAGCCCAGAAGAGGCAGCCCCACACGACAGAAGTTACCTAGATCAGATGCATCAGTTATACTTGCCCATTTTCTAACCTTCTTTCAGCTTGTAGAGGCCAGAAGGAACCACATGTACACACATTTATGAGCTCCACAAGACAGGGTACAAAAAGAGGTCTGCATTCACTGACGGAGAATCCCCTCACAGCTGTAAGCCAAACACAAGTCATACTCCAGTTTGCTGCAGGAATGTCAAAAACAGGTAAGCTGGAAAGACTGCCTTCACCTGAGGCCAAAGTGTTGCAGAATAGCTATATCCCAGTCGCAGTGTAACCTACAGTACGAGACTAATGTGAACTAATCTCTGGCAAATCCCTCTTCTGCTTCTAAATACTGCTGGCTGTGGCCACAATGGACTGAATGTAGGCGTACAAACACGTAATATTAAATCAATGTAATCACATTCAGTATTATCAGATTAGTGTAAGCACTGGCTATGATTATATTAAGAGTTTTCAGTGAATTGCAGAAACATGTTAATTGGTATGTTTGGAGAGACCTGAGCAAAAGGAGCGGGATGAAACAGCAAGACAAAACGCAGGCCGTGGCCCTGGTATTGAATTTGGGACCCATTTGCCTGAAATAGTATCATAGCACCAAAAAAAATTATCAAGTTAAATGAACATTTTTGTTTCATAAGATTCAATTAATATAGATTAAGTTGCAAACAAAAAGACAGAAAAGGCAAAGTGCTTTTTCAAGCAGTTTAGCACACTGCAGATTAACAAACTGCAACCAACATAACCCTTAATGGACCTTCACACAACAAAGTTTTCCACACAGGAATAGAGGTTGCGTTATTGTTGTGATAATACACAGTATTACTTTGTGGAAATTTGCTTTCTTGTACCTAAACTGGTTGGATAAGTGTCCTGGTATCAGCTGGGATAGAGTTAATTTTCCTCCCAGTAATTGCTGTGTTTTGGATTTAGCATGAGAAGGATGTTGATAATACACTGATGTTTGCAGTTGTTGCTAAGAAATGAAGGACCTTTCCAGTTTCCCACGCTTGGCTAATGAGCAGGTGTACAAGAGCTGGGAGGGAGCACAGCCAGGCAGCTGACCCAAGCTGGCCAATGGAAATATTCCCTACCATAAACATCATGCTCCGTATATAAATGGGGGTTGGCTGGGGGGCAGGAATCTCCAAGTTTCACGATCACTGCTTGGGGACCAGCTGCACAATTGGTCATAGGGTGGTGAGAAAAATTGTATTGTGTGTCGCTTGTTTTGCATATTCTTTATTATTATTATTCCTTACTTTGCTTACTGCCTTTATCTCAACCCCCGAGTTTTACTTCTCATCCATTCTCCTCCCCGTCCTACTGAGAGGTGGAGGGGGGAGGAGGAGTAAGCGAGCAGCTGGCTGATGCTTAGCTGCCGGGTTAAACCACAACAGCAGAACTGAATGCAGTTATTCATTTTTAACTATTCTAATTCCTCCAAATACTACAGTGCCGAATACACAACCCAGGCCGCCTTCTGACAGCACTTAGAGATCTAGTTTTAACAGGAACTGACTATCAAGAAAGGAAAAGTGTATTTGCATTAAATTTGAAGATTACACAACAGCACACCTACATGTGTGTGGTAGAGACAACTCTTTTATTCCAATCTCTATTTTTTTGATGCACATTGTGGGTTTGAGGTTTGTTTTCCAAGCTGGTACTTGTCACTCCTCTTCTCTTGCCCTCCTCTTTCTTTGGGACTGCTTTATATTATGTGAGGGGACATGATGGGTCATTCAACTTTATCTCCTACAAAGAAAAATACAGTATTTAATTGATCTGGGGTCAGCAACGGCAATTACTGTGTAGATATAAAAAAGAAAGAGAGACTTGTGCCTAGAATGTTTCACATCATTTAGTGAATTAAAGGAAGAAGTGTATTTGAGTTGATTTTTTGTGGTGGTTTTTTTTTGGGGGGGTGGATTTGGTTGTTTTTTTAGCTGGACTGTGCCATGTGGCCACAAAAAGTGACAGCTCCCCTCCAGCAGTAGTAAAAGAGAAACCCTAGGAAAATCCACAACTCAAACCTCTTTACTTGACCTAGAAAGACCATTAGTCTTGAACGCACTCCTTAACATGAGAAAGTTTAGTAGGGTAGACAGCTCTGCACACAAAATTCCAAGACCAGAGAGGAAGAATAAACCTTACCCAACCAGTGCTCTGTGCAGCAGATTTCCTCATCTTCTTCTGGTTCCCTGATCTGAAGCATAGAAAGTCTTTGTTCACACTGATGGTCTAGCATACTAGGACAGGCACTAAGTGATGAACACAGGACATTCTATCAATAGGCACAGCTGTCCTGAGAGAAGCCAGTAATTTCTGCATGTCTGGGGCTGGAGGCCTAGTTGCATATCTGGGCTTTCTATTTCTTCACAATAATAAATGCCAAGTAATAGTTAGCAGTTCTGCTGTACATAAAGCAAGCTTACACCACTCTTGATCCAGCTAAGAGTCTGAAGAGTCTCTCAGCATTCTTTGCTTCTCGGCTGGAAAGCGATTACCTCCTTGTTTCCACCAAAACTGAAACGTCTTGCACAGGGTCTCTGACCAAGGAGGCTTTTCCACACACAGCCTGCTGCATGGCATCACCTCTGTCAGGATGCTTTTGACCCGCTCCCGCTGCATGGCACTGACCATACACAGCATATACAAACTACACACCATCACATACTGTTCATTTCAGTTCTTGCATGTGAAGAACGTTAGGAGCTCATTTGAAAATCCACTTGGGTCATGTATGTGCAGGACACATGCACACAGAAGAGCAGTCTTACATATGTGGGATGCACGTGCACAATGCGACCAGGGTGTTTTGTAGACTTCTCCATTACTCTCAAACATACAAGGACCTGTCTTATACAAGAAGGATTTGCAGCACTGCTAAAGATGGTAGCCAGGAAAGCAGGACAAGTTAAGAACATTAGCAAGATGCCATTTCCCAAATACACCAAATGAGAGCGTCCCAGTAATCCCTCTCTACCTGAGATTCCTCTCTACCTAACTGAGATAATTCTAATAACAATGAAGAAGGTCTTATCACCTGGAAGTTGTGGGAGTCCCATCTAAGAAATACACATTAAGATTTGCCCCAGTCAGTTTGGACTATTAGAGCCTTAAATCTTCTTAGTCCCTCTCACCCTATTACCTATTTTGTATTTTCTTGTGAAAAGATTGACACATCTCTGCATATGTTCGGTTTTGTTTTTTTTTTTTTAAACTCCCTCTATTCAGCTAATGTACTTAGTTTATGATGACCTCTTCCTCCCTCCCAGGTATTGAATAGCTGTCTTACTTCAGGGACCCATCATAACTGTGAATGATGGTACTTGAACCTGCTAAACTGATTAAATGCTGAAAAGAAAGATCAATCACCAGAGAAAGGCAAGCTAGGGGACCCATACATAACATGCTGCAGACAGAACAAAGAGCTAGTACTGCCCCTATTTAGACACAATCTGTATCAGAAAAAAAAAAAAAAAAAAAAAAAAAAAAAAAAAAAAAAAAAA
>Ga0065711_1042681_pt1 | contig 15216 bp, 5 predicted proteins | sample Hoacrofraction12_FD_59098 | JGI IMG/M metagenome (GOLD analysis project Ga0065711, IMG submission 59098) | Hoatzin crop microbial communities from Cojedes, Venezuela - Epithelial fraction 12 v2 (version 2) | ecosystem: Host-associated > Birds > Digestive system > Esophagus > Crop | place... | reverse complement strand
CTTTCTTTCTTTCTTTCTTTCTTTCTTTCTTTCTTTCTTTCTTTCTTTCTTTCTTTCTTTCTTTCTTTCTTTCTTTCTTTCTTTCTTTCTTTCTTTCTTTCTTTCTTTCTTTCTTTCTCTCTCTCTCTCTCTCTGTCTTTTTTTTCATTCTTTTACTTGATCTTGGTTGTTATTTTTTAGCTTGGTGGACCTACATGTTCTTATTCAGGACATAGGAGCGATCTGAAAGACCAGAATAAAGAAGTGCTACGATATTGAGTTAAATGAAATGCCTCTTGAAAATTGTGTTCATTTATTTCTTCCCATGAAAAAACATTTTAAAAAATATAAATTTCATAAGACAAAATCCATAATACCACGTTTTTCATATAGCTTTACCTGGTTTGCAGGATTTCAGTGGTATGTCAACTGAAGTAGAGCAAAATGACATGTCATATCACTTCGTAATATGATGACTTGTTATATTCCTCACATCTACTCTTCTCACAGTTTCTCAGGACATTTTGGTCTGTGTGCATGATGTCAACATTATCTCAAAATCTGATACATAATGACACATTATTTTGCTCTACTACTGTTCACACATTGTGAAATAACATGGGAAAATAACAACATAAATCCATGCCAGAAACATACCTTAGACCTCAAGTTTCAGGTTTTTTTCAAGGTAACTAATTTTAAAAAATTTTCAAAATTTTCACTTTACAGTAATTTCTGAACTTTCTGTTTCCATTTTAGCATGAAAAGTGTTGAAATGCTTAACATGTTTTTTTAAATTGACTACCTAAATGTTGACAATCTCTTTCTGTTACAGTACCTGGGTTTCACAAGTAGTCCTTCTATTGAAGTAGTATTGCTTTTCCACATTCCCAGGTCTCTCTTGCATTGATTTAATATAATAAAACTGTTTTAGAGTCTGATCTTTTCCCATTGAAACTTTCCTATTAACCTTAAAAGGCTCAAGATCTTAAAAACAGACAGTATGGATAGTTTAATAATGGATAGTTTAAATTCTCACTGTTATTCCTACTTATTTGTATCCTGCTGGCAGTGTGCACACCTGCAGATTCTCCCAAGTTTTGCACAAAATTCAAAGAAATAATGTAACTCCTTAGAAACTAGAACCAGAGTTTCTGAAAGCAGAATTGTGATAAGAAGCAAGGATCCAAAAAATTTATAGCATTTAGAACTGACTTTTCCTCTGATGATTTGATTAGCTTTATTGTTTTATGACAATAACAAAGAGACAGGCGAGGAACAAAATGCATTGATATCTGCTTCGTAACATTTCAGAAAGAATGTACATAAAAACATGACTGCAAGCTGAAGTGTGAAAGTGATAATCTGATTTTCTCTTTGATGTGAACATTTAGGTCTGTTGTTTTATGGCTTGTGTAAGGATTGTCCCAGCTGGAGAAAAGCTTAACGCAGATGTAAGCTACCTTTTCAGAAAAAAAAAAAAAAAAAGATATCTAAGTGTTTCCAATATCCTGGAATGTCATTATGTCCTGTCCTTGAACATCCAACTGGACCATACTTCTTTTTATTTTAAAAATCTGTACATTATTGTTTTCATCAAAGGCAATCTATATAATTACTATTTCCAAGCAGCAGATCAGTAGGGATTGTGCAGTGGTTTTGTTCTTTTTTCAGTATTTGCTCTACATTTTTGAAACTATTATCATGAAATAAGAAAACATAGTCAAAGTTCTTCCAAATCTCTTCACTACAGCCATCACTTTTCTGATTCCTTCTCTACCATTCACTGATTTTTGTTTTGAATATCATTCCGACTATTTTAAGACAAAGAGTCTTCAGAATAGCTCATTTAGCTTCATCTTTTTAACACAGCCTATGAATTTCACCAAGTTCTCTGATGCATTTCCCAAGTTGTACCTGGTTTTGTGAGATGAAGATATCCATAGCTGGTTGATTCAGTTGTTCTCTTGTTCTATACGTTGATCAGCCTAATCATAGAGAAACTCTTACTTCCAGTTCCAAGTTACTGGAATACACAAACATTTAACACCTGATGTTTTCCCTGATAGACAACAACATGGCCCAGCTGCCAGCATGTAGGCTAGATCAAGACAGAACTCCACTCCCTTGTGGTCTGCTGTTACGTTAACCAACCCTATAGATAAAAGCCTCTTACTTCTCTGGATGTCTTCCTAACATCCCAACATCATGCTAATATCAACCACTCTGTTATGCACCATTATCAAGTCATCTTGTTCTTATTTCTCACAAACTAAAGAGCTTAATCTTCATTAGTATGGAATACAAGGCATTTTCTCGAGCTCTCGAAAATGAAAAATGTCCTGTGTGTTTTTATCCACCATATAGCCAAAAATGAGAATATTTCACCATGTAGAAAAGGATTGTCCTTCTCTTCTAATATTGAAGCGACAGGGTATATGAATGCTGTGACATTATTGTGGTTATACAGGGAAGTTCTACCCTATTGGAAGATTTTCTTCTTAATGATGATAACCCACGAGATTCATCCAACTTTCTCCATTTTTTCCTGCACTATTACTTATGAGTAAGTTTTAATTTGCACTTTATCTGCAACAGCCTGCATCTTATGATCTTTATTGACCCACAAAAACACACATCTCTTGGCCATTATGGAAGCTGGGGATCTTCATAGCTGTGGAATAAACCTTAAATTGCTGTGAAGATTAGGCTAAAAATTCAAGCTGCTCTTTGGACCTGACTGAGAACCAGCAGAATCAGACCAGTCAAAGCCCAAGGCTTTCAAACTAACTCTGAACACAGATGGCATTCTGCATTACATCTCTAGATAACAAGGTTCTCTATCAAGTCACTTTCAAGTCACCTTTAAACCTACAAGTCAAGAAATTTCCAAATTGAAACTTTAGAACCATCCTTAAATCACCCTTATAACATCAACATATTGTTACATGTACAATGGTTATCCTGCTGGTGGAGACATTTGCAGTATTGATGTATAATGAGATCAGGCAAGCACAGAAGGTCAGCCATAAATCCTAATTTACTTCTTTCTGTCCACCTGAATCAGGCCACAGTATGGACATTTATTTCAGTTTGAGTCTCTCATTATCTGCCACAGGTACATAGTGTCAGTGTAGATGGTGGGGGGCTCAAAAACAACTTTAAACAGAACATGAGCATTCTGAAAAATGCCCTTCATTTGATAGTTGTAGAGTCACTTAGCTGTTTCCTCTGAGTTTGAGAAAGTCCTTTCTCTCCTGGACCAGGACATATTTGCACCACAACTCATGCCTGGCTGAGTGCCTCTCTGCCACAACCCTAATTTGAAACCCGTTAGCAAGTGTTCTCTGTGCACCTTCTTCCATCCTTCTAACAGAGGAGAAAATTGGCCTTCTCAACTAGGGTAAAATAAGGTCAGGCAAAGCCTGCTGCTGTCTTGTGTGAAATAATCTGCTGCAAAAATACATTTTCTCCACAAGTCAAATATGCAATATGAATCTTGGTCAGTTTTACTAAAAAAATTGTTTAGACACGCTCAACCTATGTAACACTGAGATTAATATTTTTTGAAACAGAAAAATGTTCTTATAAAACAGTGAGTTCTTGACAATTCTGGAGAACAATATTTTTTATATAAGAACAGAATAGATACAATAAGTGAAAGTCAATAGGATTATCCCTCCCAGAATATGTCATCTTTGAGCGTGGGCAAGAAGAAACCCTTTACAAAAGTGAGATGATTGATAGCCATTTGATTTTTTTGGTCTTTTGCCTGAAGTTGCCAACATGTATGTATACAATTGGCAGGCCAAATGTAGTGGTGACATCTCCTGAGAAAGACTTCTGTAAGACTATCTCTTTAAAGTCAGTCCAACAGACTGTTACCAGATTATAATGACTAAAATAGATGTCTGGCTGCTTAGGAGGAATAAAAGACTTTGATTTCCTTTGCCATTCACGGGATTAGAATACTACAAAAATATTACAGAAAAAGAAAAAAATGGGTAAAACAATACAAAGTCTGTACATTAAGTAGAAGAAGGTAGAAATTCAATCTTATGGTAATTTTCTCTCTTGAAATTGTTTCAGTATCTTCCTTCAGCCTTCTCTAGACATACCTTTTACAGCATCAGCCACAAAGTAGATGTATGTGTAGGTACAAGGTTGTTCTAAGAACTACATTTAAAGATTTCTTTAGTTTTGGGATCCTTTTGTTTCACTACTTAGTCACAACAATAACTCCAGTGCCATGGTTTAACCCAGAAGCTGGCAACTAAACACTAGGCAGCCACCCGCTCACCCCTCCCCTTCCTCCACAGTGAGATGGGAAGAAGAAATGGACAAAAAGTGAAATTCATGGGTTGAGATACAGACTGTTTAATAAGACAAAAAAGGAAATATTAATACTAAAAATAATATTAAATATAGTAATGAAGAATATGCAAAATAAACAATATAAAATACAATTTTCTCATCACTTAATGACCAGCTCGCAGCCAGCTGCTGAGCAGTGATCGCAGGACACAGAACTTGTGTATTTCGTGAATTTTCCAGAACTGCCAAAAAAGACCGAATTAAAAAGTTCGAACTCCCGGAAAAGGAGGAATAAAGAGAGAATTCCTGCCGCCCAGCCAACTCCATTTATAAAATGAACATGACATTTATGGTACGGAATATTTCCATTGGCCAGTTTGGGCTAGCTGTCTGGCTTTGTTCCCTTCCAGCTCCTGCACACCTGCTCATTATCTGAACATGGGAAACTGAAAAAAGGTCCTTGATTTCCTAGCAGTAACTATAAACATCATTGTTATAGACATTCTTTTTGTACTAAATCCAAAACACCGCAGCTATTGGAAGGAAAATGAATTCAATCTGTCTCAGCCAAAAACAGGACATCCAGTCAGAGTGAGGACTGTGAAAACAAGAGAAAATGGTTTTGCCTTTTTTTTGGACCATATTCTGGTTTTATATGTATCAGAATAGCACCATTATAGCACCAATAACTTTCAAGTTGAAAGAAAGATATTTAATAAAGTTCTTCTGATTATTCCTACAAAACTTTGTGAAGATTAACAGTGTAATTATTTCATTGTTCTGTTTGTTATGGTTAAAAGAAATAAAAAATTCTGTATAAGATAGGTTTGAATTCTGTACATACATTTACAGTTCATAGCATAGTTCACTCTACTAAAATGGCACCTCTGTTAAGCAGAAGCTACTACAGATGTTCATCTAGATGATGCTAGGCAGGGATGCTGTAAAAATCTTCTAAAACAGATTTCAGAATTTTCTTGTGTTCACTCATTTTTTAAGCTACAGGGATCCCTTTTTGACAAGATTAAATAAAGATACCTATATAGTAGACACGTGAAGTTAAATGAAGTAATCTCACTTTGCAAGTCCATTTGTATCTCCTTCTCTGTGTGAAGTAATCAGACAATTAACGAGTCACACAAGTTGCTCCTCATTTGGGTGAGCTGAACAGATTTATCTCTTCCACTCTTTTGTTATACAACATGTTTTCTAATTATTTTGGTGGTTTTTATCTGAATGATCATCAATTTATCACTCTCCTTGTTGTTTTATGCAAAGTTAATCTAACCGTAGCAGTTATATTGAAGCCAAACATAGATAAGGTGTCCCTTTATTCTGCTTCAATCTACTGCAGTTTATATAGAGCCTTTTGAACATACCGTTGCCCAGCAATCTATGCTCAGCTAATGAATTATCTTAAGTCCTCTTCACGAGTCGTCAATTGTCTGAACAGTGATTTCCATTCTACAAATACAGCCCTCCTCCTCTGTTCCTAGACACATAACTTCGCATTTGGCTATATTCAAACACTTCATTAGTTTGTGCCCAACTTGCTAAATCATCCAGGATGTTCCATAACTTTGGTCTATTTTTGTCTATATTTTGCAATTGGTCTGTCTTCATGCTGTTTTTGGAATTGATTAACACATCTTAATTTTTCTCCAGGCCTTTAGTAGGAACGTTAAATGCCAGAAGGTCCAGGATTACTCTGTGCAGGATCTGGCTACATTACTTTCATTAATTCCCCTTTTGCATGATTTAGGAACTATCATTCAGTTCCTAAAGTGATGTCTAATTTCTCTGAGATACTCTTTTTTTAGGTTTCTTAATTAAAATATTTTGAATTACTAGGTTGAAATGAATCTTATTGACTATTAACTTTGTCAAACAAACTTCTAATTTAATTTTTAAAATCAAGTTGTTTGATAACACCAATTTCCCATATCCCGTTAATGATGTTATGCATTTGATTTCTTTTTAGTTAGTTAAATTTCATATTTTCTTTGGTTAGGTTTTATACCATACAGATATGCCCATTTTGCCATCTTAATCTTGACCCAGCCAAATGCTACTGGTTTCAAAACAGACTGTATGGGAAACTGTTTGGAAACAGACAAAATAGAAAAGCCTGGAATGTTCTTCAGCTTCAAAAGGCAGAGTGAGCAGTGCCTTCCACTTCTTAGAAAACAAGATCTGCTACTGAAAGGAAAATTAATGTCAAATTAGTTTTTACTACTATTGTTATGAAACCCAGAAGCACTTGTAATTGCTTTTACATAATAACCAGAATTTGAAAGAGGAATTTTAATGAGAACTTTTAACTCAAGTTTTCAAATTTGTCACATTGTTTGATCCATTCATTATGTGCTGGTGTTTATTTTTGGGGCCAAGGCACATTAAATTTATTAAAGTATATTTTATCTGTCACTTGGCAACCTAGTTTCAAAGCAAACTACATCCTTTTGAAGAACATTAATATCTTGGTTTTTTAAATTCTTTCTTGTTATTTTGGTATTAAAAAGGATCACTTCATGTTTGCTTAAGTAGTCCTACTTTTTACTATTTTGCATGTCATGGATATAATATTTATCAAAAGGTGGCCTATTTTCAGTATATATCTTAATTGTTCATTTTCTGCAAGTGACTGAGTCACAGAACAGAGATATCCCTTCTTAATTCAGGGATTTATTGTACACTTCTTGCCGCTCTAAATTTTCTATTTATGTGTAAGAAAACTTCAGATGTTCAAATAATTCCATTCTGGGCCCCTGAATACCTTAGAAAAGCTGATCACAGTGCTCTTCTTGTGTCTAAGTGAGGTCGCCATTGTTCTCAGCTCAATGAAGAATAAAAGCTTGGAATTTCAAAGACAAAAGTCTACAAGCCAGAAACTAAAACAAATAAGAATCACAAAAAGATAAAACTACTGTGCATTGACAGTTGATACTATTTTGGCACGTTATGAATTGAAATTTTTCAAAATTTTTTGCCTAAGTTATTTTTGTTTGACATCTCAGAGCTCATCTCTTGTCCAGGATAAGAGGAAATGATGAGTGAGATAATCTTAGCTATGACAGAAATTCTTGCTTTTGCTTAGCCCTTACTTTTTGCTTCTGCGGACACTACTTCATTGTCTATTGCAATTTTTAAATACTTCCAAGTTATTAATAATTCTTCAAATTATTAATTTCCCTTTTTAAGGAAACTTGTCAGAAGTTTGACTAAAATGCAATTTGCCTATGGACATTTATTTCAAAAAACCCCAAACCTCTTCTAGAGGAGTATAATTCCAGATTAAAGTATTGAAATATACCTGCATGCATAGGTATATACGTACTGTTGGTCTAAATTCCTGTGATACTCATTAGAGATCTATTCCACGGAGTCTAGAGACTACTGGTCTCATCAGATAGTAGGCACCAGGTTTCATATAGCTGTCCTAAGCAATCTGCAGCTGCCAGTCCCCAAAGATATATATATGCTATATCTCCTGAATCACATTTGCTAGCCCTGCTTTTCAGTCTCAACAATTCTAGAGCCTTAGATACTGCCAGGCGCCTACTGAACTGAGGCCGTACTTGCTGAAACACCAAAGCACATATGTATGCAGCTCAGTGTAGGTATCTAAACTGAGGTATCTTGACTGTCTCTGAACTGACCCTCACCTTTGCTGTCGCCAAGTTTGCATCTACACTGTCAAGTAACAGAGTCCACTGCTGAAACCCAGGCCCTGGATCACATGCACTGCAATGTGTGTTATGCCATGTGTTGTTTGCTACTCTCCAATTCAGTTGTGGTGCTAGGGATAGTTTGCTCCAAGAAAAGAGGTACATGCGAGTTCCCTCGCCTCTACCCTACACAGTCTTCCAACACTGTCCCAATGGATCTTGTGTAACAAAGCACTGAACTATGCCCTTATGGCAACACATAAACATCCTTAGTGCCATGCTGTAAAAACACTGCTGTGACATGGGTGTGTGAGGCTTAGAAAAGACATTACTGTGCATTGTGGACACAGGGACTGGGATACAGTTGCCTAATTCTAAATATTTGGTGTTATTTTATGTGTTGACAGACAGCTCACCTTGCATTCAGCTGCTGCTCCAGAAGGATACATGTTTCCTTTAAAGCCTGTGTCATTCATGCCAACTCTGTGCAGATGGTTTGGATACATTAGGGCATATAAACGGCACTGGGAGCCAGTAATCAATTTTTGTAGTGGTTGTTTTTAGTAACATGGATACAGTTTTTATCATGTAGATCATAATGATAATATTGGCATGCTTTCTTTTAAATTTTTCCAAGTCCTTCCATTGAACAAACTGAGGAAAAATTAATGTTTCAAAAGCGAAATGAAGATTCTGCCTTTAGATTTGCGGGGAACTAGATGGAAATGTAGAACCTGCTTTGGCAGGGGAGTTGGACTAGATGATCCTCAGCGGTCCCTTCCAATCCCTACCATTCTGTGATTATGTGATTCTGTCAGCCAAGCGCATCCTAGATTCTGAGGACCAGAAGGCAAAGAAGCAGAACCCCACGTTCACTAATGATACCTCATATCATTTTTGACAAATTTCATTCTTATTTTAATTTTGGCAGACAGACCACATGGGATTCCTGCTATTTTTGTACACTTATCCTTGATGATATTACATTTATTCAGTGCAAGCTTAGGGGCAACCTCTTTCCTTAGGGGAAAGAGCTAACCATCAGTGCACTGTGGGAAAAATTCATTAGCTAACAAGTTGTGGAAAGGCTGCAGAGAGACAAAATATCTCAGGACATGGAAACTTTGGAACAGCTTTGATTAGCCAAGCACCATCTGACATCGATGTTCCTCTGCGTGAGACAAAAAGTCATTTGTAAACAAACTTTGAGACATTAGTGATGACATTTGAGAGATGAAATCTGAAAACCTGTCCTGGTGAAACCACAACAGAATAAATGATTCCCAGTGAGTCAGAAAATAATTCAGAGCTCTAAAGAAATGAGTCAGAAACTAAATATACTAAGTAGGCTAAAGGCATGAAAAAAATATTAGCAGTAGAAAGAAGCTGCAGGAAACTCAACCTAGTTCAGTCAGTGATTAACGTGATCAAAATCCCTGAACCGGTTTGTTTGTATTAAATATGGCATGAAGTATTCTGGTCACTTTGAGAGAAAAGTAGAAGTGAACAATGTTTGTTAGCAATAGGAATTGAGTGTTTAATAAGAAAGGTAGGAATTCCAAGTAAGAGAAGGGAAAACAAGTAAAGAAACAGAGGGCCTGATAAGGAATATTTGCCAAGAAGTGATAAAAGTTGCATTGCTCACACACTGGAGAGAGATGGCAGCTGCAGCCTGGAGTCGTTGGGCAGTCTGCAGTCTGGAGGGCTTAGAGACCCATGCTATTGCTTTGTCACTATGATATGCATCCATATAATTGCATCAGTTGTTCATGTAAATGTGGTGGTACTAATAAAATGTCCTTTCCCATTACTGAATACTCAGACTAGAGTTTTGTGATACTCGCAGCAATTTGAAAGCTATGCATAACCGTTTAAGACATGAGTCACCGCTGTTTGCCCCTGGTTTAGTCATTAACAGTTGGGAAAACTGCCCATAAAACTAGAAAGCATTTTATATCACTCTTTTCTCTGTTCTAAATTATAGTGTCTGGCTGGGGAGTTTTGCGCCCTCAAAATGGAGTTGCAGCTGAGATCATACTGGACATCTTACAACAGATTTCCTGCTGGCCGCATTCCTTGTCTCTTTTTCTTTTGCTAATACGAGGGTCTATAGAGAAGTACTCTTACAAGTCATTAAAGATTTCCTTATGCTGAACGTGTGGGTGTGGAAGAGGAGAGAAATGTAGCTTATTCTATTTGCTAGATCTACAGTGAGATCTACAAAAAGGGTGTGCAAAAAATACAGAGGTTAAAGGCAGAGAAGTAGGTGGTGGTGCCTGGGCTCATTGTGCATACTTTGATTTGTGTAGACAGTTTAAGCACAAAAGAACAAAATGGAAATGTAGAAAGCATGGGGGAGATATGAAAGCATCAGCTGAAGTGAGTAATATACAAGATCATAGAAAAGAAGCTATATTTGGAAGACAGTCACATGAACACCTTTGCAACTATTATCCAAGAGCAGATTCCTGTTGTGTCCAAACAAGAGGTTCTAAATAATTCAGTGTTATTGTTTCCATTCTTGACATAGGTAATAGCAAGGTATGCAAAAGAGAAAAAAAGTTTAACTAGACTGTTTGCCAGTTTCGTGCTGTGGTTAAAAATAGCAGCTGATTTTTTCAAACTTTCATACTGTTTATTTTTCTGTGAGGATAATATATGTCACTCCCCTCACATCTTTCCATTGCAAAATATTAAAAAGGTAGATCAATGGAAGGCTATTTAAAATTGATTGAGGATGTTTTTCTTCCATATGCAGGACTTTGAGAAGAAATGGTCAGCCACCATAATTATGCTCTTCTTTCCCATCCCACAGATTACTCCTGCATGAAGCAGGGTCAGAGTTGTGTCTATACAGAATTGGGAACACAAGCATTCATAAGAACTCTGTTTCCCAGAGGAAAAAAATTCCACATATTCCTAGTCAAAAAAAGAATATATCTGAAACAGGAAAAAAAGATTTTTAACTGGTAGTGAGAATCTTGGAAAACTTATCAAGCACTAATAGGGTGATGGAGGGATGGTCAGATCATTTACTTTGAGCAATAATTTAGGCATTCTAAATTCTAATATTGTTGGTATCTGGTCCTATGGAATTATTCGGAGCACTTAGACTAAGACTTAATTGTACTCTACATAGATGGTGCTGCTTTTTGATGGAGAGGAAGTGGTGATACTTAAGGGGTTTATTCAGAGATAGTGCATACTTATCAGGAAACCACTAGAGTCTGTCCATATGGAATATCGAGTCCAGGGCTGTCTGAGTATGTTTCAGAGAAGGCATCTGCTTTTCTGCAGTCTTCACAGTAGGTAATTACCAGATGAAAAATAAAGGGAAAAGGTAGGCCTACTGACCATAAAATAGGTTGGTATGGGGATAGCCACATTGCTGTTCTCTGTGCCTCCTAAAAATGTGCCTCTAGCTAAAGGTATAGAAATTCAGAATCGCTTTTTTTTCCTTGGTCCTTTGCACAAGCACTCACATGTCTCAGCAAGAGAGGAGGAGGATGTTTCCCACCATAACAGCATAGGACCTGGTAACTAGCGTTACAACTCTTCAGCAGAAGTAGCTGCAGGTTTGGGGTCCTTCAGTTGGAGGAGAAATTAAATCTGTCTCCCACTTCTGAGACAAGGGTTTCAGGTGAGACACAAATACAGAAAGAATGAACACAGCTGTCACCAACACTGAATGAACTCTGCCCCACAGTCTCTGAACACAACCAGTTTGTATGACGTGACAAGATAAAATAATGCTGAAATAAATGAATTTTCAAAATCAATATACAAATACTCATATGGTCTATTTTTAGCTGGTAATTCAGCTTCATTTGCAGTTCATTTTTGTTAGATTTGCCAGCTAGCCAGATACGCTAATAATTATTATTTACATCTCATCTCACATCTCTAGCTCCTTCCTACTGCATTTCCTTATTTGATATGTTCTTGAAACACAGGACATCTGTTTCTACCCACTGCAAGATTCATTACAAAAATGCAGAGAAACAGTCATTTTATGCCACGTTTTCTCCAACCAGTACTAAATGTCTCCCTTAAAATGAGGTGGATTTTGCCTTAAAAGTGCCTGTATCATTCTACCACAAAGAGCATCCAGACGAGAGTCTGCATTTGATCTGTTGAGTTACATCCTGTGTTAGTTTATTTAATCTGACAGGATTTCCTTTTCAGCACCATATTTCTATGTCTTAAAATGATTAACATTACACAGATCGTGGTACCAAAAAGTTTAAACCCTCCAGAAAGAAGTTTTGAGGGTAAGTTCAAAGTAAGTGTCTGAAGACTGATGAAGATTCTGTTTAAGAAGCTCCACAGCTTAGAAGTAATTATTTTTTAAGAGATAGTTACATGAGTTAAATTATTAAGATACCTCCTGGGTTTACCGTGCTTTCCATCACTGATCCTTAGAGCTAATATTAGTGATAATAATATATAATGGCAATAACATTTAGCAATTAAGTGACCTCTTTTCTGAAGATCATATATAAATTAAGCTTCCCAATCTTCTTGTGAAGTCGTATATCCATTTATTTCAATGGCCAATATATTGTATGCTCCTATTGTCATTTACGACATTCTCACTTTCCCTACTTTTGAATTATGATCCCTTTTTACATCTTCATCTAAATTACATTGTAAGCTTTTGAGACCATAATTACTTCTTCCTTTAGATTTTTCGTTGGCAAGTATTGCATTGCAGGACACTGCCATAACATTAATGATCCTGGGGCTTTACCAAATTATCACAAGACTGTCAACAGTGGAGTATGGATGGGAACCAGTTAAGAATACAGCCAAACTACCCAGATTTTAAAGGATATTTCAAGGATGATCCATACAAGCTACAGATGGATCCTACTGAATGCACTTGTTCCACTATTGAAAGTCATCTTCTGTCATCTTTCTGATCTCCCATCAGCATGTGGTGATGGGTTAATGTAGCGATGTATTAGATCCCAAAATACCTTACAGAAATGACACCTTACTTGAGGGATCAACATTGTTACGTAGTTTGAAAACCAGGGGGTTGCATGTAACTATGCTGAATGAAGATGAAGTAGATTTGTTTTGCTAGACACTTTTATTATTTTGAATATAAATAGTAACCCAAGCCATTTTCTTTCACTTAGACAGACAATATTCCTTTTCTACTTTCTTCCTCCTCTCAACTGCCTTGAACGTACTTCCGATGGCCAAAACTTCTGGCAAGAACAAAGGAAAAGGATCTTGCAATTGATATCATAAGAACACTGAGAATCTAAATTGTCCTTATATGACATGAAATGTCTACAAAGTATTTTTGTTCCTATTGAGAATACTGGACTCTGTTAAGAGTCCCATTTCAAAATCACATTTCATACTAAATGAAGATACGAACCTAAACTTCAGACTTGAAAACTTCTATGTTTCACATTAAAAAGAATGTTTTACTTTCAAGTTCAAGTTTAGATGGTAAAATATGTTCTTTCTGCTGTAATAGATCAAACCAAACTTAATTATAGGTGAGTGCTTTGCTGTGCTTTTCTCCAATCTGATATTTAAATGTAGATGCTGTCTTCTGTGCTATCACATCCACTGTGACATCAAAACACTGTACATAGTGATGAAAACTGAACCTGCTAAATATGTATTGGTGACCTTTCTGTACTGTTACTTCTGAAAGCTCATCAATGAGGTCGAGAATTTAAGGCTCACAACACAAAGGTCACCCATCATTTACTTACGTTCTCAGGGACTTTGGTGAGGAATTAAAAACATATTCATTAATGGGTTTGTGTTTCAAGCAGCCACTTTTTCACCAAGCTAACTGTCCAAAAGATGCACTACTCATAAAACGACAGTGTCTGAGTAGAAGAAACAGTTTTATCTCAAATAAATCAACAGGAACAGAACACTGAGTACCCAGTGAACAGTCTATCAGAGGTTTGATGTAATTAGCAGATAGCTGGCACTTCCATTCCTCCAGGTCTCATTTAGCAGTTACCTTGCACCACTAGTTTTTCAGACTTGGTGCTACGGTCATTACTGATGTTGTCATGCTGAATGTAGGCATAGTGAGGGTTAGGAACAGTGTGTCTAAGAAGGAGAGTTTAGAAACCAAACTTTCCCACAAACTGTCCTACACCCTCATTCACCATTCTACATCTTTGTTGAGTAACCTTCTGTGAACTTTCTGTGCTAGTTTAATCTATTTTCCTAACAATTACACTCAAATATGGCTTTGTTCTCTGCATTCTGTGTTACCTCTGACATATTCTTTGCAAGTAGCTATATTACAAATAGAAGAAAATCAGTTTCAAATTAAAAACTGCCCAGCAGTATTCCCTTTACTCTCGGATACAAACCATGAACAGCCAGTTGAATCAGTATCATTACTCAATGTTTCTATTTGGAAAAAGAAAGGTCTTTAATTATTCCCAGTAATTTAGTTTCATCACATGATCTTTATTCTTAAATTGTGTATTTTTGAAGGCAGCAAATGATATTTTCACATCTTGGCAAACACTAGCTACAAATATATTAAATGGGTAGTTGAAAAGTGATATGAGTCAACCGACACTTTGCAGGTGGGTATTTGTGACCTGGGAGAACCCTGATTTCTTTCAGTAAAGCTTTCCTGCTGACTGTTGTTTATTAGATACAGTACAGTGCTACACAGCTCTTGAATACAGACCTGAGTTTGCTGTGCTATGTACCACATGGAGAAATGTCCTTTGAGGTAGTTTGAAACAAGCGTCTAGCAAACAACAGGAGTGGACAAAGAAGATGATAAGAATGTGAGACCATAACATTATGTAGTTAGAAGATTATTTCAGATCTCACACCAATTGTTTTTAATGAGTATTACGTTATTCAGGATGAGGACAATTGTTCACTGATTTACTGAAGATGTTGTAGTGGAAGAGCTCCAGTTCTACAAAATCACAGAGCACTTGGGTAGTTCAGTGATGTCAATGAAACCAGTAATTCACGTGAATAACAAAACAGAATCACAGAATCACAGAATAGTAGGGGTTGGAAGGGACCTCTGTGGGTCATCTAGTCCAACCCCCCTGCCGAAGAAGGGTCACCTACAACAGGCTGCACAGGATCTTGTCCAGGCGGGTCTTGACATCTCCAGAGAAGGAGACTCCACAACCTCCCTGGGCAGCCTGTTCCAGTGCTCCGTCACCCTCAGAGGGAAGAAGTTCTTCCTCATGTTCAGACGGAACTTCCTGTGCCTCAGTTTGTGCCCATTGCC
>Ga0065711_1042680_pt1 | contig 15217 bp, 7 predicted proteins | sample Hoacrofraction12_FD_59098 | JGI IMG/M metagenome (GOLD analysis project Ga0065711, IMG submission 59098) | Hoatzin crop microbial communities from Cojedes, Venezuela - Epithelial fraction 12 v2 (version 2) | ecosystem: Host-associated > Birds > Digestive system > Esophagus > Crop | place... | reverse complement strand
AGAGCCTTAGCATAAGGCCACAAGGGCATCCAGAGGACAAACCGCGGTTGGAATGAGGAAGTAAGAATGCAGAGACAAACAACTCCCGGATGCCGAAGAGGAACTTGCTGCCTGCAAGAAGGCCACGAGCACAGCGCGTGAACAAGTAATGCACACCAATCATAATCGAGTTGCTATGTGATTTAAACTGATTATCGCCAATGAGGGATCTCCGCGTATGTAATGGGGAATATAAAAATGAGCTATCTGAGGCTAATAAACGGCTTGTACCTGATCACATTGATCGTCGTGTCGAGTCCGGTTCATCCTCCGCAACAACTTTGCACTCTTTTCAGCTGGTTTCTTGAAAATCCAGGAGAGATGGATATTCTGGTGACTAAGTGGTTTTTAAACATTTACCTTTTACTACAAAACCCCTTCACTGGGACAGAAATGTTCCTGGAATTGCACTAACTTAAGCTATGTCAGACACACTGAGGTTCTTTGCCTGGATAGTGGGGCCAAGGGAGACCAGCCATGAACCAGCAAGTAGTCAGACCTTACATAAGCAGGGCAATTTAAAGAATTAATCTCTTTTTCTGTAGTTCTTACAGGGTGCTGGGTATCCAGCTGACCTAGACAAAGTCTTGGTTCAACTTAATACTTTCCTGGGTGAAGCCTCAGCCACTTTTTTGGGTTTAATTCCACTAAAGGATTTGTTGGTTGTTTTTTTTTTCCCCTGATATCACTCCAAATATAGCAAGTGTTTTTTTGGTCAGGCTTCAGGACTTGGAGGAAAAGTTCCTCTTCTTACTACTTGAAATCGGATTGTGCACCCTCTGGTGAAATGATTAGTTCTTCATTTGACAGAATAATTATACTGTCAAGATGTAACTAACAATCAAATCTACTTATTGAAAGTGCCCTTAAAATGAGATGTAGAAAAATAAGATCTTTCTTTCCAAGATTAAATATAATCAAAATCAAAAGTGAAATCAGTATAAGGTAAATTCAACAGGGGCCTGTTTTTCAGGTTTTTTGGGACTGGATTCTTTTAACAGTAGCTCCCGGAGAACCTAGCCCATATGTATGTCACAGGCCTTCCATCTCCATTGTTCTCTAAAACTCCACACCTTTCTAAAGATTTCACAAACAAGGATCTCTTCCTCTCTGCAAATGACCAAAGTTTAATGACCTTTAACGTAAAACAACAAAATAACTAAGATTTATACATATAATAAAGGAAAACAAGATGGAGTCTGCAATCTCACAAGTGCAGTTCATAACCTTTTTTGGTGTATCCCTTCCTCTTTTTATGCTGTAGGCCAGTCTATCCTTACATGCTACATTTAGTTTAGTACCTAAGATATTTAGTCAGGGATTTTTCTTTTATTTCTGTATTATATAAAGATCACACGTATGAATGAATCATAGTAACTGTTTCATGAGTCCTGCATGCACTGTGGTGCTAATAGTAGATTACAAGGGAGAGCGGTTTGGGATGAATAACTTTGCATGGTGTCTTATGGTGGAACTGGGATCTCTTCTCCAACGTTTCTCAAAATCTGTGGTATTGGGAGGAATATTTGCACCTAACTTTGTATTCTCCAGATATCTCTTACCAAAGAGGCAGTTCAGAAAGAACATTAAATTATTCCTGTAATGCCTGAGTCTTATAATATATTTTACATAAAGGTATCTGCCAAAACAGATTCTGTGGAGTATCCTATCAGTTCTAATTTAAGGAGCAGAAAGATGACAAGATTATTCAGTTAACATTCTCGAAATATTTTTCCCCAAATTTAGCATTTTTATTTTAAGATTGCTGAAAGGTTCATGATCCAGGAGGCCACAAATGAACAGAGCACTTGCAATACTTATAGATGGCTGCTTCATTTTCTAGAAAACATGCCCCAGGAGAGCTATTTTAGGTACAAATAATGTTTAGTTTCTTTGTTAGTATTTCATTGTTTTTCTACAATTAAGAAACATAGTGTTCACTTTAGATACATCTAGAAATAAGTGGGGGCTTTTGTTCTTTTTAAGCTGTTTGAAGCTCTGCATCAGTCAGATCTTCTTTTGTAGTAGAAGCTTCTGTGTCATTTAAACCTCTTAGTCTTGGATTTTATTTCTATGTTTGATAAGGCTTTTAAATAGGATACAAACAATAACTCCTAATGGAGTTAAATAGGGAATTCTAACATAAATAGACTGCAGATTTAGTGAATATTTTTAATTACATTTTGCGTTCTAAGCTATGTGTCATAAATGATTTAGTTCAATAAAAGGCATCATGTTGGATAAATTTATTTTTTCTGAGTGAGCCAAGTGATTAGTAGTACATCTTACCAAATATTTGTTGGTGATGTGATGGATATGACCTTTGTAATTATTTCAGTAATGATGTTCATGAAATTTTGAAGTGATGATATTCTTGTCATATACCCGAAAGCTTTGGAAAACCTTTGTAACATGTAAAGTTGTGAAACATTAGCATCTCTAGTTAAAGTGTGTTAGTTGTCTTTGTGGTTGTAATTTTGTGCTGATAAAGTAATTCCGATCATGATCGTAGTAATGCTTTGGATGCTCTTGAGGTAATCCTGACCTCTGTTGGCAAAGCACAGCAAATGAAATTCGTGCTCAGTAGCACACTTCTGTTTTGATATTATTTATTTCAGACATGACATGTTGCTGAGAGGAGAAATTGAGGCATTAATTCTGTTTTTATTATTGGAAAGCTTTCTTTGTCATACCATTGTGATTAGCTTGAGCATAGGATAGAGGATTTATGCTCAAACTGTCCTTAGTTAATAACATTTCCTGTTTTAGTAATTTTCGGCCCAGAGAACACAGTTTCATTCAATATCTTTCTTATCCAGATTTTCTGTACTATGCCAACAACATTTAAACATTCCACATTATAATAGCTCTATGTGTCAAAGATTAGATGTTGCAAAGATTCCATTTTAGGCTGTGCAGTATCTCTGATAGAGACATGTTCTGTAATACAATATTTAAGACTTTGAGGAAAATGATCAGTGGATTGGTTTTGCTCAGTTGTATTTATTGCAATAGTTATTTTCACACTAATGAACTTCCTTATTTAGTGTGTTGATCCAGTTAAGAGAAGTAAAGAAAAAGAAATAATGAATTGATGTAATCTGAGCAGGTGCTAAGTTTTTTTCTGTGCAGTAACTATAATTTCTACCATATATTTGTCATCTCTATCTTTACCTTTCAAATGTCTTTCCTATGTTGTTTTCTTGTTAACGAAGTTAATATAATGCTGATGGAAAGAATGAGTGTTAGCCCTTCAATGGAGCCAGGTAACATGCAGATACTCTATGCTAGCGTTCCAGCACCTCTGTTTTGAAACTATGTTACTCCAGAGAACACACTAAAATTGTTTAATATTTTATGTTATGGATAAGAAGGGGTTTTAGCACCATTTTGAATTCATTTTGATCAAGGTTCCTTTCGGTTACCTTATCTCTTGCAAAAATGTACTTGCTGCAGGCTGCTGATACTCCCTGCCTTGCTTATTGCTTAGGTCTGCGGAGTCTGAGTAATGACTACTGGAAAGCACAGATGTTGTCTATAGGTTGTATGTATGTTGTAGGCTGTTGACATACTTCAAGAGCCTTAATATCTCAGGATTAGTATTTTGGAATTTAGTTGCTTGAGCTGTACTCTTTCACTGCTCTGAGTTTAGGTTAAGTTTATGGTAGGTTGTCCAAAACAGTTGGACATTGTTGCTGCTGTTATTAGATGAATATATGGAAGCTTTAGATTGAGAATATGGGAAATCATGTGGATACCTGGTGTAATACCACAAGATGTGAGACTCTTAGGTCTGTTACGTTCTCATATGTTAAGATGGATAGTGACTGATTTCATTGATGCAGGAATTGAAACTCTACTATAGGTTGATTTCTGAATCTCCTTTTCAAATCTCAGCATAAACTGAGAATGAGGTGTGGAATGGCCTTCAAGAATCAGGAAGAAGTGGAATCACATATTTTTTCTGGTGTCTGTTTTGCTGGTGTCTGATAGAATTACTCTGCTTTTGAGGAAACCCAGTTTGGGAAGGACAAGGTATTAAAGGCAGCTGAACTGCAAACTCTATAGATAGCAAGTTCTGTTCTGTGTGTTCTAGAGCTATAACAAAGGGTCTTATCTCAGATTGGTTTCTAGGATGAATAATCTTTAATTCTGGAATGAGGTCATAGTTCTAACATCATCCATATTTCAAAAATTTGATATATGTTGTTACTCTTCCCAGTGCTTCTTCCAATGCCAGAGCTTCAGGAATTTTTATTCCACTTAAGCAAGTGTCAGTAAGTGTTCCAGGATGCATAATTAATCATTTAGAGGTTTTAACGTCTCCTTTTATAATAAATATTGACTTTGCCTGTCTGCGATCAGAATTTAGATTTGCAAACACCGTGAATTTATGATGGATGGGAATATTATGTTGGATCTCCAAAAATGTATTTTGGAAAAACCCTCTATAACTTCTCATACTAAAGATTCAAGGTCAGTTGAATTAGGAAGAAGAATGGCTAAAGGAATATCTGTCCTAGCAAAATATGTCATCATATCTGTATTCTTAAAAGAAAGAGAAAAGGGACTTTGCTTCAGTTTGTTTCTGATATGAGAAATATTAGAGTGTTTTTTTGAATTTTAGTGTCCTCTGTTTTTTACAAAAGAACAAGTCAGAGTGGTCTATCAGAGAACATGTTCTGTTCTTACAAAGAAAGTACTGGTGGTATATAGTATACTTCAGTGTTCATAGGTATATTCGTGTAAATGTATCTTACAGTCATGAGATATGCAAAGGCGTTCAAAACCCTTCAGAAGATCCACTTCAGTTGCTGTGCTTACAGAAAAGTAATTATTGTTTATATAATTTCACTAAATAGCAGTTGTCTGGGAAGAGTTGAAAGAACCCAGAATTTGTTTAGAAAATGAGTTCAGTATATGTATATACATATGTATATATGTATAATATGTACACAGAAAAAAGAGATAGTCAAGTATGTCTGATTGATTGTTTTTCTTTCCCTATTGTATGGGCTGGTATTACCTAACACAGTGGAGCCCTGTTCCTGTTTTTTCTTGGTCAATCTATAGATGTTTTACAAAGCCTATAGTTCTGATGCATAACAAATGTGTTGAACCCATCTACTTCATATATGTAGGAAGCCCAAACTCATGATACAAAGGGTGTGGAGTTGCTCTCCATAGGAGCAGTTAATCTGATGCGCTGATCTTCAGCATTAGCCAAATGGCATCCCCACAGATTGCTCCGGTCACATGAGATCATACCTGGATATATCATTGACAACAGTTTTAAAACATGGTTCACATTACTTAAACATGAATGATTTTACTTGTTAAAGATACTGCCTGTTGATCTGTTTTTTAACAGTGTTTTCATCATTTGGTTAGTAGCTGGTCTCACAATGTTCTTGTGCAGGATGATGCTAAATGAGACTTAACTATTTTTGCTAACAGGATGACTGGATTCTCAAGGACAGAACTCTGGAGTGGATCCAGGGATCTGTCTGACTCATCATTGACAAGCTGGAGTTGCTAAGGTTCACGATGAACTAAGCAAAACCCCAGCTTGTCTCTATAGACAGCTGGAATACAGAGGAACCCTGGTGTCATAAGTGATGAAAGCTTTCTCTCTTTTAGCCACTCCAAGCAAATTGGTCTTGACTGTAAGGATAAGGCAAAGCTAACCAGTATTAGTCAGGAATGTATTACTCTCTGAATATATCCACAGTATTATGAAGTATGCCCAGCCAGTATACTTCCAGATGGGTAGTCTGTAAAGAATGATGAAGCCAAGCTTGTTAGATAAACGTCAAATGCAAAGTGACCTTATACATGACAGATTCTTTTAATAAAGCATGACTAATTTATTGCCTGTTCATTTGCATGACATCATCAAGAAGTTAAAGTGTTTCTCCTTTATGTTTTTGCATATTACCTGATTTTTAGAAGTTAAACTGTTATAACTATTAACTCTATCACAATAAAATTGTATACCTTGAAATGAAATTGATTGCAGCTGCAAGTAAACTGAGTTCTAGTTCAGTTAAACTGACATGACTTTTGTTCAGGTTTGCGTTATTTAGTTTCTACCATATGGAGTACTGAATTGGAGAGGCTGAGTGCTCCTCAGCATGTTTTTCTAGGTAGATTGTTTTCCAAAATGAACATGTCTAAATTTGCATGTACTTACACATGCACAGACTGTCTAATCTGCAGACTCCTAGAACACACCTCCCAGTGACCTAAGTCTGCCATACAAGACCACTTATTTCTCTAGTAATTTTAATACAGATGTTCAAAGTTGGCTAAAAAATCAAAATACTTCGTGTGGATTCTGTAGAAGCCTACTGCTCATCTTCTGGTCTGCAAAATTTAACCTTCACCCTGGTCTCATGTGACAGCCAGCTCCTTACATGGTCTCAACCTTAAAGACATGAAGACACATAAGTGGCTCCCAGGCTACTTCACCTACTTGCTGGCTAGTCCAGCTTGATCTTCACTAGCAGTCACACACTGTCTTGCACACCCACACTCCCTACAGTTGCAGGCTCCGTGGACACACGGGCCCTCACACCCATGGTCCTACTCCAGTTTCTGGTACTCAGTCCTTCATATGCCTGAGTGTCTGGCAACACAGATACATGGGCTCACTAACCTGTCGTCTGATCCACTTGGTGGCAGTTGGACCCTCATATACACACATGCACACAGAATAGAGTCCTCACCCAGCAAAATAATAAAATAATAATAATAAAAATAATAAAAATAATAATAAAATAATAATAATAATAATAATAAAAAGATTGGGTGCAGGACATGGCCAGACAATTGTGCTGTAGAGCCAACTATATACATGTGATTGGCCCTTTTTCTCCCCTTATCCTTCTGTTTTCTCACACTTGTTCCTCTCTAAAGCCATCCCTTTCCCCGTCTTTGCCTCCTCCCCTAAACATCCCATAGGAAGTCTTGCTCAATCCCATGTGTCCCATACCCCTAGACAGTAAATCCCTCTCAGTCTGAAATGTGCTCCAGCATTGTCTCATTTTCATGGGTGTCACCCCTGGACAACAGGGCATCCCTTTATCCCTTCTTCTGAGTCTGTAATTTGGGTTCCTGTCTGCTGTTTTGCTGCTGTCTTCTACTGAACTTGTAGAGATGGGCTTTTAATGTGCTGACGGCTCTTCTGTGATGAGCTTGAGAGTGGCTGGGCCAGGGTGTTACTTGATTCTCCCACCTGCTGTTGTCTCTTTGTGCTCCTTTGTAGATGTACAGAGGAACTGTTTATCACAGAACCTAACATTCATGTGTATGAAATTTTTTATAGTTTCTATCTATCTCAGTACTGTTGTAGTGTGTTCTTTGGGTACTTCACAATCACGATGGCCTCATACACAGGTTCCATAGCTTCTTGCCTCAGGAGTTCCTTTAGAGTTGCTTCTTAAGTACTAACTCTATCACAATATGCTTTTAGAAGACCTTTTCTGTTTCCTTCAATTGCAATTCTTCTGTTGTCTTAAGGTTATTCAAAGGATACGGCCACATTGACTGTGAGGGGTCACATTGGCTCTGTGAGACAAGGCTCGCATTGATTCTGTGAGACTCATCATGGCTAAGGGTATTCTGGATATCCAAGACTTGTGCGTCTCGCTCTACGTCTGGGATTCTGCCCCTCCTCAGCCACCCAGTGGACTTCTGTCATGTATAATTGTACTTTTCTTAGTTCTTTCCACGGGAGAAAGTGTGGATGATAGATTGGATTAATGACTGTACTAGCCTCATACTTCTCCAATCAAAAATATAGCTATGAATAGCAAGAATGGTAATGGACAAGTATACTAGGTTATCTGTTTGGCTCTCCTATGAAAAAAGGCTGAGAGAGTTGGGGTTGTTCAGCCTGGAGAAGAAAAGGCTCTGGGGAGACCTTGTTGCAACCTTTCAGTACTTAAAGGGAACTTACAAGAAAGACAGAGACAAACTTTTCAGCAGGGTCTGTTGTGGGGTAATGGTTTTAAACTAAAAGAGAGTAGATTCAGACTAGATATAAGGAAGAAATTTTTTCCAATGAGGGTGGTAGAACACAGGAACAGGTTGCCCAGACAGGTGGTAGATGCCCCATCCCTGGAAACATTCAGGTCAGGCTGAACGGGGCCCTGAGGAACCTGGTCTAGTTGAAGATGTCCCTGCTCACTGCAGGGGGTTTGGACTAGATGACCTTTAAAGATCCTTTTCAACCCAAACTATTCTGTGATTCTATGATTCAGGTTATTTTTATACTTTTCAATGCAGTATACTAGGTTATCTATTTGTCACTAGGGTTATTTGTGTACTTTTAAATGCCTTCCCCCTAGACCAAATTTTAGTTTGCGCAGATGTAGTCTGTTAAACCTGTCAGTGTTCATTTAGCAGTGGTATTTTACAAAACCTGAAAAACAATAATTACAGATAAGATACTGCTTTTTGAGGCTTACATTGTTGGACATGATGCATTTGTTCTACATTCTAAATTTTCAAATTACCCTTTTTACTTCCATGCTTGTGTTATCACTTAAAGTGCCGACCTGCAGTTTGTATATTTGGAAAAGATCTTTTTCTAACCAACCGTTGATTTAGCTTTTCATGGAGGAAAGAAGCATGATCCACAGAAGATAAATACAACAGTAGTGCTAAATTAGTAATGTTGTGAGTTGAAGGGTTTTTTCTTTTTTTGTACTGCTGGATATCCATCTTTATGGCTGTTACTGCTACTGCACATATTCCTTAGACAGGTTTTCAAAAGCAAAAAAATTCTGAATTCAGTCACAACAGATATAGCAGGAATGCTCTGGGAAGGTGGACATTATTAAGTAGCTATTGATGCTCATACTTTAGACAGGCTAGATGGGAGTCAATTTCTCTTCTTTTTCTAATTTGTCTTCACATTTCTGTTCCCACTTAACATTCAAAAGGGGTTATACCTATACTGGAGGCTTCTACAACAGCTGGGAGGAAGAAACCTTTCTCTGCCTTTTAGAAAGGCATAGAATCACAGATAGACATCCCAGAAGCATCCCAGTAATATTTTTTGTGAATGTCTACTGTATCTCCCTAATGAGGAATCAAATGGCTCTCTATATGCTACTTTCTTAGCTTATCCCAACTTGTTCAAGTTTCAAAGTGTCCTGGTTTCAGCTGGGTAGAATTATTTTCTTCCCAGTAGCTTCTGTGTTTTGAATTTAGTATAAGAATGTTGATAATACACTGATGTTTTCAGATGTTGCTAAGACATCAAGGACCTTTTTTCAGCTTCCCATGTTTAGCTAATGAGCAGGTGTACAAGAGCTGGGAGGGAGCATAGCCAGGCAGCTAACCCAAGCTGGTCAATGGAAATGTTCCATACCATAGATGTCATGCTCAGTAAATAAATGGGGGTTGGCCAGGGGTCAGGGATCCACAAGATCCACAAGTTCTAAGAGTTCCGTGATTGCTGCTTGGGGGCTGACTAAGCAATCGGTTGTCAGGCAGTGAGAAAAATTGTATTGTGTGTTGCTTGTTTTGCATATTCATTATTATTATTATTATTGTTATTATTATTAATTTCTTCCTTTGTTGTCTTATTAAACTTTTTTTATCTCAATGCATGAGTTTTACTTTTTGTCCATTCTCCTCTGCATCCCACTGGGCTTGGGAAGGAGTGAGTGACTGGCTACATAGTCCTAGTTACCAGCTGCCGGGTTAAACCACAAAACCAAGTTGAAGTGCATAATTCCTTGACAGGAAAGGAATGGAGATATCTGAGCAGAATGTCTGTATCTTTCTCATATGCTGTACAGGAGAATTCTTACACGTATGCTGCGCAGAATTTCCCTTATTTCTGGAAATCTTCATTACCAAAGAAATGGGGAGGCTGGATTTACCTTTAATTATTATCTGCACTCCATTCCAATAATAATTTCATGTTACTGTGATAAATCTGAAGCTATGGAATATAGGCCATACCTGTAGATCTTGTACAAATAATAATCTTGTAAAGCCCTTGCCTTTGCTGAAACAAGATTTGTTGGATTAACTTGATCATACACTTATAAAAAGGAAGAACGACCTGTGATTTGTGATCTTCTCTGTTTTGATCACAGGCAATGCAGACTTGCAATTAAATTCATTCATTAAATGACATCTAGCTGTTAGGAGACTTCAAGGTAACAGTCCGTAGATATATGGACTCACATTTTCCCACTGAGATGATAGATAAAGTTTTGCATAAGCTACTGAAGGAGGAGGTAGCTTGTGGTAAGTAACTCTACCTCATTATCAGAGCACTACACAGGATTGAGACCTGCTAGTATAGCAGCCACTCTCAGTACAGTAAGAAGTCAATGTTGTATAATAAATAATCAAACTCCTAATATTTAATATATTCAATATTTCATATTAAATAGAAATCACTTACCAATTGAACCAAATCAGAATGGAAATAAAATCACAATTCAGTGAAGTTCACCAGTTTTCCAGACTTATATTATTAATGGCCAAGACTGTAAACAGATCAAGGTTAAAGAAAACAAGTGGAGTAAGCTGCTTTAGAGCCTGAACTTGAATATCATACTTTATTGCATGAATTAGTTGACCATAGATTTTGTTGTATTATTTATATGGAGACATCTAAACAGCAGGAGTCAAAATGAGATAACACATTCCACACATTCAAAAATGAAATGTTTTTGAGTCACATTTCACACTGAAACAACAAAAGCACTTAAATAAACAATTGGAATTATATATACAATAAGCTTTAAAAATATAGTTAATACTAATTGAATTGATAATGCCTCTGCACTTCTTTTTAAGTTTTTTAAAAATAAAGTAATAATAGAATTATTTTTTAATTACAATTATTTTAATTTGGAACTTTTAACTCTCAGTTGCTACATGCAACAGCTCTTTTTAATACTGAGAAGAAGATCTAAGATAGCCTTACTGAAGACATCATCTAGGTTTGTCAGTTTAAGACCTATAGCTGCACTTTCTCAAAAAGAATCCTAAAATACATTTTATGGATGTTGTTTTTCCATGTACATCTTTTGAGTGCGTTATTATTATTTATTAATTATTTACTATGCTTTAATATGTGACTTTCTGAAAGGTTTTTTCCCCACTGTCACTAAAGGCAAATATTTAAATTTACTTTCCTTGAAGTAATTTGAAGATGTATCTCAAATTCAGCAAAGCAGTGCAAATAATAGGTAAAACCGTACATGAAAAAGACATACGTTCATTTTGCAGGATAACGTATGTTACATAATATTGGATTCCATCAAAGAGGAGTCTGTAGAATGAAAAAAAATCACATTTGCTAAAATGAAAAACTTCTAGATTTGATAAGTAACATTACTAATTTACATAGGTTAGAGTAACATAGTTGTCAATTTGATTTATTTGTGCATAACATAGAGAATGGGAGCTATTTTGCTGCCATTCACAGTAAATAACATAATTTTGTGTTTGAATAACTGATGATACATATTATTGTGTAAAAGTTTGCATTTTCAAAGATGCTCTGTAAAATTGTCCATATGTTTTGTATAAACTCAGTTTACATGACTGAAAATGTGTATGAATGTAGGCAGAGCACTAATGAATATAGGAGCCTGGCTATGTGCTCTAATAACTTTAGGCAGTGTGTTTCTGTCAGATTAACAACAATAAACGTGGAAATTCTGGAAGATTTTGGCTCAGAATAACACAAATTCCTGTAATACGTATTTATTCTATGGAACACAGGAACAATAAGGAAATTGGGTTTATCTGAGGTTATTGATGTTTGCTACTGACATCAAAGGGAACAGGATGAAGCTTAGGATTTCCCAAGCAAGATGAGGTTCACTACTTATGTCCTATAGTCCTGAAGAGCAAGGCAGTCTCTAGGAAGAGCTTCCAAAGATACTGAAGACCTGGGAAAGGAGTGGGAGAGGTGAGGACTAGGCATGTGCTCTACCTCCCTCTGCCCTCAACAGGATTTAGACCCTAAAATATGCAGGCGTGAACACCATGCTCTGTCCATTTCCTCCGGAGGATCTGGTTGCATCCAGACAGTGTCATCCTCCTCCTTGCCGCTTCATTTCAGAGAACAAATAAATTCCAAAGAGAGTTACCAGTCAGTTGCTGGATAAGGTTTAAGTGAAACCAATGGGCAGACAGACACTGATGTCATCAGGCAGCTTTCTACGGCTTTTAAAGACTTTTGTCGTTGTTTTGCCAAAATATTTTCCTTTCACCTTGGCAAAATTATCATATAAAGACCACAAATACTAGTGCATGGATAATTAAATAACAATAAAATAGTATAATGAAATTATATGTACAGAGGGGAGATATGATGACAACAGATTTAAAGTTGTGACGGACATTCTGTGCAGGTATGCATGGTTCTTGTACTGTTGATTGAGAGTGTGCCTGTGTGGTGAAGATTAGCTGAATTAACTTCTGATGTCCTTACTTTTGTGTTCATATGTGTGTAGCAGCAGCCACTTCACGATTATTTTTTTGCATATACCAAAAAGCATAGCAAAAAAATCAATCAACTAACCATCTTTTTCTTTAGTGTGTCATTTTCATATCTCTTTTGAAACGCTACTCTTCATGTATAATTATCTTCAGCTCATAAAAAAGAAAAAAATGTTAATTTTCTTACTAAGTAAAGAGTATTTCCAATTAATATTTCACATCAGTTCGAAAGTTCAATATTCTTTGTCCACAATGAGAGCAAACTGTAGTGAGAAGGTCTATCTGCTTTCGGCAATAGTGTAAGTAGCATAACAGACTTCATTTACTTTGTGCCTCACTTTGGCAAGTAGTAATGGAATAAACTAATTGATGATCATGTTCTAATTCAGCATTCTAATTTATCATTAACTAAAAACTGGTTTTTTGCCCAAAATGTAGGTTCAATTACTTTCTTAAAATTCATTAAATGATAGAAAGATTTTCCTAATTTACTGATGTACATAGGAAAATAAATTCCTAACTTACTGATGCATGTAAAATTAAGAAGTTTGATTATTGACTGCGTCAAACAATTAGGAGAAACATGTTTTTGAGAATATTCAATATTAACAGTAATCTGAAGAGCTGCTAATCTGTCAACAAACTTTCTTTTCGGGAGGTTGAATGGTAATTTGTTTTTTTCCAGGTTCTCCTCAGTGTTGCCTTCACAGTAACTATTGGAGTGTTTCAATATGCAGATAAATCAATATATTTGATAATTCCTTTTATATTGGATGTGTTTATGGTGCCAGAGAAGGGCTCTTTAGACTTTCTCTCTTTCTTCACTTTTTCTTGAAGTTAGATGCTTTTTATGGAGCTAATACACCACTAGACTTTTGCCCTGCTGTATTCTGATTACAAGAGGAGAGCTTTAGATGAACTAATCACCTGGCTGGGGGCTTTAGGGTGTCAGAATTTCTATTTACAGACTGTCCAATTTGAATTTGATTGTCAGTTATTAAAGCATAAATATCCAGTGTATATACTGAACCTGCATTCATTTTGTAGGAAGTAATGTTGCAATATTGTAGCAATGCAAGACCTCCTAGGAGGCGATTTCTGCACTGGCCCAAAGGTAAAAAGGCCTGCCGCCAAGTCCTACTCACGTCTCCTGTATTCTTTAGTTTGATAACCAAGTTCTGATTTTGAGCATGTCTTTCTGTACCCTTTGGGAGCTGACAGTGATTAGTCTGTCCATCCTGTCTCATCTCTCTGAGTCATCAGGATTTACTCACTCCCCTTTGCCCTTTGTCTCCCAACCTGAGTGCCCTGAGGAGCTTCACAGAGGTGCACTTATATACTCATTAATAAAGTTTCAGTTTTTTAAAAAAAATTCTGTATAATTTCAGTTGAAAAATATTTCCTACGACCAGAATCAGGAAGTACAACAAAGCATTACAGAGTGCTTGAATTAAAGGAGAAAATCAGGGGAGAAAAGAATTAGGTTTGATTGGGTTTTTTGGGGTGTGGTTTGTTTTTTTTTTTAAGGCCTAATGCGTCATAAATAATATATGAACTCATGGTTCCCTTGCATTTGAAAAAACAACCAACAGGCAAATCCTAACAACTGTGAACCAAAGCAAGCAAGCAAGAAAACCCAAGTAGATTAATATTCTGGTCCTTTATGTATATGACTTTCTATACCACTTTCAATTTTCTGCTTCATTCTCCTATAAGCTGGTACAAATGAAAGGAAGAAAGTAGAATCCAATAAATAAGAGAATAACTAACAAAGTGTTATGCAAAGTACGGAAGAGGTTCTAGAATATTGATAGATAAGGACTTTTTTCCTTCCAATAGATAAGGACAGCCTGTCTTTGCCGTATAAATAACATAGCTGGAAGAGCTATCATTTCAAGGACTCAAGTTTTACCTCTTCATGAAGTTAAAATAATTTCTTTTAATTGGAAAGATTAGAAGGACTTTCATAGCTGGAAGCTGCCTTCTGTGGAAAAGAACTTCTGAGCAGATTAGAAAAAAAATTATTTTTTGCTTCTTTGCACCTAAGGAAACATTTCAGTCCTGTTCTTCCAAGAAATTAAATTGCAGAGAGAGGTGAGATACCCAGCACTATGTCGAATTACCCTCATTGCAGAACATAATGTATCACACAAATAATTCTGTATGCATGCAGTATTACTCATGGGAAAACAACTGCTTACATTTATGAGCTAATTAATCATTCAAACACACATGATGAAAAAGAGACCAGTCTGCAACACCAGTAGTAAAGAATTCTTAAAAAGCATGGGCTAAGCATAACATGTCATTTTATTGATGTAGATCATAAAAAAATGTCAGTATGAAAAACTCTTTTTACCTATTAGCTTCAGATTATTTTCTTTAAACTGCAGCACTTGATTCTAAGGTATGTGAAGGGAAAATATGGCTTGCCAATGACTCTTTAATACTATATTAGAAGCTAAAGAAAACAGACTGTAATTCAGGACTCATAATCTTGTGTCCTGGAAGTTGTAATACTAATGATTGAAAACTGTGTTACAGAATAAATACATTGCTTCTGAAAAGGATACAGTCAGCTCCAAACATAGTCAGTTAGTAAAAAACCTGCTGGTACTCAATATGCATCTGGTATCCAGTGTCCAGGGTTTGAGGGCGGGTTTTGGCATTTGTTTTTTTTTTTTTTTTTTTTTTT
>Ga0065711_1007281_pt1 | contig 15218 bp, 6 predicted proteins | sample Hoacrofraction12_FD_59098 | JGI IMG/M metagenome (GOLD analysis project Ga0065711, IMG submission 59098) | Hoatzin crop microbial communities from Cojedes, Venezuela - Epithelial fraction 12 v2 (version 2) | ecosystem: Host-associated > Birds > Digestive system > Esophagus > Crop | place... | reverse complement strand
GTCACCCTCAGAGGGAAGAAGTTCTTCCTCATATTCAGACGGAACTTCCTGTGCCTCAGTTTGTGCCCATTGCCCCTTGTCCTGTCACTGGGCACCACTGAAAAGAGCTTGGCCCCATCCTCCTGACACCACCCTTCAGATATTTGTAAGCATTTATAAGGTCCCCTCTCGGCCTTCTCTTCTTCAGGCTAAACAAGCCCAGCTCCCTTAGCCTCTCCTCGTAGGGGAGATGCTCCAGTCCCCTCACCATCCTTGTAGCCCTCCGCTGGACTCTCTCCAGTAGCTCCTCATCTTTCTTGAAGTGGGGAGCCCAGAACTGGACAGAGTACTCCAGACGAGGCCTCACTAGGGCAGTGTAGAGGGGAAGAAGAACCTCCCTTGTCCTGCTGGTCACACTCCTCTTGATGCATGCCAGAATGCCATTGGCCTTCTTGGCAGCCAGGGCACACTGCTGGCTCATGGTTAACCTGTCATCCACCAGGACACCCAGGTCCCTCTCCACAGAGCTGCTCTCCAGCAGGTCTACCCCAAGCCTGTACTGATGCATGGGGTTGTTCCTCCCCAGGTGCAGGACCCAGCATTTGCCTTTGTTGAACCTCATCAGGTTCCTCTCTGCCCAACTTTCCAGCCTATCCAGGTCATGCTGAATGGCAGCACAGCCTGTTGGTATATCCACCACACCTCCCAGTTTGGTGTCATCGGCAAACGTGCTGAGGGTACATTCTAACTCTTCATCCAGGTCGTTGATGAAGAAGTTGAACAAGGCTGGGCCTAGTACTGACCCTTGGGGGACACCACTAGTTACCAGCCTCCAACTAGACTCAGCGCTGCTGATGACAACCCTCCGAGTTCTGCCATTTAGCCAGTTCTCAATCAAACACCACTCAGAAGCATGTCGTAACAACTGACAAGATGATTAAATATTTTCTTCAGAAAATTAAACACAAGTTTACAGCGGTTTTAAAGAAGTATAAACTGCCTAGAATATTAGCTTTAGGAGAGCAGAGGTAAGAATTTATTTTCATTTTTATGCAGTCAAGGTTTCTTTTGCTGAATATTCTTTTCAAATGAAATGTGTTTTGCTTTCAAAATATTGAAAACATAATTTTTCAATTTTCCGTTCAAAAATTATTTGCCAGTTTTGACAAAAATACTTTCCAATTTTAACCGAAACTCAGAAATATTTTAAACGTTTTATCTATCACTGAAACTATTTGCTGATGGCATCCCTGTGTTGTCTATGACATTGTGGAATGCACGTTTATGTATTTTTTTCAGAAGAGACCGTGGAGTTCCTGTGTATTCCTTCTACGCACCATGGCGAAGCATGCACTTGACAGTAATTTAAACATACTCTCAAGCATTATTCTGGAATCCTGCAGTTAGTACATTATTAAAGACCATTTGATTAAATAGAAGTGAAAAAAAAGAAAAGGTATCTTCCCAATGTTTTGATGCAATTGAATGTGGTCAGGTGTCTTTAAAACAAAGCACACCCAAGTAAGACCAAAGAAAAGGAACACATGCATTGGTCAGGAACAAGGAGATCTTTGTTTTGAAAAACAAGCCTTTTGATGCCCTTTGCTCGGAATATCTTTATGTTCCACCAACAGATCTGGGACATACATCAAGTTATCCAAAGTTGGAGGTAACCAAATTATGTCATCAAGGACAAAAGGATTCGCAAATACCTTCTGTGTGGCAGATCTCCACCTGTACGAGGATTTTCGATTGTGTATACAACCCATTACTTGTGGAAATGCTAATGTGCACTGGGGTGCTCCAAAGAATTTCGCATGCAACGCCATCATTGTGTGAGATCGTTTTCCCAGTCCTGACAGATTGTAAATACAGTAATCAGACATTTTGTGTGAACAGCAGTTGACTCAGTTGACCCTGATCCGTCCAAGAACAGAAGATAGAATTTCCAATCAGAAGAAAAGCTGGAAACCAGACTTTTGACAGTATCACCACTCTGCTAATTCTGCAGGTTTTTTCCATCTAATTGCCCCTTTTAAAATTTGCTTGGTCTATTAATAATGTCATTTGTGTTAATCTTCTCCCTGGTGATACCTTGAATAATTCAAATTCCTTCATAACCACTCTAGTAACTTATCACTGCATTTGAGTATCCGAAATCCCAAAATGGTCAAAAATACTAGGGGCATCATCAGTTACATAAAACCCAATCAATTTCTCTCTCTGAAGACAGTATCTTTTTCCCTTCAGTCCCAATGCATGGGGAGATGTGAAAGAACTTTACTCTTGAGGCAGCACTTCTGCTTCACAGAAGAATGCTTCTAGTAGTAAAATCTGAGAGGTAAAACTAAGCATAGAGTACTGAACTTAGTTAGTACCTCCACAGATTACTCTGAAAATCTTGCATACACTACGTTCTTTGGCTTTCAACCAGATCACAGGTATTAGCTTGGTTCTTTGTTTGTCTCCATCAACTTCAGATACGCCTTTGATTTCCTCCACAATGCAAGAAAACAGTTTCTCCTAGGTCAAAGAGCTCCCCCCCAGCCAACAAACTGGGATATTTTGTGTCAGTATTTCTCTTACTGTTTTGGACTGGACATCTAAAAACCATCACAAACATAATACAGTTGGGCAGACTGGAAACTCATCTGTGTGGCCAATACAGTTCCTGAAAGGGAACGTTTCCCTCTGAGACAGCAGACACTATACACACCATAAAACATACATAGGGAGCTAGATTTCAAGAACTGGACTAAGCACAGTTAAGTTCATAATGTAAAAGCATGTACAGAAATGCACAGAATGATTCCCCAAGCGTAGTTTCAAATGCTTTTGCTGGCATTACATGCCCTTTGGTACGAAATGCCTTTGTCTTTCATGCTGCAGGAGGTCTGAAACAGTCCCAGTGAAAATAACTGCCAGAAAAGCACTTCCATGTTTACCAGTCATTCAAATGCCAGAGCTGAAAACAGCCTTCACGAAGCTAGGTTAAATTCTCTGTAATGATCCCCTATCGCTCTGCTTTCTGAGCTCCGAAACGCATACAGAATTCATCATGGGAAAACAAGAGAGCAAGTAATGGCATATGAAGAGTAAATCTCTGATTTTGAGGTGTTTAAGCCTTGACACTAAGGCATAACAACATGACTGACGAGCTAGTTAGTGCTTCAAAGACCCAGAGAAGAAAGTGGTTTCTTTGTATTAATATTGAACTTAACTGACACTACAAAAAAATATTGCCCCTAAATCTTTGCCATTCATAAAAGAATGCAAAGTGTGTAGCGTAGTTGTACCACACGTAAAGGGAGGAATCTGGACAGCTCCAACTATAGCTGTGTTGCAGCCGTTATTTGAGAAGCACACCCAAAGCAGTAAAGGCTCTTCACTACTAACGGGGGGCCAGTGGGAGGGGAGGAGGGGAAAAATTTCTCCTTTGCCTTGACTTCTCACTGAAGGCTACCCCTGTACAAAGCCCATGCCCAAATTATACCACTCCTCTACAAAAGAAAGTCTGCAGAAATAAATGTTTCATACAAATGAGAGATGTCAATGAATTCAAGCATTGCTTATGATTCACATTTTGTCACTAGAATACCCATTATAATACTCAATTAAAGTTTTGTTTTCAAGTGCTTTTTCAAAAAACATAAATGTTCCAATGTTTCCATCTTCTTCTCTCAAAGCACTGTTTTTGTGATAAGAAAAATTAAGTTACCAACATGTGCTTTCAGTAGCACTGTATTGTTTCGTGCACAAATATTTTGCGAACATTTGTTTCATGAGTTTTACATCTCTTACAACAGAATAAGTGAGAATAAATTGTTATTTAAATCTTTCATTTTGTTGCTTAACCTTACTGAAGAGGCCTTGAAGAAAACTCGGAAATGATGTGCTGTAGTGCAATACCACTATCTACTCATATTTTCAGCTTGATATCTTATGCTTAAAAGATTCTGTAAATTGAGAAGTTGTGATTTCGGGGTACAACTGTCCAAGAACAACTCAAGGCATACTAACCTTAGTAGACAAATCTGAAAATCAACCAGAATTATCTAATCTTTGGTTAACTTGGGATCTAGAGACCAGTGACTAAATTGCCATATCATTCCACAAAAAATTCCTCACAGGTGATCGACGTCACTCCTGGCAGAAGAATAGTTGGAGCCTGAGTCATGCAAAAGACCCCAGAGAGACATCGCAAAGTACAGCATAAAAGGTAAGATCAAAATTATTCCTGTTATTCTCATCTGGACTGATCTGTTTAAGCGTCTACACCCTGCAACACTTCATCTTACATCACACCATCTGGTGGTCAATCTTTTTCGTCACCAAAACTTTACTGCAAGGCACACGTCCAGTTAGAAACCTTGAAAAATCTCTTCTACTTCAATTTCATGACTCCTCTATCAGGGTGCAAACAAGGAAGCAGGCGATTTAATTGCCCGCAACATCTCCTTGTGACATTTCTGGTTCACTTTCCTGCTGCGTTGCTCTTTGATGAAGGCAGGAAGCAGATTTCACATTGTGAAACTTGCCCCAGGCTTTTCTCAACGATGTGTGACAGGCTGTTGCAGGTATGAAAATACAGAATGCTATATAAAAGCTAAAGTCAAAGAGGTCCTCTTTCAATTCGTACTTTGTTGTCCGCTACACTCCATGTGAAAAGGTGATAAAATACAACAGACTTTTCAGTCACCATCACTTGCATAAAGCAAAGCTATGCAAGAATTAACTCAGTCTTACAAAGGAGTGATGTTTGCATGTGGTCAATACTTCTCTCACATATCTGAGCATCTCGTGTACTTACTACATTTTTCCTAAGAGCGCTAATGAGTCAGAGGTCATTCATTTCTGGATGAGTGGCATCTAAGACAACAGAAGTTTTGTTCAAGGTCACATGACGTAGTCATGGTAGAGTACAAAATCCTCACACCTTCAATATCCCAAGGTCACATCTTAACCACTGCATCATTTGTAATTCATATCCTGACAAACAAATGTAAAGTGCTCAGAAGACACTCTATATTACCCTCCAAGAAGTCTTTCTCACTTATTCCATCAAGATCCTCGGAAAGTTCTACCACCTAAAGCAGCAGTTTTCTGTTCCCATGCTGTATCTCAGAGATCTGAGGCCTTTCCATTGTCCAGGGATACACATAACTGACCAGCACTGCAACTGGGTGTGGAACCCAGTCAGGCCTTGGAGTTTCTTGTAGGAGAAGATGTTGAAAAAAGCCAGAGGACTTGTTTTTTCAGCCTTTAGCTTTGCACTTAAAACAAATCCGTGCTCCCAGGTGCTTGAATTTAAGCTTGTCCTGCTTCCTGGCGATAGGCTCTTTTCCTCTGCACTACCCAGTTACACTTGAATGTAAAGTGCAGAGTGGTTTTGGAGTAGGTCTCAAACTGAAAAGGTAAGAGGGAGTATTTTCCTCCTTCATCTGCTTGATAGGAAGCATTTGTATTCATGAAAGAGATAACTGTAGGAAACTCCATTTCCCATTGGCTTTAATGAAGCCAGGCGTATGTCTTCATCTTCAGTGGTAGGCTGCTGTATAATGTTGGTCCCTCTCATGTCAAAATTTTTTTTCTGCTATTCCTCAGCTAAATGAGAAGCATATCAGAATGACAATAAAATGTCTAGGACGTGTTTTTCAGGTACCAGGAGTTGTATACAGCATGTGCTATGGGGAAGCACACATTTTATTTCTCTGTGATGAAGGGTTACATAGCAGCATCTAAAAAGATATTATAACCATCAGCAAATAAATATATTTCAGTAACTAAGAAACCCTTCTGCAGCCAATGGCACTCTTCTCTAGGATGTACCCAGGACATAACTCTAGGTATTATTGAAGTGTATATTTCGTTTCAAGTTAAGGTTTTTCCCTTCATTAATTAAAAATATGTAGAGTAGGTTAGAATTGTTTGAATGTATGACACATTAAACAGGCTATATCTCACAACAATGGGGGATACAAGTGGCTAGGCAAAGAAGGGAGAGTGGAAAAAGAAGACGGAGAATTAAAGAAACATCAGTCTCTGTGTTTAATTGTGTGCAACTCGTTGAAGGGTAAATTAGACTCTGTGTAAGGTCAGCTAACATTAGAGTCAAAAAGAAATGCAGCCTGTTTGTGGGACTGTATAGCAGGTAAGCAGGCTAAGGAAGTACCCTATAACCCAGATAGCTGAACCTAAGACTATGCATATTTCTTTCTTTATTTACGACTGCTTTCCATGGTATTTCTCTCTTACTTCTTCAGACAGCTGAAAACCCTGTAGATCCTCATGGAAACAACATTCTGTATGTTTATGGGCTTCAGCTTTTCCACAGAAATATGAAAATATCAGATTTATTTCAGTATACATGCTTAAATGTGTAAATCACACCTGTAACAGTCTGATGTTGTGCTGGGAGAGCAAGGGGAAACTCACCAAAGATACATGCTTGCTTTTTCTTCCTACATTTCCACCAAAGAACTATCTATTGAATGGGTTTCATATAAAGTCAATCTCAATATATTATATTACATCATTGATTTTGTTAGTGGTTAATGGTACTTGCTGTTGACATACTGTTTACCTTGTTTTAACCTTTTGATTTTTATGGGTTGTTTTCTACCATTCTTCTTCACATACACTGTACATGAGGGTGATAGGACAAAATCAACAATAAGTAACAGCAATGTAATGAGACTGTCTTGGCCCTGATCTCTGTGTCAGGAAAGCCTGATATTTCCTTGTACTAGCAGGACTCTTAAGCCTCCAACCTCAGGGATATTCTGCAGCCTTCATTGTCACTGCATCTTCTGCTCAGAGAAGGGTATTCCAGGGGACATTTTACTTGCTAATGACCTGCGGGGCTGTATCTCAAATAGCAAAGAGATTAGGCAGTGAATTTAGAGAAACTAGTTCTGTAATCTTGATTCCAGTCATTATTCCTCTCCATCTTCAGCAAATACAGCACCTGAGACTCCAGCATGCCAAGGATGAGCCCCTGAATAAACGTAAGCCGGTGGCTTATGACTAGGCTGTGCATTTGTACAAACCTTCCCCACTGAGAGTCCTTTTCTAAAGAATAGGATGACATTTATCTTCACTTCTTGAGCAGTATGGCAATCAGACTTTTGAGTAGCATTAGCAACCCAAGGATACCAATATTTGTGTTACAGATGCTGGTGAAGGCCCCTGTTCACAGGTCAGATTGCCAAACAGGAGACATCATGCCTCCCAGACTTTGGAAGCTAATCCCCAAGTAATCTTTAAGTCCTGAAAGTAAATGTCTCTAGATTCATGCACTGAAAGGCTAAATGAACTCCATCGCATTATCATACACTGCATGAAATAAAGCACACATTATATTCCTTGCAGGATCAATGCCTTCTTAATATTGTTGTTCTGTTGCCAATAGACCTGAGTTATGGTTGAATTACAGGACAGATGCTAGACAGTCCCTCAGAATTAAATGAGCCGTGGATTAAGTGACAGACACGTTTCCCTAAGCATCCCAGTCTGATTGGCATTGTCATTTAGCCTGTGAAATGACTCAGATATGCCTTCCCCTTTTACAGTGCATTATTGTGAATAAATGTCAACTAAAGGCATTAAACTCTTTCCTCAGCTTAGTGGAATATCAATAACATTACAATATTCTTTTTTAGGATATGCTGTGCTTATTTCTGTCTTGATCAAGTAACCTTCAAATAAACTAAAGGAGACAAGAAAACACTAAAACAAGAGATATGAAAATAATCACAGTTCATGCTACAGTACTAGGAAATAAAATTATTAGTTTAAGATAATATTAATTTAAATTTAAAATTATGCTATCACTTAAACAAGGATTGTAAGAGAATTTTTCATAAACATGTAAAAAAACTATATTCTGAAATATATTAGATTAAAGGTTTTTTTCTTAAAAAAACAACCAGAAAATTTTTTGTTTAGAAAAAAAATACAAATGAAAGCAAATATAAAAATTGAAACTAACATTTGTTTCAACTCCAAATATAACATGCTGGATTACAAAGAACACAGAGAATGTTACACCAGAAACTGCTTTCAAAGGTCGAACCTTCAGAGGGAAGAGAAGAAATCTGAGCAGGCTACGTGACCAGTTACAGAATCTGATGATGGAGAAATTATACTCCTTTAGACTCCAGAAGCATAATTTTGGTACAAGCTCTTACACTTTCTAAAGAGTCATTTCTTACACTATCTTTGTGTCTTTCATCTTGCTTTATGTCCCTGGCTCCTATGACTTTAGTAACTGGGGAGAGGGGATCTTAGAAATGCTTATAAATATCTTAGGGGTGGGTGTCACAAGGATGGGGCCAGGCTCTTTTCAGTGGTGCCAGCAACTAATATCTAATATCAGTCTGCCCTCTTTTAGTTTACAGCCATTCCCCCTCGTCCTATCACTACACACCCTTGTGAAAAGTCCCAGTCCATCCTCCCTGTAGGCCCCTTCAGCTACTGGAAGGCTGCTATGAGATCACCCCAGAGCCTTCTGATATTCAGGCTGAACAGCCCCAACTGTCTTAGCCTGTCCTCACAGGAGAGGTACTCCAGCCCTCTGATCATTTTTGTAGCTTTCCTCTGGACCCACTCCAACACATCCATGTCCTTCTTTTGTTGGGGGCTCCAGAGCCGGACACAGTACTCCAGGTGGGGTCTCACGAGAGTGGAGTAAAGGGGCAGAATCACCTCCCTCGACCTGCTGGTCATGCTTCTCTTGATGCAACCCAGGATACGGTTGGCTTTCTGGGCTGCAAGCACACATTGCCGGCTCATGTTGAGCTTCTCATCCGCCAGTACCCCCAAGTCCTTCTCCTCAGGGCTGCTCTCGAGCCACTCTCCACCCAGCCTGTACTTATGTTTGGCATTGCCCTGACCCTCTTGCAGGACCTTGCACATGGCCTTGTTGAACTCCATGAGGTTCACGCACGTCCACCTCTCCAGCCTGTCAAGGTCCCTCTGAATGGCATCCCTTCCCTCCAGTGTATCAATCACAGCACACAGCTTGGTGTCATTGGCAAAGTTGCTGAGGGTGCACTCAGTTCCACTGTTCATGTCGCAAAGATGTTAAACAGCACCGGCCCCAGTACCGACCCCTGAAGCACACCACTCGTCACTGGTCTCCACATGGACATTGAGCCATTGACTGTAACTCTTTGAGTGCATCCATCGAGCTAGTTGCTTATCCAATGAGTGACCCATCTCTCAAATCCATGTCCTCCCAATTTAGAGACAGGGACATCATGCCGGGACAGTGTCGAATGCCTTGCACAAGTCCAGGTAGACAATGTCAGTTGCCTGCCCCTTGTCCACCAACACTGTAACCTCATCATAGAAGGCTACCAAGATGGTCAGGAACAATTTGTCCTTGGTGAAGCCATGTTGGCTGTCCCCAGTCACCTCCTTGTTATCCATATGCCTTAGCATGGTTTTGAGGAGGATCTGCTCCATCATCTTGCCAGCTACAGAGGTGAAGCTGACTGGCCTTTAGTTCCCCAGGTCTTCTTTTTTTCCCTTTTTACAAATAGAGGTGATGTTGCCCCTTTTCCAGTCGGTGGGGTATTCCCCAGACCGCCACGACCTCTCAAATATGATGGAGAGTGGCTTGGCAACAAGGACAGTGGGCTTTTCCTCCAGAGGGCTCTTGGACTAAATATCTGCTGCTATGATCAAAAAAAACTGAAAATCAGCTCATGTAGTGGGAATCAACTGTAGGAAGTCAGGTGCCACCATTCAGAACACAACAGTTCAGAGGACATTGTCAATGTGTCACCTGCCACCAGATGGGAATATATGAGAGGTGAGGTATCTCAAAGATATTACCAAAACAAGAGAAAAGCTCACAGTAGCCCACAGGAAGAGCTGCTATGGCCCAGAGCAAAACTCACCCCCAAATTAAGCAGCTGCTTTCCATTGTATGGTTTTTGCATCTTCCCTGAAGCATTGTGATAATGCTCTCTGCCGGAAATACAATGCCTCTGGGTTAGGCAATGCTTTCATTTGTAGGAAACAAAATTCCTGTGTCTATAAATTAGCAAAATGGAAAAGAATCCAGCCCAAGGAAGAATTTGACTCACTATTCTAAAGCAGATCTTTCTGAGCTTAGAATGTGTTTCTTTCCCCATGCTCTGCTCAGCCTAATGCTAATTAAATTTTTAAGGGAAGTTGTTTTGGCCAACTGCTCTGGAAGAACAACACCCAGGAAGAGAAGATGGCTTCATATCATGAGGCTTGCCTTTGGCTAGACAAATACAAAATTCAGGAGGTCAGGAATTACTCTCTCCCACCCTTCTGCTGTAGAATGACTACCCATACATCATTGCCCCAGGGAGAGCAGTGTAGCTTCTTTCAGTATGCTCTCCTCTGAAACACTTTCAAGCAACTCATTTTCTGAAGTGGCAAGAGAGCAAGGAAGGTCCTTCACAGAGTGGCCCACTGAGACCTGCACTCTGGGTATTGGGACTCCTCCTGAACCCCAGTTCAGGGAACCTGTTGATAACTTCTCTTTGATGGTCTAGTAAGGGTATGTAAAAACTTCTCAAATGTGCTCTCTTGTGTTAAATGATTTGCTAAGCAAAGAGTGTTTGAGAGGATTAGGGGAGGGGGAGGAGGTTTTTTAACTGGGGTGAAAACAGAGGGTTGAATTCTGACTACTCCCTGCAGATAAATTTGAAAAGCTTCAAAGGAAAGTTAAAGAAAGAGAAGTTCATTTAAAACCAGAAACATTGCATTTTTTCCTGTATAAATCTTCAGTGATCAAAGCTAACGTCTTTTATTAAAAAGCAAGCTCACATGTTGATAACTGGAGTACTTGTTCTATATTTTTCTAACTGGCTCTGAACGTGCAAAGGAAATGGAGTTAACATGATGTTTCTCTACCATTTTGTTTACAGGTCAAGCAGATCTGCACTTTGTCTTCTCTTACCTTTGATCAGAAAGGAATGATTTCTGTAATTTAAAAATCAGAAGAATGTCTCTTTGCCCTTACGTGTACAGAAACTACATTCTGGCAAGGTTTGAATTGAAAGGGCACTCCAGTGAAATGCTGGAAGAGTGAACTATAAAAGACAATTATTTTTTGATGATTATTTCTCAGACAAGCCTTGAAAGAGTCAGTTTTCCGCTCTTTAGGCCTCGACGTTTCAGTCTTTACTGCTTTGCCCAACTACCTTGCCCACAAGCTGGGATAAAAAGAGATCATGATCAAGAACTATTTTAGTGTACTCAGCTATAAAATATTAACTGTTACCTGTCTTTTTTTTATTAGGTGTCCTTGACAACAATCTTGAAAATCCAGAGGTTAAATTATAGATAAGACATGCTATTTATTCTCTTCCACTTCCAAAAGGCTTTACAGCAGAAAAGCATATGACTACAGGATATCTGCCAGATGGGTAATATATTCGCAGTACACTAGAGAATGGTGCTGAAACAGACTGTTGAAAAAGTGTGTTAATGCTATTCCAGAAATGCCACTGCAACTGAGACTGGCCCATTTTATGTATCTGGAGTCTCACTTGTCATAAAGTCATGAAGTGACGTTTAACAGGGCACAAAACAGATGCTGCTTTGGTCTGCTACATATGAAGGAGCAATGAGCACACTGTCCAAAGCCAGAAAATCTCATCAGAACAAAAAACAGTAATGATTCAAAAGGGGGTGGTTTTCTTCAGCCTTCAGTACAGTTGAAAGAAGCAGAATTGAATTTCATGATTATTGTACGCAATCCATTCTTTCAATATTCTTTCAATATAGTGGAGATTAAACAGTTTTTGTTGCCTTAGTGTTTTCATTATTACTTAGTAATTACTAAAGCTCAGAAAAACAAAATCTAGTCTTTGAGATGGTTAATTTCTGAACAGTTTTGTTAGATCTGCTGTTAATCATGTACCTAGTTCTGAGCTCACCATCATAGCACCAGACGCCAGCCAGCTATCAGGTCTCCAATATACAAGAAATTGTACTTCTCCAAGTACCTCTTCAATGGACACCTTCTAACCTGTAGAAATACTTAAACTAGAGATGCTAGAGGTACCGGTGTTACCTCATCACAGCGAAATCTCTGACCCTAACCTGTGGCTGCAGTACTGCAGAAACTGCTCCTCATGCTGGGAACTGGACTGCCAGTCTCAGAGGGATGAGAGCAAAGATAAGGCAGAGCACTTCTGAAAACCCATTTCCTAGATACTCACACAAACTTGGTTCACTGTGGTGAAGAGAATAATTACGATTCAGAAGAACCCTTTTCCAGGGCTGTTTCAGGAAGAGAGCAGCTGCCTGTGAATTTGTGCTGTGAATTATGCTATATTTCCCCTCTGAGAGCTTCTCTATAGAGTAAAGCCCAGGTGGAATTTTTCTGACTTCCTTTACTTTTCCCTGTGGCTCCCAAAAGCCTGTTTTAGGAACAGAGCTAACAGCAGAGGCTCTAGTTCAAGCACTCAGTCTTAGCAACCAGTCCGAGCTCTTACAATGACACGCACAACAAAATGTGAATGCAGGACAGAAAACTCTGACTTTTATGTCCTTCTTTTTCTCTCAACCCCTCTTGGGTCACCTCTTCTAAATGTCAGTGACCATTCCTTCAGTGTAGTTATAAGACTGGTTGCTGACAGAGACCACATATACATTGGTCAGGTTGTGTGTCAACACTTCTGTCTCATAGTCATGTGACCAGCAAAATAATTAAATCCTGCCCGAAGTGAAAATATGAAGTGAGAGGGTAAACAGATACAGAGTTTGAGAAAATACTGCAATTATTCCCCTATCTGCTAAATGTCTCTCCCTCCAGCCTCCCTCTGGGTACATTTGCAGGCTATATTAGTTCTTCTCACACCACAGATTAGGTAAAATTTCCCATGAAAATTGTGGGTTCTCAGCAAACTTCATCTTGTGCAAAGACCCAACCCATATCTTTCAGAAAAAAGCATTACATATGGTGGGCAAACTAAGCCTTAAGAACTGTGAGATCGAATTCCCATGTGTGAAGAGAGAAGAAAAGCTCAAGGTTTAGAGTTGCCCTTAAAGCACAGGAGGTAATCAAAACAAGACAAACCAAACCCAGTTGAGCACCAGGTCTTGCTGGAGCACCTGACCTCCTTCACCAAGGCTGGGAATTGAGAAAGGGCATCCAAATGTCCAAGGATCCTGTGTGGGCACAGAAACACAGGGTGAAAAATGACATATGCTGTTGTGCAGTTACACAGATGACCTTTGCTCTCACTTGCAGTTAGGCAGAGGACCCACTTGCTCTAGAAAGTATGTAAGACGAACACCAACACAGAAATATTGACAGTTTGAACCAGATTATTTTAACAGAATTCTGGGGTGCAGCATCATGCAGGGTCACCTGTAGCCAGCCAACCACATTGGAAATACCAAAGAAGGCTGAAGCTGTCTAAATGACGATCTTGGAAACACTAGATTATGGCGCAAACATAGCAGAAATGGGACCAGAAGGAAAAGTAAATAGGAGAGGAGTTGCTTATTTGGGAGAAGTCTGGGTGGAGAAAGGGAGGTACAAGAGTGGTGAAGAGGTGCATGGAAGGAGAGGACAAATGGAAAGGCAAGCTTTAATAGCAGGTAAGAAAAAGAAGAGGGATTTTTTGATGGTAAGAGTGTGGAGGTCTGTGGACTGCAGTAGCAACGCTGGCCTGTGGGCCCCAGCCTACTGGGACACCAGAAGGGACACCCTGGACTCTCCATCTGGTCTGTTTCCAAAAGATCTGGTGTGGAGGGCTAGAGAGCGATAGACTTGCTCCCCAGCAAGACATGGTGTGGGGAGCGAAGTCTGACAGAATTCTAATTCAGTGGTGATTTGTTAAGGTTTCAGAATGATCACTAACAACTTTATTACTGTAAGTCTATAATGATATAATTGTAAATTAATAACAGGAGAGTTTATCAGTTAATAAGACTATTATTTAGTGAATTAGTTTCTCAGTAATGCAGTGCTTAACCATTCAACATCGTAGTCTGTTAAATCAGTCACCTTTCAAGCCTGCAATAGGAACAGAAAGAGCTGGACCTGGGTGTTCACATCCCCCAGCTGTTACTGTTTCATACATTGAAGAAAATCACTTAGGAAAGCTTTGGCTAAATTTTTTATTTTTACTGGCTAATAATCACAAGCTAGCCTCGGAAAAACTAAAAATATTGAATTTCTGATTTGTAAATAATTCCAAGAAATGGCAGATGACCGACTTTTCTAATCCAGTGTCGTGGTTCAACCCCACCTGGCAACAAAGCATGAGACAGCTGCTCGCTCACACCTCCTTGGTGAGATCGGGGAGAGAATCAGAAGGGTGAAGAGTGAAAGCGAGAAAACTCATGGGTTTATCTCCAGTATTAAAAAGGGCTTGGTGGAAGTAGTCCAACAAGAAGGGAATGACATAGTCAAGAACACAAGAACAAATACCGAATTTGAACAACAAATGCTGGATTGTGCACCTAGGGCGGAGTAACACTAGACACAAGTATAAACTGGGAGCAGACTGACTGGAGAGCAGCCCGGTAGAAAGGCATCCGGAGGTCAGCAGTGTGCCCTGGCAGCCAAGAAGTCAAACCACATCCTTGGATGCATTTAACACTGCATAACCAACCAGTCAGTGTTGGTGTGGTCTCTCTCCAAGTGCTGTGTGCAGTTCTGGGACCCAGAATGTAGAAGTCATTGACTACATGCAGAGAAGGGCAACACAGCTGGTGAAAGCGCTGGAAGGCATGTCCTGTGAAGGGCGGCTGAGGACTCTGGGTTAGTCTAGTTTGGAGGAAAGGAGGTTGAGGGGTGACCTGACAGCTCTCTACAGCTTTATGAGGAGGGGATGTGGAGAGGCAGGTGCTGACCTGTTCTCCCTGGGATCCTGTAACTGGACGTTTGGGAATGGTTCAAAGGCGCATCAGGAGAGGTTCAGACTCGACACTAGGAAACATGTCTTTACCAAGCGGGTGCTCAGACACTGGAGCAGGCTTGTTAGAGAGGTGGTCAATGCTCCAGACCTCTCAGTGTTCAAAAGGCAATTAAATAGTGCCCTTAATAACATGCTTTAACTTTTTGTCAGCCACGAAGTGGCCAGTCAGTTGGACTAGATGGTTGTTCTAAGTCCCTTCCAGGTGGACTATTCTATTCTATTCTATTCTATTCTATTCTATTCTATTCTATTCTATTCTATTCTATTCTATTCTATTCTATTCTATTCTATTCTATTCTATTCTATTCTACTCTATTC
>Ga0065711_1042679_pt1 | contig 15219 bp, 8 predicted proteins | sample Hoacrofraction12_FD_59098 | JGI IMG/M metagenome (GOLD analysis project Ga0065711, IMG submission 59098) | Hoatzin crop microbial communities from Cojedes, Venezuela - Epithelial fraction 12 v2 (version 2) | ecosystem: Host-associated > Birds > Digestive system > Esophagus > Crop | place... | reverse complement strand
CCACCGGAACCCAGCGTGACGTCACATGGTATGGAATACCGGGCTCTGTTTGGCCAGGTGGGGTCAGCCCCCATCCCCCGGCTGTGCCCCTTCCTGGATTCCGGTGAAAATTAACCCTGTTCTGGCCAAACCCAGGACACCAGCGCTGTTTAACATCGTTGTCGATGACATGGACAATGGGACTGAGTGCACTCTCAGCAAGTTTGCTGACGATACCAAGCTGTGTGGTGCAGTCAACATACTGGAGGGAAGGGATGCCATCCAGAAGGACCCTGACAGGCTTGAGAGGTGAATATCATGAAGTTCAAGAAGGCCAAGTGCAAGGAGAGTTGGGGCTGTTCAGCCTGGGGAAGAGAAGGCTTCAGGGAGACATTATAACAGCCTTCCAGTACCTGAAGGGGTACCTACAAGAAAGCTGGAGAGGGACTTTTTGCAAGTGCATGTAGTGATAGAACAAGGGGTAATGGCTTCAAGCTGCAAGAGGGTAGATTTAGATTAGATATAAGAATGAAATTCTTTACTATGAGGGTGGTGAGGCACTGGAACAGGTTGACCAGAGAAGCTGTGGATGCCCCCTACCTGGAAGTGTTCAAGGTCAGGTTGAATGCGGCTTTGAACAACCTGATTTAGTGAAAGGTGTCCCTTTCCATGACAGGGGAGCTGAAACTAGTGATCTTTAAGGTCCCTTTCAACCCAAACCATTCTATAATTCTATGATGATTCTATGATCTATGTCTGCACAGACTTTACTGTGATTTTTTTCTTATTCTGCCAGTATTACCTTTGTTGACTACTATATTTGCAAAGGGAAAATCTTTTTGCTATTAGCGGAGACAGCTAACAGAGGGAAATAATATAAATCAGGCTGTACAACCTGCATTTTGCTCTGCTGATTACTACAGATGAGTGTGACAATATTTTCTTATCATAAGGAAAATACTTGCTTTTGAGGAGACTCTTAACTTGTAGCCAGATGTGATCACAAAGGGAAGGACAATAGGATGGGCAGCAGGACCAGAAAATCGAAAGCACTATTACAACTTCCTGAATCCTAAAGCGGCTCAGTCCAAACATCATGTAGCAGTACATGGCCTTCATGCAAGTCTTCACCTGGTCCTCAAATGTCACCTCCACACTAAAAAGCATAACTGTCTAGTTTGAGCCAACACCTTAATGACATCCTCCGTGACTGGAATGAGATAAGGACATAACCCACAATGATTAGCAAAGTGCCACTGAAGTGAGCTCATGTAAAAGGTGTAAGAGTAGACACATTTTTCAGTTCTTCAGCCTATGATTTAAAGGTCTGGAATGTTGACTCCTGTCCATTTCCAAACAAAAGTTGCCTGCATTTGCTAGGAAACACACAGCCACAATGTGGAGTTTTTCTATTATTTTCCGTTTATATTTGTTTTAGGGATTCTTTGGCTTTAAGGCAGAAATAAGATTCTAGTCAAGTCCAGACAACCCTACAGCTCAGGATGAAGTTCTTGTTTTCAGTATAAATTGTAGTGGTTTCATTTCAACTTTATTTTGTAGTCAAGGAAGGAACGAATGAACGAACAAAGGACTTAAGGAACAAAGGAAATATTACTCTGCATAGGACACAGGACTTTGCTGTAATGGTTTTTATAAACAAAACCTATTCAGCACTGAGAAACCCTCTGTTGGCTTAGAAGTATTTTTCACATGGCCTTTGTTTTACTTCCACATCTTACAGGCTTTTTTCTAGGATTCTCCCTAAAATCTGCAAGCCTCTGTTCAGAAAGGGTCAGATCCTACAACATGTTTTAAGGAGAAGAAGAAGGCTCTTTGCTTCAGAAGACCTACAAAGCTCCTGGTCCGTATTTGCATCATCCCTCATTTCCTGACACTACGGGAAAAGGAAAAGAACAAAAAATATTTGTAAAGCTCTACATATATGGGTGTTTTTACTTCTGAGGAAAAGGACAACTTTCTGAATGTTTGCTGGTTTTTTAAATACTTTTTCAATATTTCTTCTTTGCCCATTTTATTCCTAAAATCACTGTTTCGCCATCTTGGTATCTGTTTTCCCTCAAACTTGTGGACTTTCTCTGGCTTCCTCTGTACTTCCCAGGTGTTAGAGTCCCTTCACCTTTTCCTGGGCAGTACTTTGGCTCTTTCTGATTAGCTTTGTGCTTTGATAAGGTACATACCAGCCTCTCAGGCTGACAGGTGATCGTTACACTGGACTTGCCAAGCCCTGAAGCATTTGCACCTGCCACAGTGTGGTTCCTGCCCACACATGCTGCATGGAGATGTGCTCTTCTCTCCCTTCTGCTGCTGCCTGCAGCTGCCCCTCCATGCACAAGGCACATGTTCCCATACTTCCCACAAGCAACTCCCTAGTTTTCCCCACCAGACGCTTCCTGATGGTCATAAATCCAAAGACTCAGTATCCCTCCCTCTTTAGGACCCATGTCTGTGTGCAACTTTATTATGTGAGGGTCTTTTTTGAAGTTGTTGGGGCTTGCACTGCTTTTCTAGTATTTTGTGCATTTGTTTTACTTTGCAAAGCACACATATTACAGCAAGTTAAATAAATTACAGCTAGGATGTCTACACTCCCAAGGGTCACATCTCAGGAATTGGCTGGTCAAAGCAGCATCTTTTTCTCTGAAGTGCTTACGAGCCTTTAATTCAGGACAGTGGTGGATGCAGCAGTTCCTGGAGGGAGCCTGTACAACCGCATATCTTCCTATTGCTTATTGTTGGTATGTCACACGCAATAATGTCCCAGGTGCTGGAGCAGGGAAGAGAAAGGTCTGATAGGGACTCTTCCATGCCCTACAACCTGTAACTGAATCTCTGGGCCCAGAACTAAAAGGAGACTCCACCTCACCATATTTAGCCCGAAAAGGAGGAAAAGGGACAAGCTGTTTGGCAACTTACAACACTGAGCATCTTCCTCATTTTTACTTCTTTCTGTAGATATTTCCCCAATTGCCGTCTTCCATCCCTAGCAACTGTCACACCCCTGAAAACAAAAGGGCAAAAGCACACAGTGCTGACAAGCACGTTCTGGGTTTGGATTCTGGGACTTTTTGCCTGCAGCATTCTTGCTAATTTTCTTCTCTTGGCATCCCACTGATTGCGTTTGGCTCTAGTTTTCCAAAACTCTTTTTCTCTCCAGTGCTTATTTTTGTGAGGCAGTAGAAGGAAGAAAATATGAGTCATGGAGATCTCTCCTATCAGCTATGAAAAGTCAGTTAAATTGGCTTTAGTACATCCAAAGATTGTAACAAAGCCATTACAGTTTTGCCTTTGTTTCCTTTCTTGGCTTAAAATTCTATTCTCTACAGAAAGAGCAGGGAACTCCCAATTACACTAGGATGAAAGGAAGTTTTCATCTTCCTTTTTTTAAATACCTTTTTTTAAAGATAATGGGCAACAATCTCTGTTCTCCCAAATGACAAAGTATTTCCCCTCTTCCTGCTTCTTTCTTTAGTTATTCCTGAACTAAAAAGAGCATACTCTGCCTACTAACATAATTTTACAACAATTGAGGGGGGAAGTTCTCTTTGTGTGCAACAAAGAAATGACAGCAATGATTTGAGCCACTCCAAATTAATTCATTTTAAGATGTTTATAACAATAAGGTGAGATTCTGGAGATTTCCATTTGTTGCAGTCTGCAAGTGCATTTTAAACACTTTTTGTATGCACTGAAAATACCATGCATGCACAAATATCTCATTTTCAGTGGAAATGAGCCTAAAGAAACTCTCTCAATCAAGAATCACACTGAAAGTGAATCTCTGAAGAGAACTTACTCTTTCCACAGGTGGATTACTTGCTGGTAATGTGTGTGAGGTTTCAGATAGAAACTTTCTGCCCCAGAAAGGGCAGATTTACCAGTATGCAAGTGTTGCTTTATTCCCACTCTATATACAGGGGTAGTTACTGATCCCTTATAGTATCTAAATTTTTGTTAATTAAAAAAAAATCACACAGCTGTTGGTTTATACATTCATCAATCGGGTACGAGGAAGTCTCAGTTTTATTTTGATACACTTACACCTCTCTAAAGAATAAAGGATATGCTGAATGGCCATGCATATAGAATAACAAAATGCAGAAAAAACAAGGCTGTATAGAATTTCTCCTTTGGGTCAGTAAATTTTAACATTGCCTATATATTTGCTAGCATATTTTACAAAATTGGAGTATGTTAATTGTCTGTGTTTCAAGTCAAATTAGATGCTCCATTTATTATAACTTGTTCTTTCCTCCCGCTGAGTCTCAAAGCACTCTGGCAAGTTCTGCCCTGATTTACAACTGCTCATTTCTCAGAAAGACATGGTTAGATCCCGAATTTGTTGAATTATTTGAGGAAGCTGCCTGAAAGCCTATATTTCTCTGAAAATATGACAGATCTAGTCAAAAGCTTCATGCGTCTGAATAGCTGTACCAGGCTGTAAACCTCTGAAACGTACAGCCCAGTTAGATAAGCTGGGGCAGATGGAATAGGGGAAGCAGAAGTCTGCCTTTGGTTTTAAAACCAAAAAAACTCCACCAACAACAAAAATATGGTCAGGCATTAATCCAGGAGGAGTGACTGTGCACATGCATCTGAGCCTCCCTCCTGAACAGAAAGCGTCAGTTTTATCCCACTGTCCAAAAGGAGCAGCAGGATGTCATTTTGTAGCGGCAGAGGAGAGCTATCAATCCTTTCAATAACCATAGGATCTGCAAATAATAACCTACAGGCTCCTCTGTTCTAACCGCTTTTCTGTGCAGGAGCATAACCCCTTTTGTATTTCTAGCAGCATTTTATCCGGTCTGGCTTTTCATGTTCCATGGGACAGAGTCTCTTGCTCCTCCCCAGGGGGATTATTCCACGGCTAATAGCTCTCATGGCCAGAAGGTTTCCTCCTCTAAAATTTCTCCTACTGTTCTTAGCTAACTCTCCTATTGCTAAGCCATTGTAAATAACTCCTCTGAATTGCTGATGTGTCCATCTCTATGTATGTTCATGCATAAGGTCACCACGGTTTCTTCTCTTTCAAGAGTTTCATTATATTTTGAATACTTAATTCTTCAAGAAAAATATCTGTGCTCCATTTCCACAGTAGCCCTCCTTAATGTTGAATTCTCCTTCTGTCAGTACAATTCTGGCAGCACCGTTTGGTGCAATCATAGCACCTTACTGGCAGAGAGGCCATTACTGCCCCCCTTTTTGACATGAGTCTGTACACAGCCCTATTCCACCAGAACATTTTGGTGCATAGGCTTATATATGATAACCACAAACTGAGTAAGGACACTGTCCATGAATGCTGAAGAGTTTGCCATCATTTGTTTGTTATATGCTATTGTACGCCTCAACAGAGCAGCAGTAGGAAACAGGCTTTTCCATGCCTGTAAACGACTATTTGAGACTTGACATAGTAGCTTCTTCATAGGCATTTTGTCGTTTATGCAGCAAAAGACATGTCAAAACTCCAGTGGAAAAGTGGAATTTACGTTACACTACCAGCTAACCCTGGACAAACATGCACTCTAGCTCTGTCCCTCTGACTGGATAACTGTCTCAGGTCATCTTTCCACAGTTTTAAGTGGTTTACATTTTTTCCTAACTAAAGAATGTTTTTTTCAATCTCTCCACCTTCTGCTGCAGTCATTCTGTAGTCTCACTATGCACCCAGTTCCTTCCAGGCACTTAAATATTACTCATAAATGTTGAGACCAAGCTCATTACTTCCTCTCTTCAGTCCCCAATTAAAGTACCAGTTTAGACCCACAATAATCCTTGATCCTAGTAAAGATGATTAAAGACACCTTCTAACACGGTATTTTTCCAGAAGCCATAACCTTTGCTTCTGCCTCTCCACAGGGAGGGCATTGTCAGAGGTGCAAGCTTTCCTAGGCAGCCCTTTTCCAACAGAAGAACCATGGTATATGGGAAAGGATGACATATACAAAGAGATGCTTCATTTTCTATAATCTTAAGACATCATGATGCAAATATCTCTGAAAGTCTTTCACTAGCTATGAACTATGAGCTAGATCCCAAAAAGTCCTAGTTAGAAAAAGATCCCTGCAGTTTCAAGCAGTGATTTCAGAGAGAAGTAGAAATGTATCCTGAGAGCTCAACTCATGCGAAGTAGGAGGCTAGCACTACTTTAAGGGAAGACCTATAAAGAGAGAGCTATACGAAGACTGAACTAGAAAGGGGATGCATTCGTTATACCAGGGCATGCATTCGTTATACCCTTATCTATAGACAAATGCAAAGAAAGAATTTAGTACAAAAATAAAGAAGCCGTGTCTGTATTACACCTGTCCTTACATAAAGCAAATTTGAGTTTTGGCTACTTGGTCTGAGTTTTCTCTGTAAATAGGTGAGCTAGCCAATGAGACATTCTGCCTGATGCTACTCTGGATCAGGTCAGATGGCTTGCTCAGTGTTCATACATATGACTTTCATTAGCATTGCAAGAGAAAAAGGCTATAGCAGAACAGTATCTTATAAAGAAGTTACAGACTGGTTTATACACAACTGTCAATTTTTTCATGGTTTGTCTGCAAACTGAATTGTATGAGAGTGGTTAGAAGCTTATTCCACTCAGGTGAGGAAAAAAAAGGAAGGTAAGTTGTTTTTAAGGGCGGAGGCAATGGAATTGCAAAGGAAGGAGAGAAAAGTAAGAGCAGAGGGACAGGAATACATGACATGGTAGAGAAGACAACTCAAATAAAAGGTGGTTGAAGTAAAGAAACTATAAAACTGATCTCTTAGACTAGGGTTAGTTTTTAATATTGCCTGTTAAAATCTGGCGGTTAGAGCTTACTGTATCACTGATCTTCTGTAGGACAAAGAATACATCATTTCTGCTAGTGTCTCTTTGTTTTGTTCTTTATCTGCTAGCTTTACAGGTGTGTACAGAGAACAGACACATGTTTATGCTGTGAAGAACTCGGGTGCTGTAATAGTTCCCTGGGTGGAGATTTAGGTAGGATGTAAAATGCCTAAGTTCTAGGTATTTACTTCAGACAGGCAGGATGCTCTATTACACTTAAGCTATATTCTTCTATTGCTTTGCTGTGATGCAGAGAAACACACTGCTCTTGCAAACTCAATTCCAGACCCTCTCAGTTATAACCAGCTCTGACAAACCATCTGGTGTCTTATTAGCACTATCTTTGTATTGTTAGAGTAAAATTATCCTAGTCAGGACTGCTTCTTTCTACACTGCAGAGGTATTCAACTTGTGTCAGGCCTGAAACTAAATTTCATTTCCTCTCATTAACCTGTGCTAAGGCCTTTCCAGTACCACAGTCCTTTCTTAAAATGAAGGCTATGATTTCCAGAGGGTACCAGGAGAATCAGATGACCAAGCAAATTAAAATCGAAAGTTGTGAGATCTCCGTTACTGATGTTGGATAATAAAACATATAGAAACCTGTTTAGATCACGTGAGCTAGCTGCAACTGCCGTAGTAGGTCTTTACATACTCCATCTGAGCTAATTCTGATTTCTAGACTGGCACATGGATTTTCACCTTGCAGCTTATGTTAAGCCTTGAGTACTATTATTATGGGCCCACAGGAACTCAGCACACTAGATCAGTAGCCACAAACATTTTGATTCAAGATCTAAGGCTGCCTCCAAGTTTGCATGAAGAGAAGTACCATGTATGAATCCAGCTGAATGTGACAGAGGTTTGGTTGGCTCTTTCAGCTTTGTTTTAACAAAGACAGCAGCATCATTTTACTTAGGACAAGCATCTCAGATACACCGTTTACCAATGCCTGTTTCTTCGTAATCTCAGTCTGCCTTCATTGCCCAAGAAAGCACAGTGGTTTCAGATTCAGGTTTCTCCTGATTTCATGTCCTAGAATTTCCTTCTTTCTGGGTTTAGGATTATGACAAGGAGTTTGTTAGGCCACTAGCCAAACAGGCAGCCTAGCAGGTCAAATCCTCACTTTGAGCCTGGGTCTTCTGACCAATAAAGCTAGGAAAAGGGTTTTAACCCCATCTGTAAAACATCTTTTAGCTATTAGGAGTACTGTTATTAGCATAATAATTGGAGGCATTGTAAGTGTGGAAAATATTGTCTGTCAGTTGAAGAAAGGATATCATCCTTTTCAAGGATCATTTCAGTTGCCTCATAGTAAAACACATTTTGGAAATCTCTCATCAACATAATGAAGCAATGTGCGGATTTTAATATGGAGGCAAGTAAGAATGATGCTGTGTAATCAAATTGCAACATGGCATCCTGATCCACATCAGTTCTGTTAGTGTTTCCACGGTCCAGAATTAAGAAATCAGGGCTTCATATTAACTCACATTTGAATTCTAGCTACACACAAGAAATAATTAATCTCATAATTTTCCCAGCCAAATGCTCTAGTAGAGAAATTTTAACATGCATCATCCTTGACTATTGTAAATCTTAAACTGGCTTACGCTTCACATTTTTTGCAAATCAAGGTTATATATGAATGCCTTCTAAGCCTCTTCAAATCAAAATATGTTGGTCATGTCCAGGATGCAAATCATGTGAGGGTAAACAACATGCAAAAAACAAAAACAAAAATTTCTTGAAATTTTGGGAGGCTTTTGGCTGCAAGTGCTGAAAAAAAATTGCAAACTACAGCATGTAAATATCACCCTGCTGGAGTAAGTGGTTTCAAACTTCTTCTGCTTGGATTCTTTACCTATGCCCTGTATGTTCTTCGTCAGAAGGAAAAAGACACCACAGAAGCTTTGCGCTTGGAACACAAAGCAACAGATCAAAACTCCTCCGCGTATTCTTATCCGTGCACACCCAGGTGTTATTGCAAATGCAGACAGATATCTACATTGTAGGCTGATATTCAAAACACAGAAAATACTGACTTGGAGCAATGGCACCATGCAAACGTGCACACAGACACCCATCCGCATGAGAGCACTAACATCTTGCACCCATTACTTGTCCTTTGATACAGACATAATCTAGTTAAAATGGAAATGTATTAGGAAAGTCAAACAATTAATTGATCCAGGAAAGGTTGTTTCATGTTTTGTGTAAATCAAAGCTAAAAATTCATTTGAGGGACGCTGCCGTATTGTAGACTAAACAGAGTTTGGCATGAGCGCAGGGCTTGGTGTGGGTGTTAAAAGTTGTTCTGCACTACACATGGTCAGTAATCCTCAGCAGAAATGTTAACTCAATTTGTCAGTATTATCTTTATGTCAACAGTAATGCTTAAATATTTACAATAGACATAGTACTCTGAGGGTTCGTAACGCAAGACAAATTGGAAAAATGCTAACAAAATGGATGGTACTAATACAAACCCTTGGCACTTTGTACTCTTCAATTTTATATACAAGAGGGTTTGCCTAAAAGTTTGATTTTATTAGGCTTTATGGTTTATTTGCTACCCCCCAAGCTTTTGCTAAAATGAAGCAGAAATTTTTATAATGACTGTAAAAACAGAAATGTGTTAGGTTAATACTGCATGAGCGTTGGGTTCACAAGAAAGAGGCATAGATTTTTACAAGTATGTTCTGGACCAATTTCATTCTTGATATAAATGAGTATGAATACTGCAGACCTCAAACCGGGTTGCACCTGTATATATACTGGCAGAATTTGGCCCTGTGTCATCAAAGAAATTATAAATATGCAGTATATCTTTTTTTAGATAACATATTCCATATATAATATCACTCCAAATGCTTTATAAGATAAAGGAAACAACTGCAAATTTTGTAAATAGCTAAGAACAGAGAGAAATTAAAAAATAACCAGGGAAAATATTTTTGGAGCACCTATGAACATAAAGGAACTTTATAATGAAATCAGACAGCCTTCCTTAACTCTTTCCCTTCATTACTTTCCCACTTTTTCAGATTCATTGCCACAGATTCTGCTAACGAACCCTTCTAATGAATTGTGGCTGTGATAGCCAAGAATTTGCTTCCACCATGCGTGATTTTTTGCATCACCCTTAATCTTGAATCTTTTCCATGTTTGCCTTTCCGATTCTAAACCACCCCTCAGCATTTGTTCACTGTTACACCTATATCCTCCCACTGACTCAATCACAAAAGTCCTTCCAGTATTTCCTCCAGTCATAGTTCACCAGATAGCAGCACATGAGGAGTGTCACTGCCTATTTGGACATGCTGGTTGTAACAAAAAAAAACCTGTAACACTCTCCCCCTGGATCACAGAATTTCACTTTCCATTTAGCAATATTCACAATAGTTTTAAGCTGTTTTCATAGATTTGTTGTGTCCTACATGTCATTATTCCTCCATACCATTTTGCTCCACCGCTTTCTGCAACTAGTTTATTATCTGTTGTCTTGCTACTAGTTATTCCAGAACTTGCCATCTTGAAAACTCTATTTGTTTTTCCCTGTCTTATTGTCTGCTCTTTCTTTTAAGTGTGAAAGTGTTTTGGGATACAATTTTGTAGATATTCTGAATCTCACAGGAAGACATAGATGACATAATGCAACAAAATTTTGGGGCACAAAAAGTATTTAATCTCTTCCACTACTTTTTTTCCATTATGTCTACATAGTATTTCATTGGGTACAAATCCTGTAAGTTTTGATCTTGTAGTTCTTGTTCATCTGCCCATTTCCTCAATGCTCATAACCTGCCGGTCATCACTTGAATGGGATATTGTGTCAATCCAAGTAAATAGTTTAAATTAATAATAATTAAAAGAGAAACTATGAGATTAAAAAGAAAAAGTCATGTGCAAAACATATTGCTCTTTCAGAGATGACTGACCTAGAAGATTTTGCCAAATGAATAGCAACTCAACGTCAAACCCCTCAAAACTTCTCTGTCCCTGCTCCAAGAGAGTATCATTTCAGGGACTAAATCCTGAGAGGAAGCAACAGAAGAAAACATGCTGCAAAGCATCTGTATTTGCAAGACCTCAACCTCTTTCCACATAGTTGCTTTTTTTCCTTCCTCATGGTCCTTCCTGCTCCCCCCCAAAAAATAATCTGCAATGCTTAACTTCAAACTATTCAGTTTCAAGCTAATATAAATTTACATCCCGAAAGATTCACATACTTTTAAATAGAACTGATCATAGTGAGAAAAGGGTAAATATGATCCAGCCCCTTCCTGCTTACACACACACATTTCCTATCTACAGAACACTCACTGTTCTTTAATGAGGGAAGCCAGCTGGGACCTGAAAATTTCTTTGAAGGAAGCACAGAAGCAATGTTTAGAAAATGTATGAAATCCCATCTTGTCTTTCAGCTGTCACTCAGGCTTTAAGTCTTTTGCCCCATATTCTATTTGCTATTCTTATTCTGGATCTGTGGTATCCGATTCCTGTTTCTGTAATTTCCATCTTTTGTTTCCAAGTCTATTCTCTTCACAATAACACTATTCAGATAAGGTATGTCTTTGAGTTGTCAGCTACTACTTTTTCTTCCTCCTTGTAAAGATACCATTAGTGCCTTGGGATTCTGTGATACAAACGTACAAAGCAAGAGCCTTCTGCTGAAATATTGAAGCTCACTTTTCTATACTGTGTCAGATAGCATTAGTAGAGAGTTTTTATAGTTTACCTTGCAAATGATGGAAACTGCTCGTTGTTAAACAAAAGAATGAACAGAGCCCAGCTAAAGATGTATTTATAGTACATTGCTTGTGCATTATGGTGTCCTGGCACAGAAGGAAAAATGTAAGAATTATTCCTAGATAAGGGACCTTGCAAATATAACATATGCATGTTGTGACACTTTGCCCATATACTCATCATTCAGTTCAAAATGGAGTGCTTTCAAGGTTTTAAAAGTAAAAAGATCAGAGTAATGACCTTGAACTGCACAGCCAAAGACAAAGCATATCTTTATTATGTCTCCTCTCAGCACAGGGATTGTATTTTTCTTCAGGTACACATTGCCTAGCAAAATGGATCAGCAGTGCTGTGATGTAAGCAATAAACCTATAAGAAATTGCACTGTATTTCAAATAATTTTATTAACAATAACCACAAGAGGCTGATGTTTTGTACTTTGGATCTTGGATAGAAATATATGGTACGTATTTATACAACAAAGACCCAAGACTTGAGGAACTACTGGAGCGAGTCCAGCAGAGGGCTACAGAAATGATGAGGGGACTGGATCACCTGTCTTACGAGGAAAGGCTGAGGGAGCTGGCTGAGGGAGCTGAGGGAGCTTGTTCAGCCTGAAGAGAAGACTGAGAGGGGATCTCATAAATGCCTATGAGTATCTTAAGGGTGAGTGTTAGGAGGATGGGGCCAAAGTCTTTTCAGTGGTGTCCAGTGACAGGAAAAGGGGCTATGGGCACAAACTGAAGTAGAGGAAGTTCCAGGTGAACTTGAAGATCTTCTGTACTTTGAGGGTGACAGAGCACTGGAACAGGCTGCCCAGAGGGGCTGGAGTCTCCTTCCTCGGAGATATTCAAACCCCACCTGGATGGGGTCCTGTGTAGCCTGCTCTAGGTGACCCTGCTTTGGCAGGGGAGTTGGACGAGATGGTCTCCAGAGGTCACTTTCAATCCCTGCCATTCTGAGATTCTGTAAACACCAGGAAGAACTTCTTTACCTTGAGGGTGACAGAGCACTGGACAGGCTGTGGAGTCTGCTTTGCTGGAGATATCCAAAACCCACCTGGATGCAGTCCTGTGCAACCTGCTCTAGGTGAACCGGCTTCGGCAGGGGCATTGGATTAGATGCTCGACAGAGGTCCCTTCCAATCCCTACCATTCCATGATTCTGTGTCTTACATTCCTGGTTCTTTTCCAGCCACTTGCTTTGTGACATTTGGCACATCTGTAAATATAAGTATATTTACAGGTAAGTCATCTTATCTACCTGTGACATGGGAATGTTACCGTTTGATCAAAAAGACTTGATTCAGAAGTGCAATTTGATTTAACAGTACTTGAGATTCTTTGATGAAAAAGATTTCTTCCATGTCCACGGTTAGCACTCCAACAACGTATCAATAAAAAAAAAAATAATTCAGTGAGGTTCCACAGGTGTATATTGTTTGATAAAATTTACAATTCAACAAAGCAAGTGGTATAACTAACTCTACTTGTGTAGTTTCAAGATCTTTTCAAAATTATTAATATTTTCATAGTACTTATAATAAAATAATAGTAATTAAAAATTTGCTACCAGCCATAACCATAGCTGAGTAATTGTTTTAACACTTCTGTCACGGCTTAGGACATGAAGTAATAAAAGTAGACTTCATCTGTAACCAAACTGATAATAATCTTGAAATGGTTGTTACAATGTAATACCAAGATAACATTTCTTTAATAAGCCAGACATTTTCCTACTAGTTTATCCCATTTTAATTTACTAAAAAGAAGAGAACTAGCAGGTCATATAAAAAGCTGGTTCTGTATGTTCTAACTGTGTATCAGGAGTTTGTTTACCTTAAAACCAATTTCTTTTTCAGTTTTTAGGGTAACAAAGCCCCAGGCACAACTAATTGCAAAAGCAAACAAGGGCATTTAGGTCACTTACTGTAAACAGCTGAATATTTAAAGCGCACCGGTGACTGATATTTTGTGGCTATTCTAAAGTCTAAATATCTAAACTCTAAACATTTAAATTTATATTTCTAAAGCCCATGGAAAACATAATTTTGGATGCCCTTTTTACATCATACAAGGACACGCTTTTACAAAGGGCTTACTGAATTTAGTTAGGTGGTGTTGGACTCAACCACACTAAGAGCTGAGGTTAAGCGGTGCCTGAGTGCTTTGCTGAACCAGGGGTGATCATCACTTGCACTTGCTAATGTGGAAGTCTGGTGCACTCAGAGCTCAAAACATGATTCTAACACCTTTTTTTTGAGGAAAACAGGCACCAATAAGCACTCTCCTGTGCAATGTAATATGATTTCTTTGGCCTTACTGACCCATTTCTCTTGGTCCTCTCAAGCACTTCTGGTCTCAACAGTCAGCACTACCGAGACACCAAGCAGAGGAAGCATATCTGCTAGTCGTGGCACCTACTCCCTGGCAGACTCCAGCAGCTACAGTTGGCTGTAGCTTCAGCTTTATCTAAGGATATGTCACATATTTATGCTGTTATGTGATCTGTCTTAGCTGCTTTCCCTTCCTAAAAGCTTTCTCCATTCGCTGAACTTCTATGTGTTTTTCACATTTCTGAATTAGGTGCCATACGACTTGCTCATGAAATAGCTATATAGGCTATTTTACAGCCCCAGGGTGGGAGCCAGAGCTCTCCCCATGTTTGTGTGCCTTCTGCCTCCAAGCAGACAAGACAGGAAAACTAATTACCGTATGGCCACATCTATATGCTGGGACCATGATTTCAGTGGAGGAAGGTCAGACGGGCAAGCACAGCCTCTTGCTTGCCTTTTCAACTCATATTGCTGCTTGTCACTCAAGTAGGAATCTTCCAACATGTAAGAATTGTAAAGTGAGGACCCTGAGAGACCTATTTTCAAATACTGATCTTCAACCTGTCAGCCCAGAGCCTGTGTAGAGCCACAGAAGCTGCATTTGTGGCCTGGGCACCCACACACACAGCATATTTCACATCAGGGAGTGTTCAGGAGCAGGTTTGATTTGTCGTGTTCACACCCAAGGGGCATTTGCAGGTGGAAGTCGAAGTGTCAAAGGCAAAGGAAAGCCTCACCTGTGCACATTGAGGAGGATCAATGTGCACAGTGCGGCCAGCAGGTCGAGGGAGGTTCTCCTTCCCCTCTACTCTGCCCTAGTGAGGCCCCATCTGGAGTACTGCATCCAGTTCTGGGCTCCCCATTTCAAGAAAGATGAGGAGCTGCTGGAGAGTGTCCAGCGGAGGGCTACGAGGATGATGAGGGAACTGGAGCAGCTCCCCTATGAGGAGAGGCTGAGGGAGCTGGGCTTGTTCAGCCTGAAGAAGAGAAGGTTGAGAGGGGACCTAATAAATGCTTATAAATATCTGAAGGGTGAGTGTCAGGAGGATGGGGCCAAACTCTTTTCAGTAGTGCCCAGCGACAGGACAAGGGGCAATGGGCACAAACTGAAGCAGAGGAAGTTCCGTCTGAACACGAGGAAGAACTTCTTCCCTCTGAGGCTGACGGAGCACTGGAACAGGCTGCCCAGGGAGGCTGTGGATTCTCCTTCTCTGGAGATATTCAAGACCCACCTGGACAAGGTCCTCTGCAGCCTGCTGTAGGTGACCCTGCTTCGGCAGGAGGGTTGGACTAGATGACCCACAGAGGTCCC
>Ga0065711_1042678_pt1 | contig 15219 bp, 7 predicted proteins | sample Hoacrofraction12_FD_59098 | JGI IMG/M metagenome (GOLD analysis project Ga0065711, IMG submission 59098) | Hoatzin crop microbial communities from Cojedes, Venezuela - Epithelial fraction 12 v2 (version 2) | ecosystem: Host-associated > Birds > Digestive system > Esophagus > Crop | place... | reverse complement strand
TTTCTTTCTTTCTTTCTTTCTTTCTTTCTTTCTTTCTTTCTTTCTTTCTTTCTTTCTTTCTTTCTTTCTTTCTTTCTTTCTTTCTTTCTTTCTTTCTTTCTTTCTTTCTTTCTTTCTTTCTTGTCTAAATAAAGTTGATCAGATTTTCAGTCCACCATATGGGACCCAGTTATATCAGTCCTGCAAATACACTTTAGTTTGCCGTTATGGATGAAGTCACTCTTCAGTAGGGAAAACAAGTTTAGAAACAAACTTTCATATTATGAAAGACAGGCAGTGTTCCAGCACTGAGCACTTCACCAGAGCATCAGGAAATCAGAACACCTGGCTGTGCCCAGCTCCATGCTATTCCCCTGGACCAGTCCCTCACCCTTTTAGTGCCTTCATTCATTCATCTGTAAAGTGACTATAATTGCATTTATATCACAAGGGTGCCTTGATGCTTGACAAATGAGAATTGACCCAAAATTCATCCTTCAGAAGCACTGTATGAGCAATACTTCGCTCACATGGTGGTTGTGGACAATTAGATTAGAAGAGGTATAAACGCAGTGAAATTGAAATTCCATTTAGGAACTGTCAACCTGTTCTTGATAATTTTTCTTAGTTTTCATCTAATTCTATTGTAGAATTTTGCATGCATCTCCAAGAAAGTGTTTGAATGCCTCTTTCCTTCTTTTGCAACAAGCCAGGGTATTTTATTCCGTGTTATATTAAACTGTCTTTTTGGGTAACTGGTTTCTTCCCAGAGCAATACCTTAGAAAGCTGCATTTAGCAAAACAAAGAAAAAATATTGTGTCAAAGAAATCTTACCTTTACATATTTGAGCAATTACTATCACTTACAAGGACCGTACATGGGAAAAAAATCTTGTTTTTTGAAAAACGCAGTTGCCTAATTGTTGCTATGTTTTATTTAATGGGATTTCTTATATTTGCTATAATAATCTTTAAAAATTAAGCTGACTTTCTGCAACAAACTGTAGAAACATATGGTGTACAGCCTGCAGAGGCTCTCAGTGACAGTAGTATTACTGATTATATTTGTGAATTAGAATCTGCTTTCCTCTGAAAAATAGCTCTGTATTGTCCCAATTTAAAATACTGTGGTTTTGCCAACATGTTTTCATCACCATTAATAGTTCTGGGAGAAAAAGAAGGGATATGATGGTCTTAAATACATTCCTTACTTTTGCATGGCTGTGGAGCTTTCAAGGTGAGGGAGACTGAATATTAGTCTCAGCCTCTCCTCCATGTGTGCCATGAACCCATTTAAAGAAATCAGATTAATTCAAGGGGGCCTGTTTTACCAGGGCCTCCTCCCAGGTAACTTAGCCCAACACCAGGAGAAAAACTGGAATTGTTGCTTGACTGAGCCACTCTTGGTAGCAAAGGCTTGATCACTCAGGGCTAACCAGATTACAGGATGTCAGGAGGTCTCCTGTCAGCACCCCAGAGTAAACTCCAGCCTCCAGGAAATGCTCCCAGAAGTATTGGTAGGTACAGCTTGGTTTCCCACACAAAATCATATGGCTCAAATTAAAAAAAAAAAATCCTTTGGATCTTACTTTTTTTATGTTCAGACTTGCAAAGTACTTTAAGAATAACTCATGCTCACAAACAGTGTTCCTCTGACTTATCTCTAATGTATGCTTGAAAGGCTCTGTGCCAAACAAAGTGCAGAGATTAAGTAAATGAAAAGATACTAAACATTGCAGCAGGGAAACGGTCCAAGCAGTGGTGTTCTCAGGAGCTCCAAAGCTGGTTTAGGGTCACATTAATCCATAGACAGTCTGGAGAATTCATTTGTTAGACCTTGCTTGGCTTTGGTAACTGGTTTCCTGAGGCTCTCCGTGGTGATTGGACTCACTCAGACCTGAGGGTTCTAACCAAACAGTCTCTAGAGCTCAGTCCACAGTAAAATTTGACCTTTCAACAAAGCTGCCATGCTCAGGAGGAGACCTGGCAGACCAGTCCCCCGGCACTATCGCACAGCAGTGAACTCGTGCAAGCAACATCTTTGGTAGGTTCTGCAAGCAGAGGTTCCCCTTCCCTTTCTCCCAGTGGCTGTTGATGTAGAAGCAAGACAGACAGACCATGGCACTCCTCTGACAGCATTAAACATAGCCCACATTCCTCAGCTGATCATTTTACCTTAGTAGCAGTGCATACTTAAACACTCACCTTGAATGAAGAAATAGGTGGTCCTTAGCTGTAAGTTAGGCCTCAGCTCAGCTCTCAGGTTTCAGTAGGCTAGTGGCAATTTTCAGTGGACTCAAGGAAATGAGTGGTTTGGTGGGATACATGCTCACCACTTCAGCTCACTACAATAAAATGCTTTAGGGACCAACAAATTTTCTGTGAAGGGATCCTGGACCAATGTCTAGGAGGTTGAAAAAAAGTCAGCTTTGAAATTTTCTCCCTTTACCACTAATCATACTCAATACGGATCTCTAGCTTTAATTTAATTAATTTGGCTGTTTCTGAGGGTGATGCCGGTAGTTGGCAGAGAGATGCTCCTTTTATCTTTGCTCGGGTAGGTAGTGTCTAATTCTAAAAGGGACCTCTCAGTAGCTGACAACAGGTGACTAATCTGCAGAAATGCCCAGGTTCCTCAATCAAAGAAGTGAAAAAATTCTTTCTGACTGTGTCTTTCAGGATTTTGCCGACTCCGTATACCAAATGGTTGCACAGAAGTTCCAGGAGCTGACAGACAATTTCACTTCCATGCATGCACGCCACAAAACTCTTGCAGGCATTGTGATGACCAAAGGTAAGATAGCCTCTCATTTATTTTCCTCTGGCATTTTTCATGACTAAGTAATACATTATTTACCTGGTCCGCAGTATAGAAGGATGCCTTTACTCCCACACAGAAAAAAAAATAGTAATGCAGAGAAAAGAAGCATTAAATATTTAAACCGCAAGTAAGTCCACACAAAAAATATTGGCAACAGAAGTAAAGATTTCTTCATAAATATGTCCCTACATCTCTTTTTTTACAGGACAAAATGCAGACCTGTCTGATTTTATATTTCCTAATAGATGGGGTTATTTTAGTTATCAATAAAAAGTTGTATTATTTGTTAATTGCTTTTTTAGATCTGGAAACACCAAGTTCTTGTTGTATAAGGCTACCATAAACCTTGGTTTAGACTGACAACTAAAGCAAATCTCAGCCTGTTTCCTTTCCAATCAAAAGAAACAAACCCAGAGCATGCGTAGTTTTATCTCTGCTCTGCTCTAACCCTGGGAAATACTTATACTTATCACCAGGGACAAAATTTGATATTCACACCTGTTAAGACTTAACTGATGGACAGATACTGCACAGAAATATTTAGCCCTTTGATGAAACTATTGCATAGATGGTGTTTCTTTCTTTGTGAGCATACCTCGGTATTTACAGGAATGTCATTCTCACTCAGATGCATGGAGCAGTGGATTGAGTTTAGAATGAGAGGATAAGCTCAGAGGGGAAAGGCATGTATAATTCATCCAGGCTTGTCTTACCCCTTCCTTTCAACAATTACATTAGCTAGATTCAATTGGGACAGTTGTGAATATTGCAAGGCAGTGGGATGGAGACAGGATTATCTGCTGGATCTTTTCCAACCACAGAACCTAAATACAGCTAAGAGTTCTGTGCAGAGTAACTTATTCTTCTCCTTTCTGATGTGAAAAGAGTAAGCTATCCTTTCCTGAAATTGGAAGTACAGAAGTTGACCTAAAAGTCTTTTAGACCTCTGGTTGAAACCAAAGTGCTCCTCCTGAACAGTGTCCATGTTCAATTTTCTTACACTCAGCATGTATTTTGCCTGTAACAATTTCATCCCATTCTACCTTACCAAGGTACTCCTCCTGCATTCTTTAGCCCAGGCCCAGACCTGTTTTAAAAAGCATGATGCAGTCAATGCCGCCTCTTTGCTGTACAACCAAAGAAGCAGTTTAAAACCCCACACCATATGGGAAGAGTCAACTAAAGGAGTCATAACTTCCAAAAGTGTGGCTGCTGAGTGTGTGCAGTGCTGGGGGAGAAAAGGGACACATCCAGACTCCTCTTTGGGAAAGGAGTGAAAGTGTCCTCCTGCTGGGTTTTTTTATGAGTCCCATGCCCTTAGTGGGGTTTTGCACGTTTTTATTTCATATTTCATCTTAGTCAGCATTAAGACAAAGTATAATTTTACTTATGTTCACAAAACATTTCCCTCCAGGCTTTTTTATTAATTCTGAATTCCCTTTTACGATTTCCTTCAATCTGTCAGCCTTCCAATTCATCAATTTCTTATTGGTTTTGTGGAGCCTAGAAAAGAGACTCACAGATATGAAGTGATTCACAGAAGATGCAGAGCAAGAAACCGCCATATCTTCGTACAATTTCTGGGAAGATCTGAGTTCTTTCCAGCACAAGAACGTCTGCCAACCATGGCAAGATGACTCATTTGCCATTTGTGTCATTATTTTCTGTACTGAAGTTGTAGATTTGCGCTCTGTTCCCCACTGTCATTCCCAGAGGTAGCAAGGATCTTGACAAACTCTGTTCAAAGATGGCACAGACAGGTTTCCACACCAAATACTCAAATAAGTACCAATTTCCTGTGTTTCTAGCATAGAGTTTGGCATTAAAAGCCTTAGATCTCTGGAAACAATTTACTAATGACATCAATGACATCAACAAAAACAAATCTGGTAATGTCTTGTTGCACTTGGTACCATACACACCCATAACAGAAAAAAATAGATTTATTTTTACTTTCATTTCAATTTAATGCCATCCCAACTAGCAACAGATTTATCTGTGCTTGTATGGTTTTCAGACAAAGCTGGTAAAAAGCACAATGTGATTCTGTGATAACTGCTGTTAAGATAATACAAAATCTCTACAGACGAAACAGAAGTGTGCTAGATTGGTTGTTTTTTCCTGAACTCTGACATTTTTTTCTGCCATTTCGGTTTCCCAGGGAAACCAAAGAGAGTTACATTTGGGCACTGTAAATGACTTATGCTGTAGCACCCAGGGCAAATTCCAAAGTATGAGAAAGAAAAAAATGTAGAAAATTATGTTATTGACTGACTGTGAATGTTCCACAGTAATAAATTGCTGGTCAGAATAACAGGCAGTCCAATGTATTTAGATATGCTTGCTCTGAATTGTGATGAAAAGTTGAAATCTCAATGCATTTTAGTGAAATTAAGTTTTCAAAACATTTGATTAGTAGACATCAAGATAACCTTGAAAGAATCTGCCTAGGTAGGATCAAATTATCACACTAGATACCAACTCAGGTGATGTTATCTGATGTAGTATAATAATTAAACATAACAATAATTAAAGAGCTAACATAACAGATCTTCAATTAAACATTTCAAAAGATGGAACAGTTGAAGTAATTTGTTTAACAGTTCTCCAGTTATAATGTATTTGAAATCTGCCGGTCCTCTAACACATTCTGATTTTGTTGAAACACATTCAGAGAAGATTGTTGTATTAAAAATTGTTTGACTGACTTTAGGAAAAATTGTTTAACAAGACATTACATTCAAGTTTTCGTGTATAGCAAGCCATATTCCCACAGAATATCTTCAAGTAGAACAGTGAGTATACTTGTTACTGTAGCATAGCATTAACATGAGGACCTAAGTTTTATTGCAGACTGACTATCCAGAGTCGTTTTCCTGGCTTCTCTGAAGATATGATCAGTTCACGTATGGTAAATTAAGAACATCAGTTCATCTGTGGAAAAGACAGTCCAGATAAAACATGTCAAACACAGACCATCACCTTGGAGCACACATATCCAGGCACGTGACGCATGGAGTTAACTTTCCTCAGAGTGTTTTGCATTTGTGGTTAAAACACAGTTGATAACACTTGGTTGCTGCTGGACAGTGCTGGCAAAGTGTCAAGACTCTCTGTCTCCCAAATCCGTCCCCAGTGAGTAGGCTGGCAGTGGGCAAGAAGCTGGGAGGGGACGTAGCCAGGACAGCTGTCCCCAGCTGATGAAGGGGATATTCCATACCATACGACATTGTGCTCAGCAGTAAAGGTTCAAGGAAAGATGGAGAAGAGGGAGATTTTTGGGTTTATGGCATTTGTCTTGCCAGGCGACCATGAACTATCATTATCTCAATCCACAAGTCTTCTCGCCTTCCTTCTATTTTCTTCGAATCCTACAGGAGAGGGGGGTGAACAAGAGGCTGGGTGGGTGTTTGGCTGTTGACCAGGATCAACCAGTTTTTCATTTCAGGGTGTGTAAAAACAATAGCTGGACATACTGTTTCTTGCTGTTACAGATTAAGGTAACCTACCAGCTCCCCCTCTTCCTATGTGACTCTGTGTCTCAGGTGCAATTTGGACATCTTATTTTGACCCACCAGTCTGTTGTACCTTTTTACTGAGAAGTTTGAAGGGAGAAATATTTTTTTTATTATTATCAAGCCACTTCATACAGTTGGAAAGAAAACAAGGGCAAAAAAGCTAATATTTTCTAACACAGCTCAACAAATGCGAAACCACAGCACTCTCACACGTACCTCCATCCCTGACACGTAGAATCACAGAATGTTGGACAGGACAGGAGGCTGAGGAGCCACTGATGAGAAGCAGCTCCTTCAGGGCTTGCTGAAGAGCATGGTCCCACCATGGGTCACTGGGCAGGGCAACCAGCTTTACCGGTACACGTGTCGCAAGAGAAAGCGTGGACAGAGCTGCCTGTTCCCTGGAGCTGGGAGATAGGAAGCCCTAGCCCAGGGCAGCGCAGGGTGGGAAGCAGAGGTGTGAGCTGCACACCAAGTGCTCCCACCTAAAGGCAGGCGGCATTTGCACCACAGGCAGAGTTTGCTTTTCCTAGCTCTGAACAGATATGGGCATACATTTGTGCTCTACCTGAAGTCACTGGATGCAGCAGAGAATTCCTGTCACTCAGTGCAGAGATGATCTATTATTGCTGAGGTCCTCTTTGCAAAAAAATCCTCCATTATCATTACAGACAAAATGAGATGGCTCTTTAAACATTATTTTCCCATTTGTGTTTGACAAACCTTAGCAGTTTAAATACTGATAGGAACTTTTTGTCATGCTTTCTGTTAAAAATGAAGCACTAAGAAGGTTCAGTCCTTTTCACAGGAGCATTGCATGCATAGAAAAGGGTTATGAGTTGATTTCTTACTTTAATTTTCGTTCTTCTATCTATCTTTTTTTTTTTTAGGCTGACAATCATTTTGATGCTAAAAGCAAACTAGGAGGTCTTCTCAGTTATCTTGTATAAAATAAAGATGAACTGGACAAAAGAGCTCTAAATAGCAATTTCATGCTGTGATAAAAGATGGGAAATTATCATCTGTATCTCATGGAACAGATCTTAATCATTGCTAAGTGGAATAACAGAAAAAAAGTAAAGTTGACAATATGTCCCCATGGATCTTTATAGTCATATTAAGACTCGTAAAGCCTGACATCTAAGTACAATCAGGAACATTAATGGCCAATTGATTTCTGATCCTTAATTTTAACAAGAAATTTGTAAAGTAGTAAAATACAATAGAAAATTCAGGCCCTATGTAGAGTATGAATCTGCTCCATTCCAGGCTGGATTCAAGTAGCCAAACCAGTTAGAGGAACTGTGAGTAATTTACACATTAGTGCCCAGGGCAGGTCCCTTCAAGAAGAAAGTCATGGGAGTAGTTTAGGCTGTCAGGTGCGATTTGCATAGTTAGATGGATGCTAAAAGCCTGGTTCCATTGAGACTCAGTGTTTCAATGAGACTTGAATTCCCGAAATTGAAATTGGGTGCCCAAAGTGTTGACATGTTTTGGAAAATCTCCTGAGGTCTCTTCACCTTCCGTTGCCTGATGCTCTTAAGGACATGGCACAAAGTCATCTGACATTCTTGGAAACATTAGCTACTTCTTATATGTGCCCAGGTTGACACATCACCACAAGATGACAGGTTTTCCCAAAATATTCTGAAATAGGTAAAAAGATATGTAGTTAGAAACCATATATGTCACTCTTTCCCAGAAATCTGTTTTCCTCTGGTTATAAACCTTAAACCAATAATCTTCAGATTCTCTCTAAATAATTTTGAACTCCAGAAGAACATCCCTTTTCCACAGCTGCGTCTCTACTCCAGGGTTTTGTAATGTGGACCTGTAACGAGCAGACTAGAATTCCTGCAGCTCAACAGATTTAGATTTCCAAATTCCAACTCAAAGGACATCTGAGGTTTTGCAGTTAAAACTGTGGCTCCATCAGGTTCATCATTTCTTTTAAAATATGGGTTTAGATATTTCACTGCAAGTAGTCTCTCTACAAGAGCAATGTTGAGTGTTTCTTCATCTTTTCTGTTAAATCAGTGCTAAGGAACAGAAAATAGTTAAAGATATGTTACGTAGAAACAGAAAATATGAGATGTGACACAGCCCTACAGCCTTGCACAGAGTGGGATAAAACAGGTTCAAGGTCGTCTTTCCTGGCCAGATTATATATTTGACACTAAAGAAGACAAAATGCATGCACCAGCTGGGAGTAAGTACAGAACCAGGGCTTCAAGTTTGGAGGTGAGTGCACCAGGCAGCACATCACACGGCCCCTCATTGCTGGTATAGTCTAACCTAACTCTGTTTCTTAGCTGTTTGGTAGCACATATTCAGCAAGAAGAGAGGAAAACACCCCTCTCATATCAGCAGTTTTAGGCACTCTCAAGAGGGAATGACCCAACCTGGGAAGAGAGTTGAGCCCCTATTTTCCACCTGCTGCACAAGCTGTAGGTATCTCCAGACCATCCGACTGGTGCCTTCTCAGCAGTTCCAGCAGCAAACATCTTCTTCCCCACAGTGCCCACTGGTTGTTCTGGTTTCCATTTCAGAGCAGCTAGCTCTTCTGAGGCACTGGGCCTTTTATCCCACACCATTTACTCTCTCTGCAATTTGGGTTCTTGCTGTTTAAAGAATATTTCTGATTGAAACAGTAACCGACACCTCTCAAAACCTGGATGCAGGCAAGGCCCTTACTCTGTGTCACATATAATTGCCTTGGAGACAAGGACGGGTATAATAATTCACATAAGACATGGAAATTAAAAATAAGCACTTCTGTTTCCATCTCTAAGTGTGTGAAGCAAAGAGCTGGAAAGTTCAGACTTTCATTCTGCTCTGTGATAAACCAAACTGGAAATTGTCCCAATCTCAATACAAAGAGTGCATCGCACCCTAAAAACATGGAAGAGTAAAGGCTTAGTGACATCAACCATTGCTTTTACTTTACTGACCAGGTAAAACGCATAGGAAGACTTTGTAAATGCAAGTACAGTTGAGGAAAAAAAATTAAGAATAGGTTCCTCCTGTAACTTATCTGCCAAAATCCACATTCAGGATTTTATCCTTTCCCACTGCAATTAAGGATCTCACTAGCATATAAGACTGTCAATTTACTTAATGCTCAGCTATCAGTGGCACAGAATTTATTACAGAAACACAGATATCTGTGCTCAGGACCTGGCAGGAAAAATACAGTTCGGTCCTGTTTTAAAATAAAGAATTATCTGTAAGCCCCTACACAGCTCTGTTCCTGAGGAGAAAAGCAGTGTTCAAACTCTCGAGAGCAAAAGACCCTCAAATAACATTGATTCTGCCACTGTCAATTTAGGTTAAAAAAATAATCCTCGTGTATTTGGTATGGCGATGATGCATGCAGGGGCCAGGGCTGACTGTCCCTCCTGCCCCTCCAGATTCTCAAAGCCCAAGTTGAGGAAAGGAAGGGAAGGAAAAGGTCATTAGTGCTTGCAAGCACAGCACTGTCTCCTTCCACACTCCTCAGAAGCAAAGCTGATGGGATTTCAGCCTTTCCATCCGCTACAGGAAGGAGACAAATGGACCACAGAAGTTAGAACTGGGAAAGACCACTAAGTTATCCTGTCCATTTCCCTGCAAGCACAAGTTTGTTCCCCCTGGTGCGTTCCTGAGTCCTTTTTCCAGACTAGATTTAAATGAATCAATTAGTGATGGGACTTTCAACACTACCTTGGGAAACCTTTCTAGTCTAACAGATCTTGTAGCTAATAATTCTCACCAGTTATTCAGCCTGACTTTCATTTTCTGTGATTTCATCCCAGGTCCTCAGTTGTACTGCTCTAAATTTAGTACTCACCTCTCTTCTCGGGGTTTGTACCCTTCATGTACTCGGAGGCACTTCTACCACTTTCATAGATGTCACTTACCAAAGGTTTACATATTTAGTTTTTGTACTTTTTCCTGCTGGGTCACTCTCCTCTCCAGCCCTCAACAGCTTCCCCCCTATTTTCTGATTCACTTCCACTGTGGCAACTCTTCTCCATTCTTTTCTGGACTAGGAAATCCTCTCTGTGAATGAGACCTACTGGTAAGGCCTGCATAGAAGGCAAGAGTCCTTTTTCAGGCATCCGATGAAGTGATCAAGCAGTTCAAAACTGGCTTGTGTCAGAAAGGGATTTTTCTTCCAGAGGAACTGGATTTGAAATTTATTCACAAAGAAACACCCCATGGTACTGGGAGAAGTTTGCACTGTCTGGCTGTGAAAGGAAAGCCACGTCTGCTCTCAGACAATACCCTGCACAGAGGGACCGGAGATCAGGGTAGAGAGGACTGCACTGCTGCCCCTGCTCATTCTCTGACAAACATGAAGAGCACTGCAGAGAATAGCCTTCCCGAGGCAGCGTGGTCAGAGGCAGGGTTACCCAACACACTAACAAAGGAAGAAAACACAAGGCTTTCAGAAGCTCCCTCTACGCCCTCTCTTCCCACAGAAATACAATATGTTACTTTCACATAACCCACAGTTTGACGTCAGGGAAAGAAATCCCTGCGCAACTCCAGCATTTCAAAGTCTACATTCCATTTATACTCCTAAAAATCTTTAACCTCACCGTTAGCAATTTCTTTATTCCTAATACATACTAGCTGTGTATTTGTCTTTCAGACTTCTGCTATTACATTTCATCAGCCTGTAACACACTTCTTCCTTCCCGTTTTTTTGGTCAGCCACTTCAAATTAGCTGCTCCTGTCCACCTCAGGGCCACTCCTCAGGACACCCGGTTGTGAGTTATGGGATACACCCATGGTGCTCACTGAAGCCCTAGGCTCCAGTTTGTTACTCAAATGATCACAATAACCACCACTGGTACAGCAGCAACTCAGGGTAAAAATATGAGCTGCAGCACAGTCTTTAAGGCTGGCAGTTAAATGCAGGTTGTTAACAGCTACATGCATACTGTTAATCATGCCTGCTGTACACACTTCTCTTACGGCTACATCCTGTTTTTTTGGAGCATCATGAGCCTGTTTTTGTTCTCCATGCAGAGCTGGGGACAGCAGAGCTCCCCATGACAGGAGTGCATATTCTGCAGTGAAACTGGAGGGCGAGGTACGCATTAAGCATTAACAAACAGGGACAATGGTTTCAACTCCTTTCCAGAGAAACTGTCCTTTTCCTGCTTTTTTCACGGAGGAGAGAAGATGGGGAGAAGAGCACTTCACCTCTTTTGAGAAGTATTTTGCGTGGGACATTGCCCACTCCTGGGGTGGCGAACACAGCCCTCAGCCTAGCAGCGCAGCCCCCGGCAGAGCTCTGCAGAGGCCCAGGGACCTGCCTTGGGGCAGCCGGGTGCGGGACTGTGCCCACAGCATGTCCTGCAGGCAGCTTTTCCAGCATCCATGCCTTTTCATGTCTTGACTATCTTTTCTTATGAAATTAAAGCCATTCTAAGGATGTGGTATTGCTGCCAGTAATGAAGATAACAGAAAATAGTGCGGGAGCTGTCACTGCTATGTAGCATCAAGAAATTTTCCTTCCCTAAACAAACCTGAAATGGAAACCTGAACTTATTCAGCTACGAGTAGAGGGCATTTAAAAAAAAAAAAGTTCCTCTGTGATCAGAGCTCTATTAAGCTGCCTGGAAAATTATTCCAAATACACTTTTTTGTAGATAACAATAGACAATCCTTTTGACTGATTTGTTAAAAAAGGTAAGGAAGGAGCATAAAATTATTGCTTATCAGAGAGAGAGGCAGCACCATTTAAAATAACATGAAATTGTACCCCATGAATTATTCACAAGGGCTGATGTTACACTATCATTATTTCTGGCTTTCCTTTTTACTGCATAGGATTTTGTCAGTTGTCCCCATATGAATAAAAGAGGTGGGGTTTTTTTAATTAATCAAACCTGAATTTTCTGGTTATTTTTTCTAATTTAAAATGAATATGTTCCAAGCAGTGAGTTGTCTTCATGGTGTCATGTTGAAAAAGAAGATCGATTTCATTACCGCCAGCAGGGTCTAAAACATGCAGCGAAATAGACGCTTGCGTACTGACTGGTGTTTCTCTATGTGTTGCGCCAGGTGCTGAGAAGCCGAAGTGTGATCCCAGTTGCATGCTGGCATTAGCAGTTGCACACTCCATCCTGTTCAATGTGAATCAAGCTCACTGAATTTCAGAGAAGTTCTCCAACATACAGCCAGTGTGATTCAGTTTTCTGGTTGCACATAATAGTCAACACCTTTTGCAATTACCTAGAGATTTTGATTTTCCTTTTCCAACACGTAAATGTATGCAGGGCTACAAATTCTGTATTAGGGAAGGTCTTAATGGTCATAGCACAGTAGAAGTGAAAGTAACTTTATTAAAGTCAGTAGAAACATTGATGAGACTAGCCAAAACTCTCTGGTTTTATTGGTAGAGCTGTGTCTCAAAGCAGATGGGTGTAGACAGTTTGCATTTATGGCCGTGACTGACTTCAAAGCACAGCTCATAACTCTAGTCCATAAGATGTCAGCCAGTTCTCCGTATCCAACTTCTTTGCTGAGCAAACCTTCGCATTTTTTCTTGCTTACTGTCTCTTCTGTCAGCATCTTTCTGAATGATTTCTATTGCAAGCTTTGTGGCTGCAAGACTGACGTTTTGGGAGATCACGTAGTGAAGACAGCATTGTTTGCTTTATGTGTGTAATAGCCCAGCTCAAAGCAACATGACCATCCATGAATATATTAACATTATTACAAACAATTATCCTTAATTCTTGTGGGGGTAACAACTGAAAAGATTACCTCAGAAAGTTTGTACGTCAGGAAAAAAATTTAAAAGGCACTGGATTTGCTTTGTGTGCCGTCTTACGATTTGGGGAGTTTTGATTTTCACGAGGCATTTGGTTACTTACAATGAGAGAAATCTTCCCTCAGGCAGTTGCCTATGGTGTAGAAAGCTGTAATTCTGCTGGCTGTCTACAGGTTTTCAGGGTTCATGAAGAGAAGCTGGCAATATTGAGGTGTGATTCAGACTATCCCAAAGTGAATATCTAAAATAGGCCAGATGAATCACCTCCCAGGAAAGTTCCTCTCCTTTGACTATAAAGAGAGTCTGCAGCAATTAGCTCAGCTACAGACATCTAAACTAGTTATCCAGAGTAGCTGAAATGAATCCCACCGCTGGTGTCAGCAAACTGACAAAACCCATAGTAAAACCCATTTTCTTTTCAATGGCTCAGCTATGACGTGAAAGTCTGGACTATCACTGACAAGCAAAAAATGAACATTAGGGGGGTCGACGTACCCCCTGCCTGGCTGTGAGAGGAGACCCTGCCTGCTAGACTCCGAGGGGAGCTCAGACTCTCAGTAAGGCACCAGAAAGACTCATTACCTTGCCAGTTCATTAGACTGAATCTGTGATCAAAGACGGTGTGTCATTTATGGGTACATTTTTGTTCTATAATGCAACTAATTAATTGGCAGAATTTTTGAAAATAAAATGTGGCGAATTCCCTTCCCATGCTCGCAGCTGTCCCCGTCAACACCGCATTAGCCAGGACCCAGCTGGTATGTTGACACAGCTCCCCAGTTTCCTTTCCCCTGCTCCATTTCCTTTTCAAATTGAAAGATATTAGGAGTCTTTAGGCAAATAATAGAAACTTAATGCAGGTGCCTGTTATAAATCGTTCACTAGTTACTTTTAACCTAATGGGTCCTCAAACATTACTTCACAGAAGTCGACAAGTGAAAGAAATGCCTGATGAACTCCAACAATCAGTGGGTCAGGAGTTAAGGTCGTAATAATGTCGCCCATTTCTTCTTGCTTGTCAAATTACCTGAACACACATCCCTGGGTCTTTCATCTGAGATTGGGCCCTCTCAGTAAGGACATGGGTCTTTCCAAGAGCAGTCCTTGTCTAGGATCATACCCCTAAGCAGGGAAGGTGGCATATGGCTGGTGGTGCCAGGTTGGGGCTCGTTTACGGTTTTGCCAGACCCAGTGCTATAGCTTTCCTAGGCAAAACATGATGATGTGCTTGGTCTAGATCTGCCACCTGTCTGAGGTTAAATTAATCAATGTTTAGGAGGTAGCTTGACATTCATAAATAGAAATCACTTGAGAAACTTGAAGTATTCTGCAGGCAAAATAAAATAGGAAGTAAACATTAATAACAAGAGTTAGTAATGACTGTTTTTTATGCAAAATAGACCAAAGTACAGAAGTGTCTATTAATTCTGAGTCACTGCAGCAAGTATCTAGGCTCAGGAGTTGAAAATGTTGCCTAAAATGCCAGTGTGATCAGTCAATGTTAAAATTTGCCTTCATCATCTAGGCGTCACATGTCTTATTCTCAGGGACAAATCCCTCCTATGTTCACTGGAAATAATATCAAGCATTCCACAGGGAATAAGCCTCCAATTCTATGTATGTACAAAACAAGGCATGCAAGAGGACAATCTGTTAGCATATATGCTCCTGAACACACCAGGCAACTGTCAGGTTGTTGGAAGTGTTTCTCATCATGCTGGGTGCCCTCACATGCAGCACTGAACGGTGCTACATTGGTCACAGATCACTTTCCCCATTTGGATCCCCAGTGAGGTGTAAATATTTCAGAGCTAATGCATAAGTCATGTACACCTGTGTTTCTGAGTGCCGTAGTAGTGAGACATAACTCTTGGGTATTTCTGAGCATGGAGGAACATGTATTGTTTTCTGTCATTGCAAATGGAAAATACACGGAGATTTTTAATATTTAACACTCAGATCAGTTCTGCAAATTCTTGGAAATCATTGTCTCCAGCCCCCAGTAACATCTAATATATACTTACAAATATCTGAAGGGTGGGTGTCAGGAGGATGGGGCCAAACTCTTTTCAGTAGTGCCCAGCGACAGGACAAGGGGCAATGGGCACAAACTGAAGCATAGGAAGTTCCG
>Ga0065711_1042677_pt1 | contig 15220 bp, 27 predicted proteins | sample Hoacrofraction12_FD_59098 | JGI IMG/M metagenome (GOLD analysis project Ga0065711, IMG submission 59098) | Hoatzin crop microbial communities from Cojedes, Venezuela - Epithelial fraction 12 v2 (version 2) | ecosystem: Host-associated > Birds > Digestive system > Esophagus > Crop | place... | reverse complement strand
CGGGTCTTGAATATCTCCAGAGAAGGAGAATCCACAACCTCCCTGGGCAGCCTGTTCCAGTGCTCCGTCACCCTCAGAGGGAAGAAGTTCTTCCTCAGGTTCAGATGGAACTTCCTCTGCTTCAGTTTGTGCCTGTTGCCCTTTGTCCTGTCGCTGGGCACCACTGGAAAGAGTCTGGCCCCATCCTCCTGACCCCCACCCTGCAGATATTTAGGGGCATTTCTGAGGTCTCCTCTCAGCCTTCTCTTCTCCAGGCTGAACAAGCCCAGCTCCCTCAGCCTCTCCTCGTAGGAGAGATGCTCCAGTCCCCTCCTCATCCTTGCAGCCCTCTGTTGGACTCTCTCCAGTAGCTCCTCATCTTTCTTGAACTGGGGAGCCCAGAACTGGACACAGCACTGCAGATGGGGCCTTCCCAGGGCAGAGTAGAGAGGGAGGAGAACCTCCCTCGCCCTGCTGCCCACACTCCTCGTGATGCACCCCAGGATCCCATTGGCCTTCTTGGCAGCCAGGGCACGCTGCTGGCTCATGGTCAACCTGTCGTCCACCAGGACACCCAGGTCCCTCTCCACAGAGCTGCTCTCCAGCAGGTCCGCCCCAGCCTGTACTGGTGGCTGGGGTTGTTCCTGCCCAGGTGCAGGACCCTGCCCTTGCCCTTGTTGAATTTCATCAGGTTCCTCTCTGCCCAACTCTTCAGCCTGTCCAGGGCTTGCTGGATGGCAGCACAGCCTTCTGGTGTATCCACCGCTCCTCCCAGTTGTGAAGCCTTGGACCAGGCTGCCCAAATCAGTGGTGGAGTCCCCATCCCTGGAGGGGTTCGTAAAACATGTAGATGTGGCACTTTGGGACATGGTTTAGCAGGCATGGTGGGGTTGGGTTGACACTTGGACTTGATGATCTTGGAGGTCTTTATCAACCTTAATGATTCTGTGATTCTAGGGAACGTGAAGGTGCAGCTGAGGCGTCAGGAAGCAGCACATGGGTTTGATTTTGGGTTAAGTGTAGCCGTTTTGAAAAGCAAACCTGAATGCAGGGCAGCCAGCACTCCCTGCACGTGTCCCCGTCCCTGTCTGGTGGCACCTGCTTCCCAAACTGACCCACACTGACCCAGACTTCCAAAATCCTGTCCTCCAGCCAGCGATACAAACACCCTTGGTAAAATCCTGCTGGCGGGGAAGGCCTGGGGCACGTGGTTGGCTCCTGGATCTGGCCGAGCTGCTGCCACTGGCGCAGGGACCTTGTGACAGGTGGTGGGCAGGAGCTGCAGATCCCGAGGAGCCTCGGGCAGGTTTGCAGACCTACGGTCTCGCCCTGGCTTTGAAGCTCATTCCAACCATCCAGATCTTGAGGCCACCTGGCCCCTCTTTTTTCTCAGTGCATGGCTTGGTGACAACAGCATCCAGTTTGTGGACCGCTGGCACCAAAGAGACCTGGAGTCCAATGGAGGCCACCAAGAGGAACAGGAGGATGTGTCCCATGACAGGATGCTGAGGGAGATGGGCTGGCTTGGCCTGGAGATGAGATGACTTCGGAGCGGGGGGACCTAACAGGGCCCCTCCTGTCCCTACAAGGAGGTTGAGAAAATGGAGCCAACTGTTCACCACAGAATGTGATGGGAGAGGCAATGTCATCAGCTGAAACAAGAGCGAGCCAGACTGGATGTAGGAGAATGCTTTTGCACCAGGAGGACAGTCCAACCTTGGAGGACTCCAAGACCCAACGTGGAGGGACCTGGTCTGCCCCCAAAGCTGACCTTGCTTTGTCCAGGAGGTTGGATAGAGACCTCCTGGGGTCCCTTCCCACCTCAACTACCCCATGATCTTGCCTCAGTGAGGACCCTTGGCAACCACTAGCCAGGACCAGCTCACCAACATCACCGGCTCCACACTACGAAGCCGTACCGGATCCCCAACCACGACACCATGCGACCAGAAAGACGACCTGGTTTTAACGGGGAAAATCCATGGACAGAAGATGACTGCTAAAGTACTGACCGAGACGACGTCTGGGAGCCCGGCCCGGGAACCCGGAGCATCCTCGATGAGCGCGGGCGGGAGCTCAGGGGCATCGTAGTTAAGCGCACAACAAAGACGCTGCTGTAACCTGGGGAACAAAGGCGCTGCTGTAACCTGCGGAACAAAGACACCACTGTAACGAGCTGACCTCCGAAGACAGCAGAAGTCAGCAACGGCTGCTCCAGGAGCTGCTGCCCTGCGCCCGCTCATGGGTCTGCACTGAAGACGTAAAAATAACTCCCTTTCTACCCAAAAATGAGCCCCTCTCCTGCTCTCTCCGAGCATTATCTCCATGTGAACGTTGATGTGCGATCCCTCGGACCTTGTTGGGGACGCCTGGCTCCGTGACGCCCATCGTCTTTGAAGTGAGACTTTATCCATCATCAACTGGTCCCACTCCTGGGAGCAGTTTGATGAATGGCACAGGTAATAATTTGAATGATATATTTTGAATTTTATCTATATATATCTGTGTAATCAATCATAAACATGGATATGTTTATACGCTTGCTTTTCTGCTAGGATTTTTGTAGTAATTTGTAATACACCCTTGCTTTACTAATCGTAATCACCCTTGACTTAGTGATCTGTAATAAAGAAATTCAGGGAAACCAAGTGCCGTGTCCTTGTGTACTCCGGGGTCCTGCGACCCCACCGTTGCCACCGTGACAGTGACTATGACACCTCCTCGCGCCAAGTCGGGTGCGGGGGCACGCGTCCTCCCCAGCCGCCCACAGCAGGACCCGAGTGCCGAGGAAGGCGTTATCGGATCCTCCCTAATTTGGCCGCTCTTTTCTTGACTTCGCCAAATAAAGCGGACGTTTGGGCTCCTGGGAGCCGTTCCTGGCTAATCTGTTTGTCGCTGCTGGCTCCACGGGGACAGCAGATGTGGCCTTGGTGAGAAGGTCCACGGCTGCCCCCGGAGCATTCTACAGGGGGCTACAGATGCCCTCAGGGGCTGAGGCTTCTCGGTGTCCACTCACCATGAAGATCCTCCCGGTCTTCGCCACCCTAGTGGCAGCGGCCTGCAGTGAGCAGCTTTTTGTGGGGTGAGTCCTGCCGAAAGCAGGGGGTGGTGGGGTACCCTGGCTGGGGATGGGGGGGGTGAGAGATCAGCCCCGTTCGCTCTCCTTTGGGGGTAATGAGGACACCCCAAAGGAGGGAAATCTGTCAGCTTTTGCCGTGCGGACAATGGGAAAGATGCGGCTTCACTCCAGCTTTGGAGGGAGGTTTCGAGCATGCAACTGGTAGAAATTAGGGGATGCTAAATCCCGAGAGCACAAGTTCTGCCAGTGGAAGGAGGGCCTATTGTCCTTCTGCCAGTACCTGAAGGGGCCTACAGGAAGGATGCAGAGGGGCTTTTCACAAGGGTGTGTAGTGATAGGACAAGGGCGAACGGCTGTAAACTAAAAGAGGGCAGATTTAGATTAGATGTTAGGAAGAAATTCTTCCCCATGAGGGTGGTGAAACACTGGCCCAGGTTGCCCAGAGAAGCTGTGGCTGCCCCCTCCCTGGAATTGTTCAAGGCCAGGCTGGATGGAGCTCTGAGCAACCTGGTCTGGTGGAAGATGTCCTTGCCCGTGGCAGGGGGGTTGGAACCAGATGACCTTTAAGGTCCCTTCCAACACAAATCATTCTATGATTCTATGATTCTATGATTCTATGACTCAAGATGGGGAAACCTCGCTGCCAGGGAAGGAGAGTGTTTCCTTCTCCGCTGGGGGCTGCACCCATCCCTGAGGGAGCCCACCCAGGCAGGAGTGGAGGCTGTTACACCTGACATGTAGATAGACACAGACAGAACATATCGATACGTTAGACATCTCCTAACATCTTTTGGGAGCCCTCATGATCAAAGGAAGGATGGAGACCACCTTGAGCTCCCTGGCACTTGCTTTTCCCCATCGTGGCTCTCCTGAACCTGCATTTTTTGCTCTCAACACCAAACCTCCAACAACTGACGCACTTTCCAACCCGCTGAGCTGGTGCAGACCTTTCACAGCCTCCACCCAGCCCGTAATGGGGCTGCATCAGTGCCAGTGGCTCAGCTCCTTTCCTCCCATCTGTGATCCTTCCTGCGCACACTGATGGCTCTGCCTCCCTGCAGGGACCAGGTCCTCCGCATCACGGCGAGCGACGAGGAGCAGCTCACCCTGCTCAGGGTGCTGGGCGAGCAGGCAGAGCTGCAGGTGAGCTGCGAGGGGGCCCTGAGCATCCCCCGGTGTAAAACAGAGGTTCCCGGTGACATCCAGGCCTCCTTCCTTTTGACCTCACATCCAATTTTCCGTTCCATTTTGGATATGTATAATTTATAGCTACATAAATATAATATTTAGCTTAGGGCACCTTGAGCCCTCCTGTTTCAGGTGGAGCGGGAACACCCCGGCCACTGCAGCATCATCGTACCCAGGCTGAGTAAGCAGGTCTAAAATGTCACTGCATGGGTTTTTTTGGCTTGAATTGTGACACAACTCTGCTCCTGCTGCGTTTTCCCTGGTTGCTTCGGTGGGGGGTGAATCTCGATGAACGCTTTAAGCAGCAGGACGGAGATGGGTGGTAGGGAACAGCATCTGCTCTACAAAGCTGATGTAAGAGTTCCCTCGATTGCACTAAAGAGCAAAACTGGCACGCAGTGACCTTGGTGTCTCGCCATGTCAGCTCAGATCACAAATACTCACCGTCCAAAGGGGCGTTTGCAGCCAACAAACAACTTGGGCTGAAAAACGTTTCTGTAGGAGATCCACTGAGTGAGGCAAAGGGACCCGGACCCATCCATGCGTGTCCCAAAACTTGCCCAAAGACCTTTTTAAATCCTCCAGTGCAAACTCTTCTGAGATCCCTTTTTTGTGCCGGGGAGCTCAGCGGATGAGCACCAGCACGGGATGGGGCTGAGCTCTCTCGTCTCTTCCACACCAGGTTGACTTTTGGCGTCACCCCAGCAGCCCCGGCCGCCCAGCCGACCTCCGCGTGCCCTTCCCCAGTCTCCAAGCAGTCAAAATCTTCCTGGAGTCCAACGGCATTTCCTACAGCATCATGATCGTGGACGTGCAGGTAAGGGCTGTCGCGGGGAGCAGGACGAGCTCCTGCAGTTCAGTCCCAAGAGAAGGTCCAAAAAGTTGGAAACCATGAGGAAATGGAAGAAAAACTCAACCCCTTGCTTCACCCAGCCTGTCTGATGAGGGTTTTTTTCCCCCTCTCCTAAACAGGAATTATTGGATGAGGAAAAGAAAACCATGATGGAGTCCAGAAGGACAGAGAGAAGCATCAGCACATTCGATTTTGCCTCCTACCACACACTAGATGAGGTACTTTGCTCTGCAGAACATTCGCTTCATATTCCTGGGGTCACTTTCAGCTCATGCCATGGTTTGGTTGCATCCATGTGGTGATGTTTGTGGTGGCAGTGGGACCCCCCGCGATGCGTCTCTTTTCCTCGGGTGGAAGTTTTAGCTGAGCCAGGAGACCGGGCATAGACTCACAGAACGGTTTGGGTTGGAAGGGACCTCACAGACCATCTGGTTCCAACCCCCTGCCAGGGGCAGGGACCCCTTCCACCAGCCCAGGGCGCTCAGAGCCCTGTCTAGCCTGGCCTTGGACACTGCCAGGGAGGGGACAGACACAGCTTCTCTGGGCAACCTGGGCCAGGGCCTCACCACCTTCACAGGGAAGAATTTCTTCCTTGCTTCTAATCTAAATCTCCCCTCTTCTAGTTTGAAGCCATCATCGCTTGTCCTGTCACCACATGCCCTTGTGAGAAGTCCCTCTGCAGTACCTGAAGTATCCCTTCAGGTACTGGAAGGCTGCATCCCTCCACGTGAGGTGTGTCCTCTCCTGGCACCTCCCCACCTCACTGGAAGACCTCTTCATTTTGGGGGTCAAACCCTGTGCTTGGAGCCCAGTGGGTGGCTGATGGAGGATGTGATGGTGTTGGGGGATCTCAGAACTTTTTTACCCCCACCATTCATCTGCTTTTGTGAAAACCTTTGCGATGTGCACCTCCCTGCTCGCACAGAGGTCCAAGCACCTGGTCTGCTCTGGGGAAGAACCCAGTCTTCTCCAGTGAAGTTCTGCACGTTGCATCTGATGCCAGATATCGAAAAAGACAGCAGGAAAGCCTCATGACCCAACAACTCCTCCTTTCAGATCTATGACTGGATGGACATGCTGGTGGATGATCATCCCAGCCTTGTTAGCAAGATCCAGATCGGGCAGAGCTACGAGAACAGATCCCTGTACCTGCTGAAGGTGGGTACTGGGGGCACCCTCGCCTTGCCCAGCCCTGGGAGGGCACAGGGCTGAAATCCACCCCCCCTCCATCCAGTTCAGCACTGGGGGATCGAATCGGCCGGCCATCTGGCTGGACACCGGCATCCACTCACGGGAATGGATCACCCATGCCACCGGCGTCTGGACGGCCAACAAGGTAATGACGTGCCCTGGGACACGGGACCCCAATTCTTACCCCAACCCCTTTTTTAACACCTCTCTGGTACGCCACTCTGTCGTGTCCCTTGTCCCCGAGGGGCTCCGAGGCAGCTTCCGCTCCCCTCCCCATGCAGATCGCTGAGGAGTATGGCCAGGACCCCTCTGTCACCGCCATCCTGGACAGCATGGACATCTTCTTTGAGATTGTCACCAACCCCGATGGCTTCGCCTTCACCCACAGCTCCGTGAGTGCAGGGACACTATGAGAGGAACTTGTCCCGGCGCTTGTCTCCAGAGCCCTGGCTGGCCGTGGTGTTTGGGTGGGGAGGGTTGTCCCTATGTGGGATGGTGAGTGGGTGGAGGTGGTTTCCTCCCATCCCCAGAGATGCTTGGGAAGGAGGGCGTCATCTGTCCCCCAAGGGGGTGATTCACATCCCTGTGAGGGTCTCACCCCCATCTGCTCCTAGAACCGCATGTGGCGCAAGACGAGGTCCATCAACGCTGGCTCCCGCTGCATCGGTGTGGACCCCAACCGAAACTGGGATGCCGGTTTTGGAGGTAAGAGCCGGGCCACCAGGTCCCCACACCGGGCATCACTCATGCCTCAGAGCATCAAAGCTTCCTGCTAGAGGAGAAAGACCTCATGGCTAGAAACCCTTCCCCGGGGCAGCCTCTCTGCATGGTGCCTCTTCCACCGTGCCCCAGGCTCTGGATCCAGCAGCAACCCCTGCTCCGAGACCTACCACGGCCCCTACGCCCACTCCGAGAGAGAAGTGAAAGCCATCGTGGACTTCATCCGCGGCCATGGGAGCGTGAAATCCGTCATCTCCATCCACAGCTACTCCCAGATGCTGCTTTTCCCCTATGGCTACAAGACAGCGCCTGCACCCCACCACCAGGAACTGGTGAGATGGCCCCAAAACGTAGATGTGGGGCTTCGAGTGCCAGCCTTGCTGGAAGAGTCAGGTTGGATCATCCCAGGACCCCCCTGCTCCTCTTCTTAGATGCAACCTTCATGTTGAAGACCATCACCTGGTTCTTAGAGGGAAGGCAATCGCAAGATGTACCTCCCATCAAAAATTAAGGGTGTTTTGGGGAAAAGCTAGAGAAGAAGGGGCGGGAAACGATGTTGGGCTCTTGACCCTGCTACCTTAAGGTCTCGGTCTACCAGGTCTCACCACTTTTGGGCTCTCCCTTGCAGAATGAACTGGCTAAAAAGGCTGTAAGCGACTTGGCCGTCGTGTATGGGACGAAATATACTTATGGAAGCATCGCGGACACCATCTGTAAGTGTCCCTTCCTCATCCTGCGGTGTTGCGTCCACCATGAACGCTCAGCGTTGGGGTCACGTCTCCTCTCCCCACAGACATGGCAGATGGCACCACCGTCGACTGGGCCTACGACAACGGGGTGAAATATTCCTTCACCTTCGAGCTGAGGGACACGGGACGCTACGGCTTCCTCCTGCCCAGCACCCAGATCATCCCCACCGCTACCGAGACCTGGCCGGCGCTGTTGGACATCATGGTCCATGTCCTGGAGCATCCATATTGAACCCGGCACCTCCTGTGGCATCCCCTTCTCTCAATAAATAATCCTGGAGTATCTTGATGGTTTAAGGCTGGCACCTTCATTTTTTTCACGCTAGACTTTGAGAAAATGGTGAAAAGGGATCCCGAGCCCTGCAGGTGTTTTGTTCCTCCTTGGTGCATTGGTCCTACGAGTCCCTATGCTTTGGGGCTGGCAGCCTGGAAAGACGTGGGAGGACATGGGTGGTTTTTGGGCAACCAAACGCAGAATCACACAGAATGTTTGGGGTTGGAAGGGCCCTCTGTGGGTCATCTGGTCCAACCCTCCTGCCGAAGCAGGGTCACCCAGAGCAGGCTGCACAGGGCCTTGTCCAGGCAGGTCTTGAATATCTCCAGAGAAGGAGACTCCACAGCCCCTCTGGGCAGCCTGGACCAGGGCTCCGTCACCCTCAGAGAGAAGAAGTTCTTCCTCGTGTTCAGCTGGAGCTTCCTGTGCTTCAGTTTGTGTCCATTGCCCCTTGTCCTGTTGCCAAATTTGTAGGGCTTGGGGCAGCATTGCTCCATTGTCCCTTCCCCAGGGGCTGCGAGGTGGGACACCGGGCACCTTCAGGGCCACCGCTGGGTGCAAAGCGCTTTGAGGCATTTACTGTTTGATTTTTTGCCACCTGGGATGGCCGTCACCTGCTCTGACCTCTGTCCCTTGCCGAACTTTAATCAATTTAAATCCCTTTCTCTGCCATGGTTTACGTATCCGGCTCACTGAGCCACCCCCCATGCCAAAATCCCCATCTCACACTCGACCCAATTTCACCCTTTTTTCCCTCCCCACAGCCGGTGCCGTGGGATTTTGGCACTCCCCCGCTTCTCGCCCCGCCGAGGGCCCCGGCCGGTTCCCGGGACGGGTTTGGCCGGGACCGGGAGCGCCGCAGAAGCGGGGATGGTGGGTGCCCAACCTTGGCCAGTGCCAGCCGGAGCCTTCCCACGGCCCTGGGAAGGGGCACAGCTGGGGGCCACCGTCCCGACGGGATTTAAGAGGCCCCGGGGTGCTGCTGGGACACGGAACGGGCTCTTTCGGCTGATGATGAGGGCCCTCGTGCTGCTGGCTGCCCTGGTGGCAGCGGCCACCGGCACCGAGACTTTTGTTGGGTAGGGGGTCTGGCTGGGGAGGGGTGGCGGGATGGGGACGGTGGCACTGGTGGGGGCAAAAGGAGCTGGTTCAGCCCCGAGGGGACACAGATGTCCCCGGGAAGAGGCTTGGTGCAGATGCCCAGGGTGGGGGGTGGATGGGGTGGGGGTTAGGTTGGACCCACGGGGGACGGAGCTTGGCCCCGCGCCCCCCCCTAGCACCCCCTATCCCCGCAGGCACCAGGTGCTGCGCATCGTCCCCACCAACGCTGAGGAGCTGCAGAAGGTGCAGGAGCTGCAGGCCCTCGAGGAGCTGCAGGTACCGGGTGGCTTTTGGGGGACAGCCCCCCCATGCCACTTGCTTTGCACCCCCCAAACCACACTGTAGGGCTGGGATGGGGCTGGAGGTGGGAAGAAGCTGGTGCAGAGGGGCAGCCCAAGGCTGGATCTGACCCCCTTATCTTGCTTCCTCCCCTTCCAGCTGGATTTCTGGCTGGGACCCCGCCGCCTCGGGCACCCGGTTGATGTCCGCGTGCCCTTCCCCAGCCTGCAGTCCCTCAAAGCCCACCTGGAGGCCAACGGCCTCTCCTACTCTGTCATGATTGAGGACGTGCAGGTAGGTCAGCAGAGGGGAACACAGGTGAGATGCAGGGTCTCCATGCGGAGGGGGGGATGAGGTCTCATCCTGCCGCACGTTTGCCCAGGCGCTGGTGGACCAAGAGCGGATGGAGATGCTTCGTGGTCGCCGCCAGTTGCCGCTCTCCACTGATGCCTTCGACTACACCGCCTACCACGACCTGGATGAGGTGAGAAAGTGCAAGATTCAGAGCATTTTGGGGGGAAATCACTCCAAGTGCGGGAAAGGCGGGGGGGGTGGAAGCCAGGGGTGACCCTCCCATCCCTCTCCCCCAGATCTATGCCTTCATCGATCTGCTGGTGGCCGAGAACCCCAACCTGGTCAGCAAGCTGGAGATCGGCCAGTCGACGGAGAACCGCCCCCTCTACGTGCTCAAGGTGGGGATTAGCGTTCGTGGGGTGACCGGAGAAGGGAACGGGATCAGGGGCAAATCCAACCCCCCCTCCCTCTGCTCTTCCAGTTCAGCAAAGGGGGGACGAACCGCCCGGCCGTCTGGATCGACACCGGCATCCACTCCCGCGAATGGGTGACACAGGCCAGCGGCGTCTGGTTCGCCAAGAAGGTATGGGCACCTCCTGGACACGTCTCACGTCCCCAGAGGGCCACAAGGTCCTGCAGCCACCATGGATGCCAGGTGGCTGATCCCACGGAGGTGACAGTGATCCAGCAGCATTGGGGAACCCCAAACTGCCATCCTCTCTAGATTGTCACAGATCATGAGAATGACGAAGGTCTGGCCTCCGTCCTGGACACGATGGACATCTTCCTGGAGATCGTCACCAACCCAGATGGCTTCGTCTTCACCCACACCCAGGTACGGCCCCGGCTTCCCTCTCCCTGGCTCCTACGGCCATGCTGCATGGGGCTGAGGAGCAGGACTGGGGTGCTGCACATGGAGGCCCCTGAAAGCGCAAATCCTCCTTGCCTACATTTCCACGGGGTGGGAAGGGGACCATCATGACCCGTTAGCCTCCCCAGATGACAGCCCCTTGTCTGCTCGAGGCCGGTGGAGCTCTGGCCCTGGACACCAGCTGAGACGGCTCTGCCCTTCCAGAATCGCCTGTGGCGCAAGACCAGGTCCAAGCACTCGGGCTCCGTTTGCGTCGGCGTGGACCCCAATCGCAACTGGGACGCGGGTTTTGGAGGTCAGAGCTCTCCCGCTAACCCCACGGAGGGGTTCTGCCGTCCCGGTGGAGGCTCCGAGGCCATTTTTGGCTCAGAAAGATCCACTGATGTCCCCTGGGGAAGAGATAGGATTTGCTCTCCGTAGCAGAGACATGGGTTTGGGCTCCACCAGGGCTTTGGTGTCCCCCAGTGACCAGCACAGCGGGGACCACAAATGAAAGCCATCATAGAAACATCTAGGAGGAGCCCCAAGTGCGTTCCTTGCTGGCCACCAAGCAGCTGAGGTGTGAGAAAAGCTCTTGGGCTCGAAAATAGAAAAGGCCCTTTGCCCTTGGGACTCTGAGCCATCCAACTGCCACCAAAGCCACCAAGCACTCACATTGTTTTTCCACTTCTCCACAGGGTCCGGGGCCAGCGCGAACTCCTGCTCGGAGACGTACCGTGGACCCTACGCCAACTCAGAGCCCGAGGTGAAAGCCATCGTGGACTTTGTGGAGAACCACGGGAACATCAAGGCTTTCATCTCCATCCACAGCTACTCCCAGCTCCTGCTCTACCCCTACGGCTACACCAGCACCCCAGTGCCTGACCAGAGCGAACTGGTAGGGCTGATGCGGAGGTTTGAAGGGGGCCGGGATGATGTGAGGCTGCTCTCCTCCTCCATGGAGGAGCAACCTCCATCATGCACCACTGAGGGGGCATTGGCAAACCAGGAAGAAGCCCTGGCTCCTCTGTCAGCCTCTGGGACTCCCCCAGGCCAAGGCTACTGAGCTTTGGCATCCTTTTTGCCTGCAAAAATCCTCTCCCTGCAGGCTGTATCCCGCAGGCTCTCCCTTTTTCTGGCTCATCTTTCTCTCTTCTGTGTCTTCCCAGCACCAGATTTCCGAGAAGGCGGTTGCAGCTCTGTCTTCTCTGTACGGCACTACCTACCAGTACGGCAGCATCTACACCACCATCTGTGAGTAATGGTGGACAGCAGCGATCCACCACCACCCTCAGTAAACCAAAATCATCGCTCGCACCTCAGCTTAGACAAAAGGTCCCACGAAACACCCGTACGACGGGGAGCCACTGACGTTTCGCCTCCCTCCCGTTGTCTCCCCCAGATCAAGCGAGCGGAGCAACCGTCGACTGGACGTACAACCAGGGCATCAAGTACTCCTTCACCTTCGAGCTGCGGGACACGGGGCGCTACGGGTTCCTCCTCCCCGCCAGCCAGATCGTCCCGACCGCCGAGGAGACGTGGCTGGCGCTGAAGGTCATCATGGAGCACGCGGTGGACCATCTCTACTGAGCCGGATCGGGGGGATGAGCGGCAGTTGAATTAACTATGGAAGGAAAAAGAACGCAATAAATAAATGTAGAGAAGGATGAGAAATGCCTTTTGTTGCTTTCTCCTGTTCCAAGTCATGGTGAAAAGTGTTTTCGGAGGCTGACTCAGCGCTCCTCTGGGTGCACGTGTCAGCAGCCAGCACGAACAGCACACACCGGCCCAGAAAGGGGATTCAAGGGGTGTGAAAATAGCAGGATCAAAAAGAAAGGAAGGTGCTTGTTTTCCCTCCGCTCTGGCAGAGGGTGGAAGGGGAAGAGGTTCGGTCTGACAAAGCAGAGCCCTCGGACGCCGCAGCCGTGGCAGCGGGAGGGGTGCCCACCTTCCCCGGCCCTCCTGGGGTGGCTCTGGGACGTGAAGCAATGGGGCGAGCGCGATTTATTCTGCGTGGTTTTGTGGCTGCGCTGGTAGAACTACTCTACTCTACGTAGAGTTTGACTCTATCCTCCGAAAAACACCAAGTCAAGCGTCCAAAAACCTACAGATGCATCAACATGATGGGAAAGCACGTCCAGCTCTTCCATCGATGCCCTGGATTTGGAGGATCCCAAACACCTCGGACCAGTTTTGTCTGGCCGTTTCAGGAGGAGGTTTGCATCCAGCCCAGAGCAGCCAGGGATTTCGGATCCACCTCCCACAGCTGGAGAGCAAAAACAAATCAGGACTTTCAGCCAACACGATGACCCCTGCTCTCATGCCCGTTTTCAGACCGACGCATTTCATACGCTTCCGAGTGCTCACAGAGTGGCAGGACCCTGCGTGCTGTACCGGTTCCTGCCGTTCAAGCACACAATAAATGGCTCTCACCTCTCCTGTATCATTTTTCAGGCAAGCAGCCCAGGCAAGCCACCACCTGAATTATGCAGGAGATGCTGCTTTGTTCAATGTTTTTATTTCACAACGTAACAATAGAGGTGCTGTACGGGAAGGGGTAGCGGACTCAGGACATCAAGATCAGACTACGCAGCTGCCTGAGCCATGCTGTACCCCAGCGTTCACAGAATCACAGAATGGTCAGGGTTGGAAGGGACCTCTGTGGGTTACCCAGAGCAGGCTGCACAGGACCTTGTCCAGGCAGGTCTTGAATATCTCCAGAGAAGGAGACTCCACAGCCCCTCTGGGCAGCCTGTTCCAGTGCTCCGTCACCCTCAGAGGGAAGAAGTTCTTCCTCATGTTCAGATGGAGCTTCCTCTGCTTCAGTTTGTGCCCGTTGGCCCTTGTCCTGTCGCGGGGCACCACTGGAAAGAGCTTGGCCCCATCCTCCTGACACCCACCCTGGAGATATTTCTAAGGTCCCATCGCAGCCTTCTCTTCTCCAGGCTGAACAAGCCCAGCTCCCTCAGCCTCTCCTCGCAGGAGAGATGCTCCTGTCCCCTCATCATCCTCACAGCCCTCCACTGGCCTCTCTCCAGTAGCTCCTCATCTTTCTTGAACTGGGAAGCCCAGAACTGGACACAGCACTGCAGATGGGGCCTCACTAGGGCAGAGCAGAGGAGAAGGAGAACCTCGACCTGCTGGCCACACTCCTCATGATGCACCCCAGGATTCCACTGTCTTTCTTGGCAGCCAGGGCACACTGCTGGCTCATGGTCAACCTGTCGTCCACCAGCACACCCAGGTCCCTCCCCGTAGAACTGCTCTCCAGCATCTCAGCCTAAGCCTGTACTGGTGCAGGTTCCAAGCTAAACGTGGCATTTCTGCAACGCTTCCGTTTTTCGAAACTACTTCAAAAGATTTATTTAGGTCTTATTTATTTTATTAGGCCACCTAAAAGCATCCCCACTCTGTAATGAAAGCCCTAAGAGGTGAGTCAGCTTCCCAAGACCATGTAAAAATCACTTTTCTCTCCAGAAGCGATGCTGCCATTCCACAGAAAGCCAACCGGTCTGACCTAGAAGCAGCAGCTACTTCGCTCAAAATCAACATGCCCACAACTAAACCAACAAGAAGTCTTCCAGAAGTGACAGAGTAGGAAGGTAGGAAAGCAAGGCAGTTAGTAAGACGGTGAGATGCAGCCAGCTTCCTACAGATGGGCTGAAATATGATCTTCAATTTTTTGATCTTTGTACCTGACCAGCCCAACTCCTACAGTACGTATGTACACACACACACACACACTCCCGATGGAAACCCAGGACACGTGTGATCCTTAGTGGACAGATCAGAAAGACATTTTGTACAAATTAGAGCTGGTTTGTACACCCTACAACATCCAAGGGCTTCCCTGGGAAGCTGGGAGCTCTGTAGTTACCTGCTTGTAATGAGATCTTGTTAGGCACAAAAATATAGGTGCGTATTCGAACACACAGGGGCGTTCAGCTTTTTGAAGTATTTTGTTCAGAACATTTTAAATGCTGGCTCTGCCCATGGATTTCTCCCCTTATGCTCCCTCCGGGGGATCCCAACACAGCGTCAGAGGTTTGTGCTGATCACCTCGCTCTTCTCTGGAGGGGACCGAGGCGACGGCTCTTATCAGAACAAGACTGCCAGTCCCTGTATCAGAACTCCTCTGATTTAAGACTCAGAGACACAATAAACGTGATAAATGTGCTCAGGGATGTCGAGTCTTAAACTGCCAAACTGGAAATTATGTGCAATTTCTTCCACCTGGCCCTTTCACCAGAATTACCCCCTCATGATCTGCACCAGGGGTGAATTTTGAGGTCTGCTAAAGATTACTTGCCTACTTTAAACAGGGGGGGGGGGAAACCCCACCGAAACCCAAAAAGCCACACACAAAACATCCCCAAGGCCAAAGTGGACCAAGCTGAGCAATGCCGTAGGTACAGGCTAGAGGGCAGGGTCTCTCCATCACCACCTACCACATCTCCAGTAGGCTGCTCCGCTTTGTCACTGGGTGGTTTAAGCTGATTTCTGGGTCACCCAGCCAATATTGGTATGGTGGAAGCAGCGATTTACTGAAAGCTGCGATATTCATAGAATCACAGAATGGTCGGGGTTGGAAGGGACCTCTGTGGGTCACCCAGTCCAACCCCCCTGCCGAAGCAGGGTCACCCAGAGCAGGCTGCACAGCACC
>Ga0065711_1008048_pt1 | contig 15220 bp, 11 predicted proteins | sample Hoacrofraction12_FD_59098 | JGI IMG/M metagenome (GOLD analysis project Ga0065711, IMG submission 59098) | Hoatzin crop microbial communities from Cojedes, Venezuela - Epithelial fraction 12 v2 (version 2) | ecosystem: Host-associated > Birds > Digestive system > Esophagus > Crop | place... | reverse complement strand
GGCCACACTCTTCTTGATGCACCCCAGGATCCCATTGGCCTTCTTGGCAGCCAGGGCACACTGCTGGCTCATGGTTAACCTGTTGTCCACCAGGACACCCTGGTCCCTCTCCACAGAGCTGCTCTCCAGCAGGTCCGCCCCAAGCCTGTACTGGTGCCTGGGGTTATTCCTCCCCAGGTGCAGGACCCTGCATTTGCCTTTGTTGAATCTCATCAGGTTGCTCTCTGCCCAACTTTCCAGCCTATCCATTTACCATTTATTCATTGTTCTACGCTGCCAAAATGATTATGCTTCGCTGGAAGTATCATGAAGTATGGAACAGGAAGGAAATACACTGTAACCGGTTTTATTTGTATGTGGAGAATAGTTCATGTGGTCTAATAGGTTGACCTTGGTGGGTAGCCAGACACCCATCCAGCTGTTCTCTCACTCTCCCTCCTCAACAGGACAGGGAGAGAAAATAAGATGAAAAACCTCGTGGGTAAAGATAAAGACAGGGAGAACACCTACCAGTTGCTGTCACAGGCAAAACGGAGTTGATTTGGGGAAAATCAATTTATTGCCAATTAAAATAGAGTTGAATAGTGAGAAACAAAGAGAAAAACTAAAACAACCTGCCACCACCGTTCCCCCGGGCTCCGCTTCATGACCAGCTCTTCTACCTCTCCCTTCCCATCCCGAGCAGTGCAGGGGGATCGTGAATGGGGGGTAGCAGTCAGTTCATAACAGTTCCTCTCTTCTGCTCCTTCCTCCTCACACTCATCCCTGTGTGGGTCCTCTCCACGGGCCACAGTTCCTGTCAGGAGAATCCTGCGCCAGCATGGGTTTTCCAGGGGCTGTGGTTCCTCCAGGCAATATGCACCTGTTCCAGCATGGTCCTGTCCACAGACTGCAGGGAAATTCCTGCTTGTACCATAGCCTCTTTGTCCTGGTTTAGCCCCAGCCCCCCATGAGCTGCTCGCTCACTCCTCCCTGCCCCTGCTGGGATGGGGAGGAGAATCAGAAGAAAAAGTCAAAAACTCGTGGGTTGGGGTAAAGACAGTTTAACAGAACAGCAAAGTTAGAGAAAAATAACAACAATAATACTGCTAAAAAGAATATACAAAGTGAAGGATACACAGCATAATTTTCTCACTGCCCAATGCCCAGGCTGCTCCAGAGCAGTGATCCCCACTCCAGCCAGCTCCCCCATCTATATGTCATATGGTTCAGATATCCCGAATATCCCATGTGGCCAGTTTGGGTCAGCTTCCTGTGAAAATTAAGTCTATCCCAGCCGAAACCAGGACACACTTCCGCAGGGTGCAGGGAAATACCTGCTCCAGCGTGGTCTCTTCCAAACCTTCCATGGGCTGCAGGTGAATCTCTGCTCCAGGGAAACATCCTCTCCAGCGACTGGAGCACCTCCTCCCCTTCCTTCTGTCCTGACCTTGGTGTTTGCGGGGGTGTTTCTCACACCTTCTGTTCACTCCTCTGCCTGCGTGGCATTTTTTTGCCCTTTCTTAAGTATGTTCTCTCAGAGGCACTACCAGTGTGGCTGAAGGGCACAGCTATGTCCTGCCATGGGTCTGGTGGAGCCAGCTGTGACCAGCTGTGTCCAGCATGGGGCAGCCCTGCCCTCCCTGCTACCAAAACCTGGCCCCGTAAACTCTAGGCATGCAGGCAGGTTGTACTTGCCAAAATTCAACTGGATGTGAAGGCTACTTTAAGAACCAGGAAAGAGGTGGTTCTTTTGCTACCATTTCATACAGTGTTTGTTTGGAGGCTTTACTATCGCACTTAATTTTTAAGAGAATTGTTACCTGGCCGATTTTTTAACTAAACTCCCTTTACTTTGTTGCTTCCTTGCTCCTCTTGCGAATTGTCTTGTATATCATGTACGTCTGCGATTAGACGTCTCTTCTGTATCATCCTCATGTAGTTGATCGTGAGGCTGACCTTGGTAACATTTGCTGAGTATTTCAAGAGAGAGTTTTTTGAAGACATGGTGGCAATGCAGCTTATAATAAGCATCCCTGTCTTCTTGCTTTGAAGTACTTCTAAAAGAAATTATGTTTTCTCTGATGCCATAAATTCACCTGTTTTAAGCAAAACCAGAAGACAAGAGTCACAACCCCTGCTTTAAGTATTAAATTATTAATTTTTACTTTGTTTCAAACTCAGTTTTCATAGAGTTAAGTACATTGGACATTTGAAATATACTCAACAAAAGGAAAAGTATGTAGAGGAAAGAAAGTGAGCTATGTCTGATTATTATGTTCTGTATGATTTTCAAGGTATGTAGTCTGACTTGCTTAACTCTATGCATTAAAATAAACAAATTTTTCTTAATCCTTTATGTTTCAGTCAGTTTCTACACTTGCATTAGTTGTTGGCTGTAAAAAATGAGTTAAGTCAAATAACTTGATCTGAAAAGTGTTTCTCTTTCTTTGTAGCTGCAGGTGAAGCCACTGCTGTGTACAGCTACAAATTCTGTTTACAAGCACTTGGAAAACTACTTTCAAGTGTTCAATTTAAAAAATAATTTTGCAATAGGAGATAAATAAAGTTTTCTTTTTTAATGGAAGGTATTTGAGTACATAATTTCATTTACATTTGATAAATTTTTCAGAAGAATACTTCTAGAGAGGTGTGTGCTGCTTTGGAATGGATCTTTTATTTTTTTTTTCCCCCCTAATGCATATATAGGTCAAAGATTACTGGGAAGTTCAGCACCTGTCAGTATTCCAGGTTCTCTTGTTCGTTCCTCATCGTTACATTCATCATCGTCCCTTTCAACCTCTCCACTCTGTTCTCTTTCACAATCGCTGTCTCAGTCTTTTGTTTCATCCACTACGGCTCCTCACCACCAGCAGCCTCAGCCTTTGAAGACAGAACATAGTATGTTAGGCACCTCAGCCTCTTCTCACAACCCTTCAGGTAAGTAAGTTGAAGGCTGAACTTGGTGTATTGTAAGAGGTAACTCAGTGGCAGGTCAGAAAAGTTCCATTCAAGGCTTTGCATGTTTCTTATGACTTAATCTGGACAACAAAGCCTAGCTATTGTAATTGGTAACACTACTGATAACGGAGTTGTATGTGGTATGTGGGAGAAAGTTCAAGGAGTGAACCTCTGTTCCTAGTGAAAGGAAAAAAGAGAATTCTTGGAAGAGGCGATATTTACAGAAGCGTTTGAAAGGAGTAAAATACAGCAGTTGGCATAAAGGCAGCACGAATGCATTTTAGCTGCAGCATTTGGCTAAAGGAAAATACAAAACAGAGAAAGAGGAAGAATTTAAATGATGTGTGAGCTGCTAGGAACAAAGCTCTTCGTTTATAAATTAATTCCTACTCTTCCTTCTCCTTTTATGGATTGTACTGTCTTTTTATTAAAAGCAGCAAGGAAAAAAACGTGATAAGTCTCCTGAACCACTTTAAATACTGTAAACATTTTCCAGACTCTCACATTTCTGAAGGTAGTGAAATAATGTTGTGAGTCTTGCAGATAACAGTATAAATTTTGCATATGTGGCACATACATATTTTGTTCTCCATGTGAAACATTTTGTAGCGGTGTGTGCAGAATGATTTTTTTTTTTCTGCCTCTGTTTTACAGGTTTAAATGGTGTTACAGGGAGCATTTGGGACTTTGTAACTGGGAGTTTCTCTCCTAGTCCATCCCCAGTACTAAGCAGTGGCACTACCCCCTCAATAAGTTCAAACAGCAGTGGGAACGAACTAACTCGAGTTAGACAGGAACTTGATGATGCCAGGAGAAGACTAAAACAATGGGAAGAATCTTGGCAACAAGTAAAACAGGTATGTTCGTTTATGGTAATATTAAGGTTTTTTTAATATATATATATTTAATAAACAAGCAGGTCCTACTGCTTTTCCTTTTTACGTATCTTCCTATCCTTGGACCCAGAGTTTTATTACAGTCCTCAAAGTGAGCTAGCAGTATAAAGGAAACTGAGCTTCTTAAAGGACAATTGCTTTTTGGAAAGTTGATCTGTTTCTCTAGATAGCAACACGTACACATACTCAGGACAGGGCTGAACAGCAATGTATCTTGATGTTTAAGTAACTGAAGACGTACCTCTTTCAGATGATAAGCACACAAAAAAAGTAGAGGCTTCCCAGCAGCTGTAGTTGTATAGTGTACCTGGACAGTATCTAGTGATCTCAGCAGTCAAACTGAGGTTGTCGATAACTGCCACCAGTCCAGTGCATTTTCTGTAGTCCTTTCCTACCCCTCATGTTGTTCTCTCTGTGGTGAGGAATAGCTAAGTAGCTGTACTAAATTTTGATAGTTTTTCATGTCTGTGGACATTAAATTATGAATTTAACACATTTTAAATGAGTTCCATTTAGAAAGCTCAAAAAAAAGCTTCAGGATGTTTACAGACAAGTAGCAGTGAAATACCTAAAAATTACATTAAGACAATACGAGTTGTTAAGTAGAAGGTAGGATAAGTAGAGAAAAGGGTTAAATTGACAGTAAATGCATTGTCATGTCTAAAATTAGAGATTACCTGCATCTTTGAAGGCTTTTGACTTTGCTCTTCTGTTGTTAATTTAAAAGAATTAGTTTTCATTTTCTGGAAATGTCTTTCTCCCAGGCATGTGATGCATGGCAGAAAGAGGCACAAGAAGCAAAAGAACGTGCTAATATCGCAGATGCGGACAAACTATTCGCTCTTCAGAAGAAAGAGGAAGTGGAAAATCAATTAAAAAAGCTGAAGGCGCAATTAGCTGCTTGTCTATCTACTACACTACCTTATATGAAAAACTATGGAGATATAGAAAAGATATCCTTGCCTAAGCTTCGTTCCTTACAAAATCAGCTACACTTAGATTTGGAAACAATAGATGAGGTGAGTGAGTTCATCTGCATACCTATTTTTGATTCACTGAAACTGACAGCTCAGTAGCCTTCAATGACATATTTGTACCAGGTTTCATTTGAAAGAGCAACGTTGCTCTCAGTGTTAAGTCTTTCTTTTCTGGAATAGAGGATGGTTCAGATTTTTCAACCTAATGGATTCTTCGAAGTTTTTGATCAGCTGTCAAAACAAATTACAAGTGATCCACAAGAATTCTTGGGATTATTAAAAAAGAGATTTAAAGCCAGCTTTTACCCCCAACGTTTTGGGCACTACCTAAATAAATAAAAATAGTTGCCCTGAACATATGAACATAGTTACATGTTTTTCACTTGCTTAGAAGGTAGGTGGTGAGGTTCCCTGCTAGGAGTTTGTGTAGTCAGAGAGGCCAATACAGACTTGGAGCGTAGAATCATTGATGTTAGAGAAGACCTCTGGAGAGCCTCCAGTCCAACCTGCTGTTCAAAGCCTGGTCAACTTGAGCAGGTTGCTCAGGGCCTTCCCCAGTAGTGTTTTGAGTATCTCCAAGGATGGAGAGTCCACCACTTCTGCGGGCAACCTTTTCCAGTGTTCTACCATCCTCACAGTAAGAAAAGTTTTTTCTTAGGTCTATGTGGAATTTTCTGTATTTTAATTTGTGCCCGTTGCCTCTTCTTTCACTGGATACCACCAAGAAGAGTCTGTCCCTGTTTATTTTACTCCCTCCCATCAGGTGTTTATACACACCAGTACGATGCCATCTCTTCTCAAGGCTAAACAATCCCAGCTCTTTCAGCCTCTCCTCGTATGTCAGATGGTTCGGTCCCTGAATCACCTTAGTGGCATATTGCTGTATTTCAGCTTCTCTCAAATCCAGACTCAATGTCTGCCAAAATTTAGGATGCTCTTTTGCTGCCAGATTGAGGGCATTTCTCAGGGCTTTCAAAGCTGGGAACATCAGGTGCCGCTCCTCTGAGCATATCAAGGAAGACAATAGTGACCACGCACTGCTCCAAGAAGCATACTTCAAACCTTGCGGGGCACAATTTGGTTTCACATTGCTTTCTCCCCTGCAATCTCAAAAGGGCAGTGACACCACATCTGACACCAATTCTTGCTGTTTTGTTTTGACTGTGATGGGACTGTCCAGACAAAAAAAAAAGCCACAACCATTTCCTTTCACCACTTGGACAGTCTGCCATACTTTAGTACCTGTTTGAGTTCAGCAGTGTCTTCTCTGTCTCAGTGCACGTCCTGTCCAGTGCCATCTGTATCAGTATGAACTACAGCCTTGGGGGGGTGGGGGGGAAAGCTAGGCTCTCTGTAGAAGAGTTTAAAACATAATTTAAGTCCTTGTCAATAAAGTAGGTGGATGAGAATGAGACTTGCTAGTTACCAGGCTCCCGTTACCAAGTACGTTTACAGGATTCTGGATTGGATTAGGAACCACTATTGTTTTTCTTGTAAGGGATTTTAAAGAGGAGCAAAGGAGTCTTGGGATCTCTTACGAAAAAAGTCATTACATCCTGGAATGGAAGTCATCTTGGCCAGGCTAGAGTGATCAGAACCATTACCACCTTTTTCAGTTTCTCAGGTTTCCTTTACCACTGTGGCCTCTTCTCATGTAGCTCTTCCCTCCAGGATAAAGTTGCTGCCTTAGGCAGTGCCATACATAACATTCTGGGTTCTTCTCTTAGTATGAACCATGTCTTGCTCTTCAAAAATTAACACAGCTTTTAGATGCTTTTCAGTTCTTCATGTTCCTTAATAGGGTTGATAAGGCTTATCGGATGGAAACATTTATTTGGTTGTAACATCCTTCCTGAAGTCTGTATCAGTAGCTTTATTCAAAGTATCGCACATTTGTGATGCTTCCATTTTGTCCTAATACAAACATCTCCCATGGCTTCAGAAAGTGTAACAGTGGTTTGAAACAGCAAAATGAGGGAGTATATGACAATGAAAAAGGCTTATTTCCTCTTTTTTTTTGTTTTTTTGCTTGTTTGCATCACTCATCCCAATTATGCAGGAAAATTTCAGGCCAGAGGTTCAGTCCTATATATTTTCCTTTCTAAAAGCACCTACATTCCTCCAGCTTCTACTTTAAAGGTTGCATTGTGCGCTGATCTTAGGACCTTCAATTCAGCTATCTGTCATACAAAAGCATTGTCCTTTGTGTTGTTAAATTAGAAGTTTATTTGGGACCGCTAAGCATAAAGCTGCTAGAATGCAACTGTATACTTGGTATGGTTTTTACTGAGTGCAATAATCTTTTTACAGGTGATTTTTCAGCTTCAGTCAAAGAAGTGTATCATATGCCAGGAAGGTGATCGTAGCATTATCCTGAATCCATGTCAACATTATGTACTTTGTGATCATTGTGCAGCTGCACAAGAAGAATGTCCCTGCTGCAAGAAAAAAAAAAATCGGTGGTAACATACAGGCACACTACTCATGTCATGTTCATGAATTAAATAATTTTATGTTTTTGTATTTTGAGTAAGAATTGTCTCACTCATAATTAATCCATTTAATAGTGCTAGACTGATTTCCGTTTTGATGCGAGAAATTTAGTTGCTTGAAGATAGAGAATAAAGCTTGCTCACCTCTACAAAACAACTTCAGTCATTTGGTGAGGTGCTATAGCCTCGAGGTTCTTTCATTCCCCCCCCAATCCCATTGCAGCCTTTTCTGCCTTCCACTTACATTCCTAGTGCACAAGCTACTTAGGTTCATTTGCACTGTAATCACTTTGTATAAATCTTACCATAATGCCTGAATGAAGAGTTTATACCTGTTATTTTCATTAAGAGAGGATAGATACCTGCATACGGTAACTACGCGCTTAACAGTACAAATGGTCCCTTTGCCATGTCTGTTGCGTGTGGAATGCCAGAGCCAGTATTTTGGAATCAGTCTAACACTATGTTTACTCGGATGTTTGAAAAACTCTGATTAATATAAAAGCACTTTTTAATTATTGTGTTTTGTTAGAAGATATGTTGTAAATTGCTTCAAGCTGCTTTCTAGGTCTTATGTTTATTTTTAATATGCAATAATATGACGTGTTTTATGTGTACTGTGAATTTAAAATGTTTCACATGGTTTTACTGTTCAGTCACAATATGATTAAATAGAAATGACAACTTACCTAGTTTTTTTACAATTTATAAGTTAACTGCATACTGTAGTATTTATAAATGTACCAGCAGAGACAAAACCAGTGAGGCACATATGCTTTCATATTCAAAGACATGTTTTAAATTTTGTGGAACAGATCAGTTTTAGTAAACAACTGTGTATTTGCATATTTCCCTCAGTTGGGATGTTTGTAGTCGTAAAACTTTTTGTACATCTCCTAACCTGTGTGTGGTACTTATGGGGAGCAGATGTGCTATATTTAATATTACCAAGTGCCTATGCCCCATATCCTATAAAATGGCAGAAGACATAAAAAAAGAATTTTGCTAATAATTTCTATTGCTTAATTTTGTATTGAACAATTTGACAATAACTAGAATACGTCTCTTGCTTTTATAAATATTTAAAAATACACTTTTTTCAGTAATGAAGTAATGCATGCTTGAAAGGAACTACAAAATTATTTAAGTGTGTGATCAGTCAGTGGCACTTTGACACAGCGGTTCTTTTAAAAGGTGGTAATATCCTTACTTCATTCTGGTAGTTGGGAACATCCAGTGCAGGAGGAGAAGTTAATTAATTACTGCATGTTAACTCTGTATATTTTTACTTTTCTTACCTGGAATAATTGCCTGCATTAGTCCTTTTTCTGTTAAATACAAGTGTGACGCTAGTACCACTTGGATTGAAATGACCTACTACTGTGTTACATGACTTGTATCTCTCTATTACTGTATTCAGTACAAAAAGTGAGTTCACACAGGCAGCAGTGAGTTAATTTAAAGTTCACTCATGCTAAAACAAAACCCAAGATATATACTAAAATTATTACTGTTGAAATAGAGCTTTTAGAGCTGTGTCAGTATTACCAATAGCACTGAAATCACTGTCTCCTCTGGGTTTTAGCATTCTTTGTACAAAGACTTGAGTGAGCAAAAAATTGTTACACATTTTTGCCGAGAACTAGATATACAGACTTGTTGCTGCTTTCCTAATACATGTTGATCTGCAGGAACATTGGAGACCTTTTGGGAAGGAAGAAGTAGGATGAAATATTAAATACATTTCTGCTTCCTTCTGTTTGAAAATTTTGTCTGAAGATCACTTTAAAGACCAAAGTTGGGTTTAATAATACAATTTTGCTGACTTTAACACAGTTTCTTTACAACGTTTGTGCTGAGTAAAGTACCAAATTGGACTGTATTTGCATTTTCAAACACACTTTTCTGTCCTAAAATAAGATCCTGTCGTTTTAAAGGTGTAGCCAGCTTTGGACTTTTAAAAAAAGTAACTTGGATCACCAAGTTTGGCTGTAGGTATTAATGTATTTTTTGCATCTGTGCAGTCTATGACAAAGACTGATCTTTGAACCTTAATGGCATTTTGGACTAAAGCAAACTTAGCTACGTAAGGGTTTTGATTTTTTTAAACAGCGAGCAAATCAAAGAATAATGTGTAATTATAGTTTGAAATTACGTTACGTAATTTTCAAACAAGCAGTTATTTTGGACACCAGTTTACTACATTTATCTAGTGTGGAACAGCATTCTGCAACCATTGTGCTCACAAAAACATTTACAAATAACTTAGTGAAAATTTTTGCTTTGGTATTTTAGAGGAAACCAGCTTAGGCCACATTGTGCTGCCCATATGCAGCTATGTGACATTTGTTACCCACAAGATAACGGAAGCGTGGTGTTGTGCTGTCTTGTCAAAGTTTGTAGTTCTTCATGTGTATTTTAGTGCATTTGCCTATGTCCTAGGGCTATTTCTTGGTCCCCTTTTTTCCTGGTAGTATCAGGTGATTTTCCTAATCTCATGACACCAACAGAAAGGGAATGTACACCGCACTTGCAGTGTGAATCATTACCGTGACATTCATAGTTTATATGTGCTGCATTTTTAGAGGAAAAGAACTAGTATGTTTAGTCTATTGCTTTTTAAAGTTGTATGTTTTGTGTTTTACAATGATGAATCTTGAAAATAATGTGTGTCCTATAGTAATATCAGTACTGAAAATTTTGCAGGTGTTCCCTGTAAGTTTCTTTGGTGCTGAATTACAGACACGTTTAAAAACTATCAAAAAAACCACTTTGTGGAGAAGGAAAAAACACATACCAAAGAAACATATCTAGGTGTGAAATTCTCAGACTGGGCAGCTTGCTGGATTTATAGATGAATCCTTAGGTAATCACCTGAACCATACATCATCATACATAGAAATCATATGAAAATTCCTCACAAAAAGAATTTTGTGAGGACTTACAAGCGAAGGTTTCTGTATCTTATTAAAGCAAGTCAACTGCAAATACAAGTAAGTACGTACTTTTACACCAGTACTTAAAAATGGAGGATAATAAAATACATGCAGTTGAATAGAGATGACTATTTGGAAGAAGTCAGACGTGAAACCTGACCTTTTGTAAGTATTCATCCATGTACTATATACACTAACTAGAAACTGGATACATTAAAAATATATTTTAGTGAGACTACAGTAATTTGATGAATTCATAAAATACATAAAAGCAAACTAAATAGATTTTCAAGATTCATTTTGGTATTTGACAAAGTTCTGTGTTAATTTATGTAAGAATATAATTTTTAATGTGAATGCCATTATGTTGTCACAATTATTTTAGCCTGGGGAATAACAGATTACAACTGATTTCTCAGGGTTTTTACAGTTAGGAGCTCTAATTTAACCGGAAGTATGCTAATTACAAATAGATCCCAAGCTGCATGTGATAGGCTTATTATTAGTCTTCTTTGAATAGCAGATTATTAAAGACATGCTTGTTTTGTTCTATATTGCCATTCAGAGTATCCTAGTATTAAATATAGGTAGTAGTATTATTACTGTCACACTATGCTTGTGTAACTGTGGTCATCATCAGACCCTAAATAAATAAGGAATTTTTATTCATACTAATTTATGGAAGCCGTTAATGTTTTGAGCGTACAAACAGAAATGATTTTGTGAATGAAATTGTTCTTAATACAAAACACATTATTTATAATGCTTACTCATTTACTTGTAGTGAACTGTTTAAAATTGTTAACACTTGTTAAAACTTTTCTACACTATAGCGTTTATGCAATGGTTTACAGAAGTCATGGAATTATTTTTATTACCAACATGGAAATAAAATTTTGATCTTTATTTCTGAGCTATACTGTGTTTAGAGACTCAAAAATTTACAGATATGCTTTCCTCTGCAATGTAATTACAGTATTCCTAATCATTTCAGGGTTTCAGCCACTGGGATCGGCATGTACTCTGCCAGTGGAGATACAAAGAAACTGATTCAGCAGAACGGTCTACAAGTCAGAGGCTGTCAAAGTTACTAAAACAATCACTCTTCCATTCCATTCTTCTATGTACCACGTCCTAAGAACATACTGGGCTGGAGCTATCATCATCAGTCTGTACCCATATTCTGTCCCTAACAGTGGCAACAGGAGATGCTGTTTAGGAGGAGCACATGAAGTCTCACCTCTTTCTGCAGTCCTTGTCTCATATCCTCCAGCGTTAGGGATGTTAGAAACTGCAGCCTATGTAGGCGCACCTTACACAAGATGGTAGTTTTGTGCCTTTCCAACTCAAAACTTTGTTCTTCATAGGACGCAGAGAACGTGACAGCATACAGTACTGAGGATGGGGATTCACCACGGTTTTCTGGAGCTTCTGGTCCTGTCGTCCATATCCCTCCTGGTAATGCCCAGGACTTTTTCAGACTTTTTTTCCCCAGCATCCACTGCACATCTGGCACGGCAAGTAAAAGTTGGTTACTAGAAAGTCTCGGCTTACACGCTGTCCTTGAGTGAGAAATTCAGTAATGAAGGTGAGGATAGAGTGGTGTGAATAATCCCAGCAATGTGGAAGGGAAAGACAGATGCACACGCAGTCTTACATGCTGACTTATTCCCAAGTACACTCGTTATAAAGCTGTAGAGATGCATGCGTTATAGTCTTCAACTTGCCTTTCCAATCACCCCAAGGCCTTGCTCTTGACCTGCAGTAACTACCTTTTTCATCTAGGTGCACCATCAGGTCTCCCAGTTCGTGTTCCTTGGATTTTGAGGACATTTTGAGGCACCCTGTGGCCCCTGTTTGCATTTTGGTGTGCCCCAGAACCCTAAATTCACATTGCGAGTTGTGCCTGAGCCCTCCACGTGCCTTATGGTGAGCCTCAGTGCCGCGTTTATCCTGCAGTGCGCAACAAGTTTTCCGTTTAGCTTTCTCCTCTCCCCCATAGTTTTATGGGTATGTTTCGGTGTTCTCCACCATCGGCTTTTTTCCTTTTGGTTTTCGCCATGGCCCTCCTTTGTCGTTCTGTACTCCAGAACAGCCGCCTGCAGCCCATTGCTCCAGGAGCCGACAGAACGACCGACCACTCCCTGCTGGACCGACGAGCGCGGCTCCGGCAACGATGGCCCAAGTGGCCCGGGAGCAGGCGGAGCGCCCGGTCACCGACCGCGGGGCTGCACTGGGGGCTCGAGGGGCTACCGGGTGCGCCGGCGGGTGGGACACGGTGTCCCCGCAAGCTCAGGCAGCGTGGAAGGTGCCCCTCGCTGCGTGCTGGGAGCTGCAGTCCTGGGGCGCGGAGCTCGCGGTCAGGCGCGTTGGTGCCCCGGGGCATGCCGGCTGCCGGTTGGCCGTGCTGTGCTGGCCAGGGCATGCCGGGAGGTGTCGTTTTCACGGTGTTGGCTGCGGGCAGCCGCATAGCTGTCGGGCACGTGGGGGCGGCGTTGGCCTTGCTACCGCCACAGCTCCCGCTGCGCGGCAAGGAGGGTAGTTTTGTGCCGGTTTCGTCTGTTTTTCTGCAGCCTTCCCGGTGCCCGAAAAGCTGTGCGGCCGCGCCTCGAGAGCGCACGCGCGGTGGCGCGCCGCCTGGTGTCCGCATAGCAGTACTGTACGTGAGGTACTGCGCATGCGCGGAGGTGTTGCTGTCGTCCACGCTGCCGTCCGCTGGTAACGGTAATGCGATGCGTTGTTCTCCCTCATCTTTTTCCTTCTGCCACCCCTCTTTTTTTCTCGGTGACCCTCTGTGCTGTAACCTTTCTTTTATTTCTTTTCTTTTTTCTTTTCTTTCTCCAATTACCTGTTGTCTTACCTGTCCTTCTCTCTCTGTCTCTCTTCCGCTGTCTTGCTTCCTGGCCCTATTATTTATTGTTTCACCTCTTTGTCCTGCTCTCAGTCCCTGTTTTCTCTCATGCTCTGCCTCTGTTGCTCTCGTTTGCTGTCTATCCCGTGTCCTACTTCCTGTTGCTCTCGCTTTCACAGTATCCTTCTTTCTGGCTCCCAGTCCCTCACCTGTTTTCTCTGTTGCTCTGTCCTTCCTCTTGTCTTTCCTTGTCCCTCTGGCCTGCTACCCATCATTACTCCTTTCTTCCTTTCTTTTTTCTCTGTAGCACATTGTGAGTCTACTGCTTTCTTAATCTCTCTTTATTCTGCTCAGTGCCCCTCATTTTCAATTTCTTCTTCTCTGTCCTGTCACCTGTCACTATTTTTTCCTTTCTCCATCTCGCTCTGTCTTTCTCCCTGTCCCTGTTTTTCTAAGTCTTCCTTCTCTGTCCCCTAGCCTGTCATTATATTTTTCTTTCCCCATCTCAGTTTGTCTGGCTCCCTGTCCCTCTTTCATCATTCCTCCCTCTCTGCCACGTTGCTTGTCACTTCTTTCCTTTCTCTCTCCCTCTATGTCCGTCTCGCTGTCCCCATTTTTCAACTCTCCTCCTCTGCCCGGTAGTCCACTGCTGTTTTTTCTTTCTCCGTCTCTCTCTGTCCAACTCTCTGTCTCTAATTTTCAATTCCTCCCTCTCTTTTCAGAAGCTGTCGGGGCTTTTCTCCTTCTCAGTCTCTCTGTTCTGGCTCCCTGTCCCTGTTTTGTAATTCCTCCCTCTCTGCCGTGTTACCCATTGCCATTTTCAGTTTCTCCGTCTCTCTCAGTCTGGCTCAAGGTCCTGATTTTTTAAATTCCTCCCTCTCGGCCCTGTAGCCTGTCGCTTCTGAAGGTCTTCTTCTCCATCTCTCCATCTGGGAGCCCTGTCTGGCTCCAAGCCCCTCTTTTGCACTTCCTCCCTCTGGACCCTGTGGCCTGTTGCTTTCCCCCTCTTATTTCTCTCTGTCTCTCTCGGCCTCCCTGCCCCTGTTTTTCAATTCCTCCCTCTCTGCCCTAGAGCCCCTTGGTAGTTTTTCTTTCTCTGGCTCTCTTTCCAGTTCCCAGGCCCTGTTTTTCAATTTCGTCCTTCTCCACCTTGTGCCACAGTATGATTTCATTTCTTTCGTCATCGGTCCCTGTCTGGCTCCCTGCCAGGATTTTTTTAATCCCTCCCTCTCTGTCTTGTAGCCCATCACTGTTTTTTGTTTCTCTGTGTCTCTCTGTCCAGCTCCCTGTCTTTATTTTTTTTTAATTCCTCCCGCTCTGCCCTGTACATGTCGCTCTTTACATTTTAATTCCCGGACGTCTCTCTGTAGATTGCTCCCAGTCTTGGTTTTTTAATTCCTCCCTCCCTCTCTGTCTGTCGTGGTTTAACCTGGCAGCTGGCAACTAAGCACTAGAGAGCTGCTTGCTCAGCCCCCTGCCCTCCTCAGTGGGATGGGGAGGAGAAATGGACAAAAGGTAAAGCTTGTGGGTTGAGATAAAAGACAGTTTAATAAGACAACGAAGGAAATACTACTAATAATACTAATACTTCTACTACTACTAGCAATAATAATGATAATAATGAATATGTAAACCAAACTATATACAATATAATTTTTCTCACCTGACAACCGATTCACAGCCAGTCCCCAAGTAGCGATCACAGAACCTTGAACCTGGAAATTGTGAATTTTTCTAAATTCCCAAAATAGTCTGACCTCCCAGCCAAGAGAGGATTCCAACTCATGGAAAAGAGAAGAGCCGATTCTGGCCCCCTGACCACTCCCTATTCATAATCTGAGCATGACGTCTACGGTATAGAATATTTCCGTTGTCCAGCTTGGGCTAGCCCTGTAGCCTGTCACTTTCTTTTTTCTTCCCCTTTCTCCATCTCTCTGTGTCCGGCTCCGTGGCGCCATTTTTTATTTTCTCCCTGTCTGTCTTGTAGCGCATCTCTGTTTTTTTTTCTTTTTCTCCATGTCTCGCTGTCCAGCTCCCAGTCCCTGTTTGTTAATTCCTCACTCTTCCCTGGAGCCCATTGCTATTTGTTTCCATTCTCCATCGCACTCTGTCCGGTCCCCTGTTGCTA
>Ga0065711_1042676_pt1 | contig 15221 bp, 11 predicted proteins | sample Hoacrofraction12_FD_59098 | JGI IMG/M metagenome (GOLD analysis project Ga0065711, IMG submission 59098) | Hoatzin crop microbial communities from Cojedes, Venezuela - Epithelial fraction 12 v2 (version 2) | ecosystem: Host-associated > Birds > Digestive system > Esophagus > Crop | place... | reverse complement strand
TCCCCGCGGCGGCGGTAATCTGCAGATCCATGCCACAGAGAGTGGGTGGTCTCCATGGACGGAGGCGCGGGGTCTCCCCGTTGCCCCCGCGCCGGCCCGGGCCTGCGGTCCCGCAGCTGGGCCGGGAGGCGTCCCGCGAGCCGCTCTCGGCACATTTCTTCATTTCTCACTTGAGTGCCCTTCTTTAGCCCCCTTTTCAACTGCCCACTTTATATCGGCTTCATTACACCACCGCTCCATTTGTAATGTAAATCGGGGAACTCGGGGAAGTTTTTCTTTTGGCCTTGTCTGCGGAAGAATACCGAGAGGTATTCAAAACGTATTAACACAAATCAATGGCACCAATAAAAGCAAAATCTCCTTAGCAACATAATCTTGATTGCAAAAGGAGAACTGAGAGCATTTAGCAGAACAGTGGCCCACATGGAATACGCATTTGTCTAGAAGAATGCGGCACAAAGCCTAAAAGGGAGATGCTGAAAAAATCCAAAATTAACTCACACCGAACAGTTACTCTTTTTTTTCAAAAGCGCACAATCGGCTACATTAAATCTATCGGGGGGGCTTTTCTGCTCAAGCAACATTGTATCACACCGCTTTGCAAGCCCAAATTACAACAGCCCGGACCCTTCCACCGGCGGGACCCCCTCCCCGCGCGACCGCGCCGCTCCGACGCCTGCGCACGTATACATTCCATATATATATATATATACACATATAATATATATCATACACGGTATAAAGAGGCTGTTAAGAATTCTCTACTAAAGCAACCAGAGAGCTGGGAAACGCTCGGCGTGAGGAAAAGCAGCCGGATGAGGAGCATCGAGACGGTCCGCGGAGAGCGCGGCGCGAAGTTTTCGCTCATCAGGTTCAGGTTTTGGACGTTTCGCACCCGACCGTCTTAAAAACCACGTGAAATGAGCAGATGGGAATGAGTCCTTTTGGAATAAATCGTGTCTGCCTTCAGTAGATGGAAAGCCTATCTTGTTTGGGAGCACTAGTGCGTACAAACGGCTTCGACATCACCGTTCCACCACGGCGGTAATACATATCATAAATCCGACCACCGTTAGGGCTTGCAAAGCTTGGAGAACTCCAAACGTGGACGTAACGAAAAGCCAGTTTGAAACACTGAAGGCAGGCAACGCCTCTAAACCTGGTAACTAGTCCTAGAGTCCCCTAAATTAACCATTTCCTCCATTTTTTTTTTCCTAATTTATACTAAAAGTATCAACTGGAAATTAGAAGAGATCATCGTATCATACAGCAGAAGTTTCTGGAGTTTTTCTTTCTTTTTCTTCCTCTCCTTAGCCCCCCCCCCCATACTGGATAGATGAAAACCAGTAAGGCTTAGAGAGGTTAACAATTATTTTATTAGTTTATAATACATACAACTTAAGAAATGCTTTAAAAAAATTTATATTGGAGTCCATTCCAATTCTGGGTCAGGTCAGGAAAAAACAACGCTGAAGTATTAAATAATATTCTATAATTCAACAATAGATTAACTGCAGTAATTTAGCAGACATGGTTAAATACTCTTAAATATGCATATATACAATTGTGCAGCCTTAAAAAAAAAAAAAGTCCTTTTCTTCCTGTCTTCTCCTCCCAAAGCCAGTACTGGCCTCTATGCGTTCAGTCTCTCACCCGGACGTAAAATATCTGAAGAGGAATGTCACAGCAGTGGAAATCACGGCAACCCCACCTTCCTAAAATCTGTGAGAGGAGATGCCCAGCAGGCAAAACTACCATCGAGCCTCTCTACAAACAGCAGCTTCCTTACTATCCAGTTCTAGGCTAAATTATTGCTCACCCATTTTCTGCCTGAAATGGATCTTTAGCATAGTCCAAACCACTCAGTTTGCTTTCTCGAGGGACTGACTCACCGTTACCGGCTCGTACACTGCACAGGTTTCTCCTCAGCGCGTCCCATCCGACGCAATTCTCTGCAAATCCTTTTACAGCAGGAGGAATTACCCCGGGCTAACTGAGCACACGACCTTCAGGCACTGTTTTGTAGTTTGCTGTTCTATCTAAAATTTATGTTTGGAACCGGTTTCGTATTCTGCCATACTCAAGCCTTCTCCCGAACCAGGAACCGAGTTACACTTTTCATACCGGGAGCTACTCTGCATTCCTCGTTACCTCACTGAACCGAACTGCTCACTGACAACACCAGCGAGTAGGTACACGGCAGATCCTCACAAGTTTCACGCTTCTCTGCTTGCCACAGGCTTTCCGAGATCAACATTTAGAGCGGACAAGTGAGATGGTTATGTCGGTACAATGAGATCAGTTTAAACATAGAGACACTAAAAAGATCAGTTAAATTGTATCAGAATATCTGAAAAAATTCTAAAGGCGATTAAAAAGAAAATAAAAAAATTCACAAACCCAAAACACCGCAACAGAAAGAAATCTTCAGCTAATTACTAGGTCTAATTTTCAACCCAAGGTTGAAAAATAAACTTATAAATGGGGGGGGGAAGCAAAGCATGTTTCCATAAACACCACAAAACCTACTTTCTGTTCTCCCCAGAGTGAGCGTTTGTCAACGGTTCCCTTCTCCATCAAACCTACACCTAACTGCTGAAGTCTCTCCTACCTTACTGAGCTCCCACTGTCCTACCTGGGTTCTGCTCCCGGGCCTCAGACACACTGACACACGCCAGGAGCTGCCAGGATAAGTCACGAGCTTTCTTTGGGGACACCGAGCTGTGCACCGCGGGCCCCAGCTCAGGAAAACCCTGCTCTGTGCTCACTGCGCGGCCCTCGGCAGCGACTCCTTCTTGGTCTGGGTATTTTCAACTAAGAGATGGCAAGTTTAGAACGAAGCTTACCTCAAAATCTGCATAATAGCAGAACCATCTGTCTATTTGGGCATAACCAAAATAAATTCATAACACGCTTGTTAAAATAAAACACGTCATAGAAATTAAGACTGTCTATACAATTACTGAAAAGGATTGCTAGCTTTTACTGAACTCTTTTACTAAGCTTCCATTATTCAATACCATTTTATAAACTATTTTCCATCACACTCCGAATTCCAAACCTGCCTCAAGTTCTATCTTTCGGCTGTCGCTTCTCCCATTTCCTACGTTTCATCCTTTGCCTCACTAAATCTTTCCTAAGGGCCTGTTGTGTTGTGAGGAGTCAAGCACTTTGGAATCTTTTTTCAAAAAAATAAATATTAATGAGATATTAATGACCTAAACAAAGCAGAGTAATTTCTCAGAAGGAGATCTTCCTTGAAAACAGTTACATTTAGTTTATAAAAGATGCATTATCCAGGTGTCATGTAGTGGAGATACACACACCAGCACAAGAAGTGTCAACGTATGAGGTTTCATGCAAGGATTTTTTTTAATTTAAAAAAAAAAAAAAGTTTCTAATCCAGCCCATGCTGACTGAAACATCAGTGTGCAAAAAGATGAAGTTCAGAAACTAATGAACTGCAACGTACTGCTACCAACAAAACAACCCAAATGGATCTCTAACTAATGAAGAATAAACACGCGATGCTTTCAGCGGTGAAATTCTGTTGTTTCTGGAGCACTTCTCCCCTTGCCGTTTTTCCACTTCTTTAAGAAGCACGATACTGTTTTCTCACTACGCCAGCATCCCCTGATGCACCCAGCCTACTGAGAGGTCTTTACAAGGCATCAACAGAGGAATTCCGAAGGTAGCACCGTTAGAAAGAATGACTCTATCCAAATCAGCAAAGCCCCTTCCTTTACCCTTCTCCACCACGCTCTGACATCCAGCAGCCTCGTAACGCGGGGTGAAGGGAGCTCTCGTGGCTGCACACCGGTAACATTCACAACGGTCATGCATATTACAATCAGCAGATTTCTAGGGTGCCACTTGCAAAGTAAGCCTTCATGCAGACAGGCATTCAGCTCACTAACTCCGTTTTCATATTTCCTATTAGTCCCTGAGAAGTTCATATTTCTACCTACAATATGGCTATTAAAGGCATTATAACGATCATACACTCAGCTGTTTGTGATGGAAATGCAATGCGGCTTTAGGTAGAAGCAGCACGGAAATTACAGCAAATTAGCGGTGATGAATACAGATCTCATTTCTAAATTGCTTTCTTTTCACAAGCAAGGTTGCTGAAGAGCAACATAAATTATTTTAGTCACGGACACAAAACCAGCCAGGGCCACTTACCCTTAATAAGTCGCTCCTACGAATCCAAGACATGTGGGGCTCCGAGACCTCTCTAATTGAGCATTTCCTTTACATAAAATCATCTGGATTTTGACCTAATGTAGGGTCATCATGATCCTTCTTTTAATTACTCAACAGCAGTGCTGGGAGAACTTAAAAGGACCAGGGATTTTCTTTGCTTAGCAAGTCTTGCCTCTTCAATTAAAGTGATCTCTTTAAATTGTTCGGAATTCAAATGGGGTTTTTTGGTGGACAATTTGCATTATTGCCAGCTGCTCAAAAACCATAAGCTATGGCGCCCAAAAACAAGGGGACCGATTTAAAATCAAGACTTTGGGCTGGGGGGTGGAGGGAAGGGAATAAAGACAAGTTCTTTTTCTCTGCCTTCTGGCTTCTGAGCAGTTACAGATTGCATTTTAAAGCTCTTCTCTACTATCTTCAGGGCTAAATAATGACTTGCAGGACAAAAATGAAAACTGACTTTTAAGTAAGTATGTATCTCAGAAGTAGAGTATTATTTCTAAACACCATGATCTTGACATTTACAAAAGGTATCATTTAACAAATTGGTTTAGGGACAATTTACGTCTAAGTAATGTAAAAAGTTTTTACAGGCTACTCTACTTGCCTTTGCCTATCGTGGGAAATTCTGGATTTGCACACACAGTTTATCAAAGTGACTCTTACTGAGCTATTACAAAAAAAAAACATCTACTTACTTCGGGTAATCTATCTCCATAAACATTTTAATTTCTGGTGAAGTTTGCCAATCCCAGGATAAACTCCAAATCGTAGCTATTTAACAACTGATAAGCTCTACAGAATTCTTAATTTAAAGGTCAGACAGAAAGCCCTTCTCCCTCAGGACTTACTTCTACCTATCAGATTAAAAATAATTTATTTTGCTTATATTACAGTAAGAAGCAAAACCTTTATTGGCCAGTTAAGGGCTGCTATACCTAAAAATAATAATTAGCTTTCACAGGGGTCACTGCTGCCTTTACCCTCAGTTTTTCAGGCTGAAGATGAAACAGACAATTAGCATCATTTGTTAAATGATGAATATCAAGTGGGTACCTAACTCTTACGATTCAAGGAAACTGGAAACAGACAAAATGATTTGTAGGAACTGGTGATCTGCAGGAAGATGAACAAGCCAGTACTATGTAACACGTATCTTAGCCAAGAGTAAGCCATGTCCTGGAAGTCCTACCACAGCCTCTGGCCTGCCCAAACTGTTGTAACTTCATCCTTTGCCATCCAGACAAAAAAAGGTAATCTGTGCCTCCTCACTAGCACGCAAAATAAAGAGATTGGGTATTTCAGAAACAAAGGAAAATCCCAATGGCTGCTTCAGGCATTTACATAGTTGATTAACGGTCCTGCCATGTTCAATTTCTATCATTGTAATTAATGAATTGAAAGGGATTGTATGAAAAGGTTTTATAACGCTCTTACTAGGCGAGTGTACTATCTCATCGGGAGAGCAACACCTCTGAGCATAAACCATCTATATATATATGTGTGTGTGTATATATATTTTTTTTATATATATATAATTTATATACAGGCAGTTTCTCAAGTTTCCTGGTTGTATTTTAAGTCAGAGATACTGTTTTAATAAAATATCAGAAATGCTTTACGAGGCAATTAGTCTGGCCTCCTTAACAAGGGATTTTACTTCTTATTTGCTCAGAGCTCTACTTTGGACCGCTACTCTAGAATCCTTAGAGAGAAAGTCAGAACTAAAATACACAACTGCCTGCTCACCAAGCAGATGACAGCGGATGCGCCTAAAAGCAGACAAGTTCTTCAACAGCGCTACCGCTTACGTGGAAACTTGACTAAGGAGACACTCTGGAAACCTGCAAGCCGTGCTCTATTCACTGCTCTGGTTTCAAACTAGCTCAAATTAGCTGCGGTGTAGGTAGGTTTGGGTGCTGCTGGCCAGGCGGCTGTGTCACGGCAGGTAGTATGGGAAGTCTGGGCAGTAGACTACAGCGAAGAGCTCACGCCGAATGCGGTGCTGCTACGGACGTATCGCGAGCCACATCCAACCGATCCCTCCACACTAATGAACTATCAGTGGGAAACTGCATCCATGACTCACGCCTATCTACAGGGTCAACTGAGAATTTTGATGATAAAATCTAGGCTTTCACGATTCAATATTAATTTCATTGAAAACTGACACTTGAAGAAATCAACATGAATTTCTGGTCACCAGTATTTATGACCAGTTACCATTTCTGTTCAGTTCCAACCCCTCTCCCCTGCACCTCCAACCTCCACAACCTCAGGTGCCATCGACGCTCGGCTTCTGCCCTCCTTCGCGGACCCAAACCGGTCCGAGATGCCAACTAACACCTCTGGGCGAGAGGAGGAGTGCTGCAGACCCAGCTCTGTACTAAAGGAGAGGCTGAAACTGATTTTTAAAAATTATAACCAGTTACTTTGGAGAGAAACCGTTGTGGAACCCACAAGACTGAGGCAGCGAAAAACTGGTATTTGTTAATTAAAAATCATATTCCCTCGAGTCAAAGAAGCAGACTTGTAGGCTTGGGTGAAAAGCATAGCTGAGCCTTTTTCAAAGTAAACAGCAGGAATCCACAGACAAAAGCTGAGCAAACGATGAATTTTGGGAACAGATACAGAAGGCTTAGATTGAAGAAAACTTAAAACTTTCTAGACCGCTCCCACTATCAACAATTTAGGAATATAATACTCACTAGGGAATATTTTACAGAGAATAAATATTTTGAAGACATAGAAAAATAGTTCACAGCATCAAGGTACCTGTAATATATTACCTTGAAATAAAACTTGTATTTAAAAGATTAAAAAGAGAAGATTATTCTTGTAGTGGTATCAACTTTTCATTCATACAAATATTAAGCAGAGTATATCTGTTTTTTTCATATATTCACATTATTGCTTGCTACCACAACTGTACAAGGAACATATTCTCAATTTACATTAATGTTCATGTACAGTCATTTTAGACACCTAAAGCAAACTTAAAAATACGACTGAGTTGCAACTTAAAAAAACCTGTAATGTGTGAAGATATGTACAACTAAGATGTAAGCAGAAGAAATGAAATACAACTGGCCTGACCCAAGCATACATCATATATCCAGTTAAAAAAAAAAAGACTTATATTTGTGCAGAACATAAGCTTTGTAAACCAAAAAATGAGCAGAAGCAAGGGTGCAATAAATAATTACCTAGCACGTTTAACCTTACAGTGTTGCCCAGTGTACCCTGCTTTGATTATTTTTAATACACGGCACCTGCCTTTGCATCTGGAGCTCTGCTGTTCAAGATTTCTTTAATAACTTTCTCCTGCTTATGTGACTTTAAAAGAAACAAACAAAAAAACCCTGAAAGGTCCTCTTGGACAGAAAGTTTTACTAAAACCACATCCTTCTGCACCTCTGTGTCCAGGATCCTGTAAACAGTAGGAATAAAGCTGATACATGGCATTAGCCTGAATTAAAACAGCTACATTATAAACTGGAATATTAATATATTTGTGTGATCTTGAGTTCTACTAACCAGATGCATGCAATTCTCTCAGTGATTCTTCTAATCTGAGTAAAATAATTCTATTTTGCTGCTTTTTTTTTTTTTTTTTAAACCTTTACATTAGAAGTTTTTCAGAACCAGCTGACAGGACTTCTTCATGAAAAGCACAGAGACTTTTATTAATGCAATGACATTTGGGTTCCAAAAAGCACAGCTTCAAAAAGAACTTTATCTCCTTCTTTTGTTGGAAGAGGCTAGCCAATATCCCAGAAAGAAATAAAAATATTTACAACTGACTAGTCACTGACAAAAGTTTAGGAAGATCTTAGAAGGTACTTCAGCATGGAAATTAATGAGTAAAAGGACTTACACAATGTACAGTCAATCAGTTGTGTCATTTGGGGATAAAAAAATACCTGCTCACTTGTATACCATTTTCAGCTATGTATTTATAGTAATATATATATGTACACACGCGCGCGCACAGATCAAAGACTCTTTGAAAATCAAGACACATTAATAAACAGAAGTAGTAAAAGTAACAATAACTTAAGTAGTAGTTAACATTTGCGTGAAATGACTTTGCAGAGTTTGACCAAATGCACTTACAACATGCTCTTATTGAAAAAAAAAAAAAAGGAAAACAAAAAAACAAACAAAAAAGAAAGAAAACACCACAAGATTCTGTAGAACCAATGCTATGTCACCACCAGGAGAGCACCAAGCAAGGCACCGTTGGAAAGACAACATACTTGAGTAAGTCTCTATAAATAAATCGAATGCTAATCTGGTCGAAAAATCGGTGTCTTTGGTAAAAATTCTATAAGGATGACCTGTATAAAAAGAAAACAGATATGTATTAAATGGAAGAAGGCAGCAATCCTACTCTCTATCACAGCCAGAAATCACTCCCCCGTCCCCTTCACCCTTTTTTAAGTACAGAAAGTCGTGATGCCGATCAGAGACCACAGTAGTTCCCTTAGGCAGGAGACAATTCAAAAGCCATGTTTGGTATAATTGCTTTAGGGTAGATACTCAAAACTCTGAAAGAATCAAATTAAATTGGAAAAATTTGCCTACTGATATCCAACACATCTAACAAACTGACATAAGCTACTACATCATTATTCTTTACCATAATTCACTTTATTAGGCAAAAATTATGAGATAAACGTATTCATTTTAAATAACACAATGTATGCAAAGTTAATTTTCAATTCCACATGCAATTCCCTTTACTTCAAAATTATTTCTGCTTCATATAGGATTCTAAATCATGTTTATAGTTTAAAACTTGTACAGAACGGCGTATCAACCTTTGTCAAGTTTCCACATCTAACAAATTTGCAAGTACTTCACAAGAAATTCGACTGACACTTCTCCGTGACTACTGTTATGGTCCAGATCAAAATTTAAAATTCTGTATTTCTGAGCTCTGTACACACAGTATGGCACACTCCAGAATACAGCCCAAATACAGTATTTATACTACTTTAAATAGCAAGCTTGAAGCAAAGCTTCACTCGTGCATTTTCTTCCTTCAGACAGACAGTCATCATACAGCAGCAGGATATTATTCATAAACAAATAAACGCATCTGGTAACATAACTAAGGATTTTATTTACTTGTACGGGGAGCTTGCCTTTCTCAGAAGTTTATAAAGAATTTCTAAATGGTTTTGCTTGTAAAGGAGAACACAACTTGGCTGCTTACAGAGCAAACATTTCTATTTCTGACAGCGCACTGAACATCTGTAAGTTTAGAGATACTTCAGAAGTGATGCAAACTGTTCAAAATCCATTGATCACCGACACCAGTCACCTACTGGATGATATTCAGATGGGGTTTCAAAAATGGGAGCAAGAAGTAAAGCTGGAACATTGTGTTTATGCCAAAGGTATAAGACTGTCTTGCCTTTACTTAATTTATTTAATTATTTAGCCCATTTAGCATCTACAACAGTGGATTTGGAACCTCAAGTGTGAAAAATACTGTTTAAAATTAAGTCATAAACCCAATGTTAAGGGTAGTTTTTAAGAGACTTGCGAAAATGAGAAAATGGTACAGAGAAGTTTTGTAAAAATTCTCATTAAATATATCCAGAGTTAATATACTAGACATTTCACAAATTAAAATCTTTGATCTATATTCTGTAAAACTATATGCCCACGCTTACATATTATTAATGCAAAGAGGTCAACTGATTTTAAATTGTATTTAATAGGACGAATGCTCATCTGTAAATGTCACTGGGCCACAGTATTTACAAACTAGCATTGTATGTGGTTTTTTCAACTGAATCTGCACAACACTGGCTGTGACCACATTTTCCTGTAGAAAACAAAATTCTCAGTGAAATAAAAAACTGTTCCTTTACCTAAAGTTCAAACTCACTTTCTGAAATCTGCTTTATTCCATTTTCAGTCACATCTCATACATCTAAACCAAACAATTTTGTAGAATACTTGTTACAAAAAGTCTACTTCTTCAGTGAATAGAGCCTTCGGTAAAAACATATTTCAAAGTTCTTACGTTTCAGGCTACAAATATCATCTAATGTAGAAACAGGAAAAAGGAGAAAACTAAAAGGAAAAGATTCTTTTAATGTAATTTCCAACCATTTAATCACTTTTAAATTTTTTTACATGCACGATAGCCTTGTTGTTTCAAAGAACAAAGTACCGTGTAATGAAAGCTCGCAGATAAGTTAGAACTAATACAACAGATATTTCTCCAAGGCTAATTTTTATTTTTAAAACGTTAACCCTTCTTATCTCCTACTTCCTCGAGCACCAACAGAAATTACGCAAATTCTAAGGTTTCACACATTTTAGTCGCTTAATTTCATCCTATTCTACGTACGTCCCAGATATTTTGGAAATGGAAATAAAAACAGCACCAAAAAAGAGCAAGCAGGTTGCAAGCTAACCGAACTGAAATCCCCCATTGGGCATCATTCATTTTAAACCCCACATAACTTCTCACCGCATATTTCCAAGCAGGGCTTCTGGAGTGTCAGCCAAAGATAGAAGTTAAAACTCTGGTGACTGACTTCAAAATATTTTAGTGACACCAGTTGGAGATAAAGATACTTTCAGGACAGTTGAGGTAAGGGGCAGTTAAAATCTGAAAAGGCTAAAGGTTTCTTAAGCTCCAACAGCTTAGCTGAAAGGTCTTCTTCCATACTTTTAGACTTGATTAGCATTATATAAAACAGCCATATCTGACTCACTGCGTAACCAAAGTTGTGGTTATTCTTTATACAGCATCTAAAATTTCACACTCCATCAGCACATGTTCAAGCTATTTTATCTTGGCAATTAATTTATTATTTTTCAGAACACAGTGAAGCCTTGTTTTCAAGTCATTCATAACTTTATAAATCAGTCCTGCACATGAAACCATGCATCTGTGAACCGTAGAAAATCCTTGCACTCAGGCGATTAAGCTCCTGACACCTTTACTGATTAATAATCATGAAAAGAATAAGATCAGAAGCAAAATAAATGATCATTTAATAGAGAAACTCACAAAACAGCCCTTTAACTTACATATTCCATCATGTTATTCGTTTCACATTTCCTTTTGCTTAGTCTCCAATGCAAGCACAGCTAGACAAGGAGGAAAGCAAAAGAAGAAAAATGAGCTGTATTTTATTGCAGCACACAGACGAGCCCATTTGTCCACCTTTCATATTTTTCGTTCAACAAAAGCATCTGTTTCCATACTGTGCAATTCAAACTCCAACAGTACGAAGCTGCTCCCTGCGGCACTCACCTTGTGGTATAACCTATTGTTTTCCCATTCTAATAACTTCTCAATCGATCTTCGTGTCTGGAAGACAAATGAGAAAGAATTTTACTCTTGACTGGTTTTAGAAAAACTTTGTTTTGCAGCTGCTTTTGTGTGAAAAGGAGAGAGGTACAGGACAGTGACTGAGTACAGGGTGGTCTGGAGCGCGATCAAAACTTCCCCGGTATTAAAGAGTAACTAGAACAGAAACAACTCTTTATGGCACCCAAATAATTATCTTCAACCATTCCGGGACAAAAACTGTTCATACAGATGCTTTCTGGTTCCTGTAGGAGTTTTAACTTTAAACCCATGGGAATTTTGCAGGGATTGAAGTGTGGCAGGAGGAACAGCGCTCGCCCAGCGCCAGCGGTCCGAAGGCTGGCATCCGAGCGGACAAACGCTGCGCACCATTTTGCAGCGCCGCAGGTCAAGTACAAACACACCATGCTCTAAACAAAAAGAGAAAGGTCTGCTACTTTTCCATCCAGATTTTAGAAACTGAAAAACCGAACGCAGGAAGTTACAGTAGGCTGCACAAACGAGAAATCTGCGAGTTGTATAGAGACCAAACCCAACATTTAGGGCTCTGAGGCAAAGTTTTACTGCCTGCCTTGTCCCCGCTTCACACTTCAGAGAGTCCTGAAAGCTCTTCTTCACAGCTTTTTAAGATTATGCACGCTACTATTAAAGGACATTCTGTGCCGCAGAGTTTCACAGCGTTTTGAACATAATTATTCAGTTATATTTACATTTGAGAAATACATTCTGACATTTATGGTCATTTGCCTGCCAGAATATATACTGCTTAGCTCTAAATGGGATTTGCTACTGACTATGAATAAAAAGAGGATAATTCATGGTGCCAGGTGTTAAGATGAGACCAACAGAGCTGCAGGTGCAAAAGGACGGAGCAATGACAAGGATCAAATACAACTTCGCGCAGCTGCAGCTTCCTTACAAGGCAGAGCGGGGTGAGGGGAAGGGACGAGAAAGCATCTTGCTGTTATTACTACAAAACACAAGTACTGTAAATAAACCTTAACAAATCAAGCTAAATGGTCTCACGAGAAACAAAAATTGGAAATTAAGACAACAAATTACTCCTTTCCCACCAAATATTAACATCTTGGTTTTCAAACACCAGCTCCTCTCTGGTTTAAGACCGAAGCGGCTGCGGGGAAACACATCTAAGCATGTCCTGCTGCCACATGATTAAAAATTAGATCATTGCTATCTGTAAGTAATCATCACACTGAATTTTGATTAGGTTTTATTTCAAAAAGCGCGAAGTCACGGCGTTATGAGAAGGTGGATGTGCAGCGACTACTTTACCCCATCAACTGGGAACTGAGTATTTTCGGGGTTATTGTTATTATTATGTTTTTAAAGACAGTGCCCTTTAACAATAATCAGTAGACCTCACTTGTTTCTTTGTAAAGATAGCCTTTTAGAGTCTGCTCTCCTTTTAAATGAAAATAGGGCAGCAGTTATGGTCACACTTTTGTTAATTTAGTTGCCAGTCAGCTCCAAATCAAAAGAAAATAAGGCTGCAGAGTGTAATTAACATTCAGTTCAGTCGTTTTGTCCCTTGTCTAGCCCCCGAGCTTTGTTAAAATTGCCATCTGAATGCTGAAGGCTGTAGGGAAATCGATTTGATTCTAATCGCACCATGAAAAGAACATGATCTAACTGCTTTCAGCCCTCCGTAAATCTGTACTAGGTCTTTAGCACAATGCAACTTCCAATTTAAAAAGCACTGAATGTCTCGTCAATGACTTTGTGAAGAAAAAAGAACAAGGAGCAGACATAAAAATTCCAATAGTTGTTTAAGCATTAAAGTTCATTTGCATCACAGCAAACCTGAAAAGGGCTGACCTCTCAAACCGCCTCTCAGGTCTATGAAGTTGTAGCCTTGACAAGCTCACATTGACAGAGCTCATTGACTCTGAAAGGCTACTCTATCAATGGTGAAAAATGGCAATAGGTTCTACTCCGAGCAGGCATCTGCCTGCCCACCCGCTGCTAAACCAATGGCAAACCCGATTCAAAACCTGAAGCTACCTTGTAATCTTCCTTTCCAGGACCTTTTAATAATAGATTAGGATCACTATACAATTTCGTTTCATTGTTTGTCCCGAGGAGTGTGAAAAACATCCAAGCTTTTCAAATTCCGATAAAATTACACATATATGACAATACATACACATAAATAAGAAACTGATAGGTAGTTATGTAGTATTAATTGGTTTATTTAAATAAGGAGCCAGCTGAAAGTCATTTGAGTACTGTGAGATGAAAACACACGCAGCCTCAAGACCACGGTTATTTATGTTCCCAGAGTCTTAAATACAATCCTTCCTGTAGTATAATTCGGATAGACACGGCTCCCAAACCCTGCCTTATTATTAATACTGAAATTTTAATGAAAAATAGACTAAAATATTTCTGCAAACCTCAGAGCTTGGAATAAAAAGAGATGAATTAAACAGCATCGCACAATTCACTATAGTAAGTTTTCTTCCTACTTGACAGGTGAAAAAAAGCACTTGCACGTGCAGCTTAATTAATCACTGCTCTTGACATCTCGGTGATTTACAGTGAGGAGCAGGTGAGGATATACAAAACCAGAAAGGAACACTCGATTTGAGTGTAGCATTTCCAGCACACTAGGATGACAAGCTTATATATTCCATCAATGGCGTACAGAAAAACCCATACAGCAAATTATTTGTTAGCCACAACAAAGGCACAAATTAAGTGGAAGAGAGACTTGCTTATTAGGAAGATTTAATACTAGCCAGCTTTTAAAATTTTTCCTTAAAAAAAATCCCAATCCAATATTTGAGCAAAGCTAAAACTGCAATTCAAGCACACTTTATAGCGTACCTTTTTAGCATACTTTTTTAGTATTCATAAGAAAGTATGCTTTGTAACACACCCATGAAAAAAGCAGTCTTTAATATCGCCCACAGAATTTTGTCAAACAGACCTCTTCAATCAACTATCTAGATGCAACGTTTCATGAAACGTTCCTGTAAGATAACTGATACTTTAAAGACGTTTGTGTTTGACAGTGTCTTTTGAAAAATCAGACTACCAAAAAAGCCGAACTCAGAACACACTTTTGCCAGTGCCTACTGCTCCCAATGAAGTAAAATAAAGGTTTTCCCTTACATATGGAAGAAAAAAAAAATAGGAAGACCAAGTATGAACTTTTCATGCAGAAACCAGGCAGTATCGAATACAGACAGCATGTTGCCTGTATTACCCACTGCAGGATCTTTCTGTTCTGCCTTTGCAGTGCCCAGGGAAGTCAGCTTACAATCCCAGCCGCAGTTCTGGTCGGCACTGGGAGGCTGTGCAGTCACACGACCCCTCTTGCAGCGCCCGACCTGGAACGTGCGCTGCCACGCTAAACCCTACGAGTGAATGGGCCAAAGCCCCTCAACTCCTGGGGTAAATCAGCGAATGACTGCGACAATATTAAACAAGAGGTTCTGACGTGACTTCCAAAATGGTGCTATGTGAGTACCTCCCTTCGTCTCTGTTTAAGTGAGGAGACAACATGGACAGTAATGCTTGTTCAGTCTGAAGAAGAGAAGGCTGCGAGGGGACCTAATAAATGCTTATAAATATCTGCAGGGTGGGTGTCAGGAGGATGGGGCCAGACTCTTTTCAGTGGTGCCCAGTGACAGCACAAGGGGCAACGGGC
>Ga0065711_1042675_pt1 | contig 15221 bp, 13 predicted proteins | sample Hoacrofraction12_FD_59098 | JGI IMG/M metagenome (GOLD analysis project Ga0065711, IMG submission 59098) | Hoatzin crop microbial communities from Cojedes, Venezuela - Epithelial fraction 12 v2 (version 2) | ecosystem: Host-associated > Birds > Digestive system > Esophagus > Crop | place... | reverse complement strand
TTTTTTTTTTTTTTTTTTTTTTTTTTTTTGCAACACCACAGATGTTAACCTAACTTGCTTTATAGCTCATAAAGTGTTCCTCTTTGACAGGTCTGTGTTTAGACTTTTTTTATGAACTGACTCAACCGTTCCGCTGGAGTTTATCGACCTGTATTGTTTTATGCTTCTGTGTGTGAGCATATGGGGGGGAGCAGGGGATAATCCAGCTCTGTCAGCCTAAGCCTTGCCAAGATTTTCGCAAGTTTGAACATCACCAGCTGTAACAACAAGTGTGTTGACTGAGGCTGCCTCCATCCTGTTACGAGTAACAAGCGGTGCGCAGCCTCACCCCACCTCCTGTGTTTCCAGAGCCCGGAAAGTGACTTTATTACCTGAAGCACCAGTCGGTGAGTTTTGTTCCCACGTCCTCTGTGGCTTTTTGCACCCTCTTGAGATTTAATTTGTTGTTTCGTTCTCTATCTTTTTCGCTTTTGTCAAATCCAGACGTATATACTAACCTTTGTCTGGAGAGGGATTTTTAATCCTTTCTCAGTGTTTCCTGGTCGTCATCTCATGGTGCTATATAGCATTCTTGAATGATCTGCATATGCAAAGTTTTTTTCAGAGCCATATTTTAAGCCTTTCTCCTTGCCTCAACCGTCCCCTTCTAACTTCCCACGTTTTGCTACACTTAAAAATTCATTTCTTTCTTTGCCCCTGTTTTCAGACCTTACAATGTGCCTTTCCTTTATTTTTCTCAGCATTTCAGCCCACCAGATCACTGCATTTTATTGCATTATTTCTGGAATCTGGAATATTTCTACTTCTTTTGCTGTCTTTCAGTTAAATCTTCTTGAATACTCATAATCTTGTTGTTTTCCTAATCAGTAGTCCCATTTTTTTTGCTTAATTTTTTGTGGGGGAATTGAAAGAATGCAGTATTTCTGAATGTCTGATTTTTATGATGGAGCAGCATCTCCCTGTCTTTGAAATGCAGTATTTTGGGCTCTTTACTATGAGGTTTACATTTTGGGGACTTCTGAATCCTTTTTCCCCCACGTAAGTTGTACTGTTCTCTGCAATATGTAGCATCATTTGAAAGGCGGGCCCTGTATATCAGGTATATTTACTGCTTTGATACAGGTGCAGTTCTGACTTAGTTCCTTCCTTTTCATTTAAGTAGCCTGTGTCAGAGCTTGAAATGTTTTGGTTTTTTTTTTTCCTCCCAAAGACAAAATGAATGAAAGAGTCTTCAGACTGTCCCATTTGTTCAAAAATGTTAAATTGTAACATCGGGTACATGGGTTTGGGGAGATGAGAGAAAAATGTTTGATATATTTCTTCTATGCTGACTGCCATGTTTGTTTCAGATAGCTAAAATAGAGAGGAAGGCATGCCTGGAGTATTTGAGAAGATTATCTCCTTTACAGCTACTGGGAGCTAGTCCTTTTTCTTTTGGTGTTTCCCCATTTTGTTTTTCTATCAGTGCATCTACAAGCACTCCTCTCTCCCCAGTCATCCACATTTTCTTTTTCAGATGTATTCATCCTTGCTGGTTTTTAACCAAGATTTATCTCTAGGTCAGCGAGCCCATTCTTGAGTTCCTCTATATCAGCTTGAATCCCTCTCGAACCTTTCCCTTCATTAGCAATTCTACAGATCCGGCTGCTGAGATGAATTCACTGAAGTCCCTTCTAGTAGCGGAGGCTGATTTGTCGTCCTGCTCAGCTCCAAGTGCTGCTTCCATTACGGCAGCCATCTCCTTCTCTGCTGTCCTCATATGTTGTTCTGAGCTCTTTAACCTCCGGAGAGCTGCGTCTAGGGAAAAGAAAAAGGCTTTTTGAGCTGGTCCTTTGTGTGGGCATCCATTCTGCAAACACAGGAATCGATTTTTGAAATTAAAGGGGGGTCAGGAGTGGAACTGCTTGCAGGTTGTGCCGTTTCCCCTGCAGAGCTCTGCCCGCAGGCAGTGGTTGGCTCCACTGATGCTGTGCTGTTGACCACCTTTTCTCACTCCACACTTACCTGGAAGCCTTCACTGTGCATGCTTTGTTTTGAGCTGTCAGAAACTACAGTAACAATGATTTGCCTTTGTGGAGTATGTCTAATACTTTCCATGGAGTGTTGTACTGGCAGAAAGCAGTGTGTGAGCAGAGCTCATGGAATTCACTGGTCTACTGTGTAAGCTTTGGCTTCGTGCAGGAGTGAGCAAGATGAGACAACAAGGGGTGCTGGTGGTGGATGTCGGGCTGGGAGTATGGCTGTGGAACCTGCTCTGGTTTCTTACTGGAGAAGGAAGGTGGGAGGCTTGGAAGAAAAGAGAGAAACATGATGTTGGGAATATCTTTCTTCCTCATATTACATGGTGTTTGTTTTGATTGTATTTGCCGGCAGTTTTAGTGGAGCTGCATAGTGAATGTTGCAAGTTTTAGAAATAATTTTTAAATTTCCTAGTAGGTCCTTTTATTTGTCAGACAGGTATTTTTGTAAACGGAACTGTTCAGTTGTGCAACCTAGCTGCTTTAATCCCTGTTGACTATACCGCTGAAGGCTGCTTAAAGAGCATAACTGGCTTTTTACTGTACTGATAACTGCTAATAAACCTTTAAAGAGCTTTGAACAGCCTCTTCATGCAAAGAATATCAGTGTAGATAGTGCAGTATGAAAACTGTAATAAGGTTGTTATGAATTCGAGCTCCCCAGTCATTCTCCAGATGCTTTCCACCAGACCTCGTTTCTGGCGTCTCCAGATCTTCACAGGAGAATGCAGAAAGCTGGAAGGTACGTGCCAAGAAGCATGAGGAGGTCCCCGGGGACTGGGAAGAGGCAAGCGTTACACCCGTCTAAGGGAAATGAGGGGACCTGGGGAAATATAGGCTTGACAGCCTCAACTCGGTCACAGGAAAAATTACGAAGACTTCTTCAAAGCCATTTCCAGGCATGAAAGGCAAGAAGGTCTTTGGGAAAAGCTGGCACCCATCTATCAAGTACAAATTGTGCTTGAGCAGCCTAATTGCCTGGAGTGATGAAGCGACTGGCTCTGCAGGCTGGAGCAGTGGACACAGCTTACCTTGGCTTTAGGAAGGCTTTCAACACAGTCTGAGACCCTTGTAGCCAACTGGAGGGCACGTGGGCTCAATGGGTGGGCTGCAGCCTGAGAGGAAAGCTGGCTGGACTGTCAGGCTTGAAGGAGGGTGATCAAAAGCTGAAAGTCATAACTGGTGACCAGTTATGAGGGAGCATTCCTCAGAGGTTGATACTGGTGTCAGTAGTATATGGCATCTTTAGCAACAGCCTGGAGAAGGGATGGAGAGCATCCTTACCAAGTTTGTGGGTGACACTATCTTGGAGGCATCAGCTCTGTTGGAGGACAGCAGCTGCCAGTCTGAAGGACCTCAGCGAACTGGAGGAACCTTACGGAGTTCATGAAGTACAAATGCGAAGTCGTGCTCGTGGGACAGACTAACCCCATGTGCAGGGGACGGATAATGGATAGTGCCATGCTCTTTTGGCTGGGTGCTCACAAAGAAGTGTGGTATCGGGGTTCCAGTCCTTTGCTTGATGGGTATTTAGTTGTTACATGCAGAGAAATAAAAGCATGTTGGTAGAAGAAGACTGAGAGAAAGCAATTACTGCGTGTATGAAGGAGCAAAGAATGGTCAGTGCTCTCAAATACTGTCTTTTATATCATTTTATGTAATTTTTTTATATCTCTTTTTAAACCCTGTTATAAGGATTGACGTTGAGTTTCTAAAGCTGGGAGAAATACTCTCTGTAATCTGTTCAGCCTGGAGAAGAGAAGGCTCCGGGGAGATCTTATCACAGCCTTTCAGTACGTAAAGGGGGCTTATAAGAGAGATGGGTCAAATTTTTTCACAGGGCCTGTTGCGATAGGACAAGGGCTGATGGTTTTAAACAGAAAGAGGGGAGATTTAGACTGGTTTTATGGAAGAAATGTTTTACAGTGAGGGTGGTGAAACCCTGGCACAGGTTTCCCAGAGAGGTGGGAGATGCCCCATCCCGGGGGCCCCATTCCAGGCCAGGTTGGACGGAGCTCTGAGCACCCTGATCCAGTTGAAGAGGTCCCTGCTCGCTGCAGGGGGGTTGGACTGGGTGGCCTTTCAGGGTCCCTTCCCACCCGAACCATTCTGTGATTCTAGGATGCATTTGTGAATTGGGGGTAATAATACCTCATCCCTCACCCCTACAAACAGGCGGCCCGTTTTTGTAAAACACTTGGAGATTTTGATGGCAAATACCGAAGAGCTCACAGCAGTTTCTGATTTTGTCAAAACTGTTTCCGTTCCTGCATACTGTGTGAGTCAACGTGTCGAGCTTTAAAATGCAACGCTGCATAGGTGCTACGCAAGGCAGAAGCATCAACTCAGTTATTAAATCTAGCAGATTTTTTGGTTTTGGCGAAGGAAGGAAATATTCCAGTATACTGTCACAGCCAGATTGGAACGACACAGGTGCGTAAGGGGGACAGGATAAAACACATATTCTGTGTAATTTTGAAAACATCTGGGATTTTGTGGTATTATTCCTATACGCTAGTGGGTATGAGCTCGCCAGCTCTCGCTGCCTGGTGCTCGCTGAGCCAGTAGAGGGGGTCGAAGTTTTCTGACAAATCATCGGTCCAAAGCTGTGCTGAGATGTGCCGTGCTGGTGGGCGGAGGAGATGGTCGTGTTTTTCCTTGTCAAATGACCTGATCTCCTCTTATTCCTCAAAAAACACCCTATTCTCATACACATTTAAAAAAGAATTTATATGCTTGCTTCAAATGAAAATATCATCGTCAGTTTGGGGGATTTGTTAAGCCAAGCTGTTGGGAAAGTGGAATGTCCTTTCCAGGATGTCTGAGGAAAGGGCAGTAATTACCATGTCTGTAGCAGTTTTAAAAAATACAAACAAGTCAAGTAAGAACAAAGCTTTATATCTGTGCATTCAGCTATTTCATCTGTAAAATCAGTCATTTCTGATGACTGAGCTTTGGCTTTTTCTAGTGGAACAAGCCTAGCCCCAGTTCTTAGGTAAGCAACAAACGTGGATTCCTTAGCTTAAAGGATGATTTAAATAAAATGAATAACAAAATGGATTTCTGTTTTTTGTACAAGCAAACTTGGGGGTTGGGTTAGATGACCTCTAAAGGTCCCTTCCAACCCAAAGCATTCTGTAATTCTGTGAAAGCATTCTAAACTAAAAGTAATGTTATTCACAGTTCTGGAACAAAGTATCAAATGGTTTTAAATAAAGAAATTGTTTTAGAAATATTCAACACTTGCACATTGGTTTTTGTCATTTTACTTTAGTGTGTTGAATATATAATGTCTGTTTTCTTGTAATAGGAACTTGACGTGACACAATAATAAGCAACATCTTCATGTGCAAGAAAAAGAATTAAAGTGGATAAAAGTTTAAGCTAAATATCAGGCTTTGTATTTTTGTTCTTTTTGAATGGTGAAACTGTAATTTCTGTTTGCAGTGAAATTCTGCCTGCAAAGATTTCAGATTAATCAGTGCCAGTTGTGGAAAGCTGTAGGTAATTTCATTTACTAATTAGCTTGTGAATTTTCACGTCACGTGGCTTGGCACAGCTTCAGTAAGATTTTCCAGGCAATAAATGACATCGATGGATGAGCTGGGCGGGTCTCGTCCTCGCTGTGTAACGTGCGGGCGTGCAGCTCTGCAGCAGGGGCCGGTGCCGCGCGGAGGCAGGTGAGTTGGGTTCGTCGCTTAGGAATGAGTTCAGCTCTTCGGAAAACGTTCTTTCGGGTTGGCTTTTCACAACTTGTATGAAATTCAGCTTTTTTGGAGTCTATGTTATGAAGAGATATGTGAAAAGCTTGTACTTCAATGTCTTTCCTGTGATTAACTTGTAGGAATAGGTCGATGAGACCACCAGAGAATAAGCTTTGAACAGCAATATATAATTTTTTATGCAGTTTAGGTAATACAAAGAATATGGAGTAGAAACTTTGGCAGAGCGTGTGGCACAGATGTTACGATGTGAAAGTCATGCTTTTTGTATTTGTTTTGGGAGGGGGGGGAAAGATTCTTTTAGGTATCCTTTGAATATTATGAAATAGTGTGGAAGGAAGAAACATTAATTGCCGTGTGGGGTAGAGGGAGTCTGTCTTCCCAGTTCTGTTGTAAAATCTCAGAATGCAAAACAAGCCTCTCGTCTCATAATGTCATTTCGTGTTTAAATGTGATAATAGAAGTCAAGATGAGACTTTAAGTGGATGGATGAAGGTATTACTAGGTTGTTATTTTGTTAAATTTCATTTTCAATATGTCTGATTTTTCAACTATCCAGTTACAAAGTAAGCAGCAGAGAATATAGACAAAGGCGGGTGAGGTGTGATGAGTCGGGAGAGTTGCAGTTACTGCTCTGAAAGAAGCGCTGGGATACCCCTGTGTGTCAGAGACAGCTCTGGATGGAGAGATGAGCGTACTCTGTGGTGTCAGGCAGGCTGCAGTGACGTCCCGAGGTGGTTTGAGGGTGGTAGGGTCTGAAATGCTGACCTTGAAGAGCTGCTGCTGTGGTTGGGCTTGAAGCAGCTTTAGCAAAGGTGTCAGATGAGCATGAGGAAGTTTCTGGGACTTCACAGTACTGCCAATGTTTTTTTAATTTTTTTTAATTTATTTTGATTTTGGTATTTTATCACAGTAAAGAAACAATGTGCAGTTTCATAACCTTTCGCAAGAAGGAAGGAATCTCATGAAACACGATCAGAGACCGAACACTGGTTCTGTGCTCCACGTGCAAAACATTTCTCAGATACCAAACACTTCTGCCCTGGCTGGAAGCGTTCTGCCCTGCGGTGTGGTAGGAGTGTTCCTGAACACAGCGAAACAAAGCCGACTTCACGAATTAGTTTTTATTGCTTGCGGAAGGAAAGGTCATGTTGCTAGATGCTGCAGGAGGTGCACAGAGTGCAGCCGGTCACACTCGGGCCGGGCCGGCGCTGCCTGCGTTTGCCCGGGCTGTGCTGCTGCAGAGATGAGCTCCGCGCCTGCACCGCGGCTGGTTTGCTGCCTGCACAGCCCGCTACCGGATTCCTGCTGTCCTTCGGCTCTGCGGAGCGTGACTAGAGGGCAAGCGTTGCCTGTTCCTCTGGGCTGCGGTGGGTGTGTTTTGAAGAGGTTGGTTTATCTTCAGTGCTCTCCAGAGAGCTGAGCCCTCTGGCCTTACGTGTCTGAGCCAGAGCCATTTTCATCCCACTCTCCTCAGTATTATTAATCCTTATTAGTCTAAGCGTACCTTTACCTAAATTTCCACCAAAGATGTGGGATTTTTCCATGTCACTTTTTTTTTTTTCCTCAGTTCCTAAAGTTAAATATAATTTATATTCAGTGTGACTTATCCATGGAAAGTGTTCATACAGATTCTTGCACTTGTTTATTACATTGACAGATGTTGAAATCATATCGCTCCATCCTAGAATTATATTCCAGGTATGATTCATGTTTTTATTTTTGAGGGATTTTTGTGCACTAAGTATTGGCCAGCTGATATAAAACCTGCTGATCTATAGTAAATTGTTCTAATGCGTGATGTCTACAAATGTGATCAAAAACAGCTCAGGGAAGGCTGAGATTAGCTCCCTTCTCCTGCATCCCCTTCCCAGGCTTTAGTGGGGCTTCGCAAGGGTTATTCTTCTTAACGTGGCTTTTGCAGCTCCCAGTTCAGCGCTGTGCATGTGAAGGTACTGGTTTTGTGAAGACATACGTTTAACTTCATGCGTAGAGGCATCTCTTTGATGTATGAAGTGCCTGTACCGAGTGTTGGCGAGTCGGTCTCTGTGATGTCTCTCTTCTGGAGTTGCACTTGCTCTTCCTTTTTGCTTTTTTTCCTTAAGGAAGAGTAGATGTCTAGTACTTACTAATACTTTTAATGGAAAATTTATCTTTTCTTTCTAAGAGGATTTTTTTTTTTTAAGCTGTCATCTCTTAAAAGTTTGTCCCCTTCAGAATGTTTCTATTGCATTCACAGAAACTTCTACTCTCTCAACATGCGTATGAGGACTTTTTTTTAATATCGGATATATTTTTAGATAGCTCATGGATAATTTTTGCTAACACTTCCATTTTTAAATGACCTATTTGAGGGGATTGTGGAATTTTTTGCTGCAAGATCTTTCTGATGTGGAAGGATGTATTTTTCCTTTTATATCATCGTTTGCTCTGTGCGGATGTGATTGGTGTAGAAACCGACCCATACTCCGCGCACAAAACCCCCCCGAAAATCTTAGCAAGGTAGGACATGATTTTACAAGAAGCTTTGATGAGGTGTCCATATCTTAGCAGAAGGTGTTTCTTGTTGTTTAAACAGGTTTGAGAATCACTATCTTCTGTTAGGTGAACGATGATAAAGTGATGCATGGAACAATTTGTTGTACTGCAGAAGGGTCGTCACCCACCACCTCTCCTCCGAGACCTCATTACTGATGGCTGACAGACAAAACATAATCTGATGAGCTGGACCTCTGGTCTATGCTGAGAGTAAGAAATGAAGATCACTGATTAGCTCATGATTCCAATATACTGATTTAAAAAAAGCATTTAATTTATATTTTAATTTTCTTTTGTTACAATTTCAAGCGAAGCATTAATACATGAATTTGTTTTTATACTGAATACGTATTAGTCTGCTTTTAGCTTAAATTAACTCACTGATACCACAAGAATTAATAGTGCATTTAAATGATTTATTCATCACGTTGTTCTTGTCTGATTGAAACGATTGAGTCATCCACTGACACTTTTTTTTATAAAGTGTCCTTTGAAGTTGTTCACAGTGAAATACCTCATTGTGATCACTGAGTTACCAACACTGTTTTATTAAAAGGAATAAAAACCTATGGAAAGCACTCCTGGTGGTGCTTTTTTGTTGTTTAGAAATTCAGGTTCAAAAACACATCTATGTTTTTAATTAGTAAGTTACATGAATAAAACGTTTAAGAGTTTACAACAATGCTGTGTTATTAAATACAGACATCTAGAAAGACTTCAGTAGATCAAAGTTCTAAAATGTAAGAAAAATTTCAATTCTAGGTGTTTAAACATTATAGCTGCCTTTTAGTACTGTCTGCTGATGCAGATGGCTGATAAATGATCCTTAGCTGGGAAATGTAGCCCTGGAAGCTGACCTGCGAGATAAAAGCCCACGAAGAGTTTGTAACCTGAATATCCAGCTATTCTTTATCAACAATTAAACAAAGCGAGAACTTCTGCTCCCTGCGTATGCCCGAGACCCAGCCTTGGAGAGGGACGCGTGTCTCTGCTGGGTCTGTGTACGACCAACAGTTTACCTCTTTCTCGACACACGCCGGAGAGAAGATCATCGCTTTAAAAGAGATGTGAAGTCGTGAGAATGAAACTTGTCCGTTTGTTTTCTGCAGCAGCTCCGGAGGGAGCGTGCGGTTTGCTTGTGCCCGCTCAGCCTCGCGCCTGGGGAGGGCTGCGCCGGGGTAACGGCGGGAGCTGCACCGGAAAGCCCTGCAAGAAAGTTAGGGCCCAGGGAGACAAAAATCCCAGGAACCAGAGGCTGCCTTGTGAGTACGCAGGGACAGCGGAGCAGGCCTTGTCGGAGTAACTTGCTTCCTAAATCAGTTTTCTTAATTTTCTTCCTGTTTTCCTCAGAGAAGCGTTTCCCACCCTGCATGTCGTAGCACTGCTGGTGTTACAGTGGCGGAAGAGTAGCGTGTGCTGACTGTGAGCTTTTAGATGCTGTATTTTATGAACCCATGTTTTAACAGAACCAGGATGGCTGTTTTAGTCACAGTGTGACAAGCTTAAACTGGGTGAGCAATACTCGTTTTACTAAACAAATTGGTCCAGTATTTAATTGGGATCATAAATTCTTTGGATGTGGGCTGTTTTAAAAAAAGTATGTGTAACTTTACTTTTGTCAGATTTTCCAGGAGTTCTAAAATATTGAATGAGGAGAAGTAGGTAGGCTTCTTGGGCACTTCTGAAAATCCTGTTGTGTGATTACCTGCATGTTTAAGTGACTAGATTAGGTTAATTTGAAATCTGGTCTTCTACCTCATTGCTTTTAAATTCAGTAGGATAACAAAAAAGAGAAGTGTATTCTGGAAAATTAAAGCAGCATGTTTCTTCTGATTTCCACGTATGTAATGCATGCGTTGTGATAGACTCGCTGTACAGTTGTGCCGTGGTTGTTTTGTCAGTGGGCGAATGCTTTGCGCACGGGCTCTCAGGCATCACCGCGGACAGGAGGTTAATGCCAACCTCGGGTTTTTCCTCTCTCTTCAAGACAGAAAGTCTGTTAGCATTTTGTAACTATACTTGGCAACAGTAATGATTTATCACAGGGTGCTTTTTCCAAATGTGTCTCTTTAGGACACTGTGCCTGAAAGAAACCCAGGCGGCTGGCCTTCCTCCAGCTGCTCCGGCAGAGAGAAGGAATAACGGAGCCAGCCGGGGCCAGGGAGCCCGATTAATCTCCTGTGAAAAGAGGAGGTCTTTCGGGCTTCGGAGGGGAGAAGCCGTGGAGAAAGGGGACTGGTAGAGTCGCCTTGGCTGTGGGCAAGGTATCCTTCTGGCTTGTGCTGCTGCTGGCACTGTTGCCTTTGCCATGTGCTGTGGATAAAACAGTGTTGACAACGGAGAGGACGGCTTGGTCATTAGTCTTGGCCAGTACAGCAAGAAGAGAGCATTGTGAAAGAGCTCCTGCCTTTCACTTCCTTAACTGTAAAAGCCCCTTTCAGTGGGTGTGGATAAGCTTCCTTGAGTAAATACTGTGCACTGTCAAAGATGTCCACAGATCTTGGCTGCGGATTTGATCGAGGATTAAAGAACCGCTTCACAGAGCACGGTTTCTTTGTGCTGGTGCTTTCCTTCCCCCGTATTTGCAGGTAAGCTGGGGAGTACCTTCTGGAGTCGGTTGGCTGAATCCTAGGCAGGAGTGTCTTTACAACAGGAGAATGGCTCCCTCTTATTTCTAAGCAGGAGGTATCTGAAGAAATCGGATTTTTTAACTTTACAGGCAGCTGGTTTGCAAGCAGCTCTGTGTAAGAATTGTAATTAAGATGACTGTGGACCTACATTAACTTGTTCTTCTATTGATGTGCATACGAATTTCTCATTAGGTATGAACAAAAAAATTCATATTTATCAAGCACCCATTACGTTCTTGACATGAAAGTTACTTTTTACTTTGCCACCACCTTTTCTTCTCCGTATGGTCTAACTAGTGAGGATTCCTTGTTCATGCAGTGTTTAGCATATCTGTGAAGTTACAACCAACTTAGACTTAAAGTAGAATTGCAGAGTTCTCCAAAGTCTTAATGTTTTTAATGAATTCTAATAAATTATCAGTATTCTGAGTTGAAGTTAAAACAAATTTTAAACTTCCAATTAATTTTCCAGCATTCAAAGTCAGTAATGTTGCATTATGTTACACATTTGTTTGTGCTCCTCATGTATTCTATTTGTAGTGTAAATGCTCAGTCACATGTGCAGTTTTTCGGCCTGGAAGTGTTTTTCTAATCAGTGAGTACTTTGTACTGTTGTACTTGGCTTTGGGAAGTAAGGTAAAAATATATGTAAAATAATGGCAACAAAGAGGTAAACCCATAAAAATGATCCATTTTCATGACATGGATGATATCAATTCACTAAATGTCCTCTCTGAAAATAAAATCAAACCCTCATCTCCTAATTTAGCCTATACATTCCAGTAAACGTGATTTTCAGATACCGATGTGAGCTATGAGACAGGAGCCAAGCCAAGAAACCGCTGTCAGGAGTGGCTTGCTGCCAGCTTGGTCGTACTCAAAGACCCCTTCTATTTCATGTCCTGTAATACTGTTGTTGAAATTGCAGCAGTTGCTGGAGTGCATCAGTGATACCGGGAATGTTCATAAAATATAGAAGTTGACTTTTACAGTAATTTAATGGGGTGTAAATAAAATGCAGGCTAGCAAGGATGACGCTGCTGCCTTCTTCGTACCATGCCCCAGACCTCTGCAGCTGTTGGGCAGATCTATAGCCCATAGTCTGGGGGGTTGTGCTCAGCAAAACGGACTCAAAGAGAAGGTAGATAACTACCGTAAAAGCCAGATCTGAAAAAGTTCCTGAGCTGCCAGTGTGTGAAGTGCTTAGTAATTGAGTATATGAGGAGCCAGACCACTATGAATATTTTTAAGTAATAGTTAAATCTCTGTAAATCTACCTTATATGTAAAAAGTTTCCCATTTAATTTTGAAAATAAACGTTTCAAGTTAAAAATGATGTATACATATATTGCAAACTTCTAATGGGGAGGTGAATCTGAAGCTTCCTTTCTGCAGTGGATGCATAGGCTTCATGGGCTGCTGTGGTGGCAGCGCCGTGTCCCAGCCCAGGAGGCCCCGAGGCTGCGCCCGGCACAGCGAGCAGCGATCCGTGGCTGTCTGGCAAATGGGAGGAAGGGGAAGGGGTCTTTAAAACATGCATTGAACTGGATTAGTAGGTGTGAAATGGACACACAAGAGTCCTGGTGCTATTTTTGGTGCTGACTGTCACCTTTCTGTTGTTTGCAGTAGGCTGTACAAAGGAAAAATGTGGATAATAAAAAGGTACTGATGATTAGCCATTCAGGGTTTGTTTAAAACGTTTTTTTTTCTATAGAGAAACCTGCTCAGGTGTTTTCAGTGTCGTTTTTCTAGACTTGGGGCAGTTTTAAACAGCAGTTACAGTGAAACCTGGTCATAAAATTTGTAGCATCAAGCCGTAGCTGAGGTGTGTTGTGGGACAGCAGGGTGATTAATCTGCAAAGTAGATAATCAAGTCGAGTGATGATCAAAACTTAATTGTATATTACTAATCTGCAGTACAGCGGTTCCAGAGACACAATTTGTTTTGAGTGGGGGTAATCACAATCAAATAGATTCAATAGGAAGGCTGATACCCGCTTAGTAAACAGCTCTGTAACAGCTTGGTGAGAACTTGCGGCCAAGTGAGAGCCTGCCCTCCTGTTAGCTCTTGTCTTGGACTAATTATTACATGGAGCTGGTACAAAAGGTAACAGAACTCTACAAATTATTTTTCGATCTGGAAAAGGTCAGGATAACTTTGTTTCATTCTCTTTAGTGCTATCTGTGACTTTCTTTTAGCTTGAAACCAAAGGGGCGATGCATAATGAATGCAGAGTTAAAAGGAAATCAGAGCTTCAAAAAAAGCCAAATCCTCTGTTGGGTGGTAAGAACCTGGGTGAAGGGAGAGGAAATGCCGAAGCAGGAAAGCCTGAAGTGAAGTCAGTGTTGCTCTAAAGGAAAAAGATGATTGCTTTTATCTTTAATATTGAGACTCCCACGTAGCAGTGGACAAAGGATTTTACCCAGTCGTGTTTGTATGAAGAACATATGTCAAGTATGTGTTGACAAAAGACACACGTGACCACGCTTCTAATGAGCAAACGCCGTTGAGCAGATGGGTGCAAAATGGACACCCTGCACCATCTCACTGTCTCGTGGCAGGTCCGTAAGGCGTGGAGTTCAGCAGGTGGCCGGCTCCTAAACTTCAGCGTCGGGTGATGGCTGTTACACACGCAGCCCCTGCAGCACCAGACTCGGCCCCAGGGAGCCCGGGCGCCTTCGCTCAGCCGAGCCGTGGCGAGGTGGGCGGCTACCCAGTACCCAGCGCCTGCACCCTGCTCCGGAAGGCTCGGCACGGAGCGGCGAGGAGGCTCCGGGCGCGCAGGAGTCCCATGCGACCGACGGAAACACTGCGTGATGTTTCGCAAGTACGGAGGGCAGAGCTTTTCATAACTTGGAAGCATTTCTAGTGGGAGATGAGTAACTGAAGGCTAAACGGTGCGTTCTGCGTTATCGATTCTTCAGCTGAGCAAAGCAGACAGATGTGCCCGCTGCTGGTCTGGAGAGCATCTCGGAGCCCGAAGCACCCGGTGGCAATGCTGATGTCCTTGTTGGCAGAAACCTGCTGGCTTGTTGATGGTGCTGATTTTTCCCTGATGTGGCGTGGGAAGCTCCTGTATGCCTCAGTTTCTGTGTCTAGCTGTATAATCACTAGCTGTATTTTAACTACATAGGTACAGTGTTTTTAAAATTCATTAATACAATTTCCAGATACTATTAGCAACACAATTTTTTACTCCAGGTGTTCATCTTGTCATACAGCCATCTTCCCACATTAAAAAAAAAAAAAGGAAAAAAAAAGATTACAGTTTCTGAATAACATAGACTTTTTTTAAATAGATATCTCTAGGCACAGTAGAGATTTGTTGTCAATACAGAGAAATAAGGTGCCACATTTTCCGCATGAAATAGCAAGATGAATTGTATCCCGGATTAGATGTAGCTGTTTCTTTCCAGTGACAGTAAAAAGCTTGAGATGATTAAGCTATAGCTACCTCTGTCACTGATGGCTAAACTTAGTTAGGATTCGTTCTGCTCCAAAATAACCCAAATGTTGATTTATATGATTTTGTAAGAAGTGTGCATACCTGTACATGCCGGGAGAAGAACCCCACTTGTCCTTGTGTCTGAAATTCATGGGAAGTAGTGCTGACCATGTATCTTCTAGGAGTAGGACTTAAGCTAATAAATTTATTACGACAGAGGTTTTTCTTGCTGTGTTTTTGTACAAGCTGCCAGCACAGTAGGACCCTAATTTCAATTCAGGCTTCCAAGCACTGCAGTAATAAAAATAAACACAAACATACTTGCACAGGGAAAAAAAAAAGTTCTTTTTTAGTTCTGCAGTTTCTCTTTGTGAGCCGTGCAGTCCCTGGCTGTGTGGCTGGGGGTGGTTTTTGTGTTCTGATGAGCAATGTGGGCAGTTAACCCAGCTGATGAGCAGGCAACGTACCCTTACAGTTTGAGTTACCTTCGTGAAGTGCGTGTGCGGTCCTGCACCCCCTCCAGCGAGCGTCCGTTCTGTGCTCCTGCAGAGATGGAGTTATTACCATAAAAATGTAGTAGGAGGAGGAACGAAAAACAAAAAGCCAGCTTTTGGAAAGGTGCTGAGGCTACTGGAGAGAGTCCAGCGCAGGGCTGCGAGGATGGTGAGGGGACTGGAGCATCTCTCCTATGAGGAAAGGCTGAGGGAGCTGGGCTTGTTCAGCCTGGAGAAGAGAAGGCTGAGAGGGGACCTAATACATACTTACAAATATCTGCAGGGTGGGTGTCAGGAGGATGGGGCCAAGCTCTTTTCAGTGGTGCCCAGCGACAGGACAAGGGGCAATGGGCACAAACTGAAGCACAGGAAG
>Ga0065711_1042674_pt1 | contig 15221 bp, 11 predicted proteins | sample Hoacrofraction12_FD_59098 | JGI IMG/M metagenome (GOLD analysis project Ga0065711, IMG submission 59098) | Hoatzin crop microbial communities from Cojedes, Venezuela - Epithelial fraction 12 v2 (version 2) | ecosystem: Host-associated > Birds > Digestive system > Esophagus > Crop | place... | reverse complement strand
CGTTCAAGCCCAGGCTGGACAGGGCTCTGAGCACCCTGATCTCGTTAGCGGTGTCCCTGCTCGCTGCGGGGGGGTCGGACTAGATGACCTCTGGGGGTCCCTTCCGACCCAAAACTTTCTATGATTCTTACTTCTGAAATAGTCTTATCGCAAGACACTACAGCTGAACAGGTGATGGCGTGTGACAAATCTATTTTTGCTGCACACAGTGTATATACTTTAGTCAGTAATTTACAACAATGGAGGTAGGATTTTAAGCTACATTCAATAAAATATATTCTTGGGCATCTTGCTGCTGGCCCATTTGTCTCATTACAAAAGGTCTGTTTAAAAAGAAAAAAAAATAGTGAAGTACCAGCTAAAAGGATTGCATTTAAATCAGTCTGTATTTAGCAATGTTAAGTTTCAGAATGGCATCAGAGAAAGGAGGACAGTTACCTACTGACATTTTTTTTGACAGAGAAATGAAAAAAAAGAAAAAAAGTAGCCTGTGCTCCTAGGAGTTGTTATCAGAGTCACTGAGGGATGTGTACAAGAAGGATAAGAGAAAACGAACGGTTCAGGATGATTTTGGGTCCTTAGGGCAGCCACCAGAGCATGGACATGATGGGGAAAATGGTGGCTAACGCAAGTGGTGTCACAAGAAGTTGCATTTCAGTCATATGCGGCCTCACCTTTGACAGAGTTACTAGGATGAAACAAGCAACAACGCTACACAACCCCATGAGAGGGGCAGATGGGGAGGGGAATCGGCTTCTTGGCATGAGTGTAGACGGGCATAGCAGGCAGCGCGAGCTGCAGTGGGGAAGCCACGGAACGCGAGGGCTCAATGGTGCCAGGTCATGGGGGTGCTGATGGCCCATGAGCTCTCTGCTCACCATGGAGAGGCTCCAAGGTCCTTGTGAACTACCCAAATTCCATCTGCACCCTGCTTGTGTTTGAAAATTCATATTACATTAGTGCAGATGGATTTGTATTGGTGTTACCAGCCTGGGACAAATGACGGTGGAAACTTACAGAGAAATTAGCTAGAAGGAACAGAAGGTAGTGGTCGTGCTGCAAAGGGACTTAGGTTAAATGATGCTAATCAGCTGGGGTCTGCACTTCGAACTCAGGTTGCAGACAGGCTAATGCTCTGTCTCAAAGGCTGGAATATCTGTCTGCTTTACTCATCTGGACAATAACCTGCAGTTTCTGGCAGCAATCTGCCAACCTGCAAAGCTGAGTGATGTCTTAACAGATCCCTGCATGCTGCCAGGACTGGCTTTTAGAAATCGTGGATAAATTACTCCTGTAGGTGCATCCAGTGGTTTATGTTGCATGTAAAGTATTCCACAATGAGAGGATTCTCCCTGCCAGCTTTCCTGTGCTTGACTTCTGCGGATCTTCAGTGCAATAGATGCACTAGGAGCAGAACCAGGTGTAGCTATAGTGCCTGCTTCAGTGCTTCCTTTGATGGGTCCCATCTGCCTCTTAGACCTGCAGTGGCACCTGTTGATGTGCTGTTCCTGTGCAAAGCAGTTACACTGCACGTTGTCTCCGTTTTGGCATTTTCACAAAATAGTATCAATACTGCAAGACTTCTCCCATTTTTGGTTTGGTTACCAAATCTTTGGCTCTTAGCCTGAAGACTTTCATCCTAGTTTTAAGAAGTATAATGTTAGGAGTTTAGAACGTACAAACTAAAATGGGAAATGAAAGGTAACGTGTCTTACAGTCAGAAATGAGCTAAATGTCCTCTCACAGCCAGTTTGATCTCTCTTTCTGGCTAATATACAAGGTTTCGTTGCTCCCCAAACACAAGGCAGGACAGATGGCAGGTGGAAACAAACACTGGCATGGAACATCCCAATGCCGTGATGGCTGCCGTTTCTTGCAGAGCCACATCCCCACATGTTTGGATTTGAACACGGGCATCCACACACCAGTGTGCATTCTGGGTTCTGGTAATATAGGGAGAGAACGGATCTGCTATGTCTCTTCATTTTTAACGCAGTTAATGCAGTAATTGGTGATTTTATTTCCACAAGAGCAAGCATTTCAGAGAATAAATTTTCTCCATAGTCCCCCCCTGAGATTAGTTTTGTGTCTTTTCCAAGTTGCGATCATGTTACATTTCAATGAATGTAATTTCCCTTGTATGTTACAATCGCCATGTTTTCAGAAAAATGTTGTCGTGATTTGTAGTATGTTACTAGCTGTGGAACAGATACGTTTTGAAAAGCAATACATGTTATTATACTGTTACCAATTTCAAATAAAAAAACTTGGATAGTCTTTACATTTCAAACCAGCAACATGTTAACATATTTTCCCCATACTTATCATTACTTGGAAAGATTCAAGGTCTGCATTCTGTGCCATCAATTACTAAGAAATTAGATCTTGGCTTCAATAGGAATAGATTATCAGATTATTTATATTGTAAGAGTTTACATCTACCGGAGTGAAGTGTTTCATAGCAAAAAGGCCTAGTATTTAAATAAGGTAAACAAACGTGGTTCACAGCTTAACAAAAGAATAAAACTAGAACTAACTGTATTCTGGTGTGTTTTCTCATGAATATGATAGAACATATCCTTGCATGTTTTACTGCATTGAAAAAGGAGATGATCAGCATCTTATAAATGAACTTCTTGTAGAAAAGCTTTATTTGACAATTGCCCGTCCTGAAATGTTCTCTTTCTCGCTCTTTCTTTGTTCTAAAATATTTTTCACTTTTAATAGAAACATAGTGGAATAAGAAGAGTCAGGAAAGAAGGTGCTTTTCAAGAACATTTTGGTTATTCATGGAACTCAAAATTACTTGTTTCCAAACCCGATATGAAATATTACAGTAAAAAAAAAAAATCAGCCTCATTTAGAGGGATTAAGCAGGTAGTAAGGTATATGCGCATTGCTCATTTGCATCGGATGTTTTGAATAACACTTTTTTTTTTGTTGTTGTTGGCAGAGTAGGACATTGAAAACCTATTTTGTAGACTTTCAAAGACAGAGTGAGTTCACCTTACAGCCTGGGTCTGGCAGTATATACCCTCTACAATACTTGCCCTGAGTTTGAGGATTTGTATTTTATTTTCTTAAACAGCTGGCACAGTGCAGCCACTGCAGATGTGTGCTGTGCAAAAGGAAGAAGTTGGACAAATTTTTTTGATGTCTCTCTCCACTTGTTATAATTCTTGACAGAATAACATTTATCAGCAAATGAATTCCTAAAGGAGAAACAGCATATTGGATTTCTCTGCATTTTATCTTTCATGGAATACAGCAGGATTGTCAGTATGTGTATTAGAGGAGATCAGGGAGGGAGTTTGTGAATGGAGAGCTAGCTTGCTCCAAAAGTCCATGTTCTTATAATTAAAAGGTTAAAAACTTTTAAAAAGTCATAGTACTTATTTCTCCTAAAGAAGCAGATACACTGATATATTCTGTAGCATGTGGAAGATGCCTGTCTAAAGGAATAGGCCCTTCTGCAGTCACTGGAAGCAAAGAAATCTGCCAAAATAAAGTTGGCAAAGTTGTTCCATGTGTGTTAATATTGAGGCTTTAAGGACTTCAGTTATTTAAAAATAATATTCCCATTACATGTAAAGGAAATTGTTTAGGAGTAAAGCATTCCCCTAACTTATTACAGGCTTACTCACAATGTATTTCTTTTATTTTCTTCATGGGCAGAGCAATTCAGTTTGCGCATGTGCTGGTGTCATGTTTCTTGGAGCATCCAGACACGTGACTCAAATCCACAGCTACCTTTAGCTACCAAAATTAATGAAAGGTCTGAAATCTGCCAGAACAGGTCACTTTGCTAGTTGATCCTGGCTAGGGTAGGAGGGATGAATTAGATAACACTTAGAGATACTTCCAGCTCTGTTTCTCACCTATTCCAAGATAAAAACTATCACTTACTATGATGCTGATGGGCTGATTTTGTTTGAAACTAAGTAAAAAAATTAAATCTTTTGAACCTGCTTGATCTGAGGCCCAAAAATAGTTTTCAGTGGCCATTTCGGTACACAGAAAATCATTAAAATGTGTAGAATTCTACGTCATGTTACCTAAGCTGAGAATTTGGGGCATAATTTTTTTCCTGCAAGGGATGAGAGATCGCATTGTAGTCGCTCGCCTTTAGAGCCTGTGTTTTTCTTGCTGTCTTGATTTTTTTTGTTTGTTTGTTTTCTCTCGTAAAAGATAGCTATGATGAAGCAGAGGAAGAGATGTGGGACAAAAATATATGGCAAACTCTTAACAGTATTTTTATCTAAACTCAACAAGTATCTTGCCAACCTCGGTACAAGCTGAAGCTGAACTGTTTTGCTTTGAAATTGTGATCTTTTGATGCAAATTCATCACAAATTTCTTCAGAAAACCTCCTTGTGGCTTGTTTCTATAGTATTAGGAAAGACAAAAAACCTCTATCACGTTTACTTGTGGTGACTTACCAAAAAAAAAAATCCACCTAACTTTTTTAAAGTACCAAACTGTCCTGGCATTACAATGCCAGTAAAAGCTCATCATGTATCCTGGCTGTTAAAAACAGATGTTTTAATTTGACTTTGTGAAGTTTGATTATTTGCTTCCTCAATCTAGCTATTATTTTGTAAATTGCTAATTTATGGCTTTTTTTAGTTTTTTTACCAGATATCTTTACAGAATCAGGGCACTGCCAGCAACGTGTCTCCATGCTGCAGCAGAGCCCCAGTGCTCCTAACAATTGTAGACAAATTATTTACTGTTGAATGTCCTGTGTTGTTTGGTGCAAGCAAAGGAGTAGTCTTTGCATGCTCCCTTTTCTGTGTTTGTTGGTTTTGGTGTTCTTTGTGTGGCCAAATTACTGCCTGAGGTCTCAGAAAATCAAATGTCTCTGTGTTGTTTATCTGAAGTGCACAGCTAGAAAGCCCTAACGGATGTGTTTTCATCCTCTGTGCTGTTGATTCTAAAGATTGTAGCATCCTTAAAAAAAACAAAATAGAAGGAGAGTCCAATGTTTGCATAAGTCATCAACGCTCTCCCATCAGTAAATGACTCAGTTCAAGTACATTCAGAGGCCTGACAGTAGTGTTTTCAGATACATGCTTAAGTAAATACTGCATAGGAAATAGAGGTGAGCATGCTAAAAGCTTTGCAATCCTGTGGCAATTTGATTTGTCCTTTGGAGAACTAACCCTTTTGTCTTGTAAGGTGGACTTTTGCAATGACTGCTGACAAGAAACTGTCGGATATGGCTGTGGTGAGATTGAATGAGATGCTGGATGTCATCAGCTGAAAAATGACTAAGGCAGAAAACATTTTCAAGACACTTGAAAATGATGACAGTTCACACATTTTTCTGGGAAGGAAGGCTACCATGAATTTAGGATAAAGAAGGTTTCAAGTTTGAAAATTCATTTGCACATCTTCTACTGTCGAGCCTCAGAAAAAAGAAAGATCATAGTATGCATATGTTTGGCTAACTGTGATACTGTGCATATTTATTAGCTGAAGAGATAGCAATCAAAGTTCAAATGTTCCACAGAAATACCATTTCACTATTGAAACACTGTCAAGGAAAACTGAAGGACAAGGGAAATTTGTGACATTTTATGATGCTGGCACATATAAAGTAGCTGGAAGGTTTAGAACTAGATTCTCTTGTGGTATAAATCATTATTTTCAGTGGTGCTCAGAGTCTTTACATCAGCAGAAATCTGACCACTAGACTGCAAGTTATTTTTCTTTCTTAACTTTTGATTATAGCCAATGGCAATGTTATTGAGAGTTCACACTTAAAAACAAACATCCCACCACCCCAAAACCCAAAGAAACCTAGAATCTGTAGGAGGCAAGGGTAGGCTAAATAGAACCAAGAAAAGAAAAACAAATCAGTAGAATGGAGGTAGTGCTGGGTCAAAATGAGACAGTAAAGGAGAAGGCGGCTGCTGGGGAGAATAATCCATTACTTTTTTTTTTGCTGTCTGTCAGGAAGATAAATCTCTTTGGGGTAACATTCCAGCCCTGTGCACCCCTCTCCATTCTCATTCCACTCAGCACCAGAGATTCAGTACATCTCCCCATCCTGATGGGCAGTTGGCTCCAGTTTAGTGCCAGAACAGCCCTTGGATGTAAATGGGCAAGTCTGAAAATATCAGCATGGATTCCCAGTTCAGGTGTCACCCGAAGCCTCAGCCCCGTCTGTGGGATGCTCTGAAATGCAGCTGCCTGCAGGGTTTGCATTGCGCATTTGCATGCAGGGCTCCCACTCCCTGCCTGTGGTTCCTTCTCATGTTCTTCACTGATTTATAGCAGCCTGCCGCTTGTATATATTTCATTCATTTTCTGTTTTTCACATGTATTTTATAGGAGAGAATACTTGCGGTTTTCGAGAATGGAAACAGTTGCTCTGATAATAAGAGCGGGGAACCAGCATCAAAGCTTCTTTTACTAAGACAGGCTGATTTTTATTCTCTGCAAAACCGCAGGTGTGGATTTCAGGCATATTTGTTGGATAGCTTTTCTAATGTTCACTGCAGCCCCACATGCATTTGCAGTACTTCTCGCACATACTAATACGTACCTACATCTATGATGTAAATGAATAAATATATCTGTAGTCTATGCAATTAAAAATGAATGGCCATGTAAGAAAGATACCAGAATTGTTTCCATATGATGATGATATCCATAAAAATAGATCATTGCACAGTAAATTATCTGTTTATAGATGTAGTTTTCTTCTTACTTCAAAATGCCAGTTGGCTGAAGCACATTCCCACCTCTACCACCTGCTTAAGTTGTTATTATGGGCTTTTTTCCTAATACTGAACTAACGTTGAAATGTAAATATATTCTTGATTCTTTGAAGTTCTGGCACTTACAGGCAGTGGTTACATGTCTCTCTAGGTGTCTGTAGGTGGACACTGCTGTGCAGCTGCTGAATTCACTCATTTAAATAGTAAGAGGGAAATCCTGGCTTCACCAGAGAAAAGGCCAAATTTCCATTACCACAGAATTCGTCCCACCTTTAGTGGGATGAACAGTTGAGGCAGCTTTGACTCATCTTGATATTTACTTATTATTTTTAAATTAATCCCAATTGTCTGTCATGAAAAGGCTTTGGTAACTTTGATAGGGAGTTAATACGACTTCTTTCCGAGGAGCGAGATATAACTGCAGCTGGCTGTAGCTAGTTAGGGAAGCAGAGAACCTTGTCCTAGTATGCTAAGATTCTTGTCCAAGGGCTGAATTAACCATGAAAGCTGGCTGAAATCCGGAAGTGAATTATTCCTTCAGAAATAGGTTCATAAAGTATTGGGTGTAATAGGACTGTCTCAACTTATTAGGAACTTTTCAGGATGCCAGGAGTATCCAGCTATTAATTTAACAAGAATTCTTACAAAATGCCAAAACATATTAGTATTTAAATTAAGTATAATTTATTCTGTGCTCACAAGGAGTTTTTAGTTGAATAAGCACTCCAAGGAGGTTTTGGAAGAAAGGAGCCATCAGTGGAGAATATGTATTCCTAGAATTGGTGTCATTCAGTGATGCTTGCTTAGTATTTTGTAACCAACTCAGCAGCAGCATTAGTTAGGATAACACGTCTGTACTGAAAAGTACATATACGTCACTGTTTAGCTGGTTGACAGCAATAACCATTAATAGTCCTTGAACTGTGGGATGTTTGTGATTCTCAGGAACATTTTCATACAAGAGGGTAGACTTCTTGTGCTGCCCCTCTGCCTGTGTGAGCAGAGAGGGTTCTGCACCCTCGGTATGTTGCAGGGTGCATTTGGTTAGCAGTATTTTGAGCCTTATTCACATGAGCCAGTTCAGTTTCTCTCACAATATGTGCTGGTTTTAATGTGTATGTGCTCATGTATCTAAACAGTCAGTAAATGTCTTAGGAAAAAAAGACGGGTTTTATATCTGTGCTCTGATGCTCTCTTTCTTATTTTTCTACAGTTTTCCAATGCCACAGTTTGTTTTGTCATATTTAATAGTTCAAAGGACAGAACTGCTAATGGAAGACAACACAATAGGTTTCAGTTTTATTGTTCGATGCTCCTCGAGTGCCAATGTCATTTCCAGAAGAAAAATCTTTTGAGCTATGTGAAATAGCAAATCATTTAATTGTATCAGTGTATATAAGCAGCTTCACCTGTTAGAAAATGTCACACACATTTGACAGAGAGAGCTCTTTAAGAATGTCAGTATTTTTTTAATTAAAATATAAGAAGAAAAGCTGCTAGGTTTTGTCTAGGTCATTCATACAGAGTATTATAAATCTACTCTTTAAAAGTTAAATGGAGGTTTCAAGAATTGAAAACTTTGATTTACTTATTTTTATTTTTGTATGCTGGTTCTCATATATGTCTGTGGATTGTTCTGAGGCTTCCTTGTTTGCGTGAGTGTGTGAAACATCACAGACCTGGTACACCAGCACTGGCAGGCTGCCGACCTTGCTGCCCAGCGTTCCTGGGACTGGAGCTTTCTTGCTGTGACTGTGTTGTTGGTATGTGGACGTTTGCAAACCGCGTTCAGCGGATCCATGCTAGCAAATAATGACATAGTTACACTAAGAACTGCCTCTAGGTTACTTTTTCTTCTGGCTTCTCTTCTGGCTCTGCACTTGAATGGTTGTCTCCACGTCAGCCTTATACATAGAGCTAGGGTAACTGTATTAGCATCAGCACAAGCATCAAAATCATGATGAGCAAAGGTGTCTGGGTGCAATATCAGGTTCGGAGTTGTTTGTTTGGAACTGGAACCCCTGTATTGCTAGAGCAATGCATGGATGTTCGTGCCTTTAAAATGTCACCTTAGTGAGATGCTGTGGGATAGTTATAAATGCTACAAAATGGAAAGTTCAGCATTCCAAGTGAGACTAAAATGCCACAGCAACACGCGTATCACTGGGAAGATAAATCATGTCAGGAATTCCAACAAGTCTGTCTCCCTCTTATGAACAGAAATCTATTCAGTGATCAGCATAGATTTCAAATAACATAAAATGAGATAAAATGAGAATATTTTAGGTTTAAGTCCTTTTTGTCCATGGTGTTGACTTTTTAGTTTCACTCAACTTTGAGGAGCTGTTAGTGAATAGAAGATTCTCCATTACTGACATGTGTGAGTGTATATTCATATATTTACTTATTCACAATTTTTACTATACCTCATTAGTAGGTACTGAATTTGCTGTAGGCATAATTCCTGCAACATTAGTGAATTCCAGTTGGCAGACAGTGTGTATGTTTGAAGGGTGGGTGGATGATGTCTAGAAGTACTCGTGCTTTTTTACAGTTTGTGTTCAAATAAGGCTCTTCTTTCTGCCTTTGTGTATAGTCTCTGTGAATATCTCCTCTATATAGTGGCAGGCGCAGACTTCAGGAGGACTGTAGCTTGCTTTTTAGATTCCATAGCAGCATAAATTTGCCGACACTCCCCTCACTGCCCCTTGGATCAGAGTTGGAAAAGATGCTAAAATCCCTTTATTGAGGGCAAAGAATGATGATTTGAATGAGTCCTTCGGATTCCTTCCTGCAAAAATCTGAAAATCAGCTCTTAATTAAGCTGATTATAATATTGTCAGTGGAAACAATCATATTATCACAAGGTTCTGCTTCAGACAAAATGTTTCACTTTTGAAAATGTGTTAACTTTTCCTCCTGCTGTCATTTTTCACCGTACTTTGATCTGCTCTAGCAAATAGGTCTGTTTCTGACAATAAATTCATATTTTCTTCCTTTTTTTCTCTCCCTGAAGCTTCTAACAAGCCACATTAGAAGTAATCTTCTCTTGTTGTTTATATCAATGATATTTTTCTTACCTGTAGCCAGGAAGTCAAACCTTTGCAGAATCCTTCCTGTGCTGGGTGTATGTGTGACACTGCAGGTTGCCTGGTGTTTAGGCTGTTTCAGTTACCTGACAGCAGTCCTTATGTAGATATTGAATATCTGTGAATGCTTGGATTTACACACTGTATTTGTGACTTCTCTTAGTCCATTTTTATGTACAGTAGGCTCTGACTTGCCAGAGTTTAGAAGATACTATTAGTGTCAGAAAAGGGAATGACTCCAGTTTTACATCTTTTGGGACCTTATAAGGAGATTTGCAAACAGTGAAGTGTGTACTGAAAACATTGGAGAAGAGCAGAGGAAAAAACATGGCCCTCTGTCAGCTTTATTGGCTTATCCAAGAACAAAAAGAAGCATCTTCTAATCGTAGAGATATTCATTGGAAGGTACTTCCAGAGGGCTCTAGTCCAGTCTGCTGGTGGAAGTGGGGTTATTTGCTCATGCTGCATCAGGTTAGTCTTGCCATTTCTGAGTCTTCAGAACCTCTGAAGATGTAGTTTCTGTAGCCTCTTCTCTTGACCTTTTCAAAGGCTGTGCTACCCTCATGGTGAAAAGAATTTCTCCTGTACAGAAGGATAAGAGCACCACAGAAGGCCCTAAAAACTGAGCTTTTTACTGTGGGGGATCTCTCAATTTAGGCAAAAGTCTCTCCTCTCATGGCCCTTTTCTACAGCCACCTTGAAGGAAGGGCTTTCCAAATCCTCTGTGGTTTTTGACAGTTTTGACAGTTAACCAGGTACATCAGACAGGAGAGTTTAGCATGGATGGCTAATGCAGGGGGCCTCTGCTGAAAATGCAGCTTAGAGTCGTTGCTTCTCAATAGCTGATAAATTCTGTAGTGCTCCGTATGAAATCTCACTGCAGAAAATCATAAGATTTTCGTAGACCATTACAGCAATGCTATAGCAAAAAATATTTTTTAGTAAACAGGCTTTCATGCACAGTTTGTTTCGTGCTATGATCACACACGCTTTAGTTCAACTTTGAAGGCTCCTTTTTTTTTTCTTTCTTATTTAAGCCTGGGTATCTAGTAATAACGTCTTTGGCTATTTGTAAACAGATCTGCAACCACAGCTAAAGGGTGCCTTTTTTTATATAGAAGCACAGCATGCATATTTGCGAGAAGTTTCAATTTCCAATAGGTAGCATTGACTTCCCACTGCGGCAGATACAGATATGCAGAAAACAACCCCTTCCTGGCTCAGGAATTCAAAAGCTCTCTGATACAGATGAGACTGGCTTGACTTTTCCGGTTTTCAGACAGCGTGTTTGAAATGTCTACAGTAAGACGTTACTTTGGCGTTGCAGGAACTGTTTATTCACTGTGCTTAGGAACGCTAGAGAGGTCAAAACAGGAATATATGTGAGCTGGTCGATGTTTGCTACAGAATGCACAGAGACCAAAGTGCTGCAATGAGACAGAGATGGACAAAGTGTGAAGGCTGTTTATTGCTGAAGGTCCTGCTGTGCCAGCTGTTCTAACAGAAGTTGTTCCTCTCTGGATGCAGCAGTTCTAGGTTGCACTTAAGACAGTATATGAATGAATGTATTATTTATTATTGAAAGAGCTTAGCAGAAACAGTGAGGACCTGAGTTTTAGATGCAGCTATATTTAAAAAAATGTCTGGAAGAGGCCCTTTGGCTTACTTGCAACTTATTTTCAAAGGAAGCAGTGATTAAACCATATGAGCTTAATGTATGGCGTATTCATCTCCTTGAGCCGGCTAAGTTAAAGAAAAAAAACATTTCAGTGTAGAGGCATCATGTGTTTGCAGACACAGTGTCAGAGCTGCTGAACACGACCAGCAGTGTCACACCTGATTTGCCTGACCAGGACAGTGTTTATGCTGTTCCTGATGAAGAAAACTGTCTTCCCTGGCCTCGGAAAATAAATCTTTCAGAAACTGTAGACAAAGTGAAGTATCTAGAAAAAACCACCCTAATTTGAAAGTAAATATTTAATCATGGCTTATCTTTAACAGAATGCTTTCATAGAATTGTTTTTTCATTCATTCGTTCCCTTGCATGTTTATTTGACTGCTTTACAAGGAATAATTGTGAGCTGATTCTGGTCTTTGACTGACAGGATCCTTTCTGCAATGTTTTATTCGGAAGGAGTTTCTGTAGCAAAGGTGGCAGGCAGCATCTGCTGACAAGTATTACAGTAATTGTTATCTGTAACGTCAAAACCACTTAGTAGCAGACTTGTTGCTTGAAGAACTTTCTGCTCTGCTCTTTATGGCAGCAAGGTAATCATTATTCTGTTTCAGAGCACGGCAGGACTTTCTCCTGGTATCATCTATCTGTGCAGAAATTTTCTCTTGGGTGCTACTTGCGTGAACTTACTTTGTATTTAAATTGTACTATCAGTGTGCTTAGTTAAGGGAAATAAATGAAACAATGCAGCATATTGCTCTGCTTTGTTCAATTTTAAATTTGACTGAAATATTCTGTTTGGTTCTGCAAATAATCCATGGTCACGAGCAAACTGAAAGCAAGTGTATTGTGATTAAGTCAACAGTAGTAACTTACTTAGTGGTCTCAAAGCACCATCAACTTGACAGATATGACAATTCTGAGATTTTGACTTCTCTAGCTATATTCTGGAGGGAGCTGAAAAATGAGAATCATAAGGAATTCATTTCTGAAGAGAAATCACAATGGGAACTAGTATGTTCTTGTTAGAACTGGTAAATGTGGGCTGAGGTCTGGAGATGAGAAACAAAACCAGGCTGACGTTTCTAATTAGATTCTCCTTTGCTCTGAATACCTTGCACTGGGAAATTTTATTGAAAGGAATAACATTTCTTGAAATGGAGATTAATTCTTGATATTTACCTGGATTTAAGAATTTTCACCCTACATCTTAAAGGAGAGCTTTTGTGGAGAAAGTTATACAATGGACAGGAATATCTATTTCTAATGTTGTCTTTAGTGCAGGCTGTTAAGTAACTGTTTGCTCCGTAACTCTGACTTGCTGGAGTTTAGGTCTGGCAAGTACTGTTTTGTCAAAGTAACAAATCATACTGGTTTCCATAAGCCTATCAGGTCTTTGATGCTATCTAAATAATAATGATTGTGAGCAAAATCTGTCATTTTGCTGTCGATTTGATTCTTCTAGAAATTCTGCAATTAGCACAGGAGACCAGCTCCAGCTCTGTCATGAATCATAGTTCACTGTTGTATTTGATTTTCTTCTGTTGTATTTGATTTAGCTCTTAAACTTTTAAAGCATAAATTTTAAGTCTATTTGTTCTCTGTTTTTCACACCCCTCTCATTGCCAACCCTCTCACCACTCCCACTCCCCACCCCCATCCCCCCCAGAGGAGAATTCTTGAATTGTATTTCAACCCAAGCAAGGTCATTGTAATGTGGCTTTTTGTCTTCCAAACTGTTTTGATTTTGGAAAAGTTTACATGAAAGTTCTAAAACACATTAAGGAGGTATGTTTGTAAAGGTATATTGTTAGGTATGTTTTGTAGCTGGGAGAAATATTTTCTTTGTAGTGCCAGTGAAATGGGAAATATTGATATTACTGAACATATGGTTGTTTTTTTTTCTCATGTTTAAGTATTGCATTATTAACTCCAGGACTTTTCGGTGATTCTGTGGTCTAGATCCACAAGCGAATACATTTCCAAGGTCTTGGAAAACACAAGATGTGTTATCTACTGGGACTTGTGATAATACCCATCAGCTGTCTTTGCTGACATAGGAAAATAAAGGGCAGGTTTTCATGATATTCCTATGATGGTCATTTGACATGTGATTTACTCCATATGCCATTACACTCACCTCTTCCTTACAACTGTCAACTTCTTTTAGCTTTGCACCTTTGTATACCTAGGAAGTCTATATGTATATTCATATACAGATATGTGTGCATATAAATATAGAAAACACCCCTTTATATATCTATTAAAAAATGTATGAAATAGGTACATGGTTAAAATGCTGTCTAGTCATAAGGAAGAGATGAGTTAAATGACAAGATTATACATCTAAATATGGATCGAGGGTTAGACAGAGATCTTAGAAAAGAGCTCATCTTAACTGGTGGCCTGAAGGTGTTTCTACTGTTGGATATCAGCACGTTCCAGGGAGGATGTCACTGAACTAAGAAGCTGTCATGTGCCAAAGTGAATTTTCCAAACTTCTAATAAACAATTTCTAGCTTAGATTTTGTTTGGGGCTTTAGATAAAACTGTGCTGATAGGCTGGTAATTTTTTTTCCTTTGAGGGGAAAATATGTATTTGTAGAAGTGCTATAATCTCTTGTGGCATTCTGTACAAATGTTTTTAATCTGTTTGCTTTGAGCATGTATTACCATTTGCCAGTGACTGCAGCTTCAATTAAAGGTCTGAGTGTTGCTGTACGAAGCAATTACATAATAATATTTGGTTATAATTTTTCTTTTTATTTTCTTTCTCCAAACATGAAAGCAAACTCTTTAAAGAGGGAAGAAATATGCTTTTGTCAGAAGCTCTGGTAATTAAATAAGCAAAGCTAGTCTTTCCTTGTTTGATAATAATGGTTTTGTAGGTGGAGTGTTTGCTACTTTAAATAGGAACAACTTGAAGGCTCGATGTGGAGTTCCTGTGGTGACAAAGTGAGGTAGAGGGGAGGTAATTTCTTTAACTGGTGGATTAGTTGGCTTTTTGTCTGCACTTAGCCTAGACTGCGTACAGCGTGGGGAGTGCTGCGCAACTCACCTCCAGAGGAAACGGAGATAAAAAAGGAATAAAAAGACAGTGGGGGGAAGAGGAGAAAGGAGGAGTTTTCTCTCTGTTGTGCTGGTCAGAAATTATTGGTGAACAGAGGTATCATGGCCTTCTGTCATTGATTATCTTCTTCAGGAATCTCAAGTTTCTATTGATATTTTCTAGCTTCCAGGTGTATATGAGCTATTCCCCACCTCCTGCCTGTTTTCTTTATTGTATGTTAACTCTCTTTGAGCCTATAATGGGTTACACCTTCGCAAGCTGTGCTGTGTGCCTGACATGAGCCTGTCTCTGTGACTTTTCCTCCCGGGTTGTGCCTTTTTTGTAAGGCGGAACAGAAGAACGCAGGCTGGTTGACTGGTCTGTTGCTGTAGGTGGTCCCATTTTGTCCTTTCTGTACATAAAAAAGCTGCCCTTGTGTGAAAGTGAAAAAGATACATTTTGTTGTGGATTCACTGCCAGTTCAGCTGATGAATCAAAAAATGTATTAATTACATGACTGAAGGGAGGGAAAAATCCAGATGTTTCCTCAGTTACCAGCAGGGGATGAACTAACCTGAGGAAAGGGAGGGCTGACCCAGGCTGGACTTTGTAGTAGGAAGAGACTTAATGCAGGAGTCCAGACAGTTTCACTAGTATGTTCTAAAAAAAAAAAAAAAAAAAAA
>Ga0065711_1042673_pt1 | contig 15221 bp, 20 predicted proteins | sample Hoacrofraction12_FD_59098 | JGI IMG/M metagenome (GOLD analysis project Ga0065711, IMG submission 59098) | Hoatzin crop microbial communities from Cojedes, Venezuela - Epithelial fraction 12 v2 (version 2) | ecosystem: Host-associated > Birds > Digestive system > Esophagus > Crop | place... | reverse complement strand
CCTTCTTTCCTCCTTCTTTCCTCCTTCTTTCCTCCTTCTTTCCTCCTTCTTTCCTCCTTCTTTCCTCCTTCTTTCCTCCTTCTTTCCTCCTTCTTTCCTCCTTCTTTCCTCCTTCTTTCCTCCTTCTTTCTATCTTATTTTATATTTGCAAGAGGTTACCCAGATTCTTCCTTGTTAGAAGAAGAGATTGTGTTTTCTTTCAGGCATGCTCTCTTGTAGAGAGACACAGATTAAACCCTGCCCAGTCAGATGTTTTTACCTGCCCTCGTCTTGGGCCCTCTTGCTTGAGCATTTAGGGAAGGGCAAAATCCATCTGCAGGCTGCGCTGGGTTGTTGAACAGACCTGGCTGCAAAGCGGGGAGCACGGCACGTTTACGTTGACAGATCTATTTGTAGCCCTTTCTTTTGGGAGCAGCCAGCCTGCTGTTCAGGACCTGAAGTAATGTTGTATTTAGCTTGTATAGTGTGTCGTGAAGTGGGGTTGGCAGAGCTGAGCAACAGCAGCAGGAAAGGACGGTCTGGGGGCAAGGAAGAAAGCGATGCCCTCAGGTGGAAAATGTAGAGAAATGACAGAATGGCTAGTTGGGAGTTGCAGGGGAGAAGGCTCCGGCTCTGAAAGCATGAACCGGGGTGCAGACCTGGAGAGATGCGCGAGTCCACTCGGGCTGCTTGTCATCCCGCCTCTCGGGTAGCTGGGGAGCAGCGGTGCTCCTGAGATAGTGCGGGATGCCAGGAGATGGGTTGAAAAAGAAACAGAAATGGAGACTGCTGGCAGAGTTGGTGCTGCCAGGTCAGAGAATTGTGCTGGCTTGTATTTGCACTCCTGAAAACGGGGAGATTGAGTCTAGTTGTGAGATGGGGGAAGCAGCTGCAACACCGAGTGGAAAAGGACATGTCTCCCTCACGGCTGGGCAGTCGGTGCCCTAGGGTTCGAGTTGCAGCGGTTGTGCACAGCAGCATGCACGGCGTGGACCTGAGCTGCACCTTCCCCCTCTTGGGACTTGGACCGATCCAGATGTTTGGGGCTGCACTCTGCAGTGTCGCCTGCAGGCTTGTGCCCAGCATGAGGGGTCCTGGGGAGGCAATGCCGAGTGGTACGGGGGCTGTTTTCCACTTCTCTTTGTGCTGCTACCCTCCCTTGGTCAAACCAGAGCTGCTTCTGATGTTGGAGGCAGCATGCAGCGGCTGTAAGTCGGGCAGTTAGTCCAGAGTCAGGTTCCTGGCCAAGGGTTTCACGCAGATGCTCAGTGCACGCTTCAGTGAGCTGAATTTGTTGTTGTGCACCCTGATCTCCTGCCCATGGGGGCACGAGGCTTTGCTGGAAAGTCTGGGAGTGCGACGGAGTGCCGGCCTTGCCTTGGTGTAGGACTTCCCAGCGGTGCTGCCACTGTGTTGGCAATCAGCTCTGTCTTGGGGGTGTGAATTTGGGGCACCCTGCGTTCTCTTTGCACTGACGGGCTGGGCTGGGAGATGCAAATCTGCAGGAGAGTGGGAGTATGTTGGAGCTGCTTGCTCCCTTGCTTATTCATCCCAGTTTCAGACTGTGGAGGCTTGGAAAGCAGTCGCTGTTGTGTGTGTGTGTGTGTGTGTGTGTGTGTGTGTCCCATACGTGGTTGTGTTCTTGCTGCTCTGAAGCTGTGTGTCAGGCTGAGGAGTTCGCAGGTTCCCCAGAAGCTCTTAGTCCCAGGTCGCCGTTTGCACGCGCAGCTGAAATATGACTTTGGAGTGAGAAAAACCTGGTTCCTCCTGCCCCAGTCCCCCTGTAGAGCATCCGGATGGCGCAGCTGATCAGGCTGGAGACCCAGGTGCGGTGCTGGCAGTGCTGACAGCGCTCGGCAGCCGGCTCGCAGTCGGTCTGCTGCGTGCTGGTGCCGGCTGGCAGCTTTGTGCCTGTGGCTGTCTGACTGCATTTCGTACCCAGACAAATTGGTGGGAGCGGGGTTGCTCGGCGGGCCACCGGCGTGCTGGCACGGTGTTCCTGCGGCTGGGCTGGCCTTGTTTTCTCCCAGGGCCCGTGGGCAGGGCTGGCAGCCACCGCTGCTCTCCTACCTGAGTGGGGGAGGAGAGTGGGTGGCAGTGCCGACCCACCCAGTGGGTAACTGCCAGTCCCGGGGATCTGCCCACACTTGCCTGGCCTCCCACAATGGCCCCATTGTTCCTGAGAGGGCAAGGAGGAGGCAGCCTGCAGCTCCCTGGGCATCGTTAACCCTCTGCGGGGTTGCCGGCAGTGGGCTGCAGGGTATGCTGGGGCAGCAGGTCTCGTGGGCGCGTGGCCCTGCTCCTGCTGCCCGTGGGCACGCAGAGAGGGCTGCCGCGTCTCTGTGCCGGCTGCCTGCGGACCCACCGCTTGCTGCTGTTCGCAGGACAGCTGGCACATGCCTGTGGCGAAGACACACACGGAGAGGCAGGGCCCCGCTGAGCCTTGATTTCCTCTGACAAGGCGTAGGGAGGCTCGCTGCCTGCTGCCAGGCTGCTTGCTGCCGTGACCTTGCTTTGGGAGCAGCCCTCGGCCAGCCCTAGTGCGACCGCCAGCGGCTGCGTTGCTCTGGCCCCAGCACGCCTGCCAGAGCAGGACGTGTCTTCAGGAACAGGACATTTGGGGTGCTGGGGTGCTAATTCCAGTGGCTGAGGTATCACCGTGGAAGCTGTTTAAAGCGATTCCAGCCTGATCAAAGTGCCTTCTTCCTTCCTGTCCTGTAATGTGATCGCGGGCCGACCGGCAAGCTGCTCATGGTCTGCTGTGGCTTCTGGTTCCTGTTGTTGTAGAGGCACAAGCCTTGGAGAGTGCAGGCACGGCTCGCCAGTGTGCTCACGCTGTCGGGGTGCAGGCTTGGAGCCAGAGCTGGTGTCCATGAGCCTAAGAGGACAGCAAGTACCCTGTCGCTGGCCAGAGGAGCCGGACACCTGCGTCCCTCTCTGCTGGCCGGCTCTGGATTGCCTGTCTTTTGGTAGCGGTGATGCTTCTCCACAGCTTTCTGCCACACTCGCGTCCCTGCCAGCTGGCTCCAGGGATTTTAGGGCTGCCTGAGCACCTCTGCTCTGTTGCAGATGTGCCCTCCAGAATCTGTGGGATGAGTGAGAGGAAGAGGCATTTGGCTGGCATGCCAAGGCTGCATACGAGGAACTTTCTGGCTGTCGGTCTTCAGAGATGTTGATCCTGGCGTGTCTTGTGCTAGCTCAGAGACTTGCGAATTGGCTCGGTAATCCTCACTGATGAGAACTTTGGAACCTAACAGATACTGTGTGAGTGTCACCAATTAGTTCTACTGCAAACCCCACAGCTAATTTGCTTATATCCTAACCTAAACAGCCTACCCTGCTTCCGACGGATCTGTTATTTCCACTTCTCCCACTAGGTAGTCTTTGCACTCTTCCCCCCTCCTTTGTACCCCGGTCTTTGTTGATGCAATAACTTATCTTTTGGATAAGTTCTGGTTTTTAAATAATGGTGTAACTAGAGTGGAGTGTGGAGGGCCAAGGGCTGAGCTGGGAGCGTTTGATGACGCCAGTTACTGTACCAAGTGCACACAAAACTGCTGCGGATCTTGGTCTGGCTGAGTCCAGGCGCCTGGTCCACAGAGACCACTGCAAACCCCGAGGCCTCCTGCAAGCCTCAGGTGTGAGGGCTGGAGGAGTGTCAGAAGCCGTCGCTCGCTCTGCGTGTCGTGAATTAATGTGACCTCTCTGTCCTGGTGGAGAAGAGGGGCTCGCTGGGGGCAGCCCCCGGGACAGACTGCCGTTCGCTCCCTCCTCCCTGTCTGGGGGTGTACATCTGTTGCTAAATACAGGGGTCTCGCTGCCCCTCCAGAGGACCACAGTTAGTGAGATGGGGCGATTTCTGGCTCTTTCTGCCTGTTTCTTGGGGGGCGGTTGAAAGCCTGGGTCAGGGTTAGATCATTCGGTCTCTGGAGGAGGTTGGGGAGCTGCGGGGGTGTTTGTATAAGGGCAAAGTAACCCCTGGGACTTGGGCCTAGGTCTGTGGGGAAAGCTGAGCCTCTTGGCACCCTCTGAGTGGGAGAAGTCGGGAAATTTCAGCTCGAGCGGCGGAGGAGGCTTCTGAGAGGTGAAGCGTGGTGAGGAGGTGGAGCAAGCTGCCCTTTCGGGGTGCGCAGCGGGGAAACCCCTCTGCAGATTGGTGCGAGCCCAGAATCTGATGGTAAAGCCAGGTGGGGAGCACGGGCTCCTCTCCTCGAGGTCTCTCTCTCCCTCCCTTCCCAGCGCGGTGCTGGATTACCGGTACAGCTGCAGGCACTGCCACCGCTCAGCGGCAGGACCTTCGCTGCCCTTGCCGATCCGATCGATCGATCGGCGCTGGGGAAGGTGAAGGGTTTCCTAGGGTGGAATTTCCTGCGAGGCAGATGCACGGCCGCTTCCCCTCTGACCTTAAACCCCGATGTGCCTTAGTCATGACGGCATGCAAATATGAGGCGACGGGGTGGGGGCTGGAGGGAGCTGCTGGGAAAAGGAAGTGACCTCAGCCGGGGTTTAAATATAGAGCCCAGGCTCCGCTGCGAGCTGAGCCTGGTATTTATAATCCTGGAGGAGAGCTTGGCGACTCTGTGTCCCTTCTGCGGTCCGGGCTGGGAGAGGGCACTGTAGGGGCAGCGTGCTGGGGCAGCTGGCCTTGCTTCCCAACCCCTCCCCTGCGCTTCTCTGTCGGCTCCCCCTCCCCAGGTGAGCTGGGGTACTCCGGCCCAGAGCTGGGCGCGACACCCCAAAAAAATCTCCTGGGGCTCCTGGATGCCCCACGTGAGGCTGGACCGGCCGCAGCACTCTGGAAACCTGACCGATATCTCTGGCTTGGAGATGATGCACAGGGAAGGGACCGAGTGAGATGTCCATGTTGGTGATGGCTAGGCTGTCACGGAGCCCTGCTGAGAGACTTGTGCTAAAAAGAAGAGCAGAAACTATTGTGTTCAAACTCGGGAGATCCTTGTGAAGCTCCAGCATTGCTGCATTCCAGTCCTGCACACTGCTGGCATCTCACGGGCTTCCTCAGTTATTGCCAAAGGATCCTTAAAGTGATTACTGAGCTCTGGACGCAGCTGAAAGATCGTCCTCACAGGCTTAGCTGCATAAGGTGTTTACCCGACACGTGTGACTCCAGGCTAGACTTGGCTCCCTTGCGATATTTGTGGCAATGCTGTGTTTTCAAGGTCTCGTCTGTGAGAACTACTGCTCAGGAGAGCTGGTGTAGCAGAGGGCAGCTCACCAGGTAGAGTTATAAGCGTCGCTTACCCAGTCCCAGTAACCCTAGTGCACAAACACTGTGGGAGTTGCCTGAGGAGGTCTTATAATCCCACGTAGCAACTGCACAGGGAGGTCCGTGCTGTGGCCGTCTGTTGCAGCCTGCAGCGTTGTTTGCCAGAGTGGTTTTCGCAGGGAAGCTGCCCCCTTTGCGTACAGGTGAGCTTGTCTTTGTGCACCCCAGCACGCCCGCCCTGTGGCGGTTCTGGGATGGTCTCCTGCCTTGAGCTGTGTAAGATGGGACAGCTGACGATGGGCGGTTGAGGGGTTCAGGTACAAAGTGCCTGCCGCAGGAGTGTTTTGCATGTCCCAGTGTTGCTACCTGCCTAGCGTCACGCCGCTGGCATCTACAAGCCAAGATCCTCAAGGCGTTGGCCAAACATGGCATGGGGGTGTCCAGCTGTCACAGCCACCCGTGACTCTGGCCAGATTTCACGTACTGCAGGAAGAGATCCCGCCTTGGAGGAAACTGAAGCTCCCTGAGCAGTAGCGGTAACTTTGGAAGAGATTTCTGGCTTTGCTCCCTGACCTACTAGATGCTGTCACAGCACCGTGGCCTGCCGAGCTGCAGCGTGCGGGTGGCTGTGCTACCCTGCCCGTGGGGCACCCGGAGCTCCCTGCTGGTCTCTCCCTGACCCGTCCCCAGCAGGCCGCGTGAGCTGGTGGATGAAATAATTCCTCGTTATCGTCCCCACAGAGCCGCATGTGACTGTCAAGTAATGTCTGGCACATGCAGGGTTTCTGCAGGGAGCATGCCAGTTGGACTCGGAAGCTGGAAGGATCTACAAATTTGGTGATAGACATGGGGACTCCCTGAGCACAGGACAGGAAGCCAGGCTCTGCCTGGGGCTGCAGTAAGTGGGAGAGGAGTGGGAGAAACTGTTTAGCTGGGGGCAAGGAAGAGCTAAGAAAAGCTCTTCTAACAGCGATGGATTGAAGCTGCGGCAGGAGAAAGGTAATAGGCCGCGGAGCAGAAAGCAAACGCCATTCCGGCTTCACCTCGCTCTCTCCAAACCTCGGTTTCCACTCATGTTCCGTGGGGATGTCTGTTCCTAGGTGGAAGGGAACGTGACTCTGAGGTTTTGTCCTGCTGAAGACCTTCAAGACTCGTGGCTAAGCAGCCCTGCTGAAATGCATCATTCCCGAGGCAGCTCCAAATGGCGGGAGATCAGCAGGGCCTGCCAAAAACTCCCTGAGAACTGGTAGGATTCAACAGAGCATTAGGTTCTCCCTTCAGGTCTTCCGAACCCTCCCATCCAGCTGGTGAGGGTACCACCTTTCCTGCCATTTCACATGATGTGAGAAGGGTCCAGGTGGTGTAAGAACAAGATAATTTCATGATGCATTCAAAACAGACGACTCTTGTCAGCGAGAGCGTTGCCCTGCGGAACTCCCCACCTCCGGATGTCTCTGAGTCTGGCCGGCCGAAGCAAGGCTCGAACGAGAACATCTTTAGCAGTGGCAGCCTGGCTTAAGGCTGTTCTCGCTGGTGATAAACACGCTCAGGCGAGTGCTCCCGTACAGGGGTTCGAGAGACGCTCCTGCAGTCATTGGTTGCTGAATCGCATGCTGGCTCGGAGTGGTGCTTGGGCTCGGGTGGGTTCCAGGGCCCGCCTGGCTGTTAGGGCCCATCGCTGACTCTTGGCTGGAGCTGGCCGGGTGACAGCAGTGCTGTTTCACTACTGGGTTTGAGGGTTTTGTTTCTTGCTGGAACAGACTCAAAACCCATTGAACGATCTTGCGAAAAGGCTTGTTTTGGAACAACCACTTTTGCATGGAAAAGGTCAAGTTTCTCATTCTGGTCTTTTTCTCGAATCAGCAATGATCCAAGAGCCTCGGACTTCGGAAATTTTGCTTCTGTAAAGTTTGTCATAGCCTTTGCCTCCGTGAAATACTCTGACTGTAATGAAATAGGATGATGTTTCTCTGGAGGTGTTCCAACCCCTTCTGCTGTTAACCTTGGGAGGACTGGTGGTCTAGGAGGGGTGGTGTTAGGCAGCGTGCCCGTGATCTTGTCCAAACTTGGGGCGAGAGATATTTCAGGAGGGACGGCGGGTCTTTGGGGTCTCTCCTTTTGCTGTTCTCTGCCTACTGCCTGTCCTCATGAAGCCCTTGAGCTTGCTTAGGACCTCTCATTTCCAAAGCCAAGGTGTTCTATGTAAGTTTGTGGTGCTATCCATGGGACATTTTGGATCGGGCTTGTCCCAGGATTGCCGCTTGTTGTGAGCGGGCGGGTGGTTAGCAGCGTCGGCGATGTGCTTAGAGGGTGTTTGCAATGGCAACCTGGTCTTGTTGCTTCCTGGACTGGCTGGCGGGTGACTTTCTGCTCATTGCATCGCTACATCGCGACTCATCTCATCTCATAACTCAGGTGTTCGTGAGCTGCGGGGCATGTCAGCACAGCTCAGGAGGCCTGGGTTCTGGCCTTTGCCATGTAGGCGCAAGTCAGCAGTCGTCTGGGTTTCGCAAGAGTTCTGCCCAGCATCTGATAGGAGGGAGGTGCGGCGAAGCTGCTTCCTTTCTGAATCGTTGTGACTCTGGTTTCCCGGCTTCCTCTCTGGCCCTTTCTCCCGATAGGGGTAGCAAGGCACCAATGTCAGCCAGCACCAAGACTGGAAGCTGCGAGGCAGTCAGGCTGGCGGCTGGGAGGCTTTCCTGCCCCCTCGGGAGGCAAGCGCGGGCTCCGCATTCTTGCGGCAGTGTTGGGAATCCGTGTTATCGTCCTTCGGAGCGAGCAAGCGGGAGCATGATTCACCAGAAAGTCCTCCGGGAACGCAGTGGGTTTCAGGTTTCTTGAACTATCAGCTAGCAATTCCGGGATTGGGAATATGTCAGCCCAGTCTCTCCTCGCCTGGAGCCTCCTCCTCTGCTGTTGTTCAGACTGTACTGGAGCGGACTTACTGAAAGCAGGTTTTTTTGTTTTGTTTTGAGGCTTCTTGTCTGCTAAGGTCCCAGTCTTTGATTTAAAGCTGTGGCTTTTCGGATGTACCGGGAGCAAATACTCTCCCTCTGTATTTAGATGTAGTGCTTTGTTCAACAGAGATACTTGTTGTGCCTCGTAAGGCTCCCTCCCTGTGTGAGGTAGGCTGGGTTGTCCCCCTCTTTGATGGGGGCAATCGAGGCACCCGGAAGCAGTGCGCCTTGCTCAGGGTCGCTTGCGGAATCGGTAGAAGCCAGGAGTCTCAGCTCCTTGCTTTGACCGCTGGGAGTTAAGTTAGCCATTGTCTTCTTTAAAACTACTGGGCTGGAGTGGGTGTGTTGTTGAATTGCAGAGGGAGCCAGATTTCTGTGCAATCTCCTTTTTGGCGTGTTCTTTTCAAGATGGTTTGGATCATTTGGCTCCCCGTGTCAGTGAATCTACTTTCTAATTAATTCTCTTCTGGGGCCCAGATGTGTGGCATGCCTGCTGGAATCTAGTTTGAATCTAGGGGCATGTGCAAGGAGCTTACAGCAATCAAGATGCCTGTCGGCGCACTGCAGCCAGACAGATAGGAGGCCGGGGTGGATCCCCGCTATGCATCTGCAGCAGGATCCAACTGTTGCTACTCCTGAAAGCACAGCAGAATCTGCAGGCAGCTGCTTCTGGCCTTGCTCCCATTAGAATTTGCGAGGGGAGCGCAGTTGGTCTCAGTCAAGACGAGGGCTTCCCAAGGTTGAGCCAGGACCCCCGTCAGCCCAGGGTGGCTTTCCATCCTGCGACTGGCTGAGGATGTCCTCCCTGGAGCACCAGCCTACTCCCTAAAGAAAGGAGGAAGATAGATGCCCTGAAAATGCAACGTTCTGGAGGGACCTCGCAGGCAGCGAGGCTCAGCCACACCACAGGCAGCGTCTGAAGGTTTTGTTGCGGTGGCTGCCAGGTCCTTCCAGATCGATGCGCGTGTTCCCTGTGATCTGACCTGAGAACTAGAGGGGCTGGTTGCGTCTGGAGCGTTGGCCTCTGGACTTTGCAGGCGTGGTCTTGGGGGGGGCCCCTGCGTTCTTCCTTCCTCCCCAGGGTACTCGCGTGCCCATGTTGTGCTGTACTAGGGCTGTGCTGCAGTGCTGCTGAGCATTCACATTTTCGATGAAGCACTTTGGGATCTGTTTTGGATGCAGTATGGTGTCTGTGCAGATGTGCCACAGGCAGACCTGCATCTCCCCCCCGCCTGCCGTCGGCATGGATGGCGGTGGTAGCACCTCCTCAGCTGCTCTAGCCGCAGCCTGGCGTCAGTCGGTTTGTGACCCTCAGGACTGCGGTGCAACGTGTTGCAAAGATTGCCGAGCGAGCGCGGCGCAGCAAGCGGGGGCTCGGGGCCACCAGCAGCGGGAGCTGCTGCAGGGCTCGTTTTCTGGAATGCTGTCTGGCAGCAGCCTCTTCCAGCGGGGCTGAAGGCTCCCTGCGGCTGGCCAGCCAGCGGCTGCAGGCAGCGTGTGTGCTCAGCGCTGCAGCTTGTGCCATATGGACCTTCTCCTCCTCCCCGCTCGCCCTCTCCGTGTCTCCTTCCCCGCTCTGCTCCCCTCCCCCTGCGAGCGGTTTGACAGAGCAATTGGGCAGGCACTGGGACGGCAGCTCTGACATAAATCTCTCCTGGTGTGGAATGAGGGGTATAAATATCCAGAGAGTGATGTGATCTTTCCAGCTGCTATTAATAGGTCCCTGGAGAACAAGAGCGAGCGAGCGAGACTGGCTGACACTTAAAGGGCTAGCAACTCCCTTATGTGCTGTGAAAATTAATCAGTGCTGTGGCTCACCATCTTCCTCCAGGCTAGAGCAGAGCCCTCGCCGAGGTGTGTGGGGAGGAGGCGGAGGAGGAGGGAGCAACTGAAGACTCGCTGGTTAGGAAGCAGTGATAGGCCAAGCTGTGCACGAGCGATCCCGCTAACTAACTAGGAATGCCTGGGCGGGCACTGTTTGTGCCGGCTGCTCTCGGTCGGGCGCCACGGCGTGCAGCCAGCCGCCGGCTCACCCTCGCCTCGCAGGGAGGCTGGTGCCCAGAGGTCCCTTTTGCAGTCCGGGAGCTTGCTGGCGGTGGATGGCAAGCTGCAGCCTGTGCCTTGTGGCGATCGCCGTCTTTCGGGCATCACGGGTCCGCCAAGTGTGCTTTGCTCTTTGGCTGCGTGCCGGTCTGGGCACGGTGTTTTGCCCTAGCAGAGCGAGCACTTGGCTTTTGCCGATGGTGTGTCCTCAGGCCCGCCTTCGGCAAGCCAGGAGCAGCGTGCGTAGTGCTGCTGAGCTCTGACGGCGCTATTTAGAGATGAGGGGTTTGGTCTGGAGCCAGTGCTTCCTGTCCCTGGGTGGCAGAAGAAATCTGTGCGCAGCATCTGGCCAGCGTGGTTGAGATAGGAGGAGCAGACCACTGGCCCAGTAACCCCCGGGTGCTGGGAAATTCCTCTGCCTGTGCACAGGAAAGGTTCTTGAGTGCGTTGTGGGGGTGTCATGCAAAGCACATAGCAGACGTGAGCAAACAGAGAGTAATACCTTGGCTTCTACAAACGTGGCTTACTCTCCTTCCCTCCTGCTCCCAGAGCAGTAGAGAAGACTGTGACAGGCAGTGGGGGTCCCTGCGGCTTTGGAGTCGCTGGCTGGGGTAGTGAAGAGGCTGTAGCAGAGGAACGTGGGGCCCTGGTGCAGGAAGAGTTATGTGCTCTCAATGAAGAAGGCCAGGAGTAGTTCTCACGGGGATGGGCATCTTTCTGTGCTGGGACTGTCTGTGAGGGCTTAGCGGTGAACATGGTTCGGGCCAGGGCAAGTCAGTGTGCAAGAGCCGCGTCTGAAGGTCGGGGGTGTTCTCTGCCCGCTCCGGTAGCCCCTGAGGTGAGGCTGGCTGACGTCCCACACCGCCTGTGCCATGCTGAAGAAGGCTACTTGCTGCAAGTAGGAGGTACTCATCGGCCAGGAGGGATGCACCCTGCAGTTACTGGGGTTGTCCATTGAACTGAGGGTTGGTAGCAGCCTGCCAGAACATGTGGTGTGCTCAGGTGCTGTGGAGCCACATCCCAGTCATGTCTAATGCCCACGGAAGAATCCCAGTGCGAGCCAAAGAGATTCTGCCAAGGCAAATAGATCCTGGGAGGAGGGCTGCTGCGGCATTGCTCAGCTGCATGCATGTCCTCCAGCCCAGAAGCCTGCGTGCTCTGCCCTAAGCGCCTCTTCCCCGAAACGCTGTGCCTCGGCCTGCGGGGCTGTGCAGAAAGCTGGGCTGCGTCTGGAGCTGGAGAGCCTCACCCTGCTATCCCAGCAGGCCCCTGGCACGTTGCATCATCCTGCCAGGCTGGAAGCTGCTGCTGAAATGGGTGCTCCCTCACCCAGGGCCTTGGAGCAGGAGCCGGAATGGTCCCTCGGGCCCCCGGGAGGGATGGGGATACTGCTTAGCTGACGAGTGCCCGCATTCCTGGCTCTGCCCTCGCCTTGCGGCCCGCCGCCTCCTTCTCCTCCGCTGCCTCACCTTCCTTAGTCCTCCCCTGCCCCGTCCGAGCTTTCTCTTTATAGGCTTGCATCAAGACCGCTTTCTGTCTGCTCAGTTGTCTTTTGTGTGTTTTGCGGAGCAGAGGAAACCGATTTAGCAGCAGAAGGGGGCTCCAGATTTCTCTTCAGGGTCACAAAGTTGTGTGAGCTCTGGAAACACCTGCGAAATAGCTCTAAGGATCCTTCTGCTCACCCAAGGGCCAGGCTGGCATGGAGCGCCCCGTTCTCATCGTGGCCTCGGAAGCGAGGACTCCTGTGTCCGTGCGTGTGCCTGGGAGCGCCGGCAAGCCTGCCGTGCCTGGGTTGGGAGGTCGCTGCTTGTCCATGCGCAGCTAACTGCAGAGCAGGGTCCTTTGCTCGAAGGGCCTAGGGCTCATTCCCAGCACAGGTGACTCTGGGCTGTGCCTTGCTGCAGGCTGTGTCTGGCCCTGCCACCAAGCAGCAGCCCCAGTGCAAGGGGCACCGTGCTCACTGGCTGCCTCTTCTTTTGCAGGTTTCTGACCGAAGGGCCTGGGAGCTCCCTCCACTGGCACTGTGGGAAGCTTTAGCCAATCCAATGCACCCTGACAACAAACTGCCCAGCCATGGCAAGGCAGGCAGCAGCGGTGCCCCGGCCCAGCACCACAACGTGAGCCAAGCACCCACCTGCAACCTGGGCTCTAAGGGTGTGGGGGCGGGCAGCCATGGCGGCAAGGCCACTCAGATCTCCCCTGGCAACTCTGGACTGAAAAACAGCCAGAACGCTGTCCCAAACTTCAGCTCCTTGAAGGGCAAGGTGAAACGGGAACGAAGCATCTCGGTGGACTCTGGAGAACAGCGAGAAGCCAGCACCCCTTCACAGGACGCAGAATCAAAAGGTAATACTCTCCTAAACCTTGCCTCAGCACGTCCTCCTCACAGTTGCTCCAAGCGTCCTGGCAGGACCTGGGATGGGAGCAGCTGTGAGCATCTTGGGTTTCTGTGCTGCGGCTTCTGTCCGGGCTTGTCCCGGCTGCTGGTGCGTCTTTGCATTGCTGCTTGTCGCATCCGCCGTTCTGGGACCAGAGTGGCTGAACGCTCTCTTTGCGTTTCGTTCCCTAAACTGTTTGCTACACCAAGAATCTGGGACTCTGGTTTTCGTGGGCTACCGAGGCCAGCTAAGTGAGAGCACGGTTCACTGAAACTGCACCGAACACTCCTGCTTTGCGATGTGCAGCCTTTCAACTCGTGACCGAGCTGAGTCGCTTTCTGTCTCCTTGCTGTTGGCAGAGAGCTGCCTCTGTGGTGTTCTTGCAGCTGCCCGACGACTCAGTCGTGGTTAGCGAGGAGGTGCAGCGAGGGTCGCTGTCTGAACAGTTCTGTGGTTTCGTCAACGATGGATGACTCTTGTGTTACAGCACGTGATTTCTGGAGAAGGGCTGAGTCAGTGCTTCCAAACCCTCTGGCTTCCCTCTCCTCACCAGCCTTCCCTGTAGCCTCTTGCGTTCCACAGGACTTTGTGCTCAACGGCTCTACGGGACGCTTGAGCATCCTGTGGCAGGTTGTCGGAGGCGAAATCCCAGTGGTGCCCATGTTTCCAACCAGGACTCACACCTGGTCCCCAAATGCAGAGCCGCTGTTCTGGCTTATGCCCCTAAGCAATTTGGTTTCACAGCCAAAGCTGTGTTGCCTGCCTGGCTTAGGACAGAGCCGTGCCTTGGAAGAACGGGTAGCATGTACCCGAACAGACCTCCTGCCCTCAGGAAAGCTTTCTCCTCGTTGGTTCGCAGGTTACTGTATGCCACCAGTCATCAGCATTTGTAACTTTACCCCGGTGCTCTCTCGTAGCTCAGACTTCCACACAGAGAGTCTTAAATTGCCTTGATCAGGAATGCCCGAGTCTCCTATTTTCCTGCTGCAGTGCGCTGATAGATCATGTGAATGTGGCCTGGAAGCCACTAGATGATGTAAAAAAAGGGAGGCCAGACAGGTTAAAGCACAGGACTGGAAGTTATCCGTCCTGTGTCTGATTCCGTGCCCCGAGTCCCTGGGTGCCTTTAGGGAAGCCGCTTCCTCTCTGGACTGCATTAGCCCCATCTGAGAAATGGAGGGATCACTTCAGTCTACAGAGGACATAAAAGGCAGAGTTTGTCTCTTGTTCCTACAAAGCATGTGAACGTGCCCTCCCATTCCGTTTTCAGGTTTTAGTTGCTAAATCACAGACCCCTTAGATTTCGGGTTAATGCCCAAAGTTTTCCGGCTTGGAAGAGCAGTCAGACACGTCCTGTGTTTGCAGACTCTTTCAGACAGTAAGAAATACATCTCCTTCTGAACTGCTGCCTCTCACAGGGGAGGCTGCAAAGAGAAGGAGCCCAGACTGAGCAGATGCTCCAGGATCTTTATACCAGGGCCAGGCAGGTGTCGGTGTAAGGCTTCTTGCCCGGTGCGTACTGGCTGGGTTGGCAGTGCTGGCGTGCAGCACACAGCTGGGCAAGGCCCCGGCCTTCCCAGCCCCTGTCAGGTCTCCTCAGCTCTTCTGATGGCCCTGTCCCTTTGCAGGTGAGGTGGCTCCCCGTAGCAAGCGACGGTGCGTGCTGGAAAGGAAGCAGCCGTACAGTGGGGATGAATGGTGCTCTGGGCCAGACAGCGAGGAAGACGACAAGCCCATCAGCAGTGCACACAGTGAGTGTCTACCTCCTCGCCCGCTCCGAAGCTGGAATAAAGCCAGGCCCTTCCTACAGCTCAGCAGGACAAATGGTGCTGCCACCTCTAGCTTTGCCTGCACGTGCTGACTTAGCTGGGTGTGTGGCATGGTGGGCCGTTGCAGTTGGTGGTTGCTGTGCTGGGAGAACGTTTCTGGCCGTGTGGTGAGGTGTGGGACCCGGTTTGCGGACATGCTACCGAGATGCCGGAGGAGAAGCTGTTGAGGTTGAATGTCCCTGCTGTGCGTTGCTCTGGCCCAGCAGCAGCAGAATTGCCGTTGGAAGCGTGCCTGGCTCAGCTCCGGTCGAGCATGCCTACCCTGGTGATCGTGGCAGCCAGACCACGCGACACGCGTTGCCCCCGTGTCTGTGCCAGGGCATCCCCTGGCTCTCTGCAGCTGTGCTTTCAAGGCAGCGGAGTCTAAAGAGGCTCTCGGGGTCTTGACGGTGGTTCAGGCAGGGCTGGGCTGGCCAAGGTGTGCACCGCTTGGGGCAGCGAGCCGTGGGGCTCTTCAGTTGTCCAAAAGCATCAGAACTCTTTGAGTTCTTTGTCCCTAGAATTCGCTTTCGAATTGCAGCAGGGGGAGTATCTGAGAGAACAGGGCAAGGTGCTGTGGGGCCCCGGGGGCGCAGCTGGTGGAGAGCACGGGGGTGCGTGACCCGAGCAGAGGGTGGCCTCCCGGCGGGGAGGGCCGGGCCGGCAGCGTGCGCGGAGCTGGGCGCGGGGAGGGCCCCGGCGCGGTCCGGGAAGTTGCGGCGCTTGTCGGTGTTAATTAGCGAGGTTGTTTCACGGCCGCCGCTCCCCGCCGCCGCGGGGTGGCCGTGCCGAGGGCAGGGAGCGGAGCGGGGCACCGGGCGGCGGCGGGGAC
>Ga0065711_1007279_pt1 | contig 15221 bp, 17 predicted proteins | sample Hoacrofraction12_FD_59098 | JGI IMG/M metagenome (GOLD analysis project Ga0065711, IMG submission 59098) | Hoatzin crop microbial communities from Cojedes, Venezuela - Epithelial fraction 12 v2 (version 2) | ecosystem: Host-associated > Birds > Digestive system > Esophagus > Crop | place... | reverse complement strand
GGCCGCGGGGCCCAGCCGCCACCGCGCCCCGGAAGGCCACGGCCCCTTGCCACGTTCCCTGGGCACGGGAGGGGTTTCGGGCCCGGGCGACGGTGCCACAGGCCCGGGGCCCGCCTCCTGCCGGGACGTGGCTAGGCCCCGAGCCCGCCGGGCAGCCCTGCCCGCACGCCTCGGGCTTCCCGTGCCCCGGTGAAGCCCCGCCGAAGGCTCACCTCGCAGCTGTGCACGCGTGCCGATCACCAGGGCGGAATCCAGATGTGAGGTTGAAGCTGTGAGCCTGACCCTCTAAACCTTTACGCGAGGATCTTTCACCTACCCAGATGAATAATCCCAGTTTAGCCAGCGGGGCCAGGCACACACTTGCAGTTGATCGGCTTCGTGAGCCTTAGCAAGCTCGAGGCCCGAAGATGTGGCTTATACGGTTTTTGTTTAATGTGGAAAATCCACCTTTCCTACTGGAAAGCTCGGGAGCTTGTAAAAAATCTAAGTTCAATGAGGTTGATGTGTTTCTTTTTGCTGTCTAGGCATCCAGGCAAGCATCAGGTATCCCTGGGCTGGCTCCAACTGATGAAAAGTAAGTGCTTTCCGTCTTCACATCATTCAAGTTCAGCCTTGCCAGTGGATGCTGTTCATGACCAAATTATCGTCTTTGTGTTCCTCAGGGATGGCAATCTGCCAGACATCATCGCCAGCAGCAGTTTGCACGAGTTTCTGGTGAACCTTCATGAGAAATATGGCCCGTTGGTCTCCTTCTGGTTTGGAAGGCGTCTTGTTGTCAGCCTTGGCTCCATTGATCTCCTGAAACAACATATTAACCCCAACAGGTTGTGTAAGTGTCCTTTGCTTTGTCTTCGAGTCCGTTTGTTCCTTCTGGCCTTGCTGGGCACCCTGTGTCAAAGGAAGCTGAGGTTTCATGCTAAGTAGAAAGAAGACGAGACCTAGTTTGCAGCTGACATGGTGGTTCGGGTATGTCTTAGGTCCTGCTTGTTGGACTTGAGTATCAGTGACCAAGAGTTGCTGCTGTCCAATGACCATCAAGAAATTAGTATGGTTGTGTCTTTTGTTGTCATCCTACCGGCAGAAGTTTATGGAAAGCATTGTGCTTGTTAGTCAGTTGAAACAGCGAGGCAAAGATCCTGGAGCAACTTGACATAGATTTTAAAAGCGGCTTGAAGTACAGTTTAAGAGGGGGAAATTTGCTAAATTGAGTCTGAAAAGAGCTGTGCTAGTTTGTGATAGCTCCCATGTGTGGTTCAGTGTGGAGGTTTTTAAAGTACTATTTGAAGAAATGATTTCATTTTTGTTTGTCTTTGGCATGTAGAATTTTGTGCTGAAAACCTCAGTGTTCTTCCAGACTTGGAAGTAGTCAGTGGTGCTGGTACCTGAGCTGACCCTTGTAGTCCATGAAGGATATTTTAATTTGTGGTGTAAGTCTCTTAGGTGGGTGTTTTGCTTCCTAAGGTGACCACAGACAATAACTTAACTCAGCTGATGTTTGGGTTTAACCTCTTGTTTTTCCAGTTTTCCTTGTGTAAGGTTGAACAAGGTGCTGGTTGCACACTTCTGGCCTGATGCCGTAGGCTGTCGTTAGGCACAGGCAGATATCTCAGCATCACTTTATGCTGGGGTTGTGATGGGTAAGCTTGTTGTACAGTTGCATGACAGACTCAGAAAAATTAGTGATGATCTGGGAAAGGAGTGGGAGTTAACGAAGATTAACAAGACACAGTTGATAGCAATGGCACTCCAGAAGGTGGAAACCCACCCTGAAAGATCTGAGTGCACTTGAGTGTGTTTGGGGGAAACTGAGCAGACAGTCACCTTCTCAAAGCTCAGAGAAGTGATGACAGGCCACTGAGCAGGGAAGTTCTCAGAAAAGTACTGAATATGGGAGTACCCAAATAACTGGAGAAAAACAAATACAGTGCCTGGACTTCAACGCAGGAAATATGACCCAGGCAGTTACAGACTAGTCTGGCGTCCTGCTGCGCCAAGGGCTACACATGTTTTTTTAAGGATGGGGATAAATAGGAAATTCATGCTGTACTTTTTTAATAATTAGACTTCTAGAGAAGGAACGTGATAGAACTGTGTTTCTGTCAGGGTTTCAGTTCAGCGTGTGCTTGGACACTGCTTGGATCGTCACTGAATCTGGAGGTAATGGGATATGAGAGGTGAAAGAGGGAGCCAGGCTGGATTGTGTTGGGAAAGAGAAATGCTGGATTGGGGAGGTGAAATCCTCCCACTTAGGTCAGCAGCCTGCTGGGTCCCCTTGCCAACGCAGGGAAGCAGGGTGTCGGAGCAAGGAGATGGGTGCCACTGAGGGCTGGGTTACCAGAAGCAGAAAGGGGAGGAGCATGAGCAGGCTGTGTTAATTGCCTGCAGGATGACATGGCCACGGAAAAAAAGAAAAGGGTGCATTGAGTCATGTATTTTCTGTGGAGAGAGGAAAGCATCTAGGCTATTACACAAGATGAACATGAGCCAGGCCTGGAATCCTGTGTACGGCTCCGACCTCTGCACTCCAGCATGATTTTGGATAAAGCAACTGCAAAGAAAGGCTGCCAGTGCTCTCAGAGCACTGTACTGCTCTCGGACCTGAAAAAGCAGCAATGTTACTTGTATCAATGCTTTCCTTTACACCTCCATGTAAGTGGAAGGAACAGTCAAAATTCTGATGTCTTCACTAAGAGGACTGAAAATGTAATCCTAGAGATGTTTTCAAGACAAGGACAAAGGAAGAAGTGTGTGGAAGTGCTGGCAGGACAGAGCTCTATCTCTGAGAGGCGGTTTGTGCCTGGTGGAGTCACTGGCCTCCCGTAGCTGTGGAGAAATAGCCGTTCCCCAAACGCTGCGAGGCAGGGGCAGCCCTCAGCAAAGGGCAGCCTGGGCTCTGCAGTCTTGAGGTCACAACAGTGAGCGTTATCAGTGGTATGGGACTGCCAGTTTGCACTAGGGATAGGGGAGAAAAAAAAGGAGCCTGTGGCTGACCCAGCAGTTTTCTTTCATATGCACCAGCAGAACTTCACAGTTTCTGCAGGTGATGGTGCAGAGCATCTCCTGGCGTCTCCACATGCCTCTGCTTGCCAGATGTGCTGTGTGGGCTTTACCACCAGCCGTGTGTCTTTGTGGCTACCCCAGTACTGTGCCTAGCTCTGCCAGAGCCAGTTGGCGGGGAGTTGTGGGATGAATAGCACCAGCTGCTCCATTGCAAAGTACCTTGGAGGAGGAATTGTCAGCAGTAGGTAGAGTCACGTCACAGCCTGCTCCACATGGAGAGCTGCAGGTACCAGCTGCTGTGCCAAAAGCCACAGGCATGTGCTCCTTATCATTCGAAGTGGGAAAGAGGGTGAGATGCAGAGCTTAAAAACATTGGAAGGAAAATGATGTGAGAGAAAAGCATTTAGGAAAGTTTACCATGTTCATGCCTCTGGCCTCATTAGCTGCTTTTGTGTCATTAGGTAGCAAGTCCTCTGCGGGTGAGAATTGTCTCTTTTTGTATGTTTGTCCAGTAGCATAATGAGGCCCTGATCTCTGCTGGGAATCCTAGGCACATCCACTGTTGGTAGACTCAAATGTGTGTAAGCCAGCCTTGATGTTTTCTGATGCCTCAGAGGTTTCACTCTCCATCTGGGAGAAATAGCAGACTGTGATAAACAGTGAAAATATCCCCCTTGAAAATCCCCTGATTGCTGCTTCCAAACGTTCCTTGAAGATTCTGCCAGTTCTGCAAGACCCACGGAGGAGTTTACAGAAAGGGAAAAGCATACGCCGTGCTTTATTGCACAGTATTGCATTGACACCTAATAGAATTTAGCAAGTTTATGAAGTAGAGGTCCCTGGTGGTGAAATTCAGAGTTAGAAATCTAACTGAAGCGAGCCATGGATATGGAGGATATGTGGTTTTGTGTGGTTTGTACGCTGTTGCAAGTGCCTGTGTGGAAGGAGGATGGAAAGTAAGGCAATTAGAAGTAGAAAGCATTCTGTAGATTACTGGGGTACTGTTTTCTGTAAGAGCTTCTCTTCTGGAGGCAGCCATGACTGAGAGTGGTAGGTGTTAGTTCGGGAAGAGCTCATCAGCAGGGAACTCAGTGCTTGCAAGAAATGACGCAGGAGCAGTAGGGTGTCAGGTGAGGTTTGCTGGCACTGTGAAGCCACGTAAGGAGTGCAGAGAGCAACCTCTGGCCAAGTCTCTTACACGAGCTGATGTGTCTTGAGTGCACAGCCATGGTCAGGCAGGAGGGTGCACCAGATGTCAAAGGGGAAAGCGGCAGAGGGGCTGCAGCTCAGGCTGGAGGAGAAGGGGAGGGAGCATGCCACGCTCACTGTAGCCACCAAGTCAGTGGCACAACCAGCTGGGAAATGGCAAGCTGGGAACAAGCTTGCAAGGCGTTATTACTAAAGAGCTGCTTGGTAGAGCCAGCAGGCAACCTCTGCAGAGGGAGCTGATCACAGGGTGGTACCCTGCCACAGAGAAGAGACCTGACGAGGACCCAGCCCACACTGAGCAAGAGGAGGTTGACGCCCCAACAGACTGTTCCTGGGGGAAGGAGCCATGCCTTGCTCACTGCCCAGAAGTAACAGCGCCCGATTAAAGAGATTACTGCTTTCATCAGCCCTGTGTGGGGTGACTGCCTGACTTTCGAATGGTGTCTCCTTTGTTTGCTTTCAGTGGATCCCTTTGAGACAATGCTGAAGTCCCTCTTGAGGTACCAGTCCAGCCTGAATGGGGATACAGGAGGGAGCCACATGAGGAGAAAGCTGTATGAAAATGGTGTGACCAAGTCCTTGCAAAGTAACTTTGCTCTCATCCAGAAGGTGTGTAACTGCCTTTGTACAGCAGAGAAGCCCTGTGTGACTCACAGGGGAAAGTTTAGTGAGAATGATCACTAGGATAAAGGAGCTGCGTTCAAATTAGTGCTGGAACTATAAGCATCTGAGACAGCACACAGCCTCTGCCAGTTGCAGCACAGTGTGAACACTTGGTTTGTCTTAGCTCCAGTGCATTAAGAGGAAGGGCTGAGCTTGAGCACTTTTTATGCCAAAATACCAGATGCAGTTAAAGATACTGGAGCATCTGGATTCTAGGTTTATTTCCCAGGATAGGAGGGAGGAGCAAGGAACCAGCTATTGGGACCACAAACCGGTGAAGAACTGTTCTGTTGACTCAGTCCAGCAGCCAGAATATGATCTGTTTTCCTAGTCTGGAGCTACTAGTATTAAAGGTTTTAAGGTTTCTTTTATGACAGAGGGAACAAGAGAGGAGGACAGGGCTACCTTGGGAAGAGGCAGAAGATTTGAGGCTAAAATGTTGTTGTGTAAGTTAACAATGGAAGGAAACCCTAGAAAGAGTGTAGCTTCATGCCATAGCCATGAAACTGTGATCTGCCTTAGGAACTGGGTGGGAATGTCTCCAGGGTGTGTTTGGTAAATAGGCTGCTGGTATTACTGCCAACTAATGGTTCCTTCCCTCTCAAGCTGTCAGAAGAGTTGCTAGCCAAGTGGCTCTCACTCCCTGAGGCACAACACGTGCCACTCTGCCAGCACATGCTGGGCTTTGCCATGAAGTCTGTCACGCAGACAGCTATGGGCAGCGGCTTTGAAGATGACCGGGAAGTCATCCGATTCCGCAGGCACCATGATGCAGTAAGTGTCACAAAGAGCCAGGAAATCTATTATATTTTGCCACACCAACAGCACACAGCTTGTGTCTGTGTCCAGTTTAGTACAAGCTACTGCTGAGACTTTAACATTAAGCTGAAGAGCTTGAGGGCTCTGCCTCAGTTGTCCCACGCTGAAACTGCCAGAAAGATCCTACTGCTGATCCTGCTGTCATTAGTCTAAGCTGTTTCTAAAGGATCTTGTGGGGATTGGGAATCCAGATCCAATGGCAGTTGAGAGGTATTTGATACCTAAGTCAGTTAAACTCTACTGGGAATGCCAGTGGAACTTCTCCTTTTCAAAGATCTTCTGAAAGCTCTGTGACAGTGTGGTTAAAGGAAAATCTGAGGAGGCCCAAGCTGTGTCCACATCTGGGGATGTTAAATCTGCTGGTGGCAGGGTGGGAAAGAAACAGTTCCATTTCTCATTCAAGATTCCCAGGCCTTTTCCCCTACACTTGTAATTGGAGTTGTTTCATTTCAACTCAATTTCAGCTGTCATAAGTGTAATTACATCTGGAATGGGACATGGTGTCCTAAAGAGGAGACCCCTTCCGTATTCACAGCAAGTCTTCATTTTATTTGGTGTTTTCATTTTCCTGAATAGGGAAGAATAGAAGAATCCCAGCAGTCTCAGCCTGTGGTGAGTGATGGTGCTCTTCTCTCTGTCCTCCTTTCAGATCTGGTTGGAGATTGGGAAAGGTTTCTTGGATGGGTCCCTTGACAAAAACATGACTAGGAAGAAGCTCTATGAAGATGGTAGGTTCCTCCCAAGATCACAGTCTTCCTCCCACTCTGATTAATACTTGGAGTTAGCTAGCATATGAAAGCACTTCATTTGACCAGCAGTCTTGGCTTTTCTGCAGTTGATCATTGTGCCATAAGCTACCAGATGTGTCCTACTTACTGTCATGTAAGATCATTGTTTCGGAGTTGAGTGACAAGCCTGCCATTGCGCAGGAATTTTGTAGGACTAGAACTCTAGTTCCTGGCCTAGTTCTAGGGTCTGTCCAGTCTGGAGGCTGATGGAGCATCCTGGGAAGGATCTTGTGCTTGCTGCCTTCCTCTTCTGTTCCCTGTCCACTTTTGACCTCTCTTGAAGGCAGGCAGCTGTGCTAGGTGGAGACAGATGGAGCCACTTGGTTTGGCCTGTATGGTCATTCTTATGATGCACCATTTGGTGAATGCGCTGCCAGACAGTCACTCACAGGCTAGAAGACACGAGTACAGAGGTGCTGCTTTGATGGATAACTTCCATGTGATAGCCTCTGATGGGCTCTTACAGGGTAACGTGATTTTCAGGTCCGTTACAGCAGTGCTTTTATTTCTCATATATTTCACAACACGTTATTTTATTTTTTGTTTGTCCTGTCTTTTTTGTTCTTAATAGTTAAAGCCTTTCAGTGTTGATTGATAAGATGTTAAACAAAAGTAGCTTGTATCTAGATCTAAGGATTTGCTTGTGAATCCTCCAGACCCAGTGTTTCCTTTTTTATGTTGCTGGTTCTGTGGGTTTCAGAACCTGAGGACAACTACTGCCCTTTTAAAGTAGGTTTCTCCCTTGGGTACTCGTTCGGGACTGTTCCTGAGCTGTGGTAGGATGGTGCGTTAGGACATAATTTCATGATCTCTAGATAGAGAGGGTTGGTGTTTAAGTATTGCTAGCCTTCCTGTGCGGAGAGGAGGGAGGAAATGTAGTTCTAGGACAAAGGAGCTGAATTGGGCCTGGATAAATCAAGTTTTGGGTCCAACTTCTGCTCCAGGTATCCTGGATAATCTTGAGGAGGTCATTTAAGTCAGATAGCCAATGGCATCTAGGTCCCTAGCTCCCCTCAGTTCCCAGAGCAGCTACCAGGAGTTAGGCATCTGAATATCTTCAGATGTGTGGACCTTGTGCCAAAACCCTGGCACGTTTTCCTCACCTTCTTCAGCACAGAGCCACCCTCTTGCACCATGCTTGTAGGACCCCCAGCGAAAGGGAGACCGTCAGTGGCTGGAGGTGCTGTAGCGCTTTAGTAATTGTAACTCTACAAGCCATGCAACTAGTGTTATCTGGCTCAAATGTTTTTTTATGGGGGCTGATTAAATGCATTATCTGATGGTTCAATGCTAACTATTACTTGACTTGCCCTTACATGATTTCAGCTCATAAAGTACCTATCTCGGTTATACCTGTAAGGGTGGCTTTTTATAGGCAGCCTGTCTTACTTGGTTCCTACATTTTCGACTAAATTAGAGATACCGCCTTCCAGATTGACAGTAACATGTAACAGAGGCTGCTTCTGTAAGTGAGCCCAGCAGGGACAGCTGGTCTGAAAATCTGCTTGGGGTGATGGATTTGCTTCTCTGCAGCACTCAGGATGACCAGGTTTTAAAATAAACATTTCTTTTTGCTTCCAAAGCTCTGACGGAGATGGAATCCACCTTAAGGAAAGTTACAAAGGAGCGCCGAGGCAGATCATTCAACAGGCACGTCTTTATCGACACCTTGCTGCAGGGGAGCCTGAGTGACCAGCAGGTCTGTGCAGCTGCTATGTCATTACCCAGTAATGGACTTTTGCTGTTACAAGCTCATACATTGTAGCCTTTGATTAATTGAAGGTTTTGCATCTTAGGTCAGATTCCTTACTAAAGCAGCGTTTCTCATTCTTTTTCCATTCCTACAATGTTTAATTGCATTAGACTTTGGTAGCTTTCCTTGCCACTGCTTCTTTGCTATTTTTATAAACCTGAAGTATGTTAGTATTAAGCATGTCTCATGTGCCATTCCAGTGGGAGTTCTGTAGAGAGTTCAGTCTGTGTCTTCTGGATATATTTCCTGCTCCCTGCACTAAAGGGATTTCATGCACTTGAATGGAGAATGTGCCACTTCTTTCTTATCTTTATAGTCTTATGAACTGCATTCTCTGAAGTAGACTTTATTTCCTAGATTCTGGAAGATACAATGATTTTCTCCTTGGCAGGATGCATAGTCACTGCTAACTGTAAGTACAGATTGTAGGTAACTTTCCATCCTCAGACTCAGCTGTCTAAAACTGTGTGTGATGACATGAGACTTATTCTAGGCTAATAAAAAATTACATTCATCATTCTGTTTCTCCTGAGCTGCAGATGTATAGAAGCAGCTAATTTTACAGAGGATTCTTGACAGAGTTTCACAGCTAGTGAGTTGAAACTAAGCTGTGTTTGAGAACCCTTCCCAGTCTTCTGGTGAACCTTAGAATTTCTTCCCATTGCTTTTCCCTAGCACTCTAGCCCCAGCCAACCAATGCTAGATTTGATGAAAAAGCACTGAAAGATGTCAGCCACAAGCACCATGTTGTGAAATAGGTTCTGGTACATGGGAGGGAAATTAGAGCAGAGTGCTGAAATCTGACTGGCCGCTTTGAATTTCTGGGGGATAGGTGTGTTCCACGTATGGAAGACTCTCAAAGGAGCTACTTTGGGATTAGTGCAAATATTATGGAAAAACAAATAACCAAATAAAAATACAAACTGGAGCTGTGTAAAATCTCTTATGATAGGGGGCTGATTATCAGGCCCTGTATCTCAGGCAGTGGGGCTGGGACTCCAAAGAAAAGCTACAGGTGCTTCTGAGTGTTAAAGAACGTGGAAGGTAAATTTGGCAACTATGATAATGCTTTGCCCAGAGAATATCCTCTCCAAGTCGTCCAAGAAGACTGTCATTTTAAAGGGTTTGACTCCTCAGGGATTCCAGATAGTTCTCATGAATAGAGAGTTTGGAGTGGTAGGAACATTTCCTTGTAGCTTTAGGGAAACTGCATCCTACACACATATTTCTTATGCAAGGTTTCTTTTTCACTCTGCTGTTGAAGATATCTTGAGTACCTCACAAAACAGATGTAGGGAAGACAAGTGCTGGCCAGCCTGCTGCAGAGAGCTGTACTGTTCTTGTCACTCTCTGTCAGGAGCCCCAGCTGTCTGCGGCACCCACCTGAGATGTGCTGGGGAAGCCTCCCAAATATGTGAATTTTCTGATGCCTTGGACAAACCAGGCTTTCATTTATATGGTTGGTCTAATAACCCTGATTCCCCAGGGTTTGCTGGGCTGTGTGTTACACAGCAGTTCAGCCTCTACTCCTGCCGCTGCATACAGAATCAGTACTGCCTGCTGTGAACGGAGGTCACCCTTTACTGGGTCAAAAAGTAATGTTGCAAATACAGGAAGTAAGAAAACTGAATGCAATTTGTAAAGGATTGAGTTTTCTAGTTCCAGTCTTGATTTCTTCCCCAGTGTGTACCTGGGCTGTCTATTTCCTGACAACCTCAGAAGATGTTCAGCAAAATCTCTACAAGGAGATGGACCGCGTTCTGGGGAAGGGACCGATTACACATGAGAAAATCGAGCAGCTCAGGTGGGTCCCATGGAAGGAACTGCAGAGGAAGCTTGTTTCACGTGGTGGGGACAGGGGCTTTGTGTGCTAGAGCCTGATGCCCAGCCTGCACTGCACATGCCAAGAGAGGGCATCCAAAAGCTGCTCTCTTCTTTTTTCTGGAAGTTGTCAAACCATGGGATGACTTGCAGCACAGGGACAATCTGCTGTAGGGCTCCAGACATGCGGACCAAGCGGCTCTGTTCAAGATGTCTGTAGGAAACCCTTTAGGTTCAGCGGCAGAGGAGAGCACAGAACCAGTGCCCTGGCTGCCAGGCCAAAATTTGTTTGCTTACTGTCTTGTTTGGTTTCTGTCCTAGTTTTCCAAAAGTAGAGGTGATCAGTCATTTTAATGGTTGGATTCACGTTAGACATATTTAGAGAGAAAGCATGGATTAATCTTCTTTTCAAAGGGCCACAGAACTATGATGATGACTGGTCAACAGTATGCCTTTATTTTTCATGCATCTGTTGGTGTAACTAGGTGCATTTTGTATTTGGACTAGTGTTAAGAGTTTCAGTGAGGGAGTGTTGAGTATGTGAGTTTCTTGCTGCTTCCTGTACGGGTGAGAGGTCCAGGAAAAGGGCTGCTGTGTTTATGCTTTTTAGCAGAGTTAGTTTGGTTTAAAATCTGAAAAAGTGTGGTGAAGAGAAATTCCAATAACCTTCTCTAAAAGCTGATAGTGAGGTTTAATGCAAAGATGCTGGGACTCCTTGCCAGAAAGAAAATGAAGTGCCTCAGTGTGGCTGAAGACAGCTCCAGGAGCAAACTGGACCCTGAATGCAGGAGGCGAGTTACCTCTCCTTGCTGCCACAAGGACATGGACAAGCCCCTCTCTGGGAGGGTTAAACTAACCAAGTTGTACTGGTTGCAGATACTGTCGGCAAGTCCTGTGTGAGACCGTGCGAACAGCAAAGCTTACTCCCATTGCTGCACAGCTGCAGGAGCTGGAGGGCAGAGTTGATCAGCATACTGTCCCCAAAGAGGTAGGGCTGTACGGGGAGCACTGGGCCACTCTTCTTTCCTGAAAGAGAGTTTTCTGTTTTCTCTTCTTCCTGTGAACGGTTGAGGCAGGAAGACCGTTTCTTCTGACACTGTTGGACATGAACAGCTGCTGTGTCATCTGGAAGTACAATTTAGCTCAAAGTTTGCCCTGCAGTTCCTCTGCAGGAGAGGGTCTGGGAATTCATGTTCTCTTGCTGAGTGGATTTCTGGTTCTGGGTCCACCAGGGGTGAATCATCTTTTAAAGGGGCTTATGGGCTCAGTTGTACATAAAAGTGCATGATTTCAGGCCTGATCCTATCACCCATATTTCCCACACAGAGTAGTACCTTACATTGCAGAGAATAAAGTAGTCCATACATGCCAGTAAGAGTAGAGGAATGGGATCAGACCCTCTTTAACCACCAACAGTTGCAACATGGGCCTTAGAAGTTGAAATCTCAACATCTGGGCATGGATTACGGAAATTTGTAGATGAACATAGCATATTATCTTTTTCATCAACTAATAAATATGAGTAGTCTGCAGTGTAACTGTCGTCCAGCAGGGCTGTCCAGAGGTGTCTTTAATTGTGCATCTCTTTCTGCTCTGACATGTATGTCCTAATTTCTTTGCAGACACTTGTGCTTTATGCTCTTGGTGTGATGCTGCAGGATAGTTCATCTTGGCCATCACCATACAAGTACGTAGAATCAAGACTTTTATTGCAGCTAATTCGTTTCCTTTTTTTTAATTAATATTCTTTAGATTTTACAGCACAGTCTGTTTGGCTGCAGGGCCTGCCTTAAGCAGATTTTGGAGATGAAAGGGAGTCTGTAAGAAAATTAATTTATGAAGGTCTTGGGTTTTTTGTCTCCATGGGTGGGATTTTGGGGCAATTCAAGTCATGATCCTCCCATGCTCCAGTCTGCATGTCCATATGTGTATGTGTTAGAGTTTAATCAAAACTTTTCTTTGTGTGCACACACACACACAGCTTCCCTCGCAGATGCTGGTAGATTCTTTATAAGGTTTTCTGTGAGAGAGAAACAGTGATTGGAATGGGTTTGGAATCACTGCTTGTCATCATGAAACAATGATGCAAGGGAGGAAATGTCAGTCTGAAGTTTTGTTTTTTTCAGGGGGAAGGGAAATGCTACCTCATTACTTCTATCTGTGAAAACAGAACTAGATCCAGGCCAGTACTTTGCAGGTTAAAGAAAGAAATTGCTGTAGCTGCCTGTGGCCTCCAGATGGCAAATACTAACATGTGTCTGACTTCACTTGGGCTGGGAAAAATGTAGGTCATTCATTCTAGACAGAGAGAAAAGATGGCTGAGATTTGGGAGAAAGAATAGAGCCTTTAGAACAGCAAGTGTAGGTCTTACAAACGGGTCAGGCATTGATGCACCGATCTACAAGCATCTTGGCAGGGATAGCCCACTAGGATAGGACACGCAGTGTGTTTAGGAAGGGTTTGCTGAGTCCTCGTCTGAGGGACAGCGAGGACTGCTATGAACACAGCGTGTTTATCCCAAGGAGGAGGAGGTTGAGATTTAGCCTGAGGTAGATGTGTATTTCTGCGACGGAGGTAGGAGATCAGCTGTGTGATCCTTTTACCTACCTATTGTACAAAAACACTGTGCGTGGCTGTTTGCCCTTCCTATTTTTTTTCTAGGCAGCTGCATTTTCTTTCCTATTACAACATCTGTAATTTGCTACTTTGGTTCAGGGGGAATGTTTGATGCTGCTTTTACTGAGGGTCAGCACCCGCATGCCTTTTCACCTTGGTAGAAGTAGAGCTTGGATGTTCAGGCAGGGATCCAAAGGCTTGAAGTATAAGCAGAAAGGTTTAGCAGAAAGTGAAAGAGAACTGCCTTCCATCTATCAAATTTCCTGTTTGGTTTGGGGTTTTTTTAGTATTGAAATTGAGTGATATTTTATTAGTCTCCCTGTGGTTAGTTGAATATGGGAATCTTGTTTTAACTCATGCCAGCGCTGGATAATAGTTTTCTCACAGCCTCCACCATCCTAATGCTGGAAACCACTTTTCTCACTTGAATGAGTCACCAGCTTCCCTCCTCCAGCACATACACATACACACACCAGCTGCTTGAAGAGAAAGGTGAGGGGCAAGGAGAAAAGGGAAATATTTTTGGAAGTGAGAGAGGAAGGGACACATGAGGAGAGAGAGAGAGGGAGACAAATCAGATTGTGTGTGCCCTGGAGGGGAATAGAGGGCAGGCAGCAGCATCAGCTCAGCTGTGCACTCCAGCGAAGTACCCACTGCTGAGAGGTAATGCATATTAGTCCCAGCCCTGTGTCATGCTGACTCGGTTTATAAGCATTTTGACCAAGCTGGGACACAGCTGACCAGCTGGGAACATCGATGGAGTGGATGCACAATTTCCTTCATATATCTGTGTGGAATTACCCAGCATGATTTAGAGAGAGTGAATTAGTGAGATTCTGTAATTCATTGGCCAGTTTCTTACTCGTGTGTGTGTGCACATGTGTCGGGGAAAAGGATCTTGTGCCTGCACAGAAAGCCTTAGTGTATTTTGCCTTTCATAGGTTTGACCCAGAGAGATTTAATGAGGAATCGGCTATGCAAAACCTCTCCTTGTTGGGTTTTTCTGGAAGCCAGGAGTGCCCGGAGTTGAGGTGAGCATAGGGAATGAGGTCTTTCTGTGTCTCTGTGGCAGACAGGAGAGAAGGTGCTTTCAGCCTCTTCCTGTTGCTGCTGAGACAATGTGTCCAAGGGGGCAGTCGTCCTTTGGCAGACTGACATCATAGCAAGGTTTTTATTCTTTTCTTCTGCCTCTTCCCTCAGGTTTGCCTATATGGTGGCTACAGTTCTGCTGAGTGTCTTGGTAAGGAAACTGTATCTCCACCCAGTGAAGGGACAAGTCATGGAGACCAACTATGAGCTGGTAACCTCACCAAAGGAGGAAGCCTGGATAACAGTGTCTAAGAGAAGCTAAGAGCAAGCAAAACAAGGGGCTGAAAGTGCCCGCAGTGAATTTCTGAGCAAGGATCTTAGGGGGAGTCATGCTGGCACCACACTGACTCAACCAAGGAATTTTACATCCAGATTTTGTTACCTTTCACGTTCTTAACCACGTGCCTCTCTTGGGTACTTTTTCTAACTCAGCTAGTAGTTATATTAAAGTAGATTTAATCTGTATGCCTTTTATACATTTGATTTTGGGTCTCTGGCCAAACCATTGCAAAGGAAGCAACAAAATGTTGCAATGGTGTATGTACGAACCATTGGGTGCCAGCTGGTCAAAGACCAGACCTCTGGTTCATCCAGCCCCTTTCCAACAGCAGCCAGAGCTGGATAAGAACGTCTCTCTTATCCAGTGGAATGCTTCTTCGTGGGTCCTAGCTACATAAGACCTTGGAGACACAAGGACAAAGCCTTTCTGTCGATATAGGTATTTTTATTCAAAGTGTCTTTCCTTCCCTTGAGCTATTGCTATAACTGTCAAGAAGAGCAGATATATCTTGTGAGGAGTACGTGTGAGTGTGTGAGAGAGAATAGAGAAATAAAGTGGGTCAGGAATTGCACCACCGGTTCCCTTGCTCTGTCATCTTGCCATGCTGTGGTGTTGCAGGAGAAAGGATGACTGAGAAATGCCAGTAAACCAAGAGGAATAAAATTGGTTTGGCCCCTGAGAAAACAGAACCATCAGTAATAATATAATGAAATTAAATAAAACCACAGAACAAAGCCCTGAGAAGGGGATTCTCTATCCTGACAGTTCTGAGGGCAGTGTCTAATCTAATAAGCATCAGAAATTGATGACAGATGCTTGCAATTCATTCAACACTGGGTCAGCATGAGACTGGTCATGCAAATACTGGAAAGGGAGAGTGCTGATTTTATAGGGCTCTGGATTAACATTGTACTTAATAACTTAAAAGCCTTTCAAAGAATCCTTTTCCTCCTCCAAAATGGGTGCCAGCCAAAGCAGCATCACATGCCACATGTTCATGTGCTTTTCCCTGCTTCTTTCTTTCTCGTTTGGCCATCAAAGGCCAGCTCCTGAGAGGTTTTTGAGAAGCCCACTGAACAGCTTGTGAGCCAGGAAGCTCTTACCCTGTTGTCTCATTGGAATAATTCCCATATGACTTCCTTTTCAGGGAGTGTTTCTCTTTTTTTTTTTTTTTTTTTTTTT
>Ga0065711_1042670_pt1 | contig 15223 bp, 20 predicted proteins | sample Hoacrofraction12_FD_59098 | JGI IMG/M metagenome (GOLD analysis project Ga0065711, IMG submission 59098) | Hoatzin crop microbial communities from Cojedes, Venezuela - Epithelial fraction 12 v2 (version 2) | ecosystem: Host-associated > Birds > Digestive system > Esophagus > Crop | place... | reverse complement strand
CGCCCGGGGCTGCGGGGCCTTGCCCGGGGCACCGGCACCGGCGGGACGTTGTGGCGCTTGGCGCCGGGCTGGGTGGCGAGACCCCGAAACGCCCCTCGGGAGCTGGGCGGCTCCGGGCCGCGGCCGAGTGCTGCTCCACGAAGGCCGAGCCGGGCAGCAGAGCGTGGCCGTCGTCGCCGGTGCCCGAGCCGAGCGTGGCCGAGCCCCTCCCGGGCGGGCTGGGAGTGGTGGGAGCAGCGGGAGCGGTGGTCAGCGCGGGTCTGTGTCCGGGAAGCCCTGCCGTGGGGCGCTGGTGTCGTGGGGTCTGGCAGGGCAGCCCGCAGGGCATCGAGCTTCCCACCGGCCGCGAGCTGCTGCGGCGCAGGGACGGGTTCCAAGGGGAGTGGGAGTCGTTTGACCTCCAGTTCATGAAAAATATCACCAGTCTTGAAGAGAATAACGAATGCCCACATCTGCCGCAGGGACCCACGAGCTGAGCTGCCCGCTCCTCAGCGCGGCAGGATGGCGGGTGCTGCCGGGCGCGGGGTCGGAGCGCAGGGCTTCGCGCCCTCGTTGCCCGCGGTGGGGCCGGCCATCTCGGCCGGAGCGCGAGGCGGCTGTCACCCCAGTGCCGGGCGGGCAGGGAGGGAGGGAGGGCAGCCCGGCTTCTGGGCCGGGCAGCGGGCAGCGGCGAGCCGAGACCGGCCTGGTGACGGCCAGCGTTGGCTCCGTGGCGAGGAAGAACCGCGAGCTCCGCGGAGGCAGCGTCTCGAAGGCGTTCTGCAAGGCCATGTGGGTGTGGAGAAGGGAGATGTAAGCTAAAGTCTGCTGCGATTACACTTTGAGTTCAAAAGACCGAGACAGTTTATGTCCGTGGCTCTTAATGGCATTAGCTGAGGGGCTTTCTGAATCACGGTTAGCAATAAAACAGTTTGGAAAACTAGAGAAATTCCCCCCAAATTGAGAAGCTGTTAATGTAGTTCCACTACGTTAAACAAAACTAAAGGGAGTAACAGAGAGCTAACCATGGCGGCTTGGTTTTACGCCAGCCGCATTTTTTTAATGAGAAACCAGTGTTTTTTTGAAACAGCTTTCACAGAAAATAAACAGCTTTGTCTGTTAAAATGAGCTTGTTGTCTTGCTATAGCTTAAAAGATTCGTGTGACGTAAAAGATAACCGTAATTGGTTTACGTCCTGTGTTTGTGGCTTCTCCAGTGTGCTGAAATGAACGCTGTCTGGCAGTTTAAATGGAAATACTTGCTGTTCTGTGGAGGTGACAGAGTTTGCGTCTGCAGGAGTAAAGCTGTGTTGCTGATCTCGTACCGTGTTGTCGTGCGGTGCCGCAGGGATCGCTGTGCTGCCGCTGGCGGAGCTGGAATCGCCGGGACACTGCTGCCTGGTGATTTGCGTCGCGTGGCTGGGCGGCCGCAACTCGGGGAGACGCCGCAGAGGCCCAAGTGCGGGGCGCGCGGAGCTCTGCCCTGCGCCCGGTGCCTCAGCTGCGCCCTGCACAGCAAGTGCAGCCCCGAGGCGGGTGGGGGTGATCTCAAATCAAGCAGTGGTGTGGCTTTTCTGCTACAGAAATTTTTCCTTAAATTTGGTGCCATTTGCTGTTTTGGGAGGGCCTCCGGCAGCCCCGGGTGCCGAGCAGGGTGAGGCCGGCCGGCAGCAGCAAGGTCACCGTGCAGCTGGGGAGAGCCTCCTGCCAAGTCTGGGCAGGTCGCAGTGGGAAAGATATTGGGTCCTGATAAACAGGGGGACCTGGCCCGGGAGAGGAGGTGCACGAGGAGAGGGCTGGTCCTCGAATGCTGTCAGCTTCCACAGAGCCGCCCTGCCCGTAGAGAGGAAAGCAAAGGGAAGGGGAAGGTAGGAAAGCAGCTCCAGGATAGTCTTTGTAATTGAACTTCACTGAAACTCCCTGGAAATTCTTCAAAGAGCCTTAAAAATGCAGGTGCTGCACTAGAAAGCAGGCTGCCCCTCCGAGATGAAACTTCATCGCTCAGTCCAGTAACTCGAATTTCAGGCGACGGCTTTGCATGCAGCCGGCTGGGTAGAACCTCTCCCCTCCACCGTCCGTGGCAGCGGTGGGAGATGTGGCCCTCTGACCGAGGTGACGGCGGTGCTGGGGGGTGCCGGTGCCGGCCGGGAGCTCTGTGCTGTCGGCAGCACCAGTTGGGGTCTCTTCAGGTGGGGTCTGGCTGGCGGTGGGTCACGGGGCTGCGGGCAGCGCCGTTAGAAACGCCAGCGTTTGCGTTCCGTTTTCTAGCAGACGTTGGGTTATTTCCAGAGGTGAAGCAGGTTGCTTTCCATGTGCCATTGCTCAAGTTATCCTGAAGTTAATTGTCATAAAGGATTGCTATTCCTTCATTACCTGTCACTCGGGGATCACGTGAGGAAATGCCGAACTCTGCACTGAACGCTTGTAGCCCTGTCAGCGTGCGTGTGCCCTTCGGGGTGAGGATCACGGGCTGCGCTGCTCGAGCTCGCCAGTGCCCTGGAAAGCACTGGGGGTTTCTGTGTAAATTGCTTTGGTGAGCAAAATCAGTCTTCTAAGGCATAAAGATTTTTTTCAAAATAGCAAAAACCTTCCTATGTATTTCTGGAATCCCGAACAGTAGCGTTCCTCACCGAGGTTTGGTTGTTTTCTTTCAGCAATCAGAGAGGATGGCATGCCGGGAGGCAGAAACAAAAGCATCGGACCTGTCCAGGTGAGCATGTCCGGCTGTGTCCCCACGGTTCCCTTCGCCTTTTGCCCCCTCAGCCTTGGCACACGCCTCGCGGGTGGGGGGCTTGGAGGTGACAGCGGCTCGGCGTGGGATGGGGCCGGGCTTCGTCTGACCGAGCCTTCCTCAGCCTTCTGCTGGCGCAGCAGGGCTTGGACTCCCCACAAGCGTTAGAGACCCCTGGCAGGAACAGTGGGTTTGTGAATGAAGCTTGGTGCTTGCTCGTGCCCGGGGGGGACACGGCGCGGTGCTGGGGTGCCTGTGAGTCCACGGCCCACGGCAGTGCTCTGTCCTTTGCGAGCTGCACAAGGACGCCCGTCCCTCCGCAGCTCCCGTAAATCTCGCCGGCTGCCTGCTGCAATTCCTTCAGCTGCTGCGAGCGGGGCACCCAGTAAATGTCTCGCTGATTGATGGCGCAGCTTGTCTGGAGATGTCTTGTAAAGCGCGAGGTAATTCAGCACAACAGCTTGCACTGCACGCGTGAGAAATGATGGCCATTTCCAGCTCGCATCTAGAAAAGCGGTCTTTTAAAAGTTTACTATTTATTTTAATAAAACAGAAATAACACTGAAAGCATTTTCTGTGACTCTCTGTGCCTGTGAGGAGACTACTCGCCCCAGTCCAAAACCAAACCGTGAGAAGCCGAGCAGCCAGGTGCCCTGCTCGCTCAGTAAGGTCTTCTGCAGCGAGCCGAGAAAAGAGGCAAGAGTTCGGCAGTGTGGCCGTGGCTGTGGGCAGCATCAGAGAAAGCCTAGCTCGAATAATTAAAAAAGTCTCTTGGTAATGATAGAACATTTTCTGCTGTTTGCAAACATCAGGCTTGCAACAGCGTTGGTTACTGGTTCTCGAAGCCTCTGTGGCTCTGTCAAGCAGAGCAAACATTTAATTTCTGGCCGGGTAGCAGTTTTTACTGCCTCTCTGAGCCACGCAGCTGGGGGAACCCAGCAGCCTCGGCCAGCCGGAGCGGGCCGTGCCGCGTGAGGCCGGGGTGATGGGTCGGTGCTGGAGCACAGGCGCTGCCACCAGCTCCGCTCCCCGGGTGAGGCTGTTTCGCTGCCGCGCTCTGCGGGTGCTGTGCCTGGGTGAGCTTCCTGAGCTGTTCTGACAGTTTTGCAAGACTGGAATAAATTGTCTAAGCAATGTTTGGCTCTTGAAAATGATGTTCGGAGTTCACTGCACTTTCCTTACAGCGTGTTAACTCAAGGTCTTTCCCTCTTTTGTGTCAGCCTCGCTAAGGGATATGCACAGAATTAAAAAAAGAAAAAGCTCACAAGCTTTCATGTTGCATTTTCCCCACTACTGATGCAACGTTTCTCCAGGAGCATACCTAGCTGTTTCTTGAAACTTTATGCCTCAGTGAACTCCATTTTTTTTCTTTTAGTCCATTTTAGCTTCGTATATATTACTCTCTAATATTTGCTGTAAGTATATAGATGCTCGATTACTTCTTCAGGTGCCACCTGGTTCTTATCTGGAAAAAACAGTGAACAATGATTCTCTGTAAACATTTTCCTGATTAATTTTATAAGTGTCACCTTGCCTCTCTCAATTGCTTTATCAAACTGGAGCTTACCCCACCTCCCGTTTGCCTTTACCTCTGCCGAGTACTGAGTGATGTTCCCGATGACCTGGCCTCAATTACTCCCGGGTTTTTCGTGGTGTGACCGTGGCTGATTTACGGCTCTTTGCTCTGTGTACCTGACATCATCTTTCCCTGTGTCCGTTCCTGTCTACGGTGTTACCGTCACGTGAACGGTGCTGCAGGCACTGGAGGTCACCGCGATCAGCTGTAAATAGATTTTTTTCATGCACGTTGTTCGATACGAAGGAAAGGTGTGATGCCTGCGGGGGTGGCACAGCGTTGCTCCTGGTGCAGGGTGGTTCCAGCTCTGTTGGATGTGGCCGTGCTGTCAAGGTGTTCACATACGGAGGCTCTGCCTTGTCTCTGATCTCAGCTGAAGTAACCATAATGGTCCTGTATTTGACAGATATCAGAGGAAGAGATTGAGAGGATTATGTCTGGGCAAGAATTTGAGGGAGAGGCGAACATGTCATGGAGCAACAACGGAGACAGTGACCATAGTTCCCCTGGAAATGGAGTTTCTGAGAGCAACCAGCCTTCACCCGTTTCTACTCCGTCTTCAAGGTGGGAATGACCCCTGGAAGAATTTCCTCTTACAGTCATCCTGACTGCCTTTCCCCGAGTGCTGCTTTGGGTCGATGTAGGAAAAATACATCGTGAGTGCCTCGTGGTGTAAACTGAGCATACTGCAGGTCCTTACGTCTCTAACTGTGTTTTAAGAAAGACAGCCACTGGATTGAAAAGAGTTGAACTGGGAGGTGAAATGCTCGTGAGCAAATGAAAAAGAAGGCAATGTCGAGTTAAAATTATATTTAAAATATATCTCTTAACTTGTGTTGTTGTTTTGTTCTGCAGATCATGGGAACTTGATTACCTTTCACTGCTCATTTTACATAAGCTCTTTCTCTGCACTGTGCTCAGATTTTGAAAATCAGTGCCTCCATTTAGGTCACTGATGGGCGGTGTTCTGCTGGTGGCAGTTGCTGCGGGTGCGAGCCTCCCGATGCAGCCTGTGGTTGTAAACACGGCCACAGTCTCGGACTTGCAGTCCGTCTGCTTTCAGTTGCATCTTAAGCCAGGAGAAATTTGTGCTCGCTGCCTGTGTAAATGCTTAATTTACAATCCTAAATTCTGGCCCTTTAAGGAAGCGGGCGTGGAGGTGCTGTGTTCGGTTGGGTTTCTGTCTTGCTCTCCGAGTGGCTGCTCAGCAGCAGTTCCCAGATCTCCGCTGAGTGGAACCAGTGCTGAGCCCGGCTCGACGTGAGGCAACGCATCTGGTCCGCACACTCCGTTATTTCCAGTGCAGGGTTTAAATAGAAAGGTGTTTTCCATTCTATTTTCTTTCCCTGTTTTTATTAGCATTTCGGATGGAGCTGGCTGCAACGTTTTCATGAATCGAGTGGAATTTTGGGGGTATATTAAAAAGCTTTTCCTTTTCCAGTAGGTCCGTGGAGCTGAATGGGTTCGCTGCACTCAGGGATCAGTATATCGGGACGCCGGTGTCCACGCACTATCAGTACCTCCCGCACCTTTTTAGCTACTCTGCTCACTCGGCTCTGATGCCCCCCCAGCCGCGCAGCCTGGACCCCCAGTCGCACAGTCTGATCAATCAGCTGGTGTCAGCGGAGGACCTGGAGCCGCTGGGCACGCCGATGCTCATCGAGGACGGGTGAGCGTGCTGCAAGAGGCTGCCCGGGGCCGCGCGTTCCTGGCTGCCGCGTGGGTCTGGTTCTCCGGCGAGAGGGGCGGCTGGGTGCGCGTGTCCACGGCTGATCGGCGTGGGGAGCATGTCGCCGGGAGAAGACGCAGCCGCAGTGCTAGCAGCAAACCGGACCGTGGGTGGCCTGTGCCCTTGCACAGGGCTGGGGCTGACGTGCACGGACCTTGCGTGGGCTTGCAGGCTACGTGGGCAGGCTGAGCCTGCGCGGGACCCGGGTGCGATGGGTTTCAGCCCTGAGACTACAGCAACTGTGCGAAAGTTAACAAGCACGGTAGCTGCAAAAATACACGTGGGGGGAAAAAAGCTGGGTAGTCCGTCCATTGGTGAGAGCTGCAGGGCAGTCTCTGAGGCTGAGCCGCCCCGTGGCCGGTGGGCTGGGGAGTGACCCCGGGGGTGGGGGGTTGCCCTGGCAGCGCCTGGGCGGGCAGGCTGGGCGCTGGCCAGGTGGGTGACCCCGTGGTTCAGGGGTCTCCCCTGGCAGCCCCAGGGCGGTCCGGCTGGGCGCTGCCAGGTGGGTGACCCCGTGGTTCAGGGGTCTCCCAGGCGGGCAGGCTGGGCGCTGGCCAGGTGGGTGACCCCATGGTTCAGGGGTCTCCCAGGCGGTCCGGCTGGGCGCTGGCCAGGTGGGTGACCCCGTGGTTCAGGGGTCTCCCAGGCGGTCCGGCTGGGCGCTGGCTGGCGGGGATCCCGCTGCCAGGTGACGCCCTGGGCACTGGCACAGTGCACACTTGAACATGAATTCCTGTGGCGTTTGCCTTGCTTTTCAAGTGTCTCATCAGGTGATGTCATTCAATGTTTTTCGTGGTTTTTATGCCTTCATACCCACTGTGCCTGCAGGTATAAAGTGACTCAGGCGGAGCTGTTTGCGTTGTTGTGTCGTCTGGCGGATGAATTGCTTTTCAGGCAGATTGCCTGGATCAAGAAGCTGCCTTTCTTCTGCGAACTCTCCATCAAGGACTATACCTGCCTGCTCAGCTCTACGTGGCAGGAGCTGATCCTGCTCTCCTCGCTGACTGTTTACAGCAAGCAGATCTTTGGTGACCTTGCGGATGTCACCTCCAAGTACTCTCCCTCTGATGATGAGCTGCACAGGTGAGACGTCGGGCTGAGCCCGTGGGTAAAGGAGCGAGGTCTAGGGATGGAGGAGCTGTTGGGGGGACAGTGGTCAGGCGGGTGTTTCCGGCCCTGTGACCAGCTAACCACCTCTCCTGGGACAGGTCACCTTGCCTGCTGCTGTTTTCCGTTTCCACTCTGTAGGGAGTGGTTTTTCCAGGCTTAGAAAGTACACCATGGCTAGTTGGTGTTGAACCAAGCCTTCCTTCTGCAGGGGAAGGTGCCTGGGGCTGTGTGAAGTCCCTGTAGCAGTGCTGTCATCCGCCAGCACAGCCCTACAAACCGCCCTGTTTATGGGGAGAGTAAAACTAACCAACGCTTTGGGTAACCCTGAGATGCAGAACGGAAGGTCTTATGTAGAAACGCTTTGGGCCAGTGGAAAGGTTGTTCTCAGAGCTGGTTGTCTGTGTTATCAAAGTGTTCGTTATTAATTGCCATTTCATTGTTTTGATTACATAAATTTAAAGATGTTGCAACTTAGCTCTTGTTTTTTCCATAGTACGTGCTATCTGATGCTCTGAGGAACCTGCCGTTCATTTATCATGTTGGTCAGGGTGGTGGCTTTTGGTTTGAGTGTTTTGTTTTGTAGTCTTGGTGCCAGACAGACCCTCCCTGTGGTGGTAGACTCACAGTCTCGCAGTATTGTAGCGGAACAGGTAGGATTCACAGAAAGTGCTGCCCACCTTCCCTGTTAACATCTGCCCTGTTGGCACGCTGCCCTTGCTAGGCTTGGTGATTTTGCAAGAGCTATCAGGGCATCTAGGCGTCTGATGAGCAGAGATGTAAAATTCTGCTGTGGTCCTCAGCCAGCGCAGTGTCTGATGGTTCCCTGAGGTTCCTTTGTGTGTCTGGTGTGGCAGCCGGAGGGGCTGGCTGGCTGAGACCACGGTGGAGGAGTGGAGGAGCCCAGGGCTGGACCCAGGTGCCTCGTTTCCTGGGGCGGGTTCCTCCTGGTGCCGTTCTGCCCGGCCATTCATCGTGCATCTGGTGCTGCTCCTGCGAGGAACAGAAAGCGTCATAGAAAACCGCAATAACACTTGTTCCTGCATTCAGCCGTCCTTTTGTTCCTGCTGTCCTGGTCAGAGCCTCAAAAGAGAAGTGTTTGTTTCTTTTTGGGTTTGCGATAAATACGAGGGAGAGGTCAGAGAACAAGACAAAGGAGGAATCCTCGCCCTTCAGAAACCGGCAATTCAGAGCTGGTCGCCTCGAAAGTCCTTCAGAGAAGATCTGTGCATATGGATGAAAATAGGTGTTCTTGGGAGTGCGGTGGTTCTGCAGTCTCTTCTAATTTATCTTTTCAAGTATCATTAATTGTCATTAGTAACATGGGAAAATGCACACCAAAAAAAGCCATTTAGCGGGCAGTTGCACAGATGAGAGGCCTCAAGCTGCACAGCTCCCTCCCGGTTGCTGTGACGGTCGTTGGGCCGCAGCCGGACTGTCTGCGGGCGGCAGTGGGCTCGTTCACGGGTGTTCCTCTCCCTGTCCCCTGCACGCCTGGAAAAGCTGATCCCGTGGGTTCGAGAGGGGCTCTTGCAGAGGGGTGTCCAGCTGGCGGGTTTCCTCGAAGAGCCCGCTGCCGCTGGTGTTGGTCAGTAATGACTGCACACTGGAGTTCATCAGATCTCACAGCCAGGTGAAGACATCTCGTTGAGCTGTGATAGTCTGATGCTCTGGGGTTGATTTCTGTTCTCACTTAGCAATAAGAATGCTAAAGCTGAGGTAGGTGGCGGATGAAGGCATAGGATGATCTCCGCAGCCCCTGTGTTTTAATCACTTCTAACAACTGGCTCAATGTTCTGTTTGCCTGCTAGATCAAATGTTTTCTTTTATTGTGCTGTTTTTCTGGAGATGAATATGAAATGAATAGATTCCTGACCTCCCCCAGCACTCCTGATAGCGCTTCCCTTCCCCCTCCTCCCCAGCTGATCCCGATAACTCCCAGCCGGAGACTTGCCTGGTGTAAACTGCGAGGAAAAGTGTGTGGAGGAGTCAGTCCTCGAGAAGAAATAGGGCTGTGAAAAACAGAACAGCTTTGTTTGAAAGGGGGAGGAAAGTATGCACAGAAAAGTAAGACAGTTCAACTGCAGGAATGAGAGAAGAGCTCTCCTGGATTTATGAAGTGATGAGTGGCTGGTAAAAATGTGCATGCTCTAAAAACAATTAAACCCAACAGACGACTGAGTGGTCTTTGTGCTCATTAACTTCTTGAGCTTTGCAATCTTGCACCTGCAAGATTTTTAATGTCAACTTGAGAGCAAGAAAACTTGTACAACTTTAGATTAGCCGACAAGGCTTTCATCACTTACAATATTACTTTCTTGAAGAAGTGACCTGGAGTTCAGATAGCTTGTTTTCACTCCTCTGGGGTCAAACTCCACCATGCATTTTACAAATAACTTTGAAGTAAACAAACACACATGCCAAAATAAGGTATTATTCAGTGAAAAAGGTTCTATTTTTGTTCTATTCAAAGATGGCTTTCTGGCTGTGCTCTTATTCTTTGTGCTGTACAATGCCAGAGCGCAGCTGAAGCTTCCCTAAACACTTCTGTCCCACTTCTGAGCGTTTTTGCAATATGTGGTTTCTTTGAAACCAGGGGTGTTGCTGGGAGATGCGTTCCCGAGAGGCTGTTCTGGGTGCTGGCACTCAGGGAAGGGTCTGCAGAGCTTCCCTGCGGGCTCCGGCACCCCCCTGCACCCTCCAGCTCTGCTTCTGCTGCTGCCCATTGCCTACACCACGGCTTTCTGGTGGTGCGCACGCGGGGTGTCAGTCCTGCACCCCCTTCTGCGGGAGGACCTGGTTCTGCACCCCCAGAACCTCCGTCGGGCCATTTCGCGGGAGGTTTTGGGGAGGTTCGCATTCCCCGTGCGGCGGCGTGGCTCCCGCCCGTCTGTCGCTGGCTGCCCTTGGCGAGCGTGGACGCGCTGGAGAGACGCACGGCTTGTTGGCGGCAAGCGGCACGGATCCGGCCACAAGCGCGGCCGTACCTGGAGAGCGTAGGTGCTGGATCCAGGTCCTGGCCGTGGATCCCTGGCAGTCCACACCAGCGGCAGTGCCTTTCCCGCTGGATCTCGGTGCGCCTGGGTGAAGCGCAGCGGGTCCTGCACATCCTGTTGGAGGGGGAAGTTTAGGAGGAAACGGCACATGTTCCTTGGACTGCGTGGTTCGACCTTAGACCGTAGCCCGCAGCTTCGCTCCCTGTAACAGTGGTTGTTTATGGTTATGTGCATATTTGTGAGGAGGATCCCAGCCTTCCCGCAGTATGTCTCACCCCAGAAGCACTCAGCCAGGGAAAATTAACAAACCATAACGAGCAGGCAGTAAGTACGGCCGTGTGGAAGCGCAGGAGCTCGCTGAGTCACTCCTGGGCGTTTTGGGGAGCTGAGATCACCCGTCCGTCAGAGGAATGAAGCGTGTGCCGCTGGCGTGCGTGGGCCGGTGTAATTCCCCAGGGCTGGAAACCAGGCGGTTTCCAGCGGCGCTTGGCAGATGACAGAAGTGCTCGGGAGCGTTGTTCTGGGAGGCGGTGTCGGAGCGGCAGGGTCTGGTGCCCGAGTTCCGCAGCCCGGTACCGCCCTGCCCGGGTGCTGCGCTGCCGGCCGATACGCCGAGATGCGCTGTGCAGAGCCGAAGCCTGGGACTGCGCTGGTCCTGCGGGCAGCGTTAACTCGTCAGCTGTGTGGGACGGGGGGGTTTGCGTACAAACCACCAGCTCGGACATCAGGCGGGGCGAGTTCGTCGCAGAGGAGCAGCGTTCCTCTGCAGCGCGCTGTGCAGCACCGCCGAGCCCGGATCCCTCGGGGTGGGATGCGGGTGCCGTGCGGCTGCTGGGGCTGCTCCCGTGGTGCTGCTGTGGAGGGTGGAAAGAGGGGGCAACGGGTGTGAAACGCTGCCGGGGGTGCCTTGTCTTCTGGGCGGGGGAAGGCTCTCCCAGGGCTGCTGGAGGTGCTGGCACCCCGCGTCAGTACCCATCAGGAGCGAGGCGCAGCGCTGCGCGGCGCGGTGTGAGCCGCTGTCTGCCGCGGACAGAGGCAGCGCGACGCCAGGCAGGCAGGGAGTGCCTCCTGACCCTTGCATCTGGCAGGACAAGAGGTGTTCTGCAGGAGATTTCATGTCCTGCGAGACAAGTATCACTCCACATTTCTATGAAATCTCATCTTGTTCCCTGAACTGCTTGGTTAAACCCCCATTAGCCCGGCGAAGCGCAAAGGCACAACCCTCATTGAAAGCTGGAGGAATGCGAGTGTAGAGAGGCAAAGCAGTGTGCCTGCGAGCACGCAAGAAGTTTTTGCCTGTTCCTGGCTCCATCAATTTTTTTCCTCTGTCAGAGCAGGCTGGCGATGAACTGAAGCACCAAGGGATAGTTTTTTGCTAAAATATCTGTAGCAGTCAGGTTTGTAGCTCCGTCATTTTCCTTCTTACTTCTACTTCGATGTGATGGTGCCAGCAGATTTCAAGCAGTTTTAAAGTTCTCTTGCAAGATGTTGAATCTCTGAAGTTACTTGAACAAGCTTCTTGCCTTTATGGTACAGACTGTGTCCTGCATACGTTGATGTGTGATCTCTGTCCTTCAGGTTCAGTGAAGAGGGGATGGAGGTGATGGAGCGGTTGATCTACCTCTTTCGCAAATTTAACCAGTTGAAGGTCAGCAACGAGGAGTACGCGTGTATGAAAGCCATTAACTTCCTAAACCAAGGTGAGCTGATGAGGAGAACGTATCGGGCCCACTGGAGGCATTGTCTGAAACAGTCTGAGCAGTCTTTGCTTCCCTGGTGAGCAGTGGGAGGAAGGGGCCGCACGCCCACGAGGAGGCTCGAGCTCTGGAACCCCTCTGTGTGTGTGTGCCGTCGCGCAGACCCCTTGCCGTGCGGAGTCGGGTGCTTGGGTACCCACATGAAGAAATCCTGGAAGTGAGTGAATTCAGTCACTTTGGCAATTTTTATTGCCTTGAAGTATGGGCACCAAGGGCAGTAAGTGTGTCGTTTCACGTGTGTGCTGAGGGTACCGGCACCAGGGTAAGAGCAGAGCGGAGAGGCTGGTGGAACCGTGCTGGGTAAGGTTTGGGTGAGTGATGACTTACCAGCTGCTAACAAACTTTTCATCAGACAAAGGTGTGTCATCTAAAAGTATTATTGCTTTAGGTAACTGTTTAGGCAGTTAACTAAATGATACTTTAAAACCAGTTAATTTGCGTGACTGTTTTTTTCCTGAAGTAAACGTTGACTATTTGCATAACAACCTTTCAAAAATTCCCAACTAGAAAATGTATTTTTTTCATTTTTCTGCTTTAAAGGGTGAATTTGTAAAACCAGTCCTCCTTTTTTTAGAGCTTTACTGACTGTTTATAATATTTACCTTCAGGATATATACTTAGGTCACCTAGCTGGCTTCCTGCCAGTTAGATTCTGTGCCTAACGCTAACTCTTCAAAGTGAAAGGCAGCCATGACTGAAGTAGTTATGTGCAGACAAGGAGTTCTGCCTAAGAAAGGTCTATCCTGCTCTTGATTAACCAGTGAATTAAAGCTGGCAGTCCAGGCTGCTGCAAGACCCTGGACGTTTAAAAATCCATGCAGAGTAATTCTTCCGCGTGTGAGAAGATCCTGGTCGTTTCCTAACAATGGCAGTGGGCTGAAATAGTTTGGAATAGGTCGGTCTCGTTCCTCAGGAGTGCTTGTCCCTGTCTCCACGCTGTCCGTTGTCTCAGTCCACGGCTTGTGGAGCCCCTGTCCCGGTCGTTGGTTGTGGCCCCGCGTTTGTGGGGCCTCGCAGGGCATGGCTTCAGGTTGTAATGGAGAAAACTGCTGAGAGGCAAACGCTGAATGGGTGGTGTTCAGCTGTAATTTTGGAAATAAATGTCCCCAAAGTCTTTTGTACTGTGAAAGATAGTTGTGGTCTGTAAAAATGTGCTGCCGGCCCCCTCCTCCCCCCCTCCTGTCCAGCAGGAGATAGTGCTGACGCTTCAATCTGTGCCGGGCTGAGGTTCCGCTTTGCTTCCCTGGGCAGTTTCCTGACACTGGGTAATGCACTTCTCGAGCTGTCCCCATTGTTTTCCAAAATGTGTTTTCATTAACTTCCTGTCTTCTTTTATTTTTAGTTGAAGTTTGCAATTTTTTTATGTGAAATACCTGAGAATTATTTTTGAAAGTCAGCTTTTGGGCAGTAGATAAATGCCTCTTCCGTCAGATGGTCTTACAATAGCGAGCCTGGACCGAGGGCCCGCAGCTTCCCTGCTCCGCCGCGCTGGCTCCTTCCCAGGACCCCGGCCGCGTGCCGGTGCCGTTGATCACGCTGGACGGTGGCAGTGGGGCTGCCTGCCAGTTTGATAGCTTGGAAACGTCCATTTCTCCTTTGTGTATATTGCCTGACGTTGGCAAAGCTAAATTTAAAAATAAGAAGTTGACAAGTTTATAAAGCTCGTATGACATAATTCATAAGCAGATGGGGAGAAATATGATGATACCTTGAATTATAGAGTTGAGCTCTTTCCTCGGCCAAAATGATATAGCTAAAATCAACATGTTTCTGCCTGAGGAAGTATTACGCTGAATCCGCTGCGCGGGCTAAGCCTTGACACCCAGCTGCTTCACACCGGGCGGGCGGGGATTTAAGGTTGCTGGAGCCGTTATCTGCAAGAGCATCCACTGAGCTCCGCAGCTGAGCAGCTGAGGACGTTAGCTGTTCTCATCTGGGCTCTCGTGGAAGGAAAGCCTGTACCCAGACACGCGTGTAAAGACGCACCCGCGACGCAGCCGTGCCAGGAGGGGGGATGGGGATTCCAGTGTCTGTCTAACCGGGCGCTGGAAGCCAGTCTCCGAAGCAGGGACCCAGCTTAGAGTTACAGGAGTCAGTCTGTCTGTCCTGAAGCAGGGGCAGTGAGCGCGAGGCTGCGGCCCTTCCAGGGTGCTCTAACCGTGTTCGCTTTCAGACATCAGGGGCCTGGCCAACGCGTCCCAGCTGGAGCAGCTGAACAAGCGGTACTGGTATGTTTGCCAGGACTTCACGGAGTACAAATACCCGCACCAGCCAAACCGTTTCCCAGATCTAATGATGTGTTTGCCAGAGATACGATACATTGCAGGTAACTTTTTGAGCTCTTCTCCCACTGGGATCGTGTGCAAGTGATGAAATTTGCTTTTAAAAGAAAATTAACGTATAACAGCGAAATTCTTGTCGACTTTGGTGGAGGGTATCTGTGTGGGACCTTTTTCTATCGACACTTCTCCCTCGCCTGTAAGCCCACCTCCTGTCACCCCTGGCTCACCCAGGCAGTGGCACTTAGCGAGTTGTCCCCGTGACACTGGCAAACGCGGCGTTACGTCCCTCTCCCGAGTCCCCTGCTCCCAAGAAGCCGTGCCTGGCTCTGACCTGCCGCCCTGGAAGCGCTGCGGTCAGGTTCGCATTTTCTTTTCTCCCTTTCAGTCCCATCTTGGAGGCATTTTGTCTCAAAGGGGCGTAATCCTGGTTTGAGTAGTTATCTCAAGAAATAGAGATCCCTCTGCAACACCGCGTAACGAAGGAGCAGCTGACGGGCAGAGCAGCGGGCGGCTCTGCAGGGTCAGCCCCAGGTTTCAGCTCTCCTGCACCTCTGGAGTCCACAGGTGAACTTTCACCTGCAGTTGTGTCACTAACGTGATCTGCAAGGTCTGGTGTTACTGAAACAGTGTTTGTTCCTCAGTGTTATGGCAAGGGGAGATACTTGCCTCCCGGTGTCAAGGCTCCGTACGCTTCATCCTACTCCGCTGTAACGAACTAGATAATAATCACAGGGTAGTTCTCGTAATTTACTCATTGAGATCAGCAAGGGAGTTTGAGGAGAGACAGGATTTAGTCTTTCCCAGTTTCTATAAATACTGCTTCATTGTGGAGAAATCATTTTGATCTGACTTTGCCCATTTATGTAGCTTTCGATTCAGTAAATAATAAATCCTGTTGTGTCCAAATGAATATCAAATGTCTAATGTAGCAGTAGGATGATTAACTGTTTCTCTGAGAGGTTCAAGGTAAAACCATCTCCAGCGTTGCTGGCTTAGGTGTCTCTGAAATCTGATTCAAGAGTGGCTGCTAATTCTGTTTTTTTTTTTTTTTTTCTTACCAGGAAAAA
>Ga0065711_1008607_pt1 | contig 15223 bp, 9 predicted proteins | sample Hoacrofraction12_FD_59098 | JGI IMG/M metagenome (GOLD analysis project Ga0065711, IMG submission 59098) | Hoatzin crop microbial communities from Cojedes, Venezuela - Epithelial fraction 12 v2 (version 2) | ecosystem: Host-associated > Birds > Digestive system > Esophagus > Crop | place... | reverse complement strand
TGTGTTCCCACCTGCAGAAGGTGGGGGTCCATCAGCTTTGTCCTCTGAGATCCATCTGCTGTGGGGACCCTGCAGGATGCAGAGCCATAGCTCATTGGGCCACACATGTTAAATTTTTGCTTGTTCCTCTGTAAGTCTACTTCAAAATGAAGCAATCATCTGATGGAACCAGAATCAGGCCGGGGTACCAAGCTGCCGTGGGACTGACCCCTAGCAGGTCCCCTCGGGCCAAATCTCAACAAGCCATAGGTTTCCCTAAACCTCACTCCCATAAGAGATCCCCTCTCTTAACTGATTACAGGACCCATGTTAAAATACTTTGAAAGAGACTTAACCAACAGGTCCCAATAGGCATCTGATACACAGCAGCTAAATCTTATTAAGCATTAGCAAGCACCTTACTCCTGGACCACGGTAACAGGCTCATGCAGATCCTTTCTGAGCATTGCCAGCTCTCGGTATAATCGGGCAATCTCATAAAATATGTTTACAAGGGGCCTCAGGAGGTCATCTAGTCCAGCCCCTACACCACGGCTGGAGCAGTTCCTTTATGTATTCATTTTAAGAATGACCAATAGGCTTTCTGCTGTCCTTTTATGCCACGAAGAGTAAAGAGAGGGGAAACTTTTCAGCTCTCCTAAGGCCCCTCCAAGAATTGTATCAATGATAGGGGTGAAAGGGGTGATCTTTAGGAGCACTCACATCTTTCCCAAGCATTTAAGAGGCTATTGCTTGCAAGTTAAGCTGAAGGAAGGACCAAGCTCGTCAACTTTTTGTAAGAAGTAAGCTCAAGCTGGCTGCACAGACTTTCCCTAAGAGGCATACAAGCATCGTACACAGGTGGAGACACTTGCAGCTGGTCTACCCTTGCGCATCCTTTGCTAGGACTCCTACATCCCGAGGCACACTGTACAAACCTTAACCCACAGGAGCTGCTGATGCCCTGTTACCTTTTCTCTTGGTCTTTGGAGTGAAGTGCAACAGCAGTGATAACCCAGCATCTGCACAAGCTTGCAATAAATCCAGATTCAGGCAGTCGAACCAAAAGAAGCTCAGCAGACTCCAGCAGCAGACCTGTCTCTCATTCAGGGGGGATTTCTGGATTCCTGGACTCCATAGTTCCCATGGTGGTGAAGAACGATGCCTTCGCAGAGCTCTGCATCAATTGATGAGGTGAACCCATGAGCAAATCATGCCCATGGGCAAGCAGGGCTGTTGACCCTCAGGCAACGGGGCCTTGCAATGAGGTGGAGAGCAGAGAGTGACTCAGTGGGACTCCCCCAAATAGCTTTGGTGGACCTGAACCATAGGAAAGAACCATCAGGGGTTCCCGAAGCCTCAGGGCTTGCTGATGTTATACGTGTGTGAGTGTGAAAATGTTTTCAAGACTTTTATTTTTTAATTGCTCTCCATTGTTAAAAAATTGAAATTGTAAAATATGTCTCACTCATGAAAAGCCCAGTAAATGCTTCTCTTAAGGTCTGACCATTTCTCTCTGACAGCAATTGATTTCTTTTTTCAATTCTGTTTTCAAGAGCTGGCAAAATTATTTAAAAATTACCTAAAAATTTCTATTTTGCCTCCTGCTCCCTTGCATATCTTTCCTGAGTTGTGCTCTGCTCTTGCAAAGGTTTTTCTTCTGAAGTACATGAGTAATATCAAGCAGTTATCTGAGTAAACCCAGTCAGGTTGTCCTTTACATGGACACCTTTCTTCTGGTGATTTCATGAAGAATCGTGGACTTTATAGTTGGGCCAGAGTGATTTTTAATGCAATTAGTCCCAGTACAAAATAAGGTCCTTATTGTCTTTATGACAATCAGGCATGCTAGGAATGAATGTGTTTTTGTTAGAGAGCGCTGCAGGAGGTAGTTTTTAGGTCTGAAGAAACAGTGCCAAGCAAGCGGGGACTTTTTTCACATTCTGCCTGACCCTGTGCTGTGAAACAGTGATTTACCAGCCGTTATTTGAGGGCTTTTGATGACAATTTACTTCCTTAGGAAAATCAGATAGAAAAGAGAGAAATGACTTGCTGCATGGCTGAGGGAGAGGCCCCTGTGTGAGCTCAGCAGCTCCTTTGAGCTGATTAATGCCGCTAACATGGTGCCAGCCCCGAAGCAGCCCCCAGCCGTGCTGCTAGTGGGCTTGCTGTGGAGATGCTGGAGGTGATAGGGGAGCAACTGGAGAAGGGAAATTGGGAAACAGGTTGTGCATATGTGGGGGTAGACATTAGGGGAGCTGAAGGTGACGCAAGCATTGCTATGAGGGTAGATGTCGAGATGCGATCTTCAGATCTATAGGAGACCTCATTAGCTCTGCTCCTGTAGGACCTCTTGTTTACCTCATCCTTAGGGTGACAGGTGCCCTGGGGTAACCTATTCCTCTATCTTTAAAGGTCACCCACCTTGCCTCTGTATCTTAGGGACCGATGGCAATGACCAGGGATATGCCCAAGTCAAGGGTCTTTGACCTTGAACATACATTAAACCAGTTAACTGAAGGACATGCAGAAAGGGAAGAGGACAGATAGGATCATGTGCGAAAAAAGGGGAAAGGAGAAAAAAGGAAAAAAATAGAGGGTGGGGAGTAGAAGCTGCATTTCTAGAGTCCAGATGGCCTCTGTTTCTGTGTCCCTGGCTACCGTCACTGCTGTCCCTTTTGAAAGCGGTACACAGAAACCTCTTTAGATCCCTGCAAATTAATTTTCAGTTGATGTTTTTGTAACAGTATCTAGCCATCCCAGTTGTCTGTGGATGCTGCCATCCACCATGTTTTTTTCTGAAGTTCCCCTAATTAACTACTGCTCTGATAAAATAAATTTTAAAAACTCCTCTTATTGATTCCTAGTTTCTTGCCACCATTTCATTTTGGGTCTCTCCTTGATGGTAAATGACAGGTCATCTGCTTTTCCTGGACTGCATTTATGCAAATGGATTGTAACAACATGGAGCCAGATGTGGCTGAGATGGGCTGGTGGGTGTTGAATGTCAACATGGAGTCATGGGAAGCAAGGGAAGGAGCAGGGCATGGGTTGGTGGATGGGGCTGGGGAAGCTCGGCCTGGATCCAATTCCCTGCATTGGCTCCACTGAGAAGGGGTACAGGATATTGGATCAGTGTTTAACACGGCAAAGAACAAGAAATCATAATAATAGTTGATGAGGAGCAGGTCTGGGTAATGTCTTTTCTCTTTTTTTTTTTTTTAACAGTGAATTTTCTGGAAAGACCGATTAGAGAGGAACAGCAGATATTCATAAATTCATGTTGAAGTTCTGTGGGCTGGAGAAAAGGTGGGAGAAAATTTCTGGGGAAAAAATGAAACATTTCCCTGCAATGTTCTCAAGGCAGGTCCGAAATGTCAACAGATTTCCTTGGATATTTCAAAATATGACCTTTTTGTTTGAAAATTACGTGCTTTCTTAAAAAAAAAAACAAAAAATCCCTATGTGCAAAGGAAAGACAGTAAAGGGAGGAGTGAAATGCCCTCAGAAGGAAACAAAACCAGCAGCTGAGCTCAAATGGACTGTTACGAGCTGAGCCAAAAAGACGTTTGCTGTTCTCCGATTTCACTTTTTGTTGAAAAGCCTAAAAAAAATAAAAACCAAACCACTTTGGTCTTTCCAGTCTACCTGAACTTACTCCTGTCACCACTTTCGAGCCCTTGTTTTCTGGTTTCAGCCTCCCTTTGGCTGTCCCTCGGGAGGTCCACCTCTCTTCCCCCCAGGCTGGGGCCATGCGGGTTGGTGGAGAGGAGCTAAGACCGTTGCCCAAAACCACTCACCGCCAGTGCTTGGATGGCAGGCGTCTCCCTGGGGACCTGTCCTCCTGTGCTCCTCCATCCCGCGAGCAGCCACGCTTATTTAAACAAAAGGCGAAAACCGCTACTCCTTGGACCCGCTACGCCCTGTTTGAAATGCCAAAGTAAGAAGGAGCCGCTGGCTGTTTTTTAAGCAGCTCTGGGCAGTTTCTCTGAAACTGTTGACAGTTGCAGTGGCTTAAAAAGGTGGTATATTTCTAGGAGATTTACTGGGGGGGTCATTTCCCGAGTCCGGTGTCACCGCCGTCTCTTCAAGCCTTATGGGTAAGCTAGCAAACCCATCTTATTGAATGCTGAAGGAGAAGGGATCCAGCCAAGAGATCTGGCAACGCATCAGCTGCAAAACAGCCAGACACAAACTGAGCAAAAATATTTTTGTAGTCACAATATCTAGCCCACCCATTGAATGTGTGTCGCGTATTTTCCAGCACTGCTGAAAACTCTCTTTTTGCTTTTATTTTTAGATGAAGGGTGATTTCGGTCATGTTATTTCACTTTTTGGACATTTCATGCTAATAAAAGGGGTTTGTTTCACAATGTTTAGCCTTCTTTTAAAGTTGGACTTACGATTTACTGCTGTAACTGAAATGTCATTGTCTTGAAGGTTGTCACCTGTCTGGTCTTCAGCCAGAGTGTCTAGGAGCTGGGTGTTTTTACCTGCGTTAGTGAGCGAGTAGACTGCCTGATTTTTGGCTCATGAGCCCCGAGTTGGAAGAAGCTTCCCCTGAGTCCGTCCCCACTTCTGTGAGCAAAATGAGCCTTCTGAAAAAAACCTCAGGTTTGAAGTCGGGATCGCAGTCGCTGGGCTGGTCAGCCGTGATGCTCCTGGGAAGGTATACAGGAAAACACAGAAATCTCCAGTGGGACACAGCCCTCCCAACTCAGAGGTCTTCAGCGAAGCTCTCCCATGCCTGTTGGGCACCATTACAGATGGAAGGCAGGTGTCTGTTGGCTGCAAGCTGGCTTTGGGCACCTTGGACATCCACACAGGGCTGGCAGATAGGACGCAGAAAACCTATGTCTTCTGGAGCAGCAGCTGAAAGTCATCAGGACACCTTATGGCATCCCAAACATGACCATGTCTGGACACTTGAATCCCACCCCATTAACTGCACTGAGTATCCCCATTGGCTCTAAAGGGAGCTCGGACACCCAGAGTGGTTGTAGAGACTTAAAAGTTCCTGGGATGAAGACTGTCTGGGTGGAGAGTACAGGGTCATTCTTGCTATGCTACCCTGCTCTCTCCTTGCTTGCTCAATGTTTAATGCCTCCCTGTACAGCCAGAGTGATGAAATAATCATTTTGCAATGTGCCAGTTGCTGCTCAGGCTCTTGCAAATGTTATCCCAGTCTACTACACCTCTGAAGTTCTTTACCACTTCTTTCCATCTGAGTAACAGACAGAATAAATACTCCAGATCTCAACAGGTAACTTGCCTCTGAGGAAAATCTGAGTATCTTTACTGCGCTAGCTGGTGCAGCTGGGGTGGTCTATGACTCAGGGCTGACTTCATATTTAGGCATTCAGATACCACTGGTGGTGGAATACCAGTGTGATGATGAAGGATGTGTGTCCACAGCTTTGTGTGTCCACAAGGCTCTTGCAGATGGGCTGAATGGGCTCAGAGTCCAAATCTTAGGAAGAGTCCCAGACTGTGTTGTCTGGTTGATGTTTGTGATGTGACATTACTCTGTGGTCAGTGTGGGAAGTTGGTAAGCAGAGCACTGAAAAGCAGGGTCCATCCACACTGGTAAGCCGTGATCTGTGTGCAGTGTATAGAGCAGGATACTCATCCTAGATAACTCAACTGGGTCACTCCAGATCTAGCCTAAAAATCACCAGCTGGCATGTACTTTATTAATCTGCCTTCAATCCAATCCTTAAATGAGATTCACTGGGTTGGATGTAGATGTCTACAAAGTAGATACCTCCATCTGACCTAGACTCTCATGTCAGGCTCCTTTTATAGTGATTGGAGAGCTATGCAATATATGAAGTGAATTTAAAGTACAGTTCTCACATTAACATCTAAACTCTCGTCCTAGTCAGTGGAGACCTAATCAATATAATCCATACGTGGGAATCATTTGACTTGACACAGCCATTCGAGAGGACCTGGGTTATCCCCGACACCAACATGTGCCAGGCAGATATAACCCAGGTCCTCTGGGATCACCACCTGGAGGCCACAAAAGACTCACTGAGACAAATTCTCCAGAGCCACAGCCCTGAAGGGAAAGGCTTGACAAACAAAATATGCTTAGTTTCTTACAAACAGCTTTGGTAGAGTATTTGCCAGTAGGCCCAGGAGCGCAAGAGAAAGCACGATAACCCAAGCCCAGTCTGACACTGGGATGCTGAGCACTCTGTGGATGAACAATATCTTGCACAATGTCCCTTTAGCATCCAAAGCTGCAATACTGCAGAAGTGCAGACTATCTGCTACCTGAGCTGAGCTGAAGGTGCACTGAACTCTTGCTGTCCATGTCTCTCGAGGACATGCATACGTCAGGTTGAAAAAGAGCAGGGTAAAATTTCTCACCTGAAAGAATGGGAAGTTGTTATCTTTTATGTTTCAAGTAGTTTGTGAGGGAAAGTGGAAATGAAGCTCCATATGTAGAAAAGTTTGTCCTTATTTGTTTCAAGTAAGTGTTTAGTTTGAAAGTTTGAATTCGAATGCTGGACCTTCGTTTTTTTTCATTCTGCCTTTTCCCAGTCCAAACCCAGATATTTTGTATTCTGTTTTCATCTTCAGTATACTAAATACCTTTGGAAATCTGACTCTCAGATAACTTTGAGGATCTCCAGACTTTGCTCTGCCTTTGGGGAACTTCCCTTTTTGATACTCCTGAGAACCCTGAGGTACACCAAAGAATGTCCCACATATCAAACGGACAGCTTGCAGAACACCCACCCAGTCTACATCCATGTACTAACATGAAAAATTAAAAAAAAAATCTTCCCATCACTGTATCTGATCTTTGCATCATGTCATGATGTTGATGACATCCACATGAAAGAGATTCCCCTTTTATATCATCACATCACCAGTTTTCCTTCTCTTTTGAAATTGGAGAGGTGGGAAATTCAGTTTCCTGAATTTGCAGTAGCACCCACCAATGAGAATGACAGGTAATAAGTACTGGGCAGCTGAGCACGCACAGAGCAAAATCACGAGGGTTATGATTTGATAAGGAAGGCATCTGACTGACAAGGCAAGGATGGTACACAATGCAGGGATTAATTAGTAATGTTAAGCTAGAAAGGAATGATTAATTCTGCCCCTTGCAAGGACCGATGGGTGTTTGGCCAGTACCTCCAGATGAGTAAATCTATGTGCTTTAGCAGCTACTGAATTCAGACACAGCGTTTCTGCAATGAGTACACACACGGCATGCAAAAGTGAGGGTGAAAAATGAGTGGCAGCTATTAAGTCTCTCGGGGTTTGATACAAAGCGTGGATTGGGGTAAGATTAGTTTCCAAGGTCGACACGGTGCCGATGAAAATGTGGGGAGCGCCGGCCTCCGGCAGGCGATTCGTTGCGTGAGAGCCCAAACTGAGTCATTACATCGCAATATCCGCACAGGTCTGTCAGTAGTGGCACTGACGAGGTGGACAAGTCGGGGTGCTTTCTGTATGGGACCCATTGTTCAGCAAACCAGAGGGCCTTCCTATTTGGTTAATGGGTCAGCAAACTCTGTTGCTTTAATGGTTAATCATCTACTTACGTTGTTCAACAAGTAAGCCCATGCAGATAATGCTCCTTGCCTACAGTTCATGTGACAGGCTGACTTCCCCGTTATGAGCAGGGAAAGTATTTGACACTGGAAGAGTAAGAGAGGAGAAACGCCAGGCTGTGAGGCTCTGACTTCAAATTGGTGGAAATGATGGGAGCAATCACACATAAATACATGTAAGTGTGTGTATGCACAACTGTATGTGCATACACATGTAACAATGTGTATATGAACAGACACACACACAGATCCACATAAACGAATAATTCAACCCCAGACCATCTTCATACAGTTAAATCATCTGTCCTTCAGATATCACACACATGGCTGCAAGCTGACATGAAAAACTCACTCCAAACTCTTTTAAGCAGCAAGTCAGACAGAGAGCCATCACCATTCAGGACTTCAGAGTCTCAGAAGTATCTCTTATTGTGATTGCTCTAACATTGTACAACTCTAATCTTCCAGATCCCAATCTTGCACATCTCATCCCCGCACCCTGTGTTGTCTGAATAGATCCAGCAGAGATGTTGTGGACCTCAGAATCAGGTGGCCAAATTCTACTCACTGATGTAATTTTGGAGGTGTCTCTTGTCTGGACATGTCCAATACAGGAAATGCATCACTACTTTGAGTCTTGGAAGCACCTAGAATCATCCAGATGAGAAGTCAGATCTTGTCAGGGTCAAGGCAGGAGTCACTGGGTCCAATTTTCTGATTTACTGTATTTAGGCTATCAAACTGCATAATTACATCTTGACCTAAAAATCTCTGTCTCTATGTGGCAGTGACAAATATGCACTTTAGCTGGTTGAGGGTGATGTCGATTCCACTCCAAGCTGCCCTAATTTGACAAAAGCTGAATTCTACACGTAGTCTAAACTGAGCATCCAGCCCCACTTTCTCATGATGGTGACTTCAGAGCATGCTAGATGCTGGTGATTCTTCCCATCAACTCATAGACTCGTTGATGGGAAGAATCACCAGTCACCAACATAGAGGGGATTTGTCCTTTATAACTACCCTTGAAACACTTCTGTCACCCTGGGTAGGTTGCAATAACTTTCCTATCTGCTAAAGCACACAGTCAGGCAACCCAACACCAGGAAAGCCACTAGATGAAAAAAGACACATCTCAGACAATAAGGGCTAACAGACCAGACATAGGACTCCCCACAGAGGTCTTGAAATTTTTGTGACTCAGTATGGTCAACACACTTCAAGTCCACTTAGGACAATGGCCTTGACTTCATATCATCATCTGGAGGGTTAAGAGGTAATAGGAGAATGGTCTACAAACACTTGGAGTGTTTGTTCCTCCCCGGCGGATACTTGTCACTTGGGAAGTACTTCCAGCTTTCCAGGGCATGGATGGGTAACGTTTGAAGTAAAGGTCCCCTTTCCGTCTGGAGAGGCAGGCCAACACCGCAGCCTCACCAGATGTTTTTGTCATTAAGCAGCAAACATTGCGCCGGATGACGGGGAGAGGTCCTGGCTGCCAGGTTAGAGAAGAGGATCGTCAGTAGAAGTTAGTCCCTGTCTCCACGGGCAAAATGTGCTTGACTGGCATCTGCAGAACAGGGAGAATGGGACTGTCTGTAGTTTCTCTGCAAGGAAGTAGACTGAGATTACCACTGATGGTTTGAGCTGGTGTGGATCTTTTTGCCCTGGCTTCAGACATGAGCTCCTCCACTTGTCTTTGTGCCAGAGGTTCTGGAGGAGCTTGTAGGACAGTGCCCACAGCCCCGCTACTCCAGATGAGCCCAGTCCCTTGGACGAAATAGTCAACCCCACTAGGGGAAAAGGGTAATAGAGGTGGACCTCCCTCCTGCTTTTGCTCGAGGACTATGAAACAGAGCCCTCTCACCCTGTAGTGCTGGATTAGACCTGTTTCAGTACCCCATCCTCAGCCCAGCACAGGATTCCACATGTCCTTTCTAGCAAAAATAAGCCTTGAGCTGTCTCAGGCTTTCCGCTGCTTCAAGGAAGGATGTGTCCCCTCCAGAGGGGCTCACAGGACAGCAACCAAGATGAAAAGAGGTCTCAAAAGTGGATCTGTGAAGGACAATGGAGGAATAGGCTTGTTTGGTGTAGGGGACACTAAGAGGTGATGGGGTCAGTGTATCTACTTGCACTGCTGGGAGAGGGAGGGAATAAACCGCTCATCTGAAAGGAATGAAACAACAGGCTCCGAATGCAGTGACACAGGCTGAAGTTAAACATTAGTGTGACCTGTCTGCCAGCCCGGCTGCCAGCAGCATGGACCGGGCTCAAGTGTGAAGAGGTCACTCAGAAAACACCAGCCAGGACCTCCAACCCCAGGAACCTGAGGACATCCAGCAAAATAATCTTGGTGAGCCTGGTGAGCTAAAACTCCCCCTTTCACCAAGGTGAATAATTTAGTTCAACAAACAATATTTTACTCCAGGGAGAAAAGGTATAGTTAACAAGATAGAAAAGCAAAGTAACACACAAAATCACTCCCCAGCACAAAGGAATACCCTATGTAAAATAAACACAGTTCACACCTGCCTGTTTGTCCCCCCCTATTTTAGCTCTTCTTCTCTCCCTATGATGCCAACTAACCTTCCTGCCTTAGGGATCCTGTCCCCATTGAGGACACCTGTGATGAGTGGGTTGCTTTATCTTTCAAGCTTTGGCTACCAGGCTTATATTTTTTAAACCTGGAAGGCTGCCCTTAAGCGCACTTTCCTGCCCAGGGTAGTTTGGGCAAATGCAGTGTTGTCTCGGAGCAGGGCAACAGTGTAGGTAAAATCTCCAGGAGTTTTTTCCAGCCTGGACGGCTTTGTGGAAGCCACCCCTCCCTTTCCAAGGGCCCTAACAGATGAAACACAACTAAAATTTTAATCCCACCTCATTTTCTGCTGATGACACCTGCAAGGTACAGAAAAAAGATGCCATCGAGCCATGCGATAGTCATTTCTAATAGCCTACCTGCCTGCAGATTGCTCTGCTGCTTCTTGTAGCCAGTCTCCAGTTACCCCATCACACTCTTCCAAAGCTTGCTGTCTCCTTTGCAGTGTCTGAAAGACTGGAAACTGGAATGCACAGCTGTTCCAGGGAAGAGAGAGGCTGATAGTCCTCCCAAAAGCAGCCAGTGCAGATCATTGCAATGCAATGCAAGCAACTAATAGGTCTCTTTCCAACAGATCTAAAAACTAATAGAAATCTCTTTCCAACACATCTGAAGTACTTGCAACATTAATTGTCAGCTAGGGAAAAAAGCCTCAGAGTTTAAACTTCCATTTCTTTACAAAGTGATTGCTCTTTGCAATGTGATTGCTGTAAAAATAGCTTGGGTAAAGCTATTGACATTGATTCTCGGTGGTTCCCCTTTTGAGTGTCCACCACTTTCCCATAGCAAATGGTTTTATTTTATTGCTTCCTAAGTGCTCCACGTGAGCTCTGGGGCTGTCACGTCTATGGCCAAAGGCAAGACTGGCAGCAGCCCAGGGCAGCTCACTCCTAACTAGTTAGTACTGCTGGCGACAAAGCTTATGTCTAAGAAAATGATGCAGAACGTGGAGACCCACCTCCAGGTCCCAGTTGCCAGATATTCACCAGTTTAGCAATTTGTTTCTCATTCACCAATGCCTTTACAGCTCTGCCGACCATAGGAATACTTTGGATTAACCTCCACCTTGAAAGAGCTGTAGAAGTGGGATATGGCTGCACATTAAAGCACTCAAATCTTGGAATCTACACAGAATCACAGAATGCTTTGGGTTGAAAGGGACCTTTAGAGGTCATCTAGCCCACCCCTCCTGCAGTGATCAGGGACATTTTTAACTGGGTCAGGTTGCTCAGAGCCCCATTTAACTTGACCTTGAATGTTTCTGGGGATGGAGCCTCCACTCGATCACATCTGGAGGCACAATTCAGTTGCTTAACCACAGGTACTTACCGTCATCTAAAATGCTCTGTGGGATGCTCCACCAGCCTCTGGCTGCCACCCTATCTGAATGCAGTCCTCCAAAAGGTCCTCTGTCCTGCAGGTCAGGCTCATGTGGATGTCTTCGATGCCCCAGGGTGTCTCAAATAGCACTAGACACCTGCATTGTGGCAGCTGATTCAAGCTCTGGGGTCTCCATTTGAGTGGATATCTAAGCTCCCATTATAATCAGTGGAGATCTGATCAATGGGGATTGTGAAGGGTTTCAGGCAGCCACGTGCTGGTATCTCTGAGTGTCTTGCTCACACCAGCATGGGGGAGAGCAGCCTGGATTGATGTCAGTGAAAGGGGGTCAGCTGCCATGGCACTTCCCATCATCACAAAACACATGGGCAATCACTCAGCTGATTTTGGCAGACACACAGCGGCTGCTTATCTCCTACTCATCTGTGCCTGGACCCCATCAAGCCACATGGAATGACCTCGATGTAAGGAAATGTTACCTGAACTTGCTGTATTCAGATAACATGAAAAAAAAAATGCAAAGCCTTCTTCTGGGAGGCTTCTGTGGTCCGGAGGTCTGTGAGTGGCAGCTTAACTTGAACATCATTGCCTGATGCCCTCAGTTATGACCTGGAATGAGAAGTAAAATTTGACCTTGATAGGAGCCACAGAACAGACTGACTCTAGTTCTGTTTTTGCATCCTTCCCTGCCTGCCAGGGACGTTGTGGGAGCCCTGATTACTTATTTCCAGTTTACTTTATCCCCGTGTTACTTTTACTGTCCTTCATCTTCTGGCTTTTTTGAATCAGTGCTGGGTTTCCGAGGACGAGATAGTAGGAAAATGTTCTGCTGTGTGCACTGCAGATGCTGGACACTCAGGCCTGTTTCTTTATGTTGCTCCTAAATAGTCATACCACAACACTGGACCTTGTGCATGAGTCACAGGCTGGGTGGTTTGCTTGGGAACATTGGTCTAAGCTTTTTGTTGTTGCATGAAACTAGCACATGTGTACATCTGGAGGAAAGGNTGAGAGTACGTNTGTNNATGTACATGAGTATGTAGTTTTTTGCTGGGCACTCTTACCTTCCAGTGCATTTCTGGGGGAAATATAATTTTCCCAGAAGCCACTTTGGGGCAGCCACTCTATTTGGAGGGAGGACACCATGCAGATGTCTGGATGGGCTTTGTGCCTTGCTACTTGCCCTCAGATGCAGAGGGCATGCTCTATCATGTTTTATGCAGTGGCACGGATATTGCCACAGGGTGCTGGCTCAGATCTCAGGTTGTTGAGCAAACACGGCCAGCATTGCGGCCAGCCTGGCATACGTGAGTTCAAAATGCAGTATAGCATTCTAAAATTGCTGCAGGCGTTCACAAGTGATGTGCAGGGTTCACCCCAGGTTCCTCCTGCAGCTGATTCCCCGTCACCTGTCTGCCCTCCTCTCCTCTCCCCTGTTTCGGTTGTTGCTAAACCTCATTGAGGAAAGAGAGGGGAGCAATCTGCTCTTTATCCTCACCTTGCACAGCTGGTGGCACTGGACCAGAGAAATAGAACCCGTCCCATGCCAGGGCACCCCAGGGGATGGAGGGGAGTGCATAGCAGCCAGAATGCAAGGGCATTTTGGCACCTGTGAGATTGTGTGTGTGTGTGTGGGCATGCAAACCAATCCTGGCCTGTAAATCATTGTCAGCATTCACACATATTAGGTCATAGTTCAGGGACTAACCAATGAAGCATCCACTCTCAAACATGCCATCATACTGCTGATTTATGAGCAGTTGCAGCGCAACACTCCAAAGATGGTTCCTCTTGCAAGTTCAGAGGGATATCAAGATTTAGGGAGCACAAGACATTTTCTGGTGCTCCTGTGGGTGAGAGGAGATGCAGCTTTTTCACATTCAGATGTCTCAAACATGAAAAATGCTGATTTCACCAGGAAAGAAATGATAGAGAGCACCTACATTATCTGTCAAGAGTGAGCCCACTTGACCACTACATGACCACGGTCTCATTATGATTTGTATGGATGAGGCATGGGCAATGAGCAGTACACCATGGTCCATCTGCCTTATGCCATGGGTCTCCTTCAGGTTATCTACTGAGAGATTTTGTGCTGCTTAAGCACAATGTAGATTGTTAATGTGAGCTGGAGCCAGGCAAACAGTAACGTGAATGGAAAACACAAAGATCATCGTGATCAGCTCGCATAAGCCTCTCTTAATCCCCTTCTTAACCTTTTTATCAGCCCAGTTCTTCCCTTTCCTCTATTCCCACATTCTTTCTGCATCCCACCTCCAGGCCAAACAAGTGTCTCCCGTCCGTCTCCCCACAACTTCTGTCCTCACCCCTCCCTCAACCAGACAACTCCTAAGATCTGTACTAGCTTGAACCATTCTATCTTTCTGCAGTTAGTATTAATTGCAGTCCTAATCCCAGCCCTGTTAGGACAGGGTTGGGACAGGGTTTCCACGCTCCATGATGGTGGCAGGAGGGGGTTGATGTGGGTGTCTCGATAGGTCTGTGCCATCCCACGTTCAGGGAAGGGTGCAGCAGTTGAGGTTCCTGCAGAAAGGAGTCTGCGAGCCCTTCGTTCCCTCCACCATGGCATGTTAAAAAGCTGCATGTGCAGTTTCCAAGTGCATGTTTCTGCTGGCCTTTGCTGTTGGGCAGATAAAAATAATTCTCATCTATTTTACCCACTGGCTTTAAATCCTCAAAAGTATGTAGAAGTTAGCCAAGGTTTGTTGGCACTTTTAGTACAGGCTGGACCTAGGCCATCCTTCCTTCAGGTTCTGTCTTGAAGCAAAGCCATTCTGAAATTTGTAAGGTCTCATGCAATTGCAAGTTGCAGCAAAGCCTGGGACTGGCAGGCTGGAAAGAGCTGAAATAGATCTGCAGCAGCAGATGCTTTTATAATGAATGAAGGTTTAGCTGCGGAAGGTGGCCTTGATGCTGAGAGTAAGTGTCCTTATAGTCTTGGACAGAAGCAATAGTAGGAGCCTAGAGCCTGAGAATACTCTTGTGCGAACCAGTTGGCCTTGAGAGAAGATGAAGGACATGGGGACTGATGGAAGAGAAAAACTAGTAACGATACAATATTCATTACAGTGCAAAGTTTGGGTATTTTCTCCCCAAGAAGCCCAAGACAAAGAGTGGGAAAAGATTTCTTCTTGTTTCTGGCAGCCAGGAATACTCTTCTCTCCAGAAGGTGGAAAGGTTTCTTTGAAAGTCTACCTCTACATGTTCTGAAAAAGTGAATGCAGTTCACTCCTCTAGGAAGGGAGGGTTTGCTCAGCTGAACGTTTACCCAAATCTGCAGTGTGCAGATGTTCAGAGGCTTGCAACACTGATTGGATGCTTGGTCTTATAGGTGTATATGATGTATATCAATGGCAGAAGTCCTGAGCCATCTTGTCCTGCTGAAATCTCCTTTTTGATGGACACCAGTGCCACGCTCCGGTGTCTTGCTGTGGTTTCTGAGCAACAAGAGGGATGCTATGAGGGGACCCGAGACTGGAAGCAGAAATATTTCCACAAGTATGACTGTCAGTAGCCATGTAAATATAAAGGACTAGCACTCACCTGTGCTGCTGGCTTGTGGCTGGGTGACTCAGAAATGCACTGCATTAAAACTGAAGCTTGCTGTGCTGTGCTTTGATGTTGGGGTTTTTTTGCTTGGTTTGGGGGATTTTTTTCCCTTGCAAGACAAGAGCAATGTTTCAAAGGTCCACACAATGAAATCCACTCACCA